>OGRT01000119.1_pt1 | contig 93473 bp, 54 predicted proteins | sample 1553581 | NCBI WGS metagenome assembly OGRT01 (sample SAMEA2580113, study PRJEB22360) | human gut metagenome | biome: human gut; feature: human-associated habitat; material: faeces | place: Denmark | collected 2008/2010
ACTGATCTCCTCAGAAAATCTAAGTTTAGAAGAATACTCCGAAGCCTTAGTATATCGAATTATTGAAAGAATTACGGTTCTGTCCAAAGAGCAAATACAAATCCGTTTTGTAGGCGGATATGAAATGACACAGTCACTGTTCTAATGGTAAAGTTTTATTCCTTTGTACGATATTGGCGTTTCAACTTTCTTGACAGACGATTAATTTTTGTTACAATAAATGTTAGTAAATATCATACAAAATAGAAAGTGCTATAGAATCCAAATTTGGAAGATTAAGTTGAATTTTGTTATCCTAATTTAGAAGAAGGTGAGTTGCGGAATGTGTCATGATATTAAGCATGGGATGATTTCAAGATTAAAACGTCCCATAGCTTTTTTAAGAAAAATCAAAATTCAGAAAAGAATGATGCTTTTTTTTCTTTTGGTTTCGATTTTGCCTCTATGTATAGTGGCGGCTTATTCATTTTTTAGCTCTTATGTAGATATAAAAGAGAAAATAGGTTTTTATTCGTATCAAATCACAGGTCAGGCAGCAGGAAATATAGATTTAATTTTAAATAACATAGAGGATATCTCTGATAGAATTGTAAATTCGGATGTAGTTCAGAGTGATTTTAGAAATGCATACGAGCTTGATGAATTGGAACGATTTAAAATTGACGATGAGTTAATTCATTCTCTGTCTGGTTATATGAATCAGAAATTTCCCCTGGATGGTATTTCGCTGTTGAACAGTAACGGTTTTTATAGGATTCATGTGGGAAACAAGCTGGTTTCCAGCAGTAAATACGGCAGTTCCAGTCTTTATAGAAACACATTGTTGCATAATGAAAAGCCACTATGGACGGCCCCTTATCTCAAAGAGATCCCTTCCACCTCTGTTTCAGCGCCGAAAAGCCTTGTTGTATATTCTAAAAATATTAAGGGCAGATGGGATGGAAACATAATTGGCGTGCTTGCGATTTCGATCAATCCTCAGGCATTTTCGCAGGTGTTTGAGAGCCTAGAATTTTGGCAAGGGGGAACGATAGGAATTATTAATGCAGAAGGCGGCTATATTTACTGCAACGACGAAAGTCTAATGGGAGAGCGGATTAAAGACGATCAGCTGATTCAGCAGATCAATACGTTTACACAAGAAGAAAGCAATCAATATTTTGATTATAATTTAAATAATACCAAAACGCTGATTTCCTGCAAAAAGCTGCAAAACACAGATTGGACAGTGATTAGTATGATCCCTTACTCGAATCTGATGAGCAAAACTAATAATATTTTGGTATTTACACTGGTAATCATCTTTTTGTTTATCCTCATCTCTATCTATGTTTCGTGGATCGTATCCAACAGTATATCTTATCCTCTCAATAAGCTGATGAGTGCGGTAAAAAAAGTAGAAAAAGGGAATTTTGATATTCAGGTGGATGAATCCGGCGAGGATGAAATGACATATTTAAACGTACGCTATAAGCAGGCGATTGACGAGATGGATCATCTGATTAATGAACTATATAAATCACGGATTGCCCAGCAGGAAACCCAGATTAAAGCCTTGAAAGCTCAGATTAACCCACATTTTCTATATAATACTTTGGAAACAATTAACAGTATTGCTAAGATAAAAAAGGTAGATGAGATTACTAAAATTGTACAAGGGCTGTCCTCGATGTTTCGATATAGCATGAAATCAGGGGTGGAAATGGTTACATTAGGGGATGAGATTGAAAATGTCCGTAATTATTTGTCTATTATGAAAGTGCGCTTCGATGATAAGCTGGATTTTAAAATCTCAGTGGATCCTTCGCTTTATGGATACAAAATGTACAAGTTAATTTTACAGCCTATTGTTGAGAACGCCATTCACCACGGGATTGAAATGAAAAAAGGAAAAGGGACGATTCGTATACAGGCAGTGCTGGAAAAAAATGATCTATTTATTACTGTTTCAGACGATGGGGTTGGAATGGACGGCGAGACACTGAGACGATTGAATGAAAGGCTGAAACAGAAGGACACCTTTATTGAAGAAAAGAAGAAAGGTGGCATTGGAATTATGAACGTCAATGCTAGATTGGCGTTGTATTATAAGAATAACTATCAGTTTGTGATGGACAGCGCACTGTCTGTCGGTACTAACGTACGGATTGTGATTCCGGCGGAGTTGTTGGAGGAGGACTGACTTATGCGGAAGGTATTGCTGGTAGAGGATGAAAAGCTTATTCGGGAAGGAATAAAAGCCTCTCTGGATTGGCCAGGCTTGGGATTGGAAATAGTTGGCGAGGCGGCTGACGGAGACAAAGGCTTGGAAATGTCATTAGCTCTAAAGCCTGATATTATATTAACCGATGTACGGATGCCTGGCATGGAGGGCATCGAAATGGCAAAGAAAGTGCTGGAACGGCTGGCGAATGTGCAAATTATTGTAATCAGTGGATATGATGATTTCAAATATGTGCGCCAGTCCTTAGTGCTGAGACTGCTGGATTACTTGATGAAGCCGATTAACGAGCAGGAACTGGAGGATGTTCTAAAAAAGGCGAAAGCAAAAATTGAACTTGCAGAAAATAAAGAACGAGAGGATTTTGAAAAAAGGAATATAGTTAAGCAGGGAAATCAAGTGCTGCAAAGAGAAATTTTGAATTGCTTGGTCAACGGCGACTATGATGGAAGCTCCTGGCAGCGCAGCGAAGAAGTCTGCAGGTTTATTGAGAGGTCCAGGCTTTTTTGCGTAGCGGTGGTCAAGACGCTCAATTTCAAGAGAGCCAGGGAACAAATATTCAATGGAGATGCGGACAGCCTGATTTATACGGTAGAATCCATTGGCAATGAGATCTGCGCGAAAGGACAAGATTTCTATTTTTTCAGAAAGCCGGACAAAATCGGGGAATTCATTATTATCAAGGGAATTGCAGAAACCCAGCCAGAGGAAGGGTACAGGCAATTGAAATTGATCTGCTATGATTTTGTCAAAGCGCTCGCTACGCATACGGAAATTGTTGTCAACATCGGACTGGGAAATGCAAAAGCTGGGGTTGAAGGAATCGCTCAGTCTTACCGAGAGGGATTGAGGGTTTGCCAAAAGACTAGCTTTTCAGACAAATATCAAGTGGCCGCATACGATTCCTATAAAAAGGGCTACGTCGAAAACGTATTCAGCGATTATGAGGAGATATTTAAAAAATCCTTAGTTGGAGACAGCGGATCGAAAGCCTTGGAAGTCGTTCAACTAATTTACCATAAGATTCAAAATGATAATCAGTATCCTAAGCGGGAGCTTTATAAAAATATCAGCAGATGGCTCCGTCTTACTCAAGAATGTGTGCAGCCCAGAAGTGCGGCTCTAACAAATTTTCAATCTGAAATCCCCTCGTGGGAAGAATTTGAGACCCTGGAAGAACTCTGGGATTGCTTTACCAGGCGGATGGAGGCAGAGCTTGCGAAGCTGAGGAAGCCAGAGGATGCAGAAGATACTATCCAAAATATAAAAGAATATATTGATCAGAATTTATTTACAGAAAACCTGTCGTTAGAGCTTCTTTCCCAAAAGTTTTTTATGAATCCATTTCGTCTGTGTAAGTTATTTAAAAGCAAGTATCACGAGAATTTCCAAAGTTACATCATTCATAGAAAAATTGAAAAAGCCAAAGAACTGTTAAGGGATTCTTCGGTCAAAATCTATGAAGTGTCAGTGATGGTGGGATATGAGGACGTGAAGTATTTCTCTAGAATCTTTAAAAAATATACCGGACTTACTCCCAATGAATATCGCGAACAATATCATGAGTCATAAATTAAGAAAATATCTGTCTAAAAGGAAGCGGTAAGGCCGCTTCCTTTTTTACTGGTTAAATTACTGGAATCACTGGCGAGATACTCAGTTAAAATCGGGGGACGATCCATACGAGAAAACAATAATCCGTAGGGCAAGCGATGTATACGAACTAAACTTGGTGTCTCTATATAAATATATGGTTTCTAAAAGGGAGAACCTTCAAATTATATTTGTTTTATTTTAATAGTACGTCAAAATGTTCACAGCTGATCCAAAGAAATTTCATATTAAGTCAAGAAAGTCCACCTAAAATGTCAAAATTACCACACCAAGATATTGAAAACCAGATGATATAATGAATCCAGAAAGCAGAAAGACAATAGGGCTAAGGAGGATGAATTATGGCAACATCTAGAATAAAGAAAGGAAGGCTGAATCACAGTCAAAGGATAGCGCCTTATCTGTTTATTTTGCCGGCAATGCTTTTAACGGCTGTTTTAATGCTCTATCCAATCTTTTATTCCTTATATCTAAGCTTCCACAAATACATGCTCAACGTACCGGTGGACCGAATGGCGTTTAACGGTTTGGACAATTATAAGTACATATTTACAAATGAGGAATTTTTATATTCCCTGAAATGGACCTTGATTTTTACAGTGGTTGTAGTAAGTCTGGAATTGATTTTTGGTATGCTGCTTGCTTTGTTTTTAAACAATAAGGCAGTGAAAAAAAGAGCGGTTCCCTTTCGGACATTGTTGTTTTTGCCGATGATGATTTCACCTATCATTACAGGTGTGATGTGGCGGGTTTTGTTTGAAGCCAAGTTTGGTCCGATCAATTATCTGCTGAATTGTTTAGGATTTCCCAGTGTTAACTGGCTGGCTGAAGAGACGCCAGCTAAAATTGCGCTGATCACCACTGACGTTTGGCATTATACTGCATTTGTCATGCTGGTGTTTTTGGCCGCTCTTCAAACAGTTCCGGAGGAGCTATATGAAGCTGCTATGGTAGAAGGCGCCAATGGATTTCAAACCTTCTTTAAAATCACCTTGCCGTACCTAAGGAACTTTGTTGCGTTAATCGTTTCTGTAAGATTGATGGATGCGCTTAGATTCTTTGATGAGATTTTTGTGCTTACAAAAGGAGGCCCGGGCATCTCCACGCAGACAGCCGGATTTACGGTATACCGATTAGCGTTTCGATACTCTGACGCGGGGGCCGGATCGGCCGGGGCATTTGTTTTCCTCATTTTGATTGCGGCGGTCTCGTTGCTCTCGATGTTTTTGATCAAAGGCAGATCGAAGGATTAAAAGGAAGGAGGAAAAGACGAATGCAGAGAACTAAGCGAACCAAAAAATTTATTTTGTTTTTAGTGATTTCTATTGCTACCATCATTTTTCTATTCCCCATATATTGGGTAATCATCACTGCGTTTAAAAATAGAGGAATGATTTATACCTTGCCGCCTATCTTTTTCCCGGCAGGCTTTACTTTTGATAATTTTGTGGAAGCGTTTCAGACCAAGCCTCTTCTTTTGCAGTTCTTTAACAGCTTGAAGATCTCGGTGATCTCGACGGCGGTATCTATTTTAGTGGCGGCGTTGGCTGGATTTGGATTTTCCAGGTATAAGTTCAGAGGGAAAAAGGCGGCCCTCTACACGGTGTTCATTGTAAAAATGGTTCCGGGTATGCTGCTCCTAATTCCATTCTATATGATATTTCAGAACATTGGCCTGATTAATACAACTTTTTCTTTGATTATCAGCTATACAGCGATCAATCTTCCCTTTGCCATCTGGCTGATTATGGGCTTTTTTGATGAGGTGCCTGGTTCTATTTTTGAATCCGGCTTGATCGATGGCTGCGGCGAACTGAGGCTGTTCTGGAAGTTAGGCGTGCCGTTTGCGGTTCCGGGAATGATAGCTACCGGGATTCTCTGTTTCATCTACTCATGGAATGAGTTTCCGATTGCGTTGGTTCTTACCTATACGGAGGATGTACAGACATTACCGATTGCAGTGTCCGGATTTTTGGATACGCAGGTGGCGACGCCGATGGGAGCTCTTGCCGCCGCCGGCGTAATTGCTATGCTGCCAACATTGATTCTTTCTTTGACAACTCAAAGATATATCGTCAGCGGGCTTGCTTCCGGTGCGGTAAAGGGATGAGCGGTGACTCGATTGAAAAATCATAGCAGCGTAAACACGATACCCCTGGTTTGGAAAGTGCAAAGTTAAATTGCGACAAAACTGCGGCAAGGAAGGGGAAAATTAGCTGTCGGCTCTTAAAAAGGCCTGTTGCCGCAGATGAAATACAGGACTTGTTTTAAGGCAGGGCTTTTATGCCGGAAGTGTGATCCTGCGAAAGCCATGTCTGCAAAATACAATAAAAATTTTAGGAGGATTTTTATGAAGAAATCAAGAAAAACCCGCAAAGCCCTCTGCTTCTGCGCAGCTGTTTTAGCAGCATCGATGATGTTCCCGGCGTGCAGCACTAGTCCTTCAGAGTCTAGCTCCGCCCCAGGCAGTTCAGCGGAGTCTGCCAGTTCTACCGCTTCTGAAGCTACAATTTCAGCGCCTGAAGTATCCGGTGTTAAAATTGAAGATCTGGATGCGGGCGGTACGCTGACGGGACAGTATGAAGGGAAAAAGGTAGTAATTGGTACACGACAAGGCGAGATGGAAAACGGCTTAAAGGCGATAGCGCCCTATTTTGAGGAAGCTTCCGGCGCCACAGTAGAAATTAACGCTTTCCCAGAAGCCAACTATATGGATAAGGTTCAGCTGGATCTGTCCTCTGGACACACTTTTGACGTTATTTGTATGCCGGTAGCCTTTGTACATGGATTTGCGGAAAGCGGATTTTTACAAGAAATCGGTCAGTATACCCAGGATGAAAGCCTGGCAAGCCCCAATCTGGATTTAGATGATTTTATCCCCAGCCTTCTGGAAACCTATGGCATGTATAAGGGTACTTTCTACGCTCTGCCCTTTAAGCCTGACGTGCAGCTTTTGTTCTACCGAAAGGATCTTTTTGAAGACGAAGACATTCAGGCTGACTTTAAAGAAAAAACCGGTAATGAACTGAAAGTTCCCGAAACCATTGACGAGCTTTACGAGACTGCTGCGTATTTCACTAAGAGCCTGAATCCAGATTCTCCGGTAGAATACGGCTACAATATGATGGGCTTCGGCAATGCGAGATTTACCTTTACCAACCGTTTAGCGGCTTTTGGCGGTAAGGATGTCGACGCCAATTTCGCTCCTGGCTTTAACAATGAGGCGGGCGTCAAAGCAATGGGCACTTTCTTGGAGTTAAGCAAATATTGTACGCCGGAATGGCAGCAGTTCGATTTTGACGGTGCCAACAACTATTTCGCTCAGGGCGAGGTCGCGATGATGGAGCAATGGCCTGGATTGTCCAAGGTCTGCGAGGCTGAAGGCTCCAAAGTAGCCGGCAAGGTTGGCTATGCGCTGACTCCGGAAGCTACACCTACTTTGGGCGGCTGGTCCATCGCTCTTTCCAAGAGTTCTGACGATCCAGAACTGGGTTATAAATTTATGGAGTATGTCACCTCTAAGGATATGGAATTAATTAAGATTGAATCTGGTAATGATCCGTGCAGAACTTCAAACTATGAGAGGCCAGAAATTGCCGAATCCAATCCTATTTATCCTGTCTTAGGAGAGTCGCTTTCTCACGCAAAAATTCTTGCTGACTTTGACGTACCCTTTATTTCTTCCAAACTTAATGACCTGGAAGAGCAAACTATCGATTCTGTTGTAAAGGGAGAAAAAACCCCGGAGGAAGCAATTGAATCTTTTGCCGCCTCGGTAACAGAAGAGGTTAAGGCTGCTGGATTGGCCGAATAAACAGGAATAAAAGTCTATTTTCCGCACTTCACTGTGCTTGCGCATCAAAATATTCTTACCAGACCTCTAGCAGTTAAGAGTTGTGCGGAATTATGAGCGGGAAAGAGGTTTGGCTGAATAAGCCAAACCTCTTATGCCGTATATATGTAAATTTTTTCCTGAACTACAAACCTTCAGCGTTTTACAGTCCGAACATTTGACCCCTAGGCAGATGGCTTTCTGTTGGGGAGAGATGAACGGATCATTTGACAGAGGAAGGTACTATTTAAAGATTTTTTGCATCTCATAGGATATGTGTTAATGAGGAGTGAACCCAGCATATGAAAAAACCAAGTGAAGTTTTTATTGAGCCGAGAAGAGCGGTGGGAATTCGCGATGAAAAGATTTACGGACATTTCTTAGAGCACTTTCACCGCCAGATTTATGGCGGAATCTATGCCCCGGACTCTCCGCTGGCAGATGAGAGGGGCTTTCGTAAGGATGTTATTGACGCGTTAAAGGAAATCAGCCCTGCTATTATCCGTTGGCCCGGCGGCTGCTACGTTTCTGCATATCATTGGAAGGACGGAGTGGGAAAGAAACGACAGCCAGCTTATGATAAGGCTTGGAGAGTGGAAGAAACCAATGAGTTTGGCACAGATGAATATATTGATTTTTGCAGACAGCTCCAGACAGAGCCTTATATTTGCACCAATGCGGGTTCGGGAACTCAGGAAGAAATGAGTGACTGGGTAGAATACTGTAATCTGAAAAACGAAGGGAAATGGGCAAAGTTAAGGATAGAGAACGGTCATACAGAACCTTTTGCTGTGAAATATTGGAGTATTGGCAATGAAAATTACTACGATTCGGAAATCGGAGCGAAAAGCCTTGAGGAATGGGGAAGATATGTCAAGGAAGCTGCTAAAATGATGAAACGGGTGGATCCCAGCATAGAGCTGTTGGCTGCCAGCACTGCGGATCTTGACTGGAATATTAATCTTTTGCGCGAGGCAGGAGAGTGGTTGGATTGGATCTCTATTCATGATTATTGGGATGTATTAGACCAAAAGAACGAGCCATCGGATTATGAGACTTGTATGGTAAAATCCCTTCGCACAGGCGAAAAAATTGCAAAAGCCAAAAACATCCTGGGTTCTCTTGGCTATCTCGGAAAAATTAGAATTGCCTTTGATGAATGGAATCTGCGAGGCTGGCATCATCCGAATATCAATTCCAAAACAGAGGATTATCTGACGCCAAGGGATAAAAACGATATTAATTCCACTTATACAATGGCGGATGCGGTTTTTACCGGCGGCTTTTTAAACGAATGCCTAAGGAACTGCGATGTAGTCGGGATGGCGAATTTTGCGCCTACGGTGAATACTCGTGGAATGATTTATACTCATGAAAATGGCATAGTCCTGCGGCCTACCTATTTTGTGTTCGAGCTATACACAAAATATATGGGCGACACGGTAGTAGATTCCTGGGTTCTGGGAAATGACACTTTTGAAGCAGAGAAAGACGGAACCACCACAGAAATACCAGCTTTGGACATAGCGGCCACCATAGATTCCCAGGAGAAGAATCTGCGGGTTTCAATGGTAAATAAGCATCCGGACCAAAAAGCGGAGGTTTCCCTTCACGCCTTTGCTATAGAAAACTATTCCTCTGTGAAAATTTATACTGTGTGGGGAGAATCCAAAGATGCCTTTAATGACATCGGGATCAATCAAGTAAAAATATTGGAAAACACACTGGTTTTAAATAGCACAGCGCAGCAAACTATAGAGCTTCTGCCCCACTCAGTCAATGTTTTAGTCTTTTGCCGTTAGAAAAATCTCTTGTCCTGCGAGTTTAAAGCTGAAAAAGAAACGCAATAAAAAGTCAATACTACCGGTACTGATAGAGTGATTAATGATAAAAGTAATATAATCTATCAAATCGCAGATATTTGCTGACGGTTGGCCTTTCTTTGTAAAGTATCCCAGCTGACAGAATCATTGTACCTGTAGAGGCCTGGATAACGTTAGTTGAGTAAAAAAGAGTGCTGATTTTATTCAGCAAGAAAAACTCTATAATGCCAGAGCTTTTTAATAATATCTTTTCAAAACCATGCTTTTATTTAAGCAGGACAGCCTCCTGACGCTGAAAGTTGTAGCTGTTTACAAATACCCAAGAGTGCAGTCAACTATCAAAGCGCTGTGGAGAATCAAAATCTCAATATTTCACTTGTGAAAGAAGAAAGGAGGTTAGTTTTCCGATAACTAGATTTTATCCCGAATCCTTTTCGTATTTACATTTGAAAGGAGTACACTGAAGTTATGAAAAGAGGCGTGAAAAGAGTTTTTTCCATCGGATGCATAACAGCCCTTCTGCTGACCTTGCCGACTGGCGCATTGGCAGCGGAAAGCACCTATCCTGAGGGCAAAGGGGATTATACTTACAACAGCGATTTGAAAACTCCCTGGTATGACGATGTGGATCCGGATAATCCTTTGCCGGAATACCCCCGCCCGGCTATGGAAAGAGAAGAATGGCTGAATTTAAATGGAAGATGGCAGTTCCAATTCACACAGGAAACCAACAAAGACAGAATTACTTGGGATTCTTCAAGGGAGATTATCGTCCCCTTTGCGCCGGAGGCCTCTTTATCCGGCATTGGAGAACACGATGACCGTATGTGGTATAAGCGTACCTTTACGGTCCCTGACGATTGGACAGGCCGCCGAATCCTATTAAATTTTGGCGCGGTAGATTATGAAAGTGAGGTTTTTATCAACGGAGAAAGCCTTGGCGTCCATGAAGGCGGCTACGACGCTTTCAGCTACGATATTACGGATTATCTTAAAGACTCCGGTGAGCAGGAACTTTTAGTTCGGGTATATGATCCCACAGACGACGGCAGTATCCCCGTGGGCAAACAGTCTGTGTGGCCGAACGATCGGAGAGAATGGTGGTTTACGCCATCTTCAGGTATTTGGCAGACTGTATGGCTGGAACCAGTAAGTGCTACTAGTGTAAGCAGCTTGAAAATGGAACCCGATGTGGACAATTCCCAGCTGAAACTGACGGTGAACACCGGTAAGATCGCTGGAAAGGATTGGAGCGCCGTAGATGGCAACTGGGCTTGGGATGCAGAGGCAGAAGCTTACGCTGGAACCGGTAAAGCGATGCTGAGAAATGAGCAGCTTATGGCAGACATGGAAAGCTATACGCTGACTGCCGATATCACTATGACAAACGGCGGTCAAGCCGGACTGATGTTCAACGCTTCCGACGCAGGACCTGGAAACGACAATTTCAAAGGCTACTGCGTCGGATTGGATACTGATGGTTATCTATGGTTGGCTAAGTTTGGTGCCGGAAATAACTGGGAGCAGGATATGCTACTGACTCAGCTGGCTCCTGAAAGCGGGGTCAAATTTGAAGTTGGAAAGACCTATACCATTACAGTGACGAAAGATACATCGACAATCAAATGCTCGGTGCAAGAAAAAGGTACCGATCAGAAGTCCTATGAAATTCAGGCAAACGACAGCACCTATACCTCTGGTGGAACAGTGGGGCTTCGAGTGATGGGCGAAAGTAAGGCCTATGATAATATTATTTTATCAGATGGAAATTCCGAGACTCCCGTTTTTACAGAGGATTTCTCTGCTGCAATCGATCCTGATATTAAAGTACAGGTTACCGTGAAAGATACCGGCTCAGAGGTTGCATCTGAAACAGGAACCCTCAACAGCCAGTTCAGTATTTCGGTTCCAAACGCCAAGCTGTGGTCGCCGGAAAGCCCCTTTTTGTACGATCTAGAGGTCAGCTTGATAAAAGACGGCGAAGTGCTTGACACGGTAGACAGTTATTTTGGAATGAGAAAGATTGAATATCATCCGGATGAAGATGGATATCAGCGCTTATACTTAAATGATGAGCCTGTTTTCATGTTCGGCACATTAGATCAGGGTTATTGGCCGGACGGTATCTATACAGCTCCCACAGATGAGGCGCTAATGTATGATATTCAAAAGCATAAAGAGCTAGGCTATAATACGATCAGAAAGCATATCAAGGTGGAGCCGCAGCGGTGGTATTACTGGGCGGATAAAATAGGTGTTTTGGTGTGGCAGGATATGCCCAGCATGTCGATGAACAAGGGCATGAAGGATCCCAATATGCCAGCGGGAGAGCCCTATATTGATCCGGATGCTCTGGAACATGGTTTGACCGCAATGATTGAACAACTGTATAACCATGCCTCTATTGTGGACTGGGTCGTGTTCAATGAAAGCTGGGGACAGCTTCCAGTAGGGTGTGACGTCAACGACCGCAACGGCTCAGAATACTATGTGAAGCTGGCGGAGGATTTGGATTCCACTCGTTTGATTACAGGAGCCAGCGGATGGTGGGATGTACCGAAAATGGGTGATGTAGTAGACAGCCATAGCTATCCGCTGCCAGCAAGTCCACAATCTAAAACGAGAGTAAACGTTTGCGGTGAGACAGGTGCAATCATCACCGATACTACTAAGGAGCATATGTGGGTAGAAACACCGTGCCGCGCAAATTGGAACGCATACTCTCAAAGGGAACTGGAATCTTTGTACGGCGATTTTGTCCAGCATATAATCCATTTAAACGAGGATCAAGGTCTGGAAGGAACTATTTACACCGAAATTTGCGACTATGAGGGTGAAACCGGGGGCCTGTTAACCTATGACAGGCAGATCGTAAAGATCGATCCCTTAAAGATCAGAGACCTTAATCTAAAAGTTTTGAAAAAGGATCGTTTTGGCGATATTGGTTTTGATTTTGAGGATGGCCAAAGCTTAGGCTGGACCTTCTATAAGGGCGATTGGAACGTTACCGATGGCCAATACTGCGTGGCTTCCGGGAATGAGGATAAAGCGTTGTATTATAATGTTGAGGTTCCCCAAAACTTTACGCTGGAAGGGCGGATTTCAGTATCCGATGGAGAAGGAAGCCTGATATTCAACGTACGTAATGCTATCGGTGGTGCAGACAACTTTGAAGGTTATGCTGCTGGAATCGATGCAACCGGAAAGGTATGGCTGAACCGCTATGATGTTGACTGGAATACTCATGGCGCGGCTCCGATTTATACTAGCACCGAATTGAAATCTAAGAATATGGTGATCACACCGAATACGGCATATCAAATGAAAATTGTGAGAAACGCTGGCAATATTAATGTATATATAAACGATAAGCTGATGCTGGCTGCTTACGACGATACCTATACAAATGGCTTTATCGGTGTTCGGGGTGGTACCGAAAATACGGTCAGGTTCGATGATATTTCAATTGTAAAGCTTGACGACACGCTGGAATCAATGGAGTTTACGGAAAAATTTGATGAAAACGCAGATAACTGGAATCCGGTAGATGGTTCCTGGAACTGGAACGGCGCTGGCGCTTATACCGGAACCGGAAAAACTGTATTATCCGACGGAACTTTGATGGATGGGATTACCGATTTCACTTTAGAAGCGGATATCACTTTGGATCACGGCGGACAAGCCGGATTGATGTTCAACGCTTCCCTGGCGGCGGCGGGGAACGATAACTTCTATGGCTACGGGATTGGCATCGATTCCGCTGGCTATTTCTGGCTTGCGAAATTCCTGGGGCCGGATAAGCCTGCGGCTGGCTGGGCCGACCATAGACTGCTGGCTCAATTAGATCCCGCCTCTGGTGTTACATTCGAAGTAGGGAAGACTTATCATGTAACCATTAAAAGGATTGGAGATAAAATTCATTGCTATGCGCAAGAGAAGGATTCCGGTCAGGAACCCTATCATATTCAGGCAGAGGATATTGTCTTTACGTCTGTCGGTACCATCGGGATCAGAAACATCGGTGAGTCTAATACTTATGACAATATTCGCCTGACGGCTGATAAACCGGCAGGGTTACCGGAAATTGACCGTCTGGAGGTCACCGCTCCCGCCGTGTTGGAATATGAGATAGGGGAAGCTCTGAACACAGACGGTATGGTGGTCAAGGCGGTGTACAGCGACGGTAGCAGCAAGGTTCTAACTGCCGAGCAGTATATCCTAAGCGGTTTTTCCGCTGAAACGACCGGAGAGAAGTTGGTAACAGTTTCCTACACGGAAGGTGGTGTGACCAAGACAGCATCCTTTACCGTAACCGTGAAGGAGAACTCCGGAAGCAGTGAAGATCCGGGCAGTAGCGGGGATCCGGGCTCTAGTAGCACAGATCCAGGCAGCAGTGAAGATCCGGTTAGCAGTGGGGACCAGGGCTCTAGTAGCACAACTCCAGGTAGCAGTGAAGAACCTGGAACTGGTAGTAGCGGCTCTGAAAGCGATGGAACAGAATCCGGAACCGGCAGCGGGACAGAGAACAATAATAACGCTCAGACCGGCGACGGAATGACAGTACCGATTATTGTTATAAGCCTGCTGGTTGCGGCGAGCGCGGGAATTGCGGTTGTCTTAGGCAAAAAACGCAGACTTGGATAAACTGAACAGAGGTCGAAATTTGGAACTCAAAAAGGAGGCATCCAGATTCCGGCCTCTTTTTCTATGTTATAAACCCAGTGTTCAAGCCATTTTTTGAGGTTTATCCCTTTTTGTGGAAATGGGACATCAAAAAGCAAAAAACAGAAAAACGGGTTGCAAAAACAATCAAATGTATCTATTTCGAACCGGGGATTCTCATTTTGTTGAGGATGTCTTTTGATTTTTGGGTTAATAAATTCTTTCAAATAGCATTAAACCAGCGGACAACAATTTCGTCACTCCCTCCCAAAGAAAAACCGCATGGTTAAGCCGTTTTTAGGCTTTTCTGTGCGGTTTGTTTTTTGTTAAATGAGCAAAAAATAGCAATAAATAATGTGTTTTAAATTGATTATGCAAGTCAAAACTAAAAATCCCTCCCTACTTTTCTGGTAGGGAGGGAAAACTTATATTTTTTTGCGCCTAATCTTAACATGGCACTTGTTCACAGATCTGTCCATCTTTTTAAGGATTTCCTGCATGATGAAATAGGTCATTTCCTGGTTAAGAATCAGGGTGTTAAGGTTTTCATTGATACATTCTAAGTACATTAATAATTTCTTTGTTTTCATAACTCTGTCTCCTTTCATCAATACCTTACTATTGGCACATGCCTTTGTACTCAGGCAAGAGGACACTAAGTGATAAAAAGAGACTTGCGGTTCACGAGAGTTTTATTGCATACCTTTTTAAACATGTTTATTTGTCATAAAGGGATACTATATATTGTAATAACTTTTAGTTTGCACACTAAATATTATACACAAAAATCTGTTTATTAAAGTATACCATTTTGTTGAAAAAGAATCAATAGTAAAAAGCCCTCCATACCGAAAACGGTAAGGAGGGCGGAGTGAACAGAGGTCAAAATTTCGAACTCAAAAATGAGGCATCCAGATTCCGGCCTCTTTTTCTATGCTATAGCCTCCGCGTTCAAGCCGTTTCTCGAGGTTTATCTTTTTTATAGAAATGAGAATCAAAAAGCAAAAAACAGAAAAATGGGTTGCAAAAACAATCAAATGTATCTATTCTGAACCGGTGATTCTCATTTTGTTGAGTGCTCGTTTTGATTTTGGGTTAATAAATTTATTCCAAACGGTATTAGACCAGCGGACAACAATTTCGTCACCCCCCTCCCAAGAAGGGGTGATGAAATTGTTGTCATCCCGATTTTTTTAGTATTCATGCGGGTTTCCGGGCTTTTTAGGGCCGATTTTTCAAAATCGCCCCACCGTGGATGTCTAACCCCCAAAAGAGCAAAAACAGCAAAAACCGCCTTCTTGTTACTGCTCAGGAAGGCGGTTTTTTCATTTTTTAGACACCGGCAGAGAAATGATTTTCGATGGTCCGACCGGACTGTCCTGGGAATTGACAAGAGAAGGAGGAGATGAGGGTTGGCCGGCAGCCGGGACGGAAGAAATGACTAAGCAGCCATCCTTTTCTTCAATGGAAACAGATATTTCCCCTTTTTCCAAATTTAAGTGATGGAGAAGTTCAGTAGGGAGAACAATTCTGCCCAACCCGTCAACTGCGCGAAAATACCGCGCAGCCATTACCTCCTGAAGATTAGATTTCCCATTCCCGTCTGGATTGTTCCAGCGGTTCATAAATAGATTGTAAAGCCCGGCTTCACCGGGCCAGTTTAACATCCTGAAGGTACATGGGAGAAGTACGCCCTTTTTCCGTTTTCCTCCTCTCTCCCCCAGGATTTACCGACTGGAAAAGAACAAATTTCTTACATCAGGAAGCTTTTCATGGTTTCCCATCGGAAAAATAAGTTTTCAACAGAGCAAGCGAAAGGATGAGGAAAACAGGAAGAGAGGCATTTGAACACAGGCTACCGCAGGGAACCGGAAGCTGTTTTCATCATATACTTCACAATGCATACCAGATCGGGGGAGAGACAAACGACGTTCTTATTTCCATGGCCTTCCGGCACTGCATGGTAAGTTTTATCGTAATAAATGGGACGGATTGAGCTTAAACCAGCAAAATGCAGAATTTGAATAGAACGGTTCTTTTCAGCTTTAATCTTTTCAAAATCATCACCGGTAACAATCACATGTTTGTCCTTGTCATATTCAAAGCCCTTAACAACATCTTTGTTTGTAATTTCCTTGCCGCATCCTAGGTAGCTGTGTATAAGGCGATGGAAATATGAACTAGGCCGAAAGAGATAACTCCTTTGTGGGATGCAGCCATTTGATATACCTCGTTTGTTTTTAGTTAGGTTTTCCGAGAATATTTGGATTATGTTTATCCGGTAGAGGATACACAGGGAGATACCGGCCGTCTTCCGGTGCGTGGAGAATGTGCCAGCGGTAAAGATATCTCCCATTTTTATCACAAAGCACGAGATAAACTCCTCCTGATCTTCTAACATAGTTGGCTGGAGGTCGGTTCCGGGAGTGACGAGGGGGTTTGAGTACTGAAATAGATGAGATTTAAACTTGATGATATTTTTTTCGGTAGTCGGTAGGAGACATACCGGTGTTTTTTTTGAATACCTGAGTAAAATACCGGTAGTCTGTATATCCGACCTGTTCAGAAATTTCATAAGTCAAAAGAGTAGTGGTGGTTAAAAGACGCTGTGCTTGTTTGATCCGAATTTGATTTAAATAATCAACAAAAGAAATATTCTCTTCTTTCTTAAATATGTGGCTGAAATAGTTGGGGTTCCGTCCTAGATAATCAGCCACATCCTGTACAGAAAGAGGTTTGCCATAATTATTTTTAATATAGTATTTGGCTTTTTCCAGTAACACATTTTGAGGCGGGGGCTCACTGACTTCTCTCGCGATTTTATCAATAATATCTTCCAGTTCTTCGATGTTAATGGGTTTCAGCAGATAAGACAGAACGTTGAGAGTAATGGCCTTTTTGGCATACTCAAATTCCGCGAAGCCGGACAATATAATCAGTTTAGTATCAGGACTGGAGATGCGAAGCTTCTCTGCCAGCTCAAGTCCGGACATTTTGGGCATTTTGATATCTGTGATTACAATATCAAATTTTTTAATGCCGCACTTTTCTAAAGCATCGCTTCCCGACCGGGCGGTATCTACAAAGGTTACCCCATGAGCTTCCCAGTCGATGCTGTTTTTTAATCCCTCACGGATGTTCATTTCGTCGTCGACAATAAGCAAATTCATGAACCATCCTCCTTGTCATTGATCTGATGAATTGCCGGAACTTTGATTTTTACAAAGGTACCCTTTCCTAAACGGCTCCTGAATCGAATACCAGCCTGAGAACCGTAATAAAGCTCCAGCCTTTTTTTGATGTTGGCAATAGCAAAGGAGTCGTCCCGCGTGAACCCGACTGTGTTTATTTTTTCTACTGTTTCCCTGTCCATACCGCTGCCGTTGTCGAGCAAACGGATCATAAGAGCTCCGTGGCGCTTTTTTACCGACAAAATAATCATACAGCTTTCCTCTTTGTCGGGAAAGCCATGCTGAATGGAATTTTCTATTAAAGGTTGCAACAGAAGCTTTGGGATCATAAAGCCTTCAGCGTCTGTTTCGATGTTTACCCGAAAGTCGAATTTATCGTGAAAGCGAAGGTGCTGAATGGACATATAGGTTTCGATCAGCTTTACCTCCTCTTGTACCGGTACGAATACATCCTCGTGATTTAAATAGTAACGATATAAATTGGAAAGATGATAAATTTCATCGGCTACCTCTTTGTCCTTGTTTTTAAGAGCAATCCAACGCAGAGTGTCCAGAGTGTTGTAGAGAAAATGAGGGTTGATCTGGGATTGGAAATAAAGAGTTTTAGCGAGCTGCTCCTGACGCATGATCTCCCGGTTTTTTTCGATATATTCATTTAAGCTGTCTACCAATTGATTGAAACCGTTATAAATCACTTTCATTTCACGATTTCCCTTTTTTAGCTCCAATCTTGAGAGCGGGGCGTCGGAATCCATGCTTTGGATGGATTCATTCAGCTTGTACATAGGGGAAACGACAAGATGAAGAAAGCGGTAGGAAAGAATAATAAAGAGAAGTGCGAAAATGGCGGCAAATATGATCAGGGGGAGAATAAAATTATTTTCCTGAAGCAGCTTTGCGGGATCAAATTTTTCAGTTAGAAGGAATTTATCATTGACATCGACGGTAATTTCATCCAAGCCGGTGCTCATGACGTTTTCGCCGGTCGATTCGGCGGCTACTCGAACGAGAGAGCCGCCTCTTTCTTTTAAATACAGCTGACGAAAAATACCCGAACCGGTTCCTAAATAAATATCCCTAAGATTCCGCTCAGCCACATCGATGCGCACGATGCCGATGCATTTTTTAGAGGTTAAATGATAGACCTTTTGATAATAGGAAACGATATGATATGTTTTATCCGCTAGGGTATAATATTTGGTGGCACCCGAAAAGACCCAGTCGCTGTAGGCTTCGTTGCCGGCAAATGAGGTATCGTATGGATAAGGCTCTGTTTGAGTGTAGCCCACAGAGAGAATGTTGCGCTGTTCCGGCGTCATTACACTGATGTGAACAATATTCAGATCATAATATCGGTTTAATCCCAGAATCGTGTTAAAGGCCTGGGCCTGGGCTTGAGCGGAAATATAGGGGCTGACATTGGTAATCAGCATTTCCTGGATTTTACTGTTGATTGAAATATCAAACGCAAAGCTTTCAATTTGTTCAAGATAGTTATTTAATGCGGCGCTGGCAGAATCTACCTCATAGCTCATCTTGTCCAGTTCCCGCTGGTGAATTATCTTTAATGCAAAAATATTCAAAACGATCGTCACAATGATCAGGGGAACAAAAAACTGTAAAAAATATCGAGTTACGCTTCCCGCCAGACTGATTTTATAAATTTTGTTTCTTTTTGCCATAGAGGAAAGCCTCGTTTCTGTGGAATTTTAAAAGTAAAAGACAGGAAAAACCAAACTTTTTTCAACACATTCTAAGTTTTGCGGCCTACAAAACAAAAAAACATATGATAGAATAAACATATAGATTACATAATATATAAAAAAATTGTGTATCTATACTAATATTTTCGAAGGAGAGTATAGCATATGAAAAAACGTTTGTCAATCGTAAGTATGGCCTGCGCTTGCGCGCTGGTATTAGGACTGGCTTCCGGATGTTCGAACGGTGGTTCTGGTACCGGAACTAGTTCCGCTCCGGCCGGTCAATCCTCCGGGGAAACAGCCGGCAGCGGCGAAGAAATCGTCATTCGTTATATGACCTGGGAGGACGGCGACTGGCAGAATTTTACTCAGGAATTTATCGATAAGTATATGGAAGAGAATCCCGGTATCAAAATTCAGTATGAACCGACGGCGGGCTCTGAATATATGCCCAAGCTCCAGTCCGCCTTGGCCTCTAATAACGAGCCGGATGTTATGTGGGTAGATCAATGGGTGCCCTTATTCCAAAACGATATGTTCGAAGATTTGAAGCCACTGGCAGAGGCCCAGGGTTATGACCTGAGCGCTCACAATGAAGAACACCTAAAGATGGCGACCTACAATGACAAACTTTATGGCCTGACTGGATGGGCCGGTGTGGTAGGCGTAATTTATAACAAAGAGCTGTTTGATCAGGCCGGCGTCGCTTATCCTGAATATGGCTGGACATGGGCTGAGTGTTACGAAGCGGCTGAAAAGATCACACAGGGTGAGGGCGCAGAAAAGATCTACGGCATTAGTATGCCGGCCAGCGATTTTAACTCCATTGAAAACATCCTGTGGAATGGCGATGCCTACATTATTGATGACGAATTGAATTATGACGGTGTATTGAATTCTGATAAAATGGTGGAAGCTTTTGAATGGTTTGCCAGCTTTACTAAAAATGGTCTTTCTCCGGAACCTTCCTCTTTGGATGCCCTGGGCGGTGACGAGGAAATGTTCAAGCAGGGCAAGATCGGTATGATCTTTAAAACCTCTGGTTATATCGCTTCCGTGGAATCCAGCGGCGGTTTTGATATGGAAAATATGGGAACGGTTTGTCTGCCGGTGAAAGAAGAGGACATGACCCCGGCGGTAAATACTCTGCTGACCAATCCTATTTGCTTGTCTAAAAACAGCCAGCATAAGGAAGAAGCCTTTAAATTCCTCACCGCCCGGGTCGGCAAGGAAACACAGACAGATTTCTGCTCCAGAGGCTGGACTATGCCGAATGATCCGGAAATCGTGGAGGATCTGGGACTGATGGATGATCCGCTTTATGCCACTTATGGGGATACTATCGTAAACACCGATAAGTATGTTTATCCTAAGGGTACCTTTGCTTATAGCCCGATGAGCACGGAGTTGTCGGATAATCTTTTTAACTGCCTGACCAATGTTTACCTGGAGAATGCGGATATCAAAACTGAATTAGACAACGCGGTAGAGCAGGTAAAGAAGGCAGAGGAAAACAAATAAAAAAGAAAGGGCTGTTCTGGATTTACCGGACAGCCCTTTTCCTTGCGGAGGGCAAATTTGTATGTACCGAAAAAATAAGAAAAATTTAACAGGACTGGCCTTTGTATCGCCATGGGTGATCGGATTTCTGGTTTTCACTCTCGGACCATGCTTTTACACATTGGTTGTCTCGTTTATGAAATGGGACTTGATGACGGAACCCGAATTTGTAGGGCTCCAGAATTATATTAATCTATTGGATGACGACCTGTTTAAGCAATCGTTGCTGGTAACGTTTCGTTTTGCGGTTATCAGTGTGTCAATTTCCTTGGTGCTCTCTTTGGCGATTGCGCTGCTTCTGAATGTGAACAGCCGGGTGATGTATGTTTACCGCACGATTTTTTACATACCTTCTGTCGTATCGGGAATCGCGGTAGCGATCGTTTGGTCTTGGATTTTCAGCAAAGATTACGGCGTGCTCAACTATTTTCTTTCCTTGTTGGGATTAGACGGCCCCAACTGGCTGGGCAGCCCTCAATATGCGCCGTGGGCCTTTGTTATCATTATGGCGACAACCTTTATCGGCGGTCCGATGATTATCTTTGTGGCCGGCCTGCAAAATATACCTGCCTATCTTTATGAGGCCGCCAGTCTGGACGGCGCCAATAGCTTTCAAAAGCTGGTGAATATCACCTTGCCGTCTTTAAGTCCTATCATTTTGTATAATCTGGTCACCATGCTGATCGGCGCGTTCCGGACCTTTGTACAGGCCACAACCCTGGCGGGGAAAAACGGAGATCCGGGCCATTCCCTGCTGTTTATGGTGATGCATATCTATAATAAAGCGTTCTCGTCCATGGAGTTTGGCGCTTCAGCGGCGATGTCCTGGGTGTTTATTATCATTGTTTTGGCCATCAGCTTGATTGTAATGCGGGTAGCGCTCCCACATGTGCACTACGAAAACGGAGAGTGATCTGAATGAAAAAGAAAATTTCCGCATTTAATATCTTTCGGTGGATCCTATTGACTGTTATGGGAGTGTTATTTGCGTTCCCGTTTTATTGGATGTTTACCACATCGGTAAAGCCTCAGGATGAAATCTTTACGTTTCCGCCTCAGCTTATTCCTACCTCTATTCAGTTTAATTCCTATGTTGAAGCCTGGGCGATGCAGGATTTCACACTCTATATGCTGAATACCTTTAAAATCATGCTGTTCAATATTGTTCTGTGTGTAGGAGTTTCCGCCTTTGTGGCTTACGGCTTTTCCCGTTTTCAATTCAGAGGGAAAAACCTCCTGTTTTCCATTGTGCTGGCGACCATGATCATCCCCAGTGAGATTTTAATTATCCCTCAGTATTTGCAGTTTAACGCGTTTCAATGGCTCAACACTCATTATCCGCTGATCATTCCTCAGGCCTTTGGCAATCCGTTTTTTATTTTCCTGATGCGCCAATATTTGAGCGGGATTCCTAAAGATTTGGATGAGGCGGCGTTAATCGACGGCTGCGGCAGACTGAGGACTTTCTTCAAGGTGATTTTGCCTTTGTTGGTTCCGGTAATTACAACCTGCGCTATTTTCCAGTTTATGTCCACGTGGAACGACTACATGGGGCCTATGCTGTTTTTGCAGACCCGTGACACCTGGACCATGTCCTTGGGAATCGCTTCTCTGAACAGCGAAAAGGTTTACAGTACGGTGAACTGGGGACACCGGATGGCGATGTCTACAATTTTCTCTATTATTCCCCTGTTTGCGTTTCTGCTGGCTCAAAAAAAGCTGATCGGAGGAATTTCTACTACCGGCATAAAATCCTAAAAGCCGCAAGAATAAAAATGACAGGGCTTCCCTGTTTTTATGAGGTGACCTATGACTTTGACTCCAATTTTTGTAGATTTTTCGCGGCAGGAGCCGTTTCCTCTGACAAAGACCAGGTTCGGTTTTTTCAATTCCGCCTATGTTCCATATGACCGCTGGCTGGCGCATGCCGGGCTTTTAGAGGCTGTCCAACCGGCATCAATGAGGTATGAGATTGGCTGGGGAATGGGAGCGGAGCCTACGGAACTGGGAGGAAACCCGGCCTATCCGCAAGAATACGATGCCCCGCAGATTCGGGGAAGCGCCGAAGAGCCGGAACTGTCCCTGGACAAGCTGAAGGGCTTTGTTTCATCTCTGAATCGTCAGAAGACAGCGCCGTTTCTGATTAACTGCTACAATCCCAGGATTCTTCAGAGACCGGGAGACAGCTATACCGGGATTCCGAAGAATCTGGATGCATGGCGCCGTGTGAACCGCCGGTTTGCGGAACAACTCAGAAAGGACGGCGAAAGAGTTCCCTATTATGAGATTTGGAACGAGCCGGATCTGGATGTGTTTTTCAGCGGCGGTATGGAGGAGTTTTTTTCTGTGTATGCCGCAGGCGCTGCGGGAGTAAGGGACGCGGACCCAGAGGCTAAGATAGGAGGACCGGCGCTTTCGGTCACGGAAAGCTGGGCCGGGCCGTTTCTCGACTATGTTTCCAAGCATAATATTCCTTTGGACTTTCTTTCTTTTCATATGTTCGCGGCAGAGGATCAGGAACAATGGATTCAGAAGTATCGAGAGGAGCTGGTTCGGAGACCGGAATTCAATGACCGGGAGATGGTGCTTTCCGAATATAATCCTCTTTCTTTTCAGGCCAACGGCCGGGAGTTTAACGGAGGCGGCCTGATTGAGCAATACGGGTTCGCACAGGAGGTCCTTCATAACCTGCGCTTTTTTCTGGAGCAGCCGGATATCGCTATGGTAAACTGGGCGCAGTTCAATGATCCCTCTGTGTTTGGAGCCACAGCGGACCGTTGCGGCGTAGTCAGCGTAGACGGAGACAAAAAGCCTTCCTATTACGCGTTTCAGATTTATGCGGACATGCCGGTGGACAGAGTGCCGCTCCGATCTGATGACCCAAGGATAGAGGGAATGGCGTCTTGCTCCGGGACAAAAGCGGCGGCAGTGATCTGGAACCGGTCGAATACCGCTCAGAATGTGGAGATCTTCCTGAGCGGCGTACCGTTTCCTGCAAAATCGGTTCAGGTTTGGCGTATCGACAGGGAACACGGTAACTTTTTGTCGCCGGACAGCGCAGGCTTTACTCCCAGACTGGAAGAGCTCTCCGCTGACGGCCGCTGGAAAGGGAATTTACCGGGACGGGGGGTAGTATACCTGGTGCTGGAACACAGCGGTGAGACTGCCAAGAAAAAAATCGCGGGGCTGGGGCACCTGGTGAAAACAATGCATTATTATGAGAACCGGCTGGAAAAAACCTACGCGGTTTTGGAACCGGACACCTGGACCGCGAGACTATATGCGGAAAAAGATACTTCCCGGGCTGTGACAGCTGCGGTGGTAAAGAATTTTCCCTCAAGACTGACGGCGCGTTTTTCTTGTCCGGAATGTGACGGAGACTTTGGGGGCTGTTTATCCTTGCGAATCGATTATCTGATGGAGACAGAGTGGGTCCGAAGTGCGGTTTTCCATACGGGAAACTTAGCTTCCTCAAAAGCGTTTCCCTGGGGAACAAAAAGCGAGGCGGACTGTAAAATAAAAGTGAAGCCGGGCGAGATTTCCATTCCGGTGAAAGAATACGCGCCGGAGGGCTGGGAGAAAGGCGAAGCGATTATCTCCTTCGAGTTAAGCGGCGCGCCTGCCGGGACGCTGGCCCAGATTGTGCTTTTACCAGAAGCTTGAGAAAAAGGAGTAGAAACGTTTATGATCCAAATAACCAGTGATTTTTCCCAATATGCGGATTATCCTTTAGTGAACAGTAAATTTGCCGTGTATATCTGCACCTATGTGGATATTGAGAGAAACCTAAGAGATATGCCTCTGCTGAAAGGGCTGAAACCGTCCTCACTTCGGTATGATCCCGGTTGCGGCTTTGGAAACGATGGATTATTGAATTCTCCAAGAGAATATAATGCCCCGCAGATTGAATGTGAGGACGGAAAGCTGAAAATTAACTTTCAGGATTACGACCGGATGGTGGAGGCACTTCAAGACACCAACATTAAAATGATGTATGTCAACGCCTATAATCCTATTTGTCTGCAGGATGAGGACGGGCCGGTGCAGGGAAATTTGCAGCTGGGAATGCGCAGCAAATGGAACACTATGCCAAAGGACATGCAGGCGTGGCGGGAAATCAACCGTCTGTACGCGGAGCATTTTAAGAATCTGGACCAGAATTCCAAATACTATGAAATCTGGAATGAACCAGATTTGAATCCTGTTTTTTTTACCGGCACGATGGAACAGTATTTTGAAATTTATCGCCAGGGCGCGTTAGGCGTGCGGGAAGGGGACCCGGAGGCCAAGGTAGGAGGTCCCGTTTTGGCAAATACGTCGGTCAATGATCCGAAGGTGGCACATGCTTCGGACTGGGCTGAGGCCTTTTTGGATTTCGTGGAAAGTGAGAAGCTTCCGTTGGACTTTTTCTCCTATCACAATTACGCTACTCCAAGAGAAATCGTCAGCGTGATGCGTGACGCCATTCGAAACCGCCCCGGGATGGAGAATGTGGAAACCATTATTTCGGAGTATAATTCGTATAAACCCGCGACCCGTGCCTTTACCGTCGGCGGAGAAATCGAACGTCACCATCTGGCCTGCCGTCTTCTGGATGATTTTGAGTTTTTTGTGGCGCAGCCGGATATCTCCTGCGTCTATTGGGCTCAGTTTAACGATCCGGAAGTGTTTGGGGATATGGTGGACCGGTGCGGCCTGGTTTCCTTGGACGGAAAAGAAAAAGCCGCGTACCATGCTTTTCGTATTTTCTCGGAAATGCCTGCGGATCGGGTGAAGGTGTCAATCAGCGAAAAAAGTGTAAAAGGTATGGCCTCCTTTGATCAGAAAAAGGCCTGCCTGGTGGTATGGAATCTGGAAAATGAATCGGTGAAAACAAGAATTTGCCTGGAGCATCTGCCGATCGAGTCAGGAAAAGGAAAAGTCTATAAAATTGACGCCTGGAGAAACAGCAGAATCGACAATTTGAATGTGGATTCCTTTCAGCCCTGCGGGGAATTTTCGTTTGCTGACGGCAGTCTGGTTCTGGAGGATGAGCTGCTGGGAGAATCTGTGTATTATATATGTATAGAAGCCCAGCATAGGACCGCTGGCGAAAGTCTTGTTCCGAGCGGGATAAAGCGTTACTATTTTGACCGGTATCAAACCAATTACGCCGAATATGACGCTGAAGAGGGTGCCGTTTATCTTGGAATGGGAAAAGAGAACGCGGCGGTTTCTAAGCTGGAGCTCCTTTTTGAAAGAGATATTGTAGGAATTCAGGTGCGTTTGAGAGACTTGGAAAAGAAAGCTCCTGGAAGTCTTGTCATCCAAGTGGAAAAAATATATAGTGAAAATGTGGTGAGGGAGGAAACCATCGTTCTGAAGGCGTCGGAGCCTTCCTTGCCGGCGGACTTCTCGCACGCCGTGCGCGGCGGAGAGCTGGAGGATCAAGGCTGCGCTTTCAGCTTGCCTAAAGGAGCGGTCCGAACCATAATTGTCTGCACGATGACCGGCCCAAACCCAGGAGCAAAAGCAAAAATCAAGCTGGATACCTGTGCGGACAGCTAGGAGGATACTGATATGGAACAAAGCAAGATTGCCCGGCCCGAATATCCCAGACCGGATTTTCAGCGTGAACGATGGATGAATCTGAACGGCTTGTGGGGCTTCGCGTTTGACGATGAAAACATAGGGGAGAAACAAGGATGGCAGAATGAGGAAGTCCCTTTTGCACGGAAGATTGTAGTCCCTTTTTGCTATCAATCCCAGGCCAGCGGAATTTTTGAAAAGGAGCTGCATGAAAATCTGTGGTATCGGCGCGTGTTTGACCTGCCAGAGGAACTGAGAAAGCAGAGAGTTTTGCTGCGTTTCGGCGCAGTAGACACGGTCGCCAGGGTTTGGCTCAACGGTGTGTTTTTGGGGGAGCACCACGGAGGATACAGCACCTTTGACTTTGACATCACGGAAACAGTAAAGGAGCGCGGAAATGTCCTGGTAGTAAAGGCAGAGGACAGCTATGAATGTTCGAAGCCGCGGGGAAAGCAGCACTGGGGTGAGCATCCTGACCGCTGTTGGTACACCGCAACAAGCGGTATTTGGCAGACCGTATGGCTGGAGGGCGTGGGAGAGTTCTATTTAGACAGCATGCGGCTGACACCGGATGTTGATCGCCGATGCCTGGATACGGAGTTTTACCTGAATCAATTCAGCGAGGGTCTTACGCTGGAACTGAAAGCCTTTTATCAAAACAAATTGGTAAAGCAGCTATTCGCCGCGGTGGATGGCAGGATTTTTAAGCTTTCTCTTTCAATTAGAGAAGAAGATTTTATTGATGAGATTCACTATTGGACACCTGAGGCCCCCAACCTGTATGATTTGGAGATATCTCTTTCTCAAAAGGGCGAACAGACTGACCACGTGAAAAGCTATTTTGGTATGAGGAAAATCTCGGTCAGCGGCAATCAGATTTTACTGAATAACAGGCCTTATTATCAAAAACTCATTTTAGACCAGGGCTATTGGCCCGAAAGTCTGATGACACCGCCGGATGACCGAGCGATTCAAAGGGATATTCTTTTGACTAAGGAACTCGGTTTTAACGGTGCGAGAAAGCATCAGAAGATTGAAGATCCCCGCTACTATTACTGGGCGGACCGTTTGGGACTGTTGGTTTGGGGAGAAATGCCCAGTGGATACGCTTTTGATGAGGAGGAAATTGAAAGCGTCACGAAAGAGTGGATGGCGTTTATTAAGCGGGATTACAATCATCCCTGCATTATCACTTGGGTACCCTTAAACGAGTCATGGGGCGTGCGCAATATTTATTCTGACCTACGTCAACAGGCATTTGGAGAATCCCTGTATCAACTGACAAAGGCATTAGATTCGACCCGTTTAATCAGTACAAATGACGGTTGGGAACAGGTAAGGTCAGACCTGTGCGGGATTCATGATTACGCCGAAAAGGGCAGATCCTTCCGTGAGAGATACGGTGACTTAGAGCGTCTGCTTTCTGCGGATGCCCAGAGAAGAATGCTGTACGCTCAAGGGTATCGGTACACAGGCGGCCCAATTCTTATCACCGAATATGGCGGAATCGCTTTTGAGAGCACAGAGGAAGAAAATTGGGGATATAACAGCGCGGTAAAAAATGAAGAAGAATTTCTTAATCGGTATCAGGATATCACAGGCGCGATCAAAGATATGTCCTTTGTATGCGGATACTGCTACACACAACTGACCGATGTGGAGCAGGAGGTCAATGGCCTTGCGGATGCAAATCGAAATTTGAAAGCCGCTAAGAAAAAAATTCTAAAGATTAATCAAGATTGAACAGAGGCCGGAATTTGGAACTCAAAAATGAGACAATCCAGATTTCGGCCTCTTTTTCTATGCTATAGCACCAGCGTTCAAGCCGTTTCCGAGGTTTACCTTTTTTATAGAAATGGGACATCAAAAGCCCAAAAACAGAAAAACGGGTTGTAAAGCAATCAAATGTATCTATTCTGAACCGTGGATTCTCATTTTGTCGGGAGTTCCTTTTGATTTTTATTTAATAAATTTATTCCAAACGGTATTAGACCAGCGGACAACAATTTCGTCACTCCCTCCCAAGAAGGGGTGACGAAATAGATGTCACCCCCGATTTTTTCAGTATTCATGCGGACTTTTTGAGCTTTTTAGAGCCATTTTTTAAGTGGTTATCCTATGCAAAGGGAACAAGGAAAAGGGTCTCCTATTTTTAACAGGAGACCCTTTTTCTTTTTTTATTTAATAGCAATAATAGTGTGTTTTTGTTTGTACTATCAACAGGTTGGCCAGTATTGTTTATTTGATTCTTTCCACAAATCAAATCGAGAAACAGAAAAATTTTTAAAATTTCAGAAATTATCAAATATAAAACAAAAAATTTTATTATTATTAAAACAATAGACTTGATGTTCAGCGGGCATTCGGAGGTCTTCCTCAATTGATGATAAAATTCGGCCTTGTTTGAATCAATTAACGCCCCCAAAGAACATGGAGAAGTGCCTTCTTAATCCCGGACGATCCCTCAACAAAAATTAAAACATATGGAGCTGCCGCCGGTATCGCAATTCAAAGATTACTGCGGAAAACAGCCCGGGGATTTATCAGGACCTGTGAGGTGTCTATACTACGATCAATGATATAGCGGTAACACTGCATAATCGCCTTGCGTCCCTGTTCACCTGGATGCTGATAGATAATAGCGTTGATGGTTCTGTTTTGGATATAAGGAATCATGGTATCGTACAAGTCTGTGGCGATTACCTTGATTTTGTGATCTACTTTTTCTTCTTTGAGAACATCACAAATTGTCAGAGAGTTACCTGTGGCAATATAAATTCCTTGTATATTAGGAATTTCTCTCAGGGCTTTTTTAGTTAATAAAGCAGCTACCTCCGGTTCATCGTGCGTCTCGTAGGTTTGCAGAAGATAATGGTCTTTTAGCAATTCGTTTTTAAAGCCGTCTACCTTTTCGCGGTGCTCCAAAATACTGAGATCTCCAATAAAGATCACTAAATTAGATTCTGCTGGTGTGATATAACATAAGATCTCAGAGGCCAGGCGGCCGGCCATTTGAGCGTTGACACGCACACAGCCGACGCGGTCTTCAGGATCGAAATCGTTGCCAACAAGAAATACAGGAATATTATGTGCTTTCAGCTTTTGCAGACAAGGCTTGCAGGCAGTTACAGAGGCCGGACATAGTATGACGGCCTCTACTTCCTTTTGAATAAGTTTATCAGAAATTTGGAATAACTCGTCAGTAGAATAAAGACTGGTGAATTGAATAAATTCGCCGGAAACATTATAATCTCGCAAAGATTCTAATGCATCGTTCATTCCACGGATAATGTCCCCATAGTACTGTTCCCAGGCTAAGGGATAGACGATGGCGATACGAATAGGCTTACGGGCAAGGCTTTGTGCCAATCGGTTTACATTGTAACCCATGGCTTCTGATGTACGAAAGATTTTATCTCTCATATCGGCGCTGATGCCTGGTTTGCCGGAGAGCGCTTTGCTGACGGTTCCGACAGAAATATTTAATTGATTTGCGATATCTTTTACTGTAACGCGCTTTGTGGCCATGTTGCCCCCCTCTTATCGTTCGAGAATACGTTTTCCTAAAGGCGTATTTTTTAATGTTAATATTATCATATATCTAGTGTTATTTGTCAATAGGTTAAATTTTACGAAAAATAATAGAAATTTCGTCAATATTAAAATGACTCCGCAAATAGAAAACGTTTTATTTAACGTGTTGTAATATTTAGTTATATTTATTGAATTATATTTCTAATAAATATGAAATTAAAACTAAAAAGTTGAGGAATGAGTATTGACAATCTGTAAATACTAAGGTATACTATGGAAAACGTATTCCATAACATGCTGACTAATTACGGTAAGCCGCGAAAAGTTTTCCTAGAGTTTTCAAGACCTTTCTGATAGATACGGTAGCCCAGGGGAAAAATAAATCCCTGTGATATAAACAAAAGGAGGAATCATCAAGTGAAAAATGTAAGAAAAATTTTATGCGCGATGCTGGCGGCATTGGTGGCGGTGTCTGCGACGGCGTGCAGCGGTGACGGCGGAAACGGCGGTACGGCCTCGACCGATTCAGCGGCTTCTGGAGAAACCAGCAGCGCTGCGGCGGAGAGTGAGCCGGTATCTATCGAACTCTGGTTCCAGGGAGCCAAAGAAGATGGTTTTCTTTACGAAACTGCGGTAAAGGCCTTAGAAGAATATCAAAAAGTTAATCCAAATTTTGAAGTGAGTATCATGCCTGGAGGGGAAGCTGATGTTTATTTACAGAAGGTTTTGATGGCTGCGGCTTCCGACGATCTGCCGGAGGTGTTCAGTGCCACCGCTTTTAATATGACAGGAATTCCGGAAACCGGTGTTCTGACAGACCTCACTGAAGCGATTGACTCTGACTCTGAGTGGAGTGCCCGCTTTACCGATGAAGCCTGGGAAAAGCACTTCCAGTTTACTGACGGCAAAAAGTACGGCGTTCCGACCCAGAGTGAAATTCAGGGCTGGTTCCTGAATAAGAGATTGTTTGATGAGCAGAATCTGGAAATCCCTGTGACCTATGAAGAGTGGCTGACCTGTATTGATAAGTTTAACGAGGCTGGTATTCAGCCCATCGCTTATGGCGCGGTGGATGCTTACAGCCGTTGGGGCTTTGACATCTGGTTCTGGCGTTACGGCTTTGGCGACAATATGGACAAGATTTTGAGCAAGGAAATGAAGTTTGCTGATTTTGCCTTGCCTGTCTATCAGAAAATCGATGAAATGGCGAAACATACTGCTTTCCCCGAAAATGTGAGCACCGCTACCTGCAGCGAGGCCATCGAACTGTTTAGCGCTGGCCAGGCCGCGATGGTCACTACGGGAAGCTGGGAACTGGAAAACCTACTGAAGTCTCCTGAGGTAGACAACTTTGTATTCAGCTGGGGTCCGGAATTCTCCGACAGTGAATACGATCAGAAAGTCGGCACCAAGGCGACCGCATGGGCCTATTGGGCTGGTAAAAAGGCGTCTGAAAGCGATGCGAAGCTGGCGGCTGTAACCGAGTATCTGAAGATGATGTCTGACCCGGTGGTGGTAACTTATTTAACAGAGGAGAAAAATATTATTACTGCCTGTCAGTATGATGGCGACACCTCCGAATTGCCCGGCCTGATGCAGTCTTTGCTGGAAAAGAAAGATGACGAATATGCTTCCGGCGGTGAAATCTCCGGATTTATTGATCCTTCCTTTGAAAGCGCTTATTGGAACAGCGTGTCTGCTGTGATTACGCAGACGGCGACTCCCGAGGAGGCCGTGCAGCAGCTGGATGACGCTATGGCGATGCTGTCCTGACGATTTAGAACAAACGAGTGACGAGGGTGGATATCTGAAGCCTGGCGGCATTTCAGATATCCACCCTGTTTGGAGGGAGTTTTATGCATCTGGTTTACAATAGAAAGAAATTTTTCGGCTTTACCACGCCGATGCTTTTCTTTTATATTGTTTTCATGTTTCTTCCCATTGGCGTGGCGGTTTACTACAGCCTGACTAATTACCGGGGCGCCGGCGGATATGACTTTGTGGGGATGGCGAACTATTCCCGGCTGGTGGGCGATAAATTATTTTGGCTATCATTGGGAAACACATTGAAAATTACCATAACCACATTAATAATTCTGATTCCCCTGTCCTTCCTCCTGGCTTGGGTCTTAAAGGAAGAAAAGCGGGGAAACAATATTTTTAAAACCATTTTCTTTACCTCCTACTGTGTAGGCGGCATTATCGTCGGTTTAGTTTGGACATTTATTTTAGATCCCTCCAAGGGATTGGTTAACAATTTTTTGCGTTCTGTTGGAATGGAGGCACTAGCGCTAGACTGGATTGGCGGCCGGACCTTAACGCCCTATATGGTTGGAATTATTACCACCTGGAGCGGCCTGGGATTTTGCATCCTGCTTTGGACTAACGGTATTAAGCAGATTCCTGGCGAGGTGCTGGAAGCCAGCATTGTGGACGGTGCAAATAAATGGCAGCAAGTTCGAATGGTGACCCTGCCTCTTCTTAAAGAAACCTTCAAAATGATTTTTGTGATGCAGTTTACCGGTGCCCTAAAGGTATTTGAATCGGTATATTCCCTCACCGGAGGCGGACCCAATCACCTTTCAGAAACCATGGTTTCCTATATGTACAACACCACTTTTGGCTCAAGACTGTTCAGCTACGGTATGGCGATTTCGGTGGCGGAGTTTGTTTTGGCAATTACTGTAAGCCTGCTGTTTATGTATTTTACTAGAAAAGAGGTGACAGATTGATGGAATTGAATCAAAAAGCGGCACGTCGCAAGCTAGTGGGAAGGATAGCGCGAATGATTGTTCTGGTAGTCTGTGCCGCCCTGTTTTTAGTTCCGATTATCTTCAGCTTTTTTATTTCCTTAAAAACAAAGACGGAAATCTTTACCGACCCATTCTCGTGGCCGTCTCCCGTACAGTGGGTAAACTATGCCAACGCCTGGGAGATAATGGAGTTTCCAAAGCTGTTTCTCAATACCATCATTGTTTCCGCCCTTTCCATCAGCGTTGGCCTGTTTATGGTTTTACTCTCATCCTTTGCCATCGCCAGAATGAAATTCGGTTCTGGAAAATTGCAAAACGGCGTTTATGCCTTCTTTATCGCGGGAATTATCCTGCCATCCTTCGTCTTGCTCCTTCCGATTTATATGATGAATTCAGAGCTTGGCACCTTGAATACTTACTGGGGTGTGGTGCTGCCCTATTGGGGGTGGACCGCTCCGATGCATACGCTGATTATGGTAGCGGCCTTCCGGTCGATCCCGTCCACTCTGGACGAGGCGGCGACCATTGACGGCTGCGGCGCAATGGGGATTCTTTTCCGAATTAACGTTCCTGTTATCAAGCCCGCCCTGGTCACCAGCTTTATCATTTGCTTTTTGGGAATTTGGAATGAGTTCCCTCTTTCCTCAGTGGTGCTTACCTCCTCGGATGTACAGACAGTGGCGTTGGGCGCGTCGAAATTTAAGGGCTTGTTCACAGTGGACTACGCTCTAATGGCTGCCGGCGTTATGATCCTTACCATTCCGCAGATTATCTTCTTCTCTTTCTTCCAGCGATACATTGTAGCAGGCATGGCGGTAGGTTCGGTCAAGGGTTAACTTTCGCGGGCTTATTTTAATAGAGAATCAGACGGAGGAAGTTTATGGAGGACAGAATATTTTTGCAGTCCCGCACTGGAGATATGGCTCAGTTCTGCGGTGCCAGGCGTTCTGTTTTAGCGGAAGGCAGGGCCGCCGGGGTGGAGACAGTTGACGTTTGGAATTACGCCGGGCTTGCCTTCAGCGTATATCCGGGAAGAGGTATGGATATTGGACGGCTTACCTATCGGGGGGTTCCGGTATCTTATTTGGCGAAGCCGGGGGTGGCGTCTCCAGGGTATTACGAAAGCAGCGGCATGAACTGGCTTAGAAATTTTTTCGCGGGTATGCTGACCACTTGCGGCCTCTCCAATGTGGGAGGGCCCGAGCCCTGTGAGCATCCCGTAATCGGCAGCACGCCCTTGGGGCTTCACGGCCGGATCGCCAATACCGGCGCAGAGGATGTGTGTGTCCGCCAGGGCTGGGAGAACGGCGGATATGTGATATCGGTCAGTGGAAAAACACGGGAAGCCTGCCTCCACGCGGAAAATTATACCCTGGAAAGGAAGCTGGAAACCTCCCTGCGCTCTAAGGAAATTAAGATCACCGATATCATTGTCAATAACAGTCAATATGAACAGCCGTTGATGCTTTTGTATCATATCAACGTGGGATATCCGATTTTAGATGAAGGCGCCCGGTTTTTTTCCAGTAAAACTCGGGTTTTACCAAATTCTCCAAAAGCGCAGGAGGATCCTGAAGGCTATCGGGCGGCAGGGCTTCCTGTTCTGGGAATAGAGGAGAAATGCTATTTTCACACGCTGGAGGAGACGGACGGCTGCCGTACGGCGGGCATTGTCAACGACAAATTACAGTTGGCCTTTTATGTGCGTTTTAAAAATTTAAATTCTTTCACCCAATGGAAAATGGAAAATGTCTGTGAATATGTTTGGGGGCTGGAGCCTGGAAACTGCAACCCGGTGGGGCGGAAAGCCCAGGAAGAAAAAGGAGCGCTGGAGACCCTGCCGCCTTGGGGAGAAAAAAAGGTGGAATTGGTGTTAGGCGTGGCCGAGGGACGGGAAGAAATTGAGGCGCTGACGAGGATAGGGGGCTGAAAAATGGCTTACTGCAAAATGGTTCAAACAGATAAGGGCATACGGTATATGTCCGGAATGCTGGTTTACGACGAGCGGGTGGTTGCCGGCAGGCCGGTAATGGGATATTTAAACGCCGCTGGTCAGATTTGGAATGAACAGCATTTGACAGACGATAAATACCTGCCCACAGGCGGCGGCTTTAAGCCGGAACGGTCGTTGCAAAGCTTCCGGCTGACGGTAAACGGCCGAAAGCTGGAAAAGGGCTGGTCTATAGGACAGCGAAAAACAGAGGAAACGACGGCGTCGATGGAATTGCTTCACGAGGATGCCCCGGTCAAGGTGGAACTTCTGACAGAGGCGAAAGGCGGCGATTGGCTTGCCCGCAGCCTGAGTGTTACCAATATCAGCGACCAATGGATTACGCTGGATGAGGTTTGCCCGCTGGCAGGAGCCCCATGGCTTCATACCTTAGATAACAGCTTGCACACATATTCGTTTCAGGAATTAGAGGATGACCCCGGCAAACCTTTCTTTGAAGCTGGTTTGAATATTGCCAGCGAATGGGGGCAGGAGGGCGATCTTCGTTTTCTGCCAATCAGTAAAGAGAAAATTGTATACGACGCGGCGAGAAACGGCCGCAGCGGCTGGTCCAGACCGGCGGTGCTTCTTCGGGATAACCTAAACGGCGCTGTTTTATGCGCAGAACTGGCTTACAGCGGAAATTGGATCACGAAAATGGAAGCGAACCTGCATCCGGGAAAAACCTATGTGGATTTTGAACTGGGGCTGTGCTGTCCCGAAGGCCAGGCCCTTCGAGTGCTGGCACCGGGAGAGTCCATTGAAACTCCTCAGGTTCACTTTACTCTGTGCGCTTCCGGGCTTGATGCGCTGACTCAGTCACGCCATCGGTATGTGCGGGAATGTATTATGCCCCCCAATGACCCGATCGGAGGCTGCCTGGTAGAGGCGAACCATAGAGGCTATCTTTCAGACCGAGAAAATGAAGAAGAAATTTTGCTCGATGTGGAAATCGCGGCGGAAGCCGGGGTGGAGCTTTATGTCATAGACGCGGGATGGTATGGGCGGGAGCCAAACGTTTGGTTCGACAATGTAGGCGATTGGTACGCCGCGCCCTGGCTGCCCAACGATTTATACCCAATTATCGACCGGGCGCACGCTAAGGGGATGAAATTCGGATTGTGGATGGAACTGGAAGCTGTCGGCCGTAATGCGAAGCTGCGGGAGGAGCATCCGGATTTCATTATGCGCAACGGCTCAGACGAGATTGCCGGCGGCCGGGTACTGGACTTATCCAAGCCGGAAGTGGCCGACTGGGTAGAGGAAGAGGTGGAATCCCTGATTTCCCGTTATCAGCTGGATATGTTCCGTATCGATCACAATCATCGAATCGGCGACGGCGCCTGCAGACAAGTAGGGCCCTATCTGGAAAATGTTTTGTGGCGGTATTTTGAAAACTTTTATGCCATGCTGGAGCGGCTGCGAAATAAATTTCCGAAGGTATCCTTTCAAAACTGCGCTGGCGGAGGAGGGCGGATGGATTTTGGAATCCTGCGGTATTTTCATCACAGCGAGCTGAGCGACTGGATGCATGCTCCAAGAGTGCACCGTATTTTTCAGGGAACCATGGCGCAGCTGCCGCCGGAAACCCTGCTGCAGTGTATGGGCACGGAGGTATGCGAGCAGGTAATGAAGGGCGACCTTCTGTTTCAGATCCATTCAGTATTAGGCTCCCGGTTCATATTAAGAGGCATCGCCCCTTCCATGGGACAGAGAAATCCGGAGCTTCACCGGCAGATCTGTGAGGCGATAGAGCTTTATCAAACGAAGCTGCGGCCGGTTTTGACGGAGAATTGCCTGGTTTACCAGCATACGCGGCCGGATCAGGGAATTTTCTATCCAGAGCCCTGGCTGGCCTATGAACTTTCACGGCCGGACCGAAAGGCTGGCTACGCCCTGATTTTCCGTTTGGCAGACGAGGGAAACCAGGAATATATCATCTGTCCGAAAGGAATCAGCCGGAATAAGAACTATCTGGTAACCCTTGATCGGGCGGGAGACAGCTTTTGTATGGACGGTTTCCACTTAAGTGAAAAGGGAATTACCATCCGCGCGGAAAAACACTTTTTCTCAGAGCTGATCTATTGGGAGGAGTGCGAGAATGCTTGAATCCATCCGAAGATGGGCGGCGCGGAATTTAGATGATCGTCAAGTGGCGCTGCTCAGCGAATTGACTTCCTATGCCCGACGGGATATTTTGCGAATGACCACTGAGGCTGGCTCAGGCCATCCGGGAGGCTCCCTGTCCTCGGTGGGGATTTATTTACTGATTTTAGCCGCCTTGGATGCGGAGAACGGCGATCAGCTTGTTGTCAGCCACGGCCACACAGCGGCAGGTATATATGCCGCCTTAGGCCGGATGGGCTTTGTAGAGCCTGAGAAGGTCGTAGCGGGGTTTCGGCGAAAGGGATCTCCCTATGAAGGCCATCCGTCGCTTCAGGTACCGGGGATTTCCTGGTGCAGCGGCGCGTTGGGCCAGGGGCTTTCCGTCGGCTGCGGTTTCGCAGCGGCGGCCCGTCAGCAGGGAAAGGACAGCAGAATCTACGTAGTGATGGGCGATGGGGAGCAATCTAAGGGACAGCTGTCGGAGGCCAGGGAATTCGCTGTTTCACATGGCCTGAACCGCTTAACGGCGGTAATCGATTATAACAGACAGCAGGCCAGCGGATCGTTGGAGAACATACTTCCGCAGCAAATCGCCGCGAAATACCGGGCGGCGGGCTGGACTGTGGAACAGGTGAGCGGGCACGACTTTTCAGCGCTTTATCAAGCGCTGAAAAGGGCCGAGGGCAACAGTTGTCCCAGCGTAGTTATCGCGGAAACCGTGATGGGCTGCGGCGTTCCCGGCAGGGAAAACGACTACACCTTTCATGGGGCGCCTCTCAGCCGGGAGAAGCTGGAAAGCTGCACCCTCGGTCTAAAAGGAACAGGCCCCCGGATGCCTAAAAAAGAGACAGCGGCGTTGTCGGGATTTCGGGGCTTAGATGGCGGAAAGCGCAAGGTTTATCCAGCGGATGCAAAAACCGATCTCCGCAGCGCCTTTGGAACAGCGCTTCTCGATGTTGCGAGAAGCAGTCAAGGAAAAGGGCTCGCGGTATTCGACTGCGATCTTATGGAATCCGTCAAGGTTTCAGACATTTCAAAGGAGTTTCCCGCATCCTTTTACGAAAGCGGAATCGCGGAGGAAAACGCGGTTACTACAGCCGCGGCCATGGCGAAAGCCGGAATGGTGACCTTTGCCGCGGGATTTTCAGCCTTCATGATAGATGAGGTCTACTCCCAGCTGAGAATGGGCGATATTAACCACGCGCCCCTGAAAATAGCCGCTACCCATTGCGGCCTGGATGTTGGGGAAGATGGAAAGACCCACCAATGCCTAGACTATTTGTCTCTGCTTTCCAATCTGCGGCATATGCAGGTGCTGACGCCTGCGGATCCTAACCAAACGGACGCTATGGTCCGGTATATGGTGCAGAGCGGTGAAGCCCAGTGCTTATGTATGGGCCGCTCCAAAACCGCCGTACTTACCAACGAGGATGGGACACCCTTTTTTGGAAAGGACTACCAGTTCCGTTACGGTGAAGGCCATTGGCTGAGGCGGGGAAAGGACGCGGCGATCATTACCTTTGGTATGATGGCGCCAAAGGCTCTGGAAGCCTGGGAAGAACTGCGGCGGCGAGGAATTGAGGTTTCCGTTTATCTGATCTCGTGTCCGGGAATTTATTCGTCGGAGGATATAAAAGCAACCGCCAATACCGGCTTGGTGGTTACTTATGAAGACCATTTCGTGGAAAGTGGAATCGGAAAGGATATTGGAGCGTTTCTAGCGCAAAATGGATTGTTCTGTAAGCTGGCCTGTCTGGGTGTAAAGGAATATGGATGCAGCGCAAAACCGGAGGAACTATATCAAATGCAGGGCCTAAGTCCTGCTGATCTTGCTAACGTAATTATAAGGGGGATATCATCATGAAAAAACAATTAAAAATCGGCTTTGTTCCATCCAGCTGGGAATCCTGGGATGGAAATCAGTATACTGGACGCGGCCATTTGGCTGAGGAAATGCGTGACCGCTGTTTAGCGGCTATGGAAAAGGTGGGAGTAGCCGAGATTATTGTTCCAGGCAAGGAGCTGACTCAGGGCGGCCTGGTGGCTTCTGTTGAGGACGGGGCGAAAGCGGCGGAGCTATTCTTGAAAGAAAACATCGATGCCCTGGTGATTGGCAACATGAACTTCGGCATGGAGGTCGCGGTAGGAGAAGTGCTTTCTTATATGCGTAAGGATTTGCCGATCCTCCATTTTTGCACCAAATCAGGACCTATTTCGGACCAGGGCAACCGGTCTACTGATAACTGGTGCGGCCAATTTATGACTGTGTCAGCCATTAAGCGCAGAGGCTTTACCTATACGCATATTCTTACCTGTAACCCGGAGGAGGAGCGCTTTACCGAGGAATACGCCAATTTTGTCAGGGCGATGTATACTCTGAAATGCTTTAAGCAGGCGAAAATCGGACAGTTGGGCGTACGTCCCCTTCTGTTTGAGTCTCAGTATTTCAGCGAGGAAAACTTCCAGCGCCGTTTTGGCCAGATGCTCCGCACCATGGATTTGGCTACGGTATTCGACAGGCTGGATCATATTCCTGAGGATGATCCTGAGGTGCAGGAGACCTTAAAGGACTTGACCTCCGGCGTGGTATGCGAGATGAATCAGGAAAAGCTTCCCCTGCTTGCCAGATACGAGGTAGCGTTGAAACATATTTATAAGGAGCTTGGCGCCGACTGCATGGCGGTGTGCTGCTGGGAAATGCTTCAAACCCGTTACGGAATCGCTGGCTGCTCTACTTTCGCGCGGCTGAACGACCAGGGCTATTTGACGGCCTGTGAGGTAGACGTGCTGGGCGCTCTCAGTATGCTTGCGGCGTCCGCCGCGGGACTGGAACAAACGCCGCCCATTTTTATCGACTGGACGGATCTCCATCCCACGGAGGAAAACTGCTGGCTGGCCTGGCACTGCGGAAACGCCGCCCCCAGCCAATGCGCCTGCGGCTGTCAGCAAAAGCTGCGGCTGAATGAGCGTCTTTCTGTTTGGAGCGATAACTGTGACGGCAGTATTGAATTCAATCTTGCCGAGGGCCCGGTGACCTGTCTGCGGCTGGTAGAGTACGACGGAGAATATACCATGTTTATCGGCACTGGAGAGATTGTGGATATCGATCCCTATATCAGGGGGACTTATGGCTGGGTGAAAGTTAAAGATATCGAGGCTTGGGAACAGAAGATGATCGACGCCGGCGTAGTGCATCACGGCGTTTTGATTCGCGATCCCAAGGCGGCGGACGCTTTGGAGCTGTTCTGCAAATACGCGGGGATTCGTGTGGTGCGGGCGGAATAAGAACCGCGAGAAAAAGCGGTATTGAAAGCTTCATCGGCCCGCGGCGCGCCTGTTGGCCCTGGGCGATGCCCGCTGCCTTCCGGGACGAAGAAGAGAAAATGGAAAAAAGGAAGCGTTTGCGGAAAGCTCTGGTTTTCGCTGCTTCCCTCCGCCAAAGGCTTAAAGAAACGATCTCAGCTGAATTTCAGAGCCGGCCATTATCAAAGCGATTAGCCGGCTTCCATAGAGTTTTAGAAAAAACGGAAGCGATTCCGGTGATCGCTTTCAATATAGATTTATAACATATGTGGATGGCAGCCGGGTCTCGGTATCAATCGGGGCTGGGAGCCGGCTGCGCGCAATAGGAGGAATCATGATGGCAAAAATGCTGAAAGCCACCTTGGTGGCGCCGGAGCGTATCGAATTGGGAGAAGCGGAAATTCCCACGCCGGGAAAAGATGAAGTTTTAATTCGGGTTTTACGGGTTGGCGTATGTGGTTCTGATCCGACGATTTATTTTGGAAGGCATCCCTATGTCACTTATCCTGTGGTCATGGGACACGAGTTTTCCGGAACTGTGGAGGCCTTGGGTGAGGGCGCGGAGGGTCCCGCCGTTGGAACGAGAGTAGCGGTGATCCCCCATTTGGTCTGCGGAAAATGCGATATGTGCCAAAAGGAAATTTACAATTTCTGCGAATCCCTGCGGTGCACAGGCGCGGAGGCCGACGGCGCTCACTGTGAATTCATCTCCATGCCGAAGCAAATGGTAATTCCGATTCCGGAAGCTATGACACTGGAGGATGCCGCGATGGTGGAGCCGGCTTGTGTGGCTTATCATGGCGCCAAGCGGGGAGAAATTCAGCAGGATGATATCGCCTTGGTAGTCGGGGCGGGACCCATCGGCAATTTCTGTATGCAGTCCTGTAAAGCATTAGGGGCGAAACGGGTATTTATCGCTGATATGGATGCCTCCCGCTTGGCTCTGGCGGAAAGCTTGGGAGCCGATGGTGTCATCGACGTTTCCAAGGAAAGCTTGGAAACTGGGCTGGAAAGGCTGTGCGGCGGCGCGAAAAAGGTCAATGTTTTTTATGACTGCGTGGGGGAAAAGGGAATGGTTTTCAATAATATCCTGGGCATGGCGCGCAGAGGCAGCCGGATTGTGATTATCGGCGTTCTGCAAAATGGCTACGATGTGCCGCGGCTGCCGGACTTTGTGCAGCATGAGCTTCGCCTGTCAGGTACCACGATGTATACTCCCGCTGATTACCGTGAAATGCTCAAGCTTATGGGAGAGGGCAGAATCAGGACCAAGGGAATGATTTCTCATACATTCCCGCTGACACAGGTAAAAGAAGTATTTCAGATGATCGCACAGCGCCGCGAGCCTTTCTTTAAAATCATGTTGACGGTAGGAGAGCAGCGGGAGTAATAGAGTGACCGGCGCTTCGCCAATCGCTGTCAATAGGACGGCGTGCCTTCGGGGACGCCGTCTGTTTCTGCTGTTTATTAGATTTGCGGCCAGGCCTGTCCGGCGGAAAGAATACGACCTTGGGGACGGGGAATGGATGAAGGCATAGCGGCAAACCTGATAGAATGAATTTGGAGTAGTGATAGTATGCTGTTAGGAATTGATTTTGGCTCCAGCGGATGCAAGGGCGTGCTGTTCAGCCCTGAAGGGACGATTTTGGCAAAGGCGTCCCAGGAATATAGTGTGGAAACCATCGGTGCGGATGGCTGTGAAATGGATCCCCAGGTGTTTTTCGATGCTTTCTGCACTGTGGTAAAAGAAATTGCGGAACAGGGGGAAATTAGAGCGATAGGGATATCCTCTCACGGCGAAACGGTCATCCCTATTGGCAGGGACCGGCAGGCGGCGGGGCCGGCGCTGATGAACTCGGATAATCGGGGACTGTGCTGTGCTCAGCGCCTGGAAAATACCCTGACCAGAAAAAGAATCTACGAGATTTGCGGCCTGCCGGCGCATCCGATGTATTCTCTGCCGAAAATCTGCTGGTTTCGGGAGAATCGGCCGGAACAGTTTTCTAAAACAGACCGGTTCTGCACGGTTCCAGGATATCTTTTATCAAGACTGGGCCTGGAGCCCTTGACGGATGATACCCTAGCCAGCCGATTTATGGCCTTTGATATTCAGAAAAGGACCTGGTCGCAGGAAATTTTAAGTGCGGCGGAGATTAAACAAAGTTATTTTTGTCCCACGGTGCCGGCGGGAACCTCCGCTGGCGTAATACCGGCGGAAATCGCAAAAGGCCTGGGACTTTCGGAAGGTGTCTCCGTGGTGATGGCGGGCCACGACCAGCCCTGCGGCGCATTTGGTGCGGGTTTGGTCCGGCAGGGAAGCGCGCTGTCCGCAGGTAGCTATGAATGTCTGTGCTCGGTAGGAGACAAACCGGCTGCTGGGGAGAAGGCCCTGTCCTACAGCTTTAATACCTATTGCCATGTCTGTGACGGTTCCTATCTTACCTTGGCCTTCTTTCCGGGGGCTTTGTGCGTCAACTGGTTTTTAAAGCTTCTGTATCCGGAGGCGGAGCGCGGCGGCTTAGACGAGGTGTTTTCCAATATTTTTAACTCTATGAAGGAAAACGGCCCAAGCGGTCTGCTGGTGACGCCCCATCTGATCGGAGCCTGCAATCCGGGGTGGAATCCCCTGGCCCGGGGAGGAATTTACGGCCTTCATCCGGGAATAGCGGCCCCGGATATGATGAAAGGCGTTTTCGAGGGAATCGCCTGCGAGCTAAGGCTAAACCTGGATGCGCTTCGAGATGTCGGCACTGAAATACCGCGTATCCTAATCCATGGGGGCAATGCCAGGCAAAACGCCAGTGTTCAGCTGCGGGCGGATATTACCGGTTGTGAATTTCAGCGCCTGGAAGATCGGGAAACCGGATGTCGGGGCGCCGCGATGCTGGCGGGACTGGGAATCGGACTGTTTGCGGATTATCAAAACGCGGCGGAAAATATGCAAACCAAAAGAGAGAAGTTTTTGCCCCAAACAGAATCAATGGAAAAATATGAAAAACAATTTCAGCGTTACCGGGATTTTTACTATAGAACAGAAAATTTATGAGCTGGGAAAGAGAGAGAAAAGAAATGGGTAAAAACGTTAGATTCGGCATTATAGGCTGCGGACTGATGGGCCGGGAGTTTGCTAGTGCCGCCGCACGGTGGCAGCATTTTACAGAGGAGATCCCCCAGCCTCAGCTGATCGCAGTGTGCGATGTAAACCCTTCCGGCCGGAAGTGGTTTACCAACCATGTTCCAACGGTTCAATATGAATATGACGATTATCGGGAGCTTTTGAAAAATCCGGAAGTCGAGGCGGTGTACTGCGCTGTGCCACACCACCTTCATGAAGAGATTTATGTGGCGGTGATCGAGTCCGGAAAGCATCTTATGGGGGAAAAGCCCTTTGGCATCGACCAGGCCGCCAATGACCATATTTTGGAGGCGTTGCAGGAACACCCGGAGGTGTTCGCCAGATGCGCCAGCGAGTTCCCTTATTTTCCGGCGATGCAGGTCATGCTTTCCTGGATTCGAGAGGAGAAATTCGGAAGAATACTGGAAATCAAAGCGGGATTTAATCATTCCAGCGATATGGATACAAAAAAGCCTATTAACTGGAAACGCCAGGCGTGCTATAACGGCGCTTACGGCTGTATCGGGGACTTAGGAATCCACACCCAGCATGTCCCGTTCCGCATGGGTTTTCTCCCCCGAAATGTTTATGCCAGCCTGCGGAAGTACATTAATCAGCGGCCAGACGGTAAAGGAGGGACAGCGGCCTGTGATACCTGGGATAACGCGGTGCTGTTTTGTGAGGCCGTGGACAAGCGCGGTGAAACAGTTCCTATGACCCTGGAAACCAAGAGGATGTCCCCCGGAGACACCAATAACTGGTACTTTGAAATTTATGGGATGGAGGCTTCCGCCAAATTCACCAGTTCTAAGCCCGACATCTTTACCTTTACGCAATCTTGGGGGAAAGAGCAGGCCTGGGCGGATATTCACATCGGCTATAAACCTATGCTGTCTACGATTACCGGGCCTATTTTTGAATTCGGCTTTACCGACGCGATTCTTCAAATGTGGGGAGCCTATATGAAAGAACTGGATGGCCGACAGGTATCTTTTGGCTGTTTTACACCGGAGGAGACCGCGCTGTCCCATCGTTTATCCACCGCGGCCCTGCGGTCGTACGAGGAAAGAAAGGCGATTGATTTATAAAAATCTAATAAGGATGCAAGCATGAGTATAGAGCTGAATACGAAAGGCATGGGGCTGGAATTTGACGAAGAGACGGGCGCAGTATATGACGGCGGTAACGGGATTTAATGACAGAAACATGCTGAATCAATGCTTGATGTACCGGTTTATCATCAGCTATGAGCCATATAACTTTAAAGGGCGGTTAGAGGATTATCCGGAAACGGTGGCATATGGGCAAAAGGTGGATGAGATTAGGCGAGAGTACCGAAAGTGGTTCTGGGATGGGGAATTTCAGGGAACTAAGGGTGTCACGGTGTCGCCGGTAGATGGCGGAATTTTTGAAACCTACGGGGTATTTGCGGCGGAGGATAACAGCGTTGGAGTGGTAATATGCAACTATGAGGATACCACCCGGTGCGTCAACGTGAACGCGGAGTCCGGCAGGGTGAGGAAATACCGTCTGGTGGAAGACGAGGCCTGGAAGCCGATTGAGGGGGGAGTGGTTCTGCCGCCCCGGTCAGCGGCCATCGTTTTATAAAGATAAGAAGGTAAAGGAATGTCTATGGAAGCTTGCGGCGGCAAACGGAGACTGGGAGGTGTGCGCCGAGGCTGTCCGAAAAATCGTCGATGACCTGAAGAAAGCTTAATGGATTGTCATTGCACAGATGACAAAAAGCTGAAAGATAACAAGACAGAAGGAGTGCACCGCGTGAAAATTGTACGGGTAAACACCTACACCGTTAGGCCCCGCTGGGGCTTTGTGGAGATCCTAACGGATGACGGCTTGACCGGCTGGGGAGAGCCGGTGCTGGAAGGCCACTGCGAGGCGGTTCTGGCGTGCGTGGAGGAGATGAAGCCCTATTTGATCGGCGCGAATCCGGGCAGAATTGAGGATATTTGGACGCTTCTTTACCGGTCTGGGTTTTATCGGGGCGGCGGAGTTTTAATGAGCGCGATTTCAGGGATTGACCAGGCATTGTGGGATATTAAAGGAAAAACCTTTGGGGTTCCGGTATATGAATTAATGGGAGGAGCCTGCCGGGAACGCATGAAGGTTTACAGCTGGATCGGCGGCGACCGCCCAAGCGATGTGGGAAAAGCTGCGCTGGAGCGAAAAGAGGCCGGTTTCCAAGCGGTTAAGATGAATGCCACAGAGGAACTGCAGATGATCGACTCGTATGATAAAATCGACGCCGTTTTGGAGCGGGTTTCAGCCATCCGCGAGCAATGCGGGAAGTATTTTGGAATCGCGATCGATTTTCACGGACGGGTGCACAAGCCAATGGCGAAAATTCTCGCGAAGAAGCTGGAAGAATTTGACCCGATGTTTATCGAGGAGCCGGTTTTATGCGAAAATATGGAATACTTTCCTGAAATCGCCGCGGCGTGTAATATTCCAATCGCTACCGGCGAGCGGCTGTTCAGCAAATACGATTTTAAACGGCTGCTGAAAACAGGCGGTGTGGATATCATCCAGCCCGACCTGAGCCATGCGGGAGGCCTGACGGAGGTTAGGAAAATTGCTTCCATGGCGGAGGCTTTTGACGTGGCCTTAGCCCCTCACTGCCCGCTGGGGCCGATTGCTCTGGCCAGCTGTCTGAATGTGGACGCTGTCAGCTACAACGCGGTGATTCAGGAGCAAAGCATTGGAATTCATTACAATGTAGGAAAAAGCGTACTGGACTATGTAAAAAATCAAGAGGACTTTCAATTCCAAAACGGCTTTGTTGACTTGCCGGTAAAGCCCGGCTTGGGAGTAGAGGTCAACAAGGACTTGGTGCTTCAGGAAAATCAAAATCCTCATCATTGGAAAAATCCTGTTTGGCGCCATGCCGACGGTTCCATTGCCGAATGGTAAGTCCAGGAGGGGATGAAATGAGCAATCTGCCAAAAGGAAGATTTTAAGTTTTAGCTTTTTGTAGTGCGTCCGGCATTTCAGCGTCTTACAGAAGCTTTCTGCTTATTATGCGGAGGGCTATTGGGAAGACCCCTTTTTTCTTAGATAAAACTATGAAAAACGTTCTGGAATACTTTTGTTTTGAATATAAACAGAATTTTATTCTGAACTGGAAGTTTTGTTTTTTAATGCCTTTGATTTTTGGCTTATGGGATTACCCATTTTTCATCAGGACTGTCTACATGAAAATTACGATTCAACAGATTCGCATAGGGCCGTGTTCCTTCGTCGCCAAGATAAAGAAGTTTGCATCAAATCTTTCACAAAGACTATATTTGTTCGTGACACGAAGAACTATTTTGCGCAGATGATATTTGCACTGGTAACTGGAGTATACTGTATGTTTCATTTAGAAGAAACCTCTTTAACGGTGCAGTTGCCATACTTATCGGCAGAATCACAGAGGTTCTATTTTCCAAAGATGGTAGGATTATGGTATTTATTAAGTCTAAAGACAACAGCAATTAAGGAGCCGCAAGGATTTTTCCTTGCGGCTCCTTTTGCGGGCTAAGCCGCAATTTTGGTGGAGACGGTAGAATTATTAAATCTACCAATCAAACGATTTAGTGTATGGAAGAGTTAAATATTACAAAAGTTGAAAGCCTTTTAGAAAGTAAAAAATTTGTAGATAGCGTAAGTAATGACGGGTGTCAGAGAACTTTTTAAAAATAACAAGTAATTATACTGTTACAGACTGGATCAAGCCATTGAGGATAAGCTTGGCCTAATCTGTTTAGAGTAGCTTGCCCCTAATGTAAACTGAATAGAAAAGCAATTATTCTATTTTTGAAAATCCGGGACGGCTATCTCAATGCCATCCTGCATAGCGGATTTGTGGGCACAGATTCCTGCAACGGTAATATTTGCGGCAGTATAAAGATCAATCCAAGGAGCTCGATCTTCCAATATACTTTGAATAAATTCATTCACTAGGTGCGGATGAGAGCCTCCATGGCCGCCGCCCTCTTCGAAGGTAACCTGGGGATTGGTTTCATCGTAATACTTGTTTTTTACAGTAAACCGACGGATTGACTCAGGAAGAAGATCTTCTCTATTGCGAGGAACAATTCTTTCATATTCAATAGGAACATTTCGATCAGTATCACACGATTTTTTTGATGACTTTCTAAAAATTATTGGGTCCCCATCGTTTTCCAACTGCTGCCATTCAAAAGTTGCCCTTTCATCATAAATATTGAAACTTTCTGTATATTCTCTTGTGGTGTTGAACAAAGAGTGAGTGGCTTCTCACTTTATGTCATTTCTGAAATCAAGAACAACTGTTTCAATAGGATAAGGATTTTGATATTGCTCATAAGGTTTTTTATCCATTACACCGGAACCAAAGCAATGAAGACGCATAATATGATTTCCGACAGACATTACGAGAGATGCAATTGCGTATGTCATAGTACACCGGAGGCAAACTCATCCAATGCTTAGGCCACTTTTCTATTTCTTGATAGTGGGCGCCTCTAACAAACTGATTTTTTCCCAACTCATTATTTTTTAGCATCTCTTTAACATGAAAAAATGCGTAGCATAATATCTATAAGGCGACGGAAAATGCAAATAAAATTCTAATGGAAAATTTCTAGCATTGCATATGGAATCTGTTAAACATATAATTAGCTTTGTTCCCTGTTAAGCAAGCTTGAGGAGTCACGTTCAATCAGACTTTAATATGCGAAATCTAAATTCAGTCTTTTTCCGTCACGGTCAACACATCAGGCTGAGCCTGGAGGCAATTCGCGTTTCGAGTTCAGCCTTTTATTTTGTCAGATCACTCGAGGTTAAGGCAAATATCTATTTTGTAACAGTCAGATAAACCTGCGGTGCACAGCTTGCGCACCGCAGATTTTTTTATTTTCAGTGTTATCATCGGCAATGCTTCCGATCGTTTTTAATCAACGGTTTCCAAGTTTGAGCATGGAGGAGAATCGTATTCCAGGGGTGGCCGGAGAGCAGAAAAACGGTTAGATGGTCATCCTTTTGTTGTGTTTTAATTTAAAGCTATGGACACCTTAAAAATAAGCATGAAAATGAAAAAACTTTTACAAGTCAAAGGGAAGAACAGCTGTTTTTCCAGACTTTATTTTAATGCTTAATAGAAATGCGCATAAATTTAAACTTAATAGCTTGAAAAATACAGTCAAAAAAATACAAATGATAGAAGCGAAATTTCCATTCCCACAAAAAAGGTGTTGATATATAATAAAAAAAGTTATTATACAAGAAATAAAATAGCGGTATTTATAATAAATAAGGAGTTAAAACTGTTAAATTATACCTTTTTAGAACGATAATAAATAATAAAAAGAGCACCATATTTTGTGTCCCTTGCAAAACATGGTGCTAAATACAGATTTCTAAAAAGGTATAACACACCAGACACACAAACTCTGTTGATAGTGAATGAAGATGAATTCCCGCCAGGCTTGAGGAATCATTGTATCAGAAAGATTGGCGGGCTGTCGATTCTTCATCAGCTATATTGTCCAGCAAAAATAAAAGAGGAGGAAACTTATGAAAAAAGGTAAGCGTAAATCTATTTTGGCGAAGCTGTTGTCGTGTGTAATGGTATTACAAGTAGCGGCTAGTTTCGGGGCATCGTCTTACGCAGCTGAAAGTGAAAGCGGTACCAGTGTGACGCCTATTTTTAACCCGGATTATGCTCAACTGATCGGCCGGTCCGACATCAGCTATACGGGGCAAATATCAAACGGGATGCAAGGCTTTTCCGTTGCCAACGGAAGATTCGGCGGTCCGGTTTGGCAGTCCACAGACAGCACCCTGACGATGCAGGTGAACCACACCAGCGTATTTATGTTTAACGATGCCTCGTCGGTTTCTAAAGATCATTTGAATTCCGGCGGCGGCGGAATCGGGCGGATTCATGTGAACTTCGGCGGCTCTGTTTTTGGCGGCGACACCGAAAACTATCTCTCTTTGTATGAAGGCCGGCTTGACGTTACTACTCCCGAGGTTGCAGTCGAGGTGCTGCCCAATATGGACCTGGACTCTGACGCTATCATTCTCCGTGTTACGGACAATCGTGAAGTGCCGGAGGATATTACCATCGATTTAACCATGCTCAGAGACGCAAACCAGGTGTGGGGTGACGAGGGCCAGCATACAGCCACCTCCGTTCTTTCCAAGGAAGCGGACGGCAGCACTGCGGTTTTGGAACAGCTCATCCAGGAGGACTGCGATACCGGCATTGAAAGCAACGACCACTACAATCATGCGGCAATGGCGGTAACGGTGCAGGAGCGTTCTGTTTCTTCCATTGAAGAATCCAAGGTCGGAAACCGCGATTCCATGCAGTTAACGGTTCCTGCGGCAACCGGGTCGTTTACCATTGTTGTCGGCGGCGACGCGAGCATGTCGGAAGATGACGACGTAGTGGCCAATGCCATTGCCAGCGCGGCCCAATCCCCTTCCTATGACGAGGTATCTGCCTCAAGCGCGGCATGGTGGGCGGATTTTTGGAACCAGTCTTATATTTATCTGCCTTCCCAGCAGAATTTTGAGCAGCGGAGAAACTACTATATGTACTTAGCCGCCATCTCCAACCGCGGTTCTTATCCTTCCAAATATAACGGCGGGATTTGGCTTGCCGAGGAAGACCGGCGTGACTGGGGCAGCTTCTATTGGAACTGGAACCAGGATTCCCTCTATCAGCCTCTTATGGCGGCCAACCATGTAGACCTAATGGATCCGCTGTTTGAAATGCGGGAGTCCAGCTATGACCAGTATGCTGTCGCGGCGGAGCAGATGTGGGGCAGCGAGGGAATTTATATTCCTGAAACCTGCGGCGTTTTGGGCTGGGAAACCTTGCCGGATGATATTGCCGAGTCTGTGCGTGAGTATTACACCTTTGAAACCGATCAGCGCTCACAGGACTTTACTGATATGACAAAGAGGCGGAATACCTATCTGGCGGCTTGGAACTGGAATGTATTCGGCAATTCTGACAACCAGGCAAGCTATACTACCCATACCATGATGGCCACTCAGGAAACCGCGGAATACTATTGGCAGCGCTACTGCTATACCAAGGATCTGGATTGGCTGCGCGACCATGCTTATGACTTTATTAAGGGGGCGGCCGAGCTCTATCGCACTTATCCCGGCTTTGTTAAAGAGGATGATGGAAAATATCATATTTATAACACCAATCTGCACGAGCACATTTGGGCGGGCAAAGACGTTATTGATGACCTGTCCATGGCAAGAGGCGTGTTCGCGGCGGCTGTCGAGGCTTCTGAATTATTGGGAGTCGACGAGGAGCTGCGCGCTCTGTGGATTGACTGCAGGGACAATATGGCTTCCTATCCGCTTCGCACCGACGAGGGCGCGGTATGGGCAGGTTCCACAAATGAGTCTATGAAAGAGAGCCTCGCGACGGATGAGCCCGCGTGGGCTCAGGGACTGTCCCCCTACTACTTTATTCGTGACTGCCACGGCACAGAAAGCCCGATCTTCAAAATGCTGGAAAAATATGATATCCTCAATCTGGAAACAAGAGATCAGGGCCTTGACAACGGAGACTGGGAGATCGCTCTCAACACCTATTATCATTCTCCTGGATATTTGAATCAATTCGAGGGCACTAAGGTTGATCAAAACGGCTCCAGCCGGTTCCATGTGGATGTTGCCAAGCTGGGCCTTGGCGATGATTTAGGCCGTATCTTGAACACTCAATATGAGGTGTTTACGGTAAACGGCGATACCCCCAACCTGATTTTTGACCAAAGAGACTACTATTCCGCGGAAGGCTACGGAACATTCTCCGCGGCGCTTCAGGATGGGCTGAACCAGAGCCTGGCCCCCACAACCGACGGTGATCCTGTCATTCGTGTATTCCCGGCGTGGCCGAAAGCGTGGGATGCCAAATATAAGCTTCTCGCGAAAGATGGTTTCCTGGTATCCTCTTCCATCGAATCCGAGGAAATTCAGTATGTAGAAATCGAATCTCAGCTTGGAGAAACCTGCCGGGTCAGAAATCCGTGGGACTGCAGTGTCGTGCTGTATAGAAACGGCGTCAAAGCGGAAACCATCGAAGCCGGCGAAAACGACCTGATGGAATTTGAGACCTCGGAAAATGAAGTGATCGTTCTGGTCAAAGAAGGAACCACTCCCGATCAGTACAGAACTTCTGAACTCACCTCCGTGGATTACCATACTGTAAACGATACGGAAAGCAATATTATTTATACCGGCGACTGGACCTACAGCGAGAACAGAACCGACCGGGAAGACTATTTGAACGACGTGCATTACACTACTGCTGACGGCGATTCCGTAGAGTATACCTTTACCGGCAACGGCGTGGAGTTTATCACGGAAACCGGTCCGGAAATGGGCGAGATCGACGTCTACATCGACGGTGAGCTGAAAACAACGATTGATTGTTCCAGCCCCGAAAATATTCTCTATCAGCAAACGGTTTACCGCAACGCCGGCTTGAAATTCGAATACCCCGTCGGCGGCTCGGAATATCAGGGCAGACATACCATTAAGCTTGTTAAAAAGAGCGGACAAGCCATGATAGTGGACGCCTTTAAAATTCTGACAGAGGAAGACGCCGCTGAATACGATGCCGATAATATGAATGAGAAGATCATCAATATTAACGACAACGATTTGGATTATATCGAATATGTAGACGCATCCGGCGCAACTGACAGAAATGACGGCGCGTGGTTCTATACCGATAACAGAGCGGGCGAAGGCGCTTATATGAACGACGCCCATATTTGCGGCAACAGCAGCAGCGGCGGCATCGGCAACTACTGCGAGGTCACCTTTACCGGTACCGGTATCACCTATTTGACCGAACGCAATAACGACATGGGCGAGGTAAAGGTATATCTCGACGGTGAGGAACAGGAGACTGTAAGCTGCTACAAGACGGGCGGCAGAGACTCCAGATACCCGGTTTACTCCGTATCCGGCCTGGAGAACAAAGAGCATACGCTGCGTCTGGAAAAAGTAAGCGGACAGTATATGATCGTTGACTATTTCGAGGTGACGGTTCCCACCGGATTGGGAGATGTAACGGGCATTGAGCTTGTTCAACAGCCGTCATTGGTGTACGACGAAGGACAGCCCTTAGATCTTTCTGCCTTAAAAATACTGATAACTTATGAAAACGGCGCTGAGAAGCTTTTAAGCTATGATGACGCTGATATTCAGGTTTCCGTGGCGGGTGGAGCGCCGGTCGCGCACGGCGATGAGCTTACCGCTGATTATAACGGGAAAGCCTTGGCAATCAGCTATGGCAGTCAATCTGTAGAAACAGATCCGTTACAGGTGGGCTTTGAATCTGTCTTCGCGGACGACACCCACTCCAGCGTCAAATACATAGGCTCGACATGGAGCGCAGAGACAAATAGAGAGGATGCTTATAACGGTACTGTCCATATTGCTGGCAGCGCCAAGGAGCTCGGGAACGGCGATTACTGCGAATTTTCTTTTAATGGCATTGGAGCCTCCTTCCTCACGGAACGGAATGAGAATATGGGCAAAATAGATGTTTATGTTGACGGTATCCTCCGAGCCACAGTAGATTGTTCAGCGGCCGAGGGAGATTCCCAATATGCGGCTTATACAGTCCTCGGACTGCCGGAGGGCAAGCATACTCTTAAGCTTGTGAAAGCAAGCGGAGATTACATGATTGTGGATGCCTTTGAGGTTTGGGGCACCCTCATCGAAGAAGTCACTCTGGAGTCTATCTCTGTAACCGGCCCAACCAAGGCCGAGTATGAGATCGGCGACGAGCTGGATCTGGACGGCCTGGTGGTAACCGCCCATTACAGCGACGATAGTAGTAAGCCCATCACTGAAGGCTACGAGGTAGCCGGATTTGATTCCTCCACCGCGGGAGAAAAGACCGTAACCGTAACCTATGAGGGCAAGACCGCAACCTTTAAGGTAACCGTGAAGGAAGCTTCTTCTGAGCAGCCCGGCGGCGATAGCAGCGTACCCTCCGGTTCCGAGCCGTCCGGTTCTTCTGAACCTTCTGGTTCTTCCGAGCCGTCCGGTTCCTCTGAACCCTCTGAACCCTCTGAATCCTCTGAGCCTGCCGGATCTTCTGAATCTGAGACACCGGAAACCGGGGATCACAGTATGACGCTGGTCCTTCCGGTTGTGTCTGTTCTGGCGCTGGCCATTTTGGGTGCGGCCATACTGGTTCTTTATCAGAAAAAACGCGTATAAAAGCTAGCAATGGAATAACAGGCTGAATGGAGGCCGGAATTTGGGAGTCAAAAGTGAGAAAATCCCGATTTCGGCCTCTCTTTTATTTTGTAAATGTTCGGGCTAACTGCCCTAAAAGGAATAAACGAACCGCTTTTCTGCCGTTTCATGGAAAAGCGGTTTTGCTATTTTTGAATTGACAAAATATTTAATTATTATATTATAATTTATATAACTGATAATAGAATTATCATAAGGAATGTGAAAAAGCGGTTCATTACCCCAAATATAATAACGCGGAGAACGGTTTTTGCGGCTTTTATTGTAAACCTTTTGGGATTGATATTTTTAAAGAATTTTAAGCAATATTTTGCCTGTTCGGGCAAGATATTGCTTTTTTATAGTCATTTTTAAACGTCCACAAAGGTTTGAATTTTGAGAATCTGCAATCCGATTAAATTTAAATGGGGTTATTAGATGCCGGCATTTGTCGTATTGAAGGGGTGCTGTAAAAACCGCGTTTTTTGATCAAATCAAATGTCTAAGCTGTGCTTATCGAGGAATGAATCAACTGGCACAGTAGTCGAGATGAAAGCTTAATGATCAATAGGTTTGTCTTGTGGCGGCAGGCTTATTTTAACAATAACATGACAAAGGTGATCTTAAAATGAAAAAGTCTTTTGATTCCTTGCTAAGACAAGCTCCGGTACACAATCGGGTTGTGATCATTTGTGTGTGCTTTACGCTGCTTTCCATGCTGGTTATTGGCGGATATTTAGTGATGGTGATGTATTCCAAGGCATATGAAAATACCTATGAGAAAATGCAGATTTATACCGATAAAACCGTGCAGAATATTGATCAGTCCTTTTCTTTCATTACGAATACTGGATTGGCGGTAGCTACTGGAGGAACCGTTGGCCATTGGATTAATAACACGAGGCTGTTTGACGACGACAGCTCCGCTTATTATACGAATATCAATAACTTAAAAAACGAGACTAATCATGTGCTTACCTATAGCAATGCGTGGAAAACCAATTATATCAGCTATATTTGTATTCTGCTCAACGATGATCCCCTGCTTTATGTTTCAGCAAACCAGATAACGCCGAATACCATTTATCAATCGGCTGTCAGCGCGAACCAGATATTGAAAGAAAATCAGGAGCAGCAGTTTATTGGCGATATTCCACCTGTGGTAGATAATAACCAGATTTTCCATGTGCGCCGTATGCAGCGGGACTTCAATTCTCCGGATTCTCTGTCGATTGTAATCGCGACCAATGAAAAGGCTTTGTACCAGGATTATTCCCGCTACTATGGCGGAGAGGGAAATTCTACTTATCTTTTGGATGAGGAGGGTTATATTTTCTCCTCTTCCGAGCGGGACCAGGTAGGTGAAAAATTTGAGGAGGACATTTTCCAGGAGATCAAAAGCGGAAGCAACGGTAATTTCAGGCGTGACGGAAAAAATTACCTGTATTTTTCAAAACCGTTATCCTCTAACAGCCTTACACTGCTCAATGTGGTTCCCGAGCAGGTAATTATTGACCAAACCCTGGAGGGAACTCCCTTTTTGTTCGTTATCGCAGGTATCTTATGTATAGTGCTTTTGGCGGTGGGATATATTGTATCGTTTAAAAGCACCTCGTTTATTAAAGACCTGGTAATTTGTATGAATGAGGTGAAAAAGAAAAATTATGATGTAAAGATGCCTCACTACAGCAACAGCGCCGTGGACGCGTTGGGTATGTATTTTAATGACATGACCGCCGCAATGAAAACATTGATTAACGATACTTATAAAGCAAAGATTATGCGCCAGGAAATGGAACTGGAGTTTATCCAGCAGCAGATGAACCCCCATTTTCTGTTTAATGTCCTTTCCACAGTTCAAATCAAAGCGAAAATGTGCGGAGATGAGACTGTTTATCAGATGCTGGCTTCTCTTTCCGGTTTGCTCCGGGCCAGCCTGTATTCGGGAAAAAGTATGATGACCTCGTTGTCAGAGGAGGTGCAATACGCGGAGTTTTACCTATATCTGCAAAAGCAGAGGTACCAGGACCGGCTCGATTATCATATCTCTATGGAACCCGGCTTAGAAAGAGTCCGTATTCCCAGGCTCACCATTGAACCGATTGTGGAAAATTCTGTGCTTCATGGAATGGAAGGCGATATAGAAAGGGTTTGCGTTGAACTGGCGATCACAAAGGAGGAGAAATGCCTGAAGATTAGGATTGCGGACAATGGCCGCGGCTTTGACACCAAGCAGCTGGATTTAAGCGGCGGGGAAGTATCACTGGAAGGAACCAGGGAAAAGGTAGGACTGAAAAATACTCATAACCGCTTGACGCTGCTTTATGGGGAGGCGTATGGACTGAGGATTCACAGCGCTCCGGGAGAGGGAACGGTTGTGGAAATTGTCATTCCTCTGGATCGGAAAGGAGAATCAGATGAAGTATAAAGTGATTGTGGCGGATGACGAGGATGTTATTCGGAAGGGTATTGTGTATTTAATTGATTGGGACAAACTGAACTGTGAGATCGTCCAGGAATGCACCGACGGCCTTCAGGTGCTGAAGTATTTAGAGAAAAACACAGCGGACATTGTCATAACTGACATAAAAATGCCAAAGCTCAGCGGGATAGAGCTGATGGAAGAAATCGATAAAAAACACAAAGGTTTAAAAATGATCCTGGTAACCGCTTATACGGATTTTGAATTTGCGAGAAAGGCTCTGCGCTACGGCGCTGTGGACTTTGTTGTGAAAAACGACATTATCACCGATCTTCCAAAGGCGGTGAAAAAAGCGGTGTGGCAGTATGAGACAGAAAAGAAAGAACGGGAAAAGGAGCAAATCAGCGAGAGGGAGTACCAAAATATTCAAGGGTACGTTTTAGAGTCGCTGTTGTTGTCTAAGGCGCTGAATGCCCCGGAGGACATTGAACGCTATGGACTGAACGACAGAAGCTACTGCGTTTGCAGCTGTGAGGTAGCTTTATTAGACAAAAAGTGGGATTTGCAGGCAATTGTGCAGATGCTGAAAAATTTTCTCGATATTATCGAAAACAAGCACGATTATCATATTGTCAATGTCCACTCCTCTGGTATGTCGCTGATTATCAGTGAACCCAAGGAAACAGGGCTTGCCCTTCGGGATGTTACTACCATGTGCGGGGAAATCCTGCGCTTGGTGGATGAGCTAATGGGGATTAATATTAAATTCGGCGTCAGCACAATTATTCATGACGTTACCGAATTGTCCCGGACATTTCATGAAGCGGCTATGGCTCTCTCGCGGGCCGCGGATTCCGGCAATGAAATTATTTTATATGTGGAAGAGTCAGAGTCATCCGGCGCCTCCCACTTGAACGAATATGGGACGAAAATCACAGACGCCCTGTTTGACAAGAATCCGGACGCGGCAAAAGAGCTGTTGGAGCAGATGAAACAGGAGATTACGGATATCCGCTATCCGCTACACAAAGCAAAAATCAAAATGATCAACTTGTGCTCGGCGGTATTCAGAAGGTTCGGAGAAATTTATGTCAGTGATACGGCCGAGGACATGGAAAGCAGGTTTTATCTGAGGATCAGCCAAAGCACGACACTATATTCGCTGTTTCAGGTGTGCCGGGAAATGATCGACGAAACCAACCAGGTGATCAGCGGAAGATTAGAGAAGCATGATCTGGTGGATCAGATCAGCCGCTATATCAGCGCAAATTATCAAAGCAATATTACGTTACAGGATATCGCGGATCAGATACACATCAGCTCGGCGTATGTGAGCCGCTTGTTCCGAAATAAAACGGGGATTACCATTACCGAGGCCATTAACCGGGCCCGCATTGACCAGGCTAAGCTTCTTTTAGGGAATCCTGAATATAAGGTATACGAAATCGCTCAGATGGTGGGCTTTGAGGACGCGGCTTATTTTACCAGCGTTTTTACGAAATATGTTGGATGCAGTCCAAGCGAGTACCGCAGTCAGAAGTAAAAAATTTAAAAGGTTTGTGCAAAATTTTTAAAGACTACAGAGAAAAGCGCGATGAGTTTTTGAAAAAGCAACTCATCGCGCTTTTTTGTGCAATTATTTTATAAATCAGGGCAAATTGTTCTATGGAGATTTTAAGGAAAATTAGCTAATATTATAGTCGCAAAGCACATAAAAACAAAATTTTTAGGAGGTTTTGTTATGAAAAAAGCTAACTTTAAAGCGATCCTCGCGATGCTGTTGGTAGGCGTTATGGGCGTTAGCATGACTGCCTGCAGCGGCAACGGAGATACCGCCAGCAGCGGAGAGAGCAGCTCTGCGGAAAACAGCTCCGCAGCTTCTGCAAGCGAAGAACTGCCGGAACCGGTAGAACTGAACATCGCTTCGTTCCGCGTTGGTACTCATAACGCAGCTGCGGCAGAAACCCGCTATGTGACAGAGTTCCAAGAGCTGTACAATGGTGTGGATAAGCAGAAGATTACCATTAACATTGAGGAAATGCCCAGCGATCAGGAGTATTACAACCAAATGCTGGTACGCGCTTCCTCCAACACCCTGCCCGATGTTTTTGAAGGAAACAACGGCGTTTTAGAGCTGGCGGTGCAGAATGGCATCGCCGTGGACATGAACCCCTATGTGGAAGCTGACCCGGAGTATGCGAAGGAGCTTGGCGAGGACGCCTTGGAGTTCGGACGCAACTGGGAAGACGGCGGGCTTTACAATATTTCCTACGGCCGTCAGTCTATCGGCTATTTCTACAACAAGGAAATGTTTGAGGAGGCCGGTATTACACCCGCTACTACCTGGGACGAGTGGATGAGCAATCTGGAAACCCTGAAAACCTCTGGCGTTTGTTCCGCTCCCCTTTCCAGCATGACCGGCGAGAACTGCTGGACAACGAACCTGATTCTTTCCTCGATCATCGGCACCAGCGGCGAGGAAGGCAACGAGTTCATGAACATCAACGGCTATATTCAAGACTATGACGAGTCCTTTGTGGCCGAAGCGTATGATATGATCCGGACGATGCTGAAGGATTATTCCCTGCCGGATGCTATCGGTTCTGACTACGCTACCACCGCTAACCATTTCCTCAACGAGGAAACCGCTATTATCGCCAACGGCCCCTGGATGACGCCGGACTTTTCCAATACGGAAAAAGCCGCTGAAGGCTTTGCCGATAAGGTAGACGTCGCTTTGTTCCCCGAGAACGGAACCATTTCTCAGTTTGAGAGAGGCTATTCCATCGCTAAGAGCGATAAGGCTACGGAAGACGCCGCTTGGGAATTCATTAAATTCAAGACCGGCACCTATGGCCAGCAGATCCATCTGGAAGAGGCCGGCACTCTGCCGATGAACCCGGAAACTCCTGTTCCGGAGGAATATAAGGAAGCCGAGCCGCTGGTAGCCAAGCTGATTGAAATGGGTAACGACGTTGAATGGCGCTATAAGAGCATCGACGCCATCAGCTATACCACTGCCAACAATGCTATGAACACTCTGTTCCCCCAGCTGGTGGATGGCACCATTACTGCCGAAGAAATGTGCAAGCAGCTGACCGAAGCCGCTAAGAGTGATGCTAACTACGGAAAATAATAGTTTTTCCTGCTGCTTTCATTGATTAGGAAGGGCCGCTGCAAATTTTTTGCAACGGCCCTTCTAAGGAATTAGATATTCGTTTTGGAGTCCTTAGCAGACGGTTCTCATTTTGTCTCTCGACCATTACTTGTAACAGATTCGCTTTTTTAAATACGGCGAATAGGAAGAAAAGGTGACGTCATGAAAATAAAAAAGAAGTGGTTGGTAATCTTCCTCTTGCCGGCTACCTTGATTTTTGCTCTTGTATATGCTGTCCCGGTGGTTATGCTGACCGCGACCTCCTTTACCGATTGGGTGGCGGTTTCCTCTCCGCACTTCAACGGGATTGACAATTATATTAAGCTGTTTCAAAACAGCCAGTTTCTTCACGCCACAGTGAATACCTTGATCTGGATGGTGCTTCAGTCTACGGTGCATATTTTTATCGGAGTGCTGACCGCCTTGATTTTGGCCAGAAAAAAGTTTTATTGGAAATTTACGCGTACCGTTTACATGTTCCCCAATATTATTTCCAGCGCGGCAATCGGTATGCTGTTCGTTATGCTTTTGAATCCTTCCTTCGGAATCGTGAATAAGGGCTTGGAGGCCTTAGGCTTTCAGAACCTTCCCAACTGGTTCTCAAATTCCTCCACCGCGTTTTTCGCCGTGACCATTACCTGGCTGCCGTTCGCCGCCACTGTTACTATTTTGGTGATGGCGGAAATGACCTCCCTGGATGTCTCTATTCTGGAGGCCGCAAAGGTGGATGGCGCTACGGAATTTCAAACCACAATCCGCATCATTCTGCCTTTAATGAAAAATATTATCGGCACCACCACGGTGCTGGGAGCCACCAGTATGCTGCAAAAGCTGGATATCCTGATGATGACCACTAAGGGCGGGCCTGGAGATGTTACCTTGAATTTGCCCTATTTCGTTTACAATACCGCTTTCTCAGCAAAGCAGTTCGGCCTTGCCAACTCTGTGGGCGTGCTGATGATTATTATGGGACTTATCGTTGTCGGAATCATCAACCGGATTTACAGAATTGGAAAACAGGATGATTAAGGAAGGAGTGAGGAATATGAATACGGTTAAAAAGATAATTTGTAAGGTTCTGATCTTCCTCTTTATCGGTACGATCATTATAATCTCTGTCGGCCCCTTGCTGTGGGTGCTGTTTTCGTCGTTTAAAACCAATAAGGAAATTTTGTCTGGCAGCCTGGGACTTCCGGCGGCTTTTAACTTTGACAACTATGCCGACGCGCTGAAAATCGCTCCCATTCCTCAGTTTTACCTCAACAGTATCATTGTGGCGGTTGCGGCCACGGTGCTGAATGTTTTCCTTCTGAGCATGGCGGCGTATGTCATCGCCCGCTTTCAATGGAAGGGCAAGACCTTTTTCCGGCTTTTGTTTTCTGTGGGGCTGTTGATTCCGGGCGCCGCGCTGCTGCAGCCTTTGTACCAGACGATGATCGCCATGGGGCTTTATGACAGCCTGATTGGACTGATTCTCGTTTACATTGCGTTTGGACTGCCCACAACCATTTATGTTATGAGCAGTTACTTTATGACCATCCCAAAGGAGCTGGAGGAATCCGCTTATTTGGATGGCAGCGGGTTTTTTAAAACCTTCAGCCTCATTGTGATCCCCATTGCGAAGCCGGCTCTGGGAACCGCGGCGGTTCTGGAGTTTTTGGTGGCTTGGAATGAGTTCCAGTTCGCCCTGACCCTGACGGCCTCCAACAGCAACCGCACCCTTCCCATTGCGCTGTACTACTTTAAAAGCCAGTTCGCCAGCAATTACGGGGCGATGTTCGCCGCGACCATTCTGGTGATTATTCCAAGCATTATCGTCTATATCGCTTTACAGGAGCAGGTAGTTTCTGGACTTTCCGCAGGAGCTGTCAAGGCCTAAAAAGCTTTTTCGGAGAGATCTCACAGAAAGGCATGCGCCGGTTTGCTCTAGAAATTAAAAGCTTCAGAGGGCAGAAGGCTCTTGCCTTTTGGTTTTTAAAACAGGTGAAAAATACGCACCAGCCGGCGGCGAGGAGAAAAGCGAAGGCCTGGCGCTTGTGAAAAAGCCTTGGGAAAGGATTCCTGCGGGCAGAGCCGCCGATGGTTGTATAGGCAGTCAGTCTTTATGAGCAGCTGGATCATCAGATGATACGATATGGGATTTCTTTTTGAAAGAATGAATGGCAAGAGACTTGAGAGCTTCCTTGCTTCCCGGCTTTATCCTAAAATGGCTGTGAGAGGATGCCGCTCATATGAAAAAGAGAGGACAGATTTATGACAACGAATTTATCCAATTTATTTATGCTCAGCGAAAATATAAGCCGCTCCATCAGCGCGGAAAATCCTCACGGAGAAAAAGGAAAGGGTGCTATGGAGATCCCCGCAGATGAGGCAAACCCAGCGTTTGACTTGGGCAGGGGCTGGAAGGTTCGCCCCTGTATTCAGATCAGCAGCGGCGAGACCTATGAGATTGCTCACATTGAGGGGCCGGCAATGATCAAAAGCATGTGGATGACCTGTTTCCCGGAGGCCAGCCGCTGGCTGCTGCTGCGGATCTATTGGGATGGGGAGGAAGCTCCCTCGGTAGAGGCTCCGTTAGGAGATTTCTTTTGCAGCGGCTGGAATACGCCGACCTTTGTGGCGTCTCTGCCTATCAATGTAAATCCAGCGGGGGGATATAACTGCTATTTTCCCATGCCCTTCCGGAAAAGCGCCCGGATTACGGTAGAAAATGTGAGCCGGGATGAGCAGACCCTGTTTTATCAAATAAACTATGATCTGACGCAGGTAGATAACCGGGCGGCTTATTTTCACGCTCAGTTTCGCAGGACGAATCCGGTAACCTACAAGCAGCCCTGCATTCTTGCGGACGATATTATAGGAAAAGGCCAGTATGTAGGAACCTATCTGGCCTGGCAGGTAAATAACAATTATTGGTGGGGAGAAGGTGAGATCAAATTTTACATGGATGGGGATCAGGAATACCCAACGATTTGCGGTACCGGCACGGAGGATTATTTTGGAGGCGCCTGGAACTTTGAAGATCCCAAAGGAACCTACAAGCAGTTTACCAATCTTTATGCCGGCCTTTGTCAGGTGTTGAATCCCCAGGGGGCCCTTAAGGCGAATCAACGGTTTGGAATGTATCGGTTCCATGTTTGCGATCCCATTTATTTTGAAAAGGATCTGAAAATTACGATTCAGGCCCTTGGATGGCGAAATGGGTTTAAACGCTTCCTGCCATTGCGGGATGATATTTCCTCGGTGGTTTATTGGTATCAAGCAGAACCGCATAATCCTTATCAGCCTATGCCCGACAGAGATTTTTTGGAAAACATTTAAAATTAGGCGCGAAAAGAGGGAGAAAATTTAATGAAGAAGGTTATCAAAAAGGGGCTTTCTTGTCTTATCGCCGGCTTAATGGCGTTCAGCGGAATATCCGGCGCGCTGGCGGCGAATGAGGGCGGAGCTTCCGACGCCGGCAATGAAAACGTCATTGATTTGTCTCATGATAGCCCTGCTGGTTCAGGGGCTACCTTCGGCGTTGAAGTAGACGCCTTGTGGCGCTGGCAGACCTTTGAGGCCACGAAGGATGGCGTGATCGATAACGTAGAGGTTTACGTTGTCAAAAGAAATCCGGATATCGGCAAACCTGGAGACCTAAAGGCTGCGATCTATCCGATGGACGGCAGCCAGCCCGCTGATGAAGCGCTGCAGACCGTTACGGTTCCTGAGACTCAGGTGAACGACAAGGCCCCTACCAGCATTGATTTCGATGTGCAGGTAGAGGCCGGCAAGCGCTATGCCCTGGCCCTGACCGCCGACCCCGCCGGTCAGCAGGATCCTCCGATCACTAAACCCACCTACGACTGGGTAAAGAAGGATCTTGGATTAGACCTTCCTTCGGGCAAGATCAGGCCTGAGGGCAATTGGGTTGACGAGAGCTTCCTTGGCACCTATTGGTGCAAGTTCTATTACGGTATCAGCAATACGATTGATTTATCTCATGAAAATCCCGCCGGCTCTGGATCTACCTTCGGCGTTGAAACAGACGCTGTATGGCGTTATCAGACCTTTGACGCCACCAAGGACGGCGTGATCGGCAGCGTAGAGGTTTACGTTGTCAAAAGGAGTCCAACCTCGGGAGACGCCAAGCCGGGGAACCTGGTAGCGGCGATTTATCCGATTACGGACGGCGTGGCAGGCGAGGCCTTGCAGACCGTTACGGTTCCTGAGGCTCAGGTGAACGACAAGGCTCCAACCAGCATCGATTTTAATGTGCAGGTAGAGGCCGGCAAGCGCTATGCCCTGGCTCTGACCACAGATCCCCTTGGCCAGCAGGACGCTCCGGTTACCCAGCCCACTTATGACTGGGTTAACAAAGATATCGGGTTAAACGATACCCTGCCTTCCGGCAAGATCAACCCCAGCGGCGCTTGGGTAGACGAAACCAAGTATATCAACACCTTATGGTGCAAAATGCATTACGCGTCCGAAAGCGAGAACGTTCCTCCGGTGGATTTCACCTTTGACACCTCCGATACCACCTGGGGCTATGGCGTTGGTGCCGGAGAAGGAGAAGCGGCCCGGTACCAGACCTTTACCGCTCCAGCTTCCGCAAAAATGACCTCCGCGGAAGTGTTTTTGCTTCCCAAGGGCAGAGCGGCTCCTCCCTTCGCGAACCTGATCGCGAAGCTGTACGACACCAATGAGGACGGCACGCCCAAAACGGAGCTGGCCTCGGTGACCAAGCCTTATACTGAGATTCCAGGCAACGGCGTTTATAAGCTGGATTTGGCTTATCAACTGGAAGCAGGCAAGCGTTACGCCGTTGTTTTAACCACTGACAAGCTGGCGGCGGACAACACCGGCAATAACGGAGACCATTATAATTGGCCTACCAGTAATCCGGCTCAGCCAGGTGAATTTTTTGGGGCAATTACGCCGGCGGGAGTAGCGTCGGATCAAACCAATTTGGGTACCGCTTATCTAAAGGTAAACTTTAACGAGAAAAGTGATCCTGCGGAACCCGTCCCCACAAAAGTAGAGCTTACGGCGGATAAAACAATTTTGAAGCAAGGAGAAACCGCTCAGCTCAGCGCTATCGTTTTGGATCAATTCGGCGTGGTAATGGCTGGCCAGACGGTTACCTATGAGTCTGACAAGCCGGCTGCGGCTGCTGTGGACCCCACCGGAAAGGTGACGGCTGTAGGCGAAGGCGTGGCAGCGATCACAGCTACCTGCGGCGTGGACGGCCCTAGCAGCAAAATTTATATCACGGTGGCGGATGATTCCGGTATGCTGGAGCCTGTGCCTGGTATGATTATTACGGAAGACGTGAAATTCAAGCCTGGCGAATATGATTTCGGCGGCTCTGAGCAGGGTATTACCATCAAGGGTGACAATATTACCGTAGACGGTACCGGTGTGCGGATTTACAATGCAAAGGATGCGGATATTCTCGCGGATGTGACCACCGGCGCCTACGCTTATCAGTTGAATCCTGTGGATGGAGAAACTTCTTACTGCCTCACCCGGGAATTTGATTTCAGCAGCGCGGAGGCGGTCAAGTTCAGCTTTGACTCCAAAGTGGATGGAGCTTTCGCCGGCGCTTTGAAGGTTTACGCCTCTGTGGGCGACGGCGCGTGGAACGAATTGAAAACAGTTGCCCCCACAAACGACTGGTCCAAGGCCGAGGTCGATCTGAGCGCCTATGCCGGCCAAGCCGCTGTAAAAGTTCGGGTCGCGTATGAAAACAGCGCATCCAGCGCGGACGATATGAAAGCCATGGGCCTGAAGCTGGATACCTTCGAAATCTTCGAGGATGGCGTGCGCACCTTCAGCGACTTGTGCAGCAGCAAGGTGTTTTATTGGTGGAAGGTGTCTTACGGCGATGAAGCGCCGATTGAAACTCAAGCCACCAGGAATAAGCCCTTTGACAGAACCTCTTATGATGTGGATACCTCTTTATTCAAGGGCACCGCTCTTACCGTAGAGGATTCCAGCAAGGTCACCATCAAGGGCTTTGATGTCAGCGGCTTCTATTATGCTCTGGAAGCTTACAATTCTAACGGCTTAACCATTGAAAACAATAATTTCTCCGACAACTATACCAATCCCAACGGCGGCTGGGGCGACCAGCTGGGCGGTGCGGTTCTAATGGAAAATGTCAACGGCAGCACCATCCGGAACAATGTGGCCACCAACAACGCCAACGGCTTGTATCTCCGGTTCTCTGATAATAACGTGATTACGGATAACAACTTCTCCGACTGCTCTGACGTTTGCCTGGAGCTGTGGAATTCCTCCAAGAACCGGATCGAAGACAACGACTTCAGCTGGGGTATCCGGATTGACCCCCATGACGAGGTTCACGCCAGAGACTCCACCTCTTCATTGATCGAAGCAGCTTCTAACTACAACTATGTGAAAAACAACGACTTTACCCACGGCGGCGACGGTATCTTTGTGCGCGCCCTGAACGGCATGTGCTCTGAGTACAACGTGTTTGAAGGCAACGATACCTCTTTTGCCAACAATAACGCGGTGGAATGCGGTATGGGCCGCAACTATTGGTATAACAACAAGGCTAACTGGTCCAGCTTCGGCTTCTGGATGGGCGGCTCTGACGAAAACGTCATGATCGGCAACGAAATGGGCTGGAACGGCATTATGCCCGCCAACGCGCCTACGGGCCAATACGGCAACTCCGGTATTTCCATGACAGGCTGGTCGTCTGAGCATGAGATCATTGTGGATAACTATATCCATGACAATGCCGGCGCGGGTATCGGTATGATGTACCGTGAAAATCAGCCTTCCTTTAACGGACTGATTCAGAACAACCGGATTGTCAACAACGGGCAGTATGCTATCTATCTGGAAAACGCCGATTGGTTCGAAATCAACGGCAACGTGATGGAAGGCAACGGAACCCGTTTAGCGGAGGGCACAGACGGCGACGTAGTACACCAGGCGGCTAACGTGACAAACATTATCCAGCGGGATGGCGCCCAGTACCAAGAAAATTATGAGAATTATCTTGATTTGGTTCCCGAAGCTGTGATTGAAAGCGCTCCGGCTAACCGCTTCTCGGTAGGCGAGGAAGTAGCCTTCACCGCCGAAAACAGCACCGATCCTAACGGCAAGCCTTTGACCTTCCGCTGGGAAATGGGTGACGGCACCGTACTGGCTGGTGAAACCGTGCGCTATACCTTTAAGGAGCCCGGCTTCTATGATGTGGCGGTCAGCGCCACCAACGGGGATTGGACCGATATTGCGTGGATCAGCGTAAACGTAGTGGCCGGCGGCGGAGAAATCGGCACCGAGTCCCTGGAGGGCTGGTCTGTTACCGAAAACGGAGGCAAAACTGCTCTGAGCCTGCAGGAGCCTGATGAAGAGATTCCCACGGTAGGCGGAGTCAGCATGGAGCACCCCATCTATTACGTTATAGATGGCAATAAGTCTGTGAAGATGACCTCTACTGCTCAGAACAATACCTTGACCTATCCCCAGACTATGGACGCGGGATTTGATTTCAGCAACGAATATGCCTTTGGCTTCAGCATGAAGCTTCACAACCAAAACCAGAGAAACGGCGCGAATTCTCCGGTGGTTACCCTGTATACCGACGAGAATAACTATGTTTCTTACACGCCCAGCGATCCGCTGATGTTCCCCCACGCCTATGAGACCTTCACGGAGATGCAGTACCGGCATGAGTGGTATCCGGTGAACATTCCTCTGGAAGGCGGAAATGGCTGGGTAGCCCAGACTACCGGTACCCCTGATTTCAGCGAGATCAACTACATTACCATCGATACCCAGTCCGGCGGTTCTCAGACCCTGGAAATGTGGATCGACGGTATGAAGACCATTTCCAAGGATGCTTTGCCCGCTTACGGTGCGAATATCGCCGCCGACGGCAAGGAAGCCGTTTCCTCTTCCGCCGCTGGTTCCCAGACTGGAATCAACCAGCAGGTCAACCTAGATAATAAGTGGGTTTCCAACGTGGAAAAAGAAAGCTTCTATGGCGTCACCTTCTCCGGACTGAGAAATATCGACCAGGTAAGCTTCTATTCCTACTATCAGCCCACAGGCCTTGCGGACGATGTCATTGGGCTTCCCTATTCCTACGAGGTGCAGTACCTGAAAGATGGAGACTGGATCCCGGTAGCGAATCAGAGCGCTTCCAGCTCCGTGACTCCCAACGAGAATATCGTTAAGTTCGATATGGTTCGTACCGATGGAATCCGTGTGGTGCTGAAAAACGCCGACGGCATGGCGTCAGCCCTTTACGGCTTCCAGGCTATTAACAGCAACAACTACGCCGCGGAAAAGAAAGCCGACGGCAGCCCGGCAGTCGATGTAAAAACCAGCATCAACAGCGATATTACCGTAAATGCTGTGGACATGTATATCTGTGTAGCGAAGGAAGATACCTTCCCTGAGCATTACAGCGACTTCCTGGTGTTTATTTATGAGACTTCCGCCGACGGCAGAACCCCTGTAGGAGATCCGATCGGCAAGGGTGTCCTGCCTGTTGCGGAGATTGAAGAGGGCGGCCTCAACAAGCCCTATAACATTAAGATGACCAATATGGAGGGCGGAGACCTGGTGCTGAAGGCTGGCTCTACCTACGTGCTGGGCGCTACTCAGGATATTCGCCTTTATCCCAACAACGAGTGCTACCGCTGGCCCACCAGCCAGCATCCTGACGGCGTCGACCAGTTCTACGGCAAATATGAGCCGCAGTCCGACGGCACCTTCGCCAATGCCGGAACAGAAAACCTGGGCACCGGCTGGATGCGGGTATACACCGACCGGGATGCAGACGGCAAGCCCTTGATCGACTATTCCTACGAGCTTTCCGGTTCCAGTGGTTACGGCGTGGGTTGTGAAAGCGGCGAAGTAGGCCGTTATCAGACCTTTACCTTCCCCACAGACCCCAATGGCTACACCATTGACGGTAAGGTGGAGAGCGAAGAAGGCTGGGCTACCAGAGGCGGCGGAGAGACCGACTATTTGACTTATACCTTTGAGGACAGCAAAGAGGTCGGAAACGCTCTGGTGTTCCTGGACGGCGTGCCTGAGAAGGTAACGATCAAGGCCGGCGAACAGGTTCTGGCGGAAAAGACCAAGGATCAGCTGAAAAACGGCGAGAACGCCTTTACCTTCACTAAGGCTGACACCGGCTCCATCACGGTAGAAATCGTGAACGGCGCCGAGAGCGTAACCGTTCGTGAGGTAGAACTGATGGGAGCGGATATCCCTGATGAGACAGTGGTGGATAAGAGCGCTCTGAAGGAGCAGATCGACAAGGCCGACTCTCTGAAGGAAGCCGACTATACCGCTGATTCCTGGGAGAATATGCAGAAATTCCTGGCAAAGGCAAAGGACGTTTACAATGATCCAAAGGCGGACCAGGCTGCGGTCAACGGCGCCGCTAAGGATCTGGAGCAGGCCATCAGTGATCTGGAGGATGTGATTGTCCCCGGCGAGGTGGATAAGACAGAGCTGAACCGGGCGATTAAGCAGGCGGAAAGCCTGAAAAAGGAGCTCTATACAGCGGATTCCTGGGACAAGATGCAGGAAAAGCTGAAAGCAGCCAGAGATGTTTATGCGAATCCCGACGCGGATCAGCCGGCGGTAAACCTGGCGGCGGAAGAGCTCAGCGAGGCGATTGCCAATCTGGACCTGGTGAATCCTCCGGCAGAAGTGGATAAGAGCGGCTTGAAGGACGCGGTCAACCGAGCCGAAACCTTAAATCAGGAGGGCTATACCGACAGCAGCTGGAGATGGTTCCAATCCGCCCTGGAGGAGGCCAAGGCTGTGCTGGCCGATTCAGACGCTACCCAGGCGATGGTAGACAGCGCGGAGGCCCGGCTGGAAGCCGCTATGGAGGATTTGGAAAAGACAGAGGCAGGCTCCGGCGGTCATACGGCTACAGGCGACTGGCTGGTTTCTGGAATTTCCATATTGCTGGCCGCTCTGGCCCTGGCAGGTGCCGGCATTGTGATCTTCCGGCGCAGAAAGCGTGACGCTTAAATCTCCTGTAGCTGCGGGGCCCGAGGCTTTTGCAGGAACAGCAGTAAGAAAAAATTCTTCTAAGGGATTAGAGGAAGGATAAAACCGTGGGCCGGCAGGCATCCAAAGGGAAATCAAATCGGATGTCTGCCGGCTCTTTTTATTAAAATGATAAGAAGGAGAATAACATGAAGCAGGCTGCTATTTTCGATTTAGACGGCGTGATTGTAGATACCGCCAGATTCCACTATTTGGCGTGGAAAAGGCTGGCGGCAGAACTGGGCTTCCAGTTTACCGAGGCGCAGAACGAGCGCTTAAAGGGTGTCAGCAGAATGCAGTCCTTGGAATATCTGCTGGATTCCGGCGGCCTTCAGAACCGTTTTTCCCAGGAGGAAAAAGAGAAGATGGCGGCGCGGAAAAACCGGTGGTACGGGGAGCTGATCGCCACACTGACGGAAAAGGACCTGCTGCCAGGCGCCGAACGCCTTTTGAAAGAGCTGAAGGCTGCGGGAGTGGCCGTTGTGCTGGGATCCGCGAGCAAGAATGCCCCGCCGATTTTGAAGAGCCTTGGAATACAGGAGCTGTTCGACGCCGTGGTGGATGGAAATATGGTTCAGGAGGCCAAGCCGGACCCTCAGGTGTTTACCTTGGGAGCCGAGCTGGTGGGAATCCCCTATGAAGACTGCGCCGTATTTGAGGACAGCCAGGCTGGAATCGAAGCGGCGAACCGTGCGGGAATGTATTCCATCGGCGTCAGCAGGGCGGGTGTCCTGCAAGGCTGCAAGGAGCAGATCGCAGATCTTTCCCTGATCGGGGAAACCAGCTGGTATCAGAAAATTTTATTGTCGTCATCAGAAGGGGATCAAAGCAATGTATGATTTCAAAATTACAAAAACAGATTTTATGATAAACGGAAAAAAGGAGCTGCTTCTATGCGGAGAGCTGCACTACTTCCGCATGGAAAAGCAATACTGGGAAAAAGCGCTGGACGCGCTGGTAGACTGCGGATGCAACGCGGTCGCCTATTACGTTCCCTGGTTTGTCCATGAATACGAGGAGGGAAAATTCGATTTTACCGGCGAGCTTTGCCCGGAGAACGACCTTCACACCTGGATTCAGCTGACTCAAAAAAAGGGCTTGCTGGGCTTCTTCCGTCCCGGCCCTTATGTGTATGCGGAAACCACTGATTTGGGACTGCCTAAATGGTTTTCACAGAAATACCGGAACGCTCACGTCAAAGGATATCAGGATGGCAAATATGTGGATGTGGGAATGAAAAACAATGTGGCCCACAACCATCCGGATTTTATCAGGGCGGCGGAGCGCTGGTATAAGGCGGTGTGCGGAGAAATCCAGGATTACCTGGCGCCAAAGGGAAACATTGTGATGTTCCAGCTCTGCAATGAGATCCCCACCGAGGATCTGGATGACAGAAATCCGGAAAATCTGGGGATCGGCCGGGAGGACGGACTTTATCCCCGCTATTTGACAGAGAAGTATGGGCAGGCCAGCCGGCTGAACCAGTATTATGAGTCGGATTTTTCCGATCTGCTCACCATAGAGCCCCATATGCTGGAGGCGGCGAATCCCAGCTTAGCACAGCGGGATCATTTGGAGTTTGTCTATGACTTTTATTTTCCGGCTTACTTCCAGACCTTGCGGAAAATCGCGCGGAACAATGGTGTTCAAGTAGAAATGATACATAACGCTTATAACCCCAGGGCGATTTCCCTGCATTACGGGAACAACCGGAAAAATCCCTGGCTGAATATTGGAATCGACTGCTATTATTCCCTGACAGGCCAGCTCGGAATCCGGGAGGGAACCTATTTCTGCGATTACGGCGCGGAATACGCCTCGAATTTTCTGGCGAAGGCTCCCTGGGTCATTGAGCAGGAAAGCGGGTATTGGAAGGACTATCCCCAGGTTTACGGGCCGGAGCTTTATCTATGGAACCTTTGGACGATCGCGGCGGGCTACCGGGGGTTTAATATGTTCCTGTTCGCCGGATGTGAGAACCGGCCCGGTATGGGCTGGTACGGTACCGACCATAATTGGCAGACTCCCGTAAGCCGCACCGGAGAGCGGCTGGAAAATTACCCGTATTTGGCGCGTTCCCTGTCGGAAATTAAGAAGAACCAGGAGGACCTGACAGCGCCTGTCCGGCATGATCTATTGTTCGGCGTCAAGAACGATCCGGGACTGATCTGGAAGCGGGCCGCCCGAGCCAGCAACGATTTTTATTTTGTGCTGAAGTCGGCGGGCTTCACGCCAAGAGTGTGCGATTTCGCGGAGGAGCCTATGGAGCGGCTGAAAGAAGCGCAGGCCCTGTGCGTCCTTTCCGACGAAGCTATGGATGAGACGGTTCAGGAAAAGCTTTGCGAGTTTGTCAAAGAGGGCGGCAGGCTGATTCTGTGCGGGCGGGTGCCGACACGGGATTCCTGGAGTCAAAGCTGCACCCTGTTGGCGGATATGTTTGGCATCTGCGCGGAGGAAATGGAGGACAAAGGAGACGACCAGCAGAAGCTGAAGCTGGACGGTAAGGAATATTACATCGGCAGAACCGTACAGCCGATTATGGCGGCGGCAAAAAATATTCTGGCGGCGGAGGATGCTGGAAATCCGGCCGTATTTTACTTTACCCTTGGCCAGGGGGAACTGCTTCTGCTTCCATTCTCCCTGGAACCCACGTTTTACAGCCAAGCGGAGGCTGTGAAGCTTCTGCTTGGAAAAATCGGTGTCAAGCCCTATATTTCCGGCGCGAAACGCCTGAGAATCATTCCAAAGCAAAACGGCAAAGCTGTGGCCTTGAATCCGAATCCCGTCGCCGCTGCGGAAGAAGTGTGCTTGGGGGACCGGCGGGTTGCGATCTCCCTGGAGCCGTATGAGTATGCCATTTTATAATTAAAGGGGTATTTCCATGAATTATTTGAAACCATTTGACCCGGCCTATTGTGTCGAGGAGGAACGTAATTGCCGGCGTTATACCAAATATTACGAGGGCGTTTTCGCTCAGGGATCAGGGTATCTGCAGATTCGCGGCTCCTATGAGGAGGGCCTGGCCTGCGCGGACCAAGGCGAGCTCTATATGCGTATGCCCGCTAACGTGACCATTGAAAAGCCAAGGCATCCCTATTCCAAATGGGGAGTCTATGTGCCGGGCGTTACGGGGATCCATCCCATGCTGAAGGAAGAGCTGGTGAACCTGCCCTACCTATTAAAGCTGGACGTTACCGCCGATGGGGAAAAGCTCGATATGGAATTGCCTGGAATCCACAATTACCGCCGGTGCCTGGATTTTCGGGACGGAGTTCTTTACCGGGACTTTGACTGGCGTACGGAAAGCGGGCTTGTCCGCTGTCAATACCGCCGGTTTCTGCCCAGACAGCTGAAGCGGGTGGTTGTGCAGGAATTCTCCTTTCAGGTGGCTTCGGGCCGCTGCCGCCTGACGATTGAAAATGGAATTGACTGCAAGGTAACGACCAACGGTTACAACCATTTTAAAAAGGTAGAAGAGAGCGGAGAGGCCGGCCGCCGCGGGTGCGTTGTCCAAACGGACAACGGGGATTCTATTCGGATGCTTTCCATGCTGTTTGACAGTCAGGGAAAAGTGCTGGGGCCTGTCGTTGATTCCGTTTTGCGGGAGGGGGAAACCCTGAAGCTTACTAAATTGTCCGCCGTTTCCACATCCCGGGATCTAGACGCTGGCTATCTGGAATTTGACCAAATGGAAGCCTTGCTGGCGGAAACCATTAATAGTGGAGAAAGGGTCTATCTGGAGAACAAGGCTCAATGGGCTCGCCTTTGGAAGAGGACAGGCGTCTCTATCGTTGGAGATGAGACGGCGCAAAAGGCAGTGAACTTTTCAATCTACCATTTGCTCCGCAGCGTCAATCCAGACGACAGCCGGGTGGCTGTCTGCGCCAAGGGCTATTCCGGCGAGGCTTATTTCGGGCATTTCTTTTGGGATACTGAGGTCTATTTACTCCCCTTTTATTTGTATACCAATCCGGAGCTGGCAAAAAAGCTGGTGGAGTTCCGCATTCAGACCTTGCCCGGCGCCATGGCTAACGCCAAGGCTTACGGATATCCGGGCGCCCGGTATCCCTGGGAGTCTTCTGTTTCCGGTGAGGAGCAGTGCCCCAACTGGCAGTACGCGGATCATGAGATCCACGTTACAGCTGATGTCGTCCATGGTATTTGGCACTATTATCAGGCGGCTGGAGATATGGAGTTTCTGAAAAATGCCCTGCCGGTGCTGAAGGAAACGGCCCGCTACTGGCTTGCCCGTGTTTGCCGCAGGCCCGGCGGGGCCGTGACGCTGGATGGCGTTATGGGGCCGGATGAATATATCTGCCTGTGCAATAATAACGCCTATACCAACTTCATGGCGGCCCGCAGCCTGGAAATTACCGCTTGGGCTTTGGAGCTGTGCGGAGAAGCAGCGGAGCCCGGTTTTATAGAAGATCTGCGGGAGACGGCTCAGGGCCTTATGAATTCTGTGGACTGGTCCGGGGTCATTCCCCAATGCGACCATTTTGAGGATTATGAGGAGCCGGATTTTGAAACGATGTGGCCGGACCGCTCCAAGCCGTTTGGCGGACAGGTGTCTCAGGAGTATAATTACCGGGTCAAGGCGCTGAAGCAGGCGGACGTACTCATGCTGCCCTATCTGTTTCCGGAGCGGTTTTCCGCGGAGCAAATCAGGCAAAGCTATGACTTCTATTATCCTTATACTACCCATGATTCCTCGCTTTCCGCGATCATACATTCTATCCTGTGCGTCCGGCTTGAGAGAGACCGTGAGGCGTGGGAGCTGTTTCAAAGGGCTTTGGAAATCGACTTGAGCGAAGCGAAAATGGGAGCGGCGGAAGGCGTTCATATCGCGAACTGCGGCGGAATCTGGCAAGGCGTCATTTTGGGGTTTGCCGGTATGAAATGGGAATATGACTGCGACCAGCCAACCTTTCATCCAAGGCTTCCAAAGCACTGGAAATCCCTTTCGTTTTCTGTGTGCATGAAGGGAGAATTCTACCGGGTGTCCATTTGCGGCGATCAGGCTCATGTGATAAAGGTTGAATAGAAGGCTCGACTTTAAGCTGAAAAATGAAGTGAGCTGAATTTAAGCGTTTTCCGTGCTTTTTATGGATGAGCTTTAGGCTCTCTTCAACTGTTCGCGGGAAATGCGCCACGAAGCGAAAATCGGGAATCGCGGCGGAAAGAAGGAAACAAGGAGCTTTCAATAGAAGCTTCATGCTATTGCGGCATATGGCTTCGAGGGGACGGATTTTTTTATTTAAGACAGCCCTTAGAGACAGGTAACGGCTATTTCACCGCGCGAATAAGGCCCTGCGGCAAGCAGAATGCTTGCCGCAGGGCCTTTGCTTTTGCTTTCAGCTTCAGGAGTACAGGACAACGGCGCATCAGGCGGCTAAGCCGTGGTGGATTGCTTCTGTTCACAATAATCAAAATCGCGTTGTTCAGCATCTTCCATTTACTCTGCGAATGGTCAATGTTAATATGAATCCGTAGTTTAATACAAATTTTCCGTTGAAAGTGCCAGCGGGGTTTACGCGGCATTTAACAGGAATTTTTAAGAAGGGAAGGATTTTATGAGCAATTATGGAATTCAGACAAAACCATGCGAGCTAAAGTATGCGCCAATGGATATCAAAAAGCGCAGGAAACTGCTGCCGAAGAAAAGCGTAAGCAGTCTTTATCCGGCGAAGGCGGATATTGATGTTGTGGTAACAGGGAACGGAAAACAACGCATTGATGTGATTGGCGACCCCTATCATGAGAGAATCATTTTTAAAAGAGAACGAATCATGGATATGCGTTGGAAGGATACGCCGGAGCCGCCTGATGTGGCTTATGCGATCCCGGAATGCAGAAGGCTTTTACTACAGGGTGAATTTGAGAAAGCGGCAAAGCTGATGGATCAGGCGACGAGAAATGCGGGCTATGATAAATGGCTTGACAAACGTCCATTTGGCGTGGAGTTTCCTCGGCTGCATCCCCGGCTGCATTCGGTAATGGAATTATTATTGGATTTTGACGAGGCAGAAAACAGCCATGACTATCTCCGCTATCTTGACATGATGTCCGGAGAAATTACGGTGCGGTGCGAAGACGGCAAGGGCGGGATCATCCGCCGCTCTTTCGCGTCGTTCCCGAAGGATGTGGTAGTACAGGAATTTAAGCGCCAGGACGGGAAAAGCTTTGATGTAACCATGCGTTTTGTTGCGCCGGGCGGATATGAACTGCAGGATGACTTTGGAGAGTTTGTGCTGGTGGACTTCCATGAAATGTATCCGATTCCGGGAAGCTCTGTCCAGGTTCAGACGTCGGCGGACAGCTGTACCGTATCTTTAGCGTATGATCCCCAATACGGAACCAGAGGCTATTGCTGTTCCTCCTTGATTCAAACGGATGGACAGGTTACGGAACATAAAAGCGATGATTTTAACGGATATATCACGGTGAAAGACGCGACAGCGGTCACTGTTTTATCCCGGACGAATAAATATGAGGAGGACTATGAGCACAGCCTTGCGGAAACGGTGCTGGAAGATATTAGAAAAATTACGGGAACTTATGAGGAGCTGTTGGAAGAAAACAGAGCGCATTTGCAGCCGATGATGGAACGGTCTACGCTGAATCTTGAAGGGGACTGGGCCCTTTCCGCTGAGGAGCTTCTCCAGGAGCAGCACAGCAGAGGCGTGGAGCTGAGCCCCATGATGATGGAAAAGCTATACGACATGGGAAGATTTTTCATGATTGCGGATACCGGCGACGACCCGCCTTCCTTGTTCCAGCATAATATCAATACCAATTTGCAGGTGTGCGCGGGTAATATGACTGGCCTGCCTGAGGTGATGGATACCTACTTTAGGTTCTACGAGACCAAATTTGATGATTTTAGATTAAACGCCAAACGGTTCTTTGGCTGCCGGGGTGTGCTGGGAAATGTGCATTGCGACTATAATTCAGGCCTGTTCTACCAGTTCTCGATTGTCTATCCGCATTATTGCTGGACTGCGATGCTGGGCTGGATTTACAACGAATTCTGGGGCCATTATCTTGTGACTGGCGATAAGAAGTTTTTGCGGGAGCGCGTCGTACCTGGCTTAAAAGAGATCGCGCAGTTCTATCTTGACTTTCTGTCCGATACGGATGAGGAAGGAAAGGTGATTTTTTATCCCAGCTATTCTCCGGAAGATCCTTCAATGAACGATTACCATGTGCCGTTCCCGAAAGACGTGTATGCCATGAATGTAAACTCACTGATGGACGTTATGGCTTGCCGCGAGGTGCTGGATAATCTGATGGAAGCGTGTGAAATCTTAGATTTGGATGAACCGGATTATCCAAAATGGAAAGAGCTGCGGGGAAAGCTGCCCACCTATCTGCTGGATGAAGAGGGCGCCGTCAAGGAATGGTCTTTCAAATATTCCGGGGAGAACTATGATCACCGCCATGTATCGCACCACTATGACGTATGGCCGGGCAGAGCGATTACCCCGGAAAAAACGCCGGAGCTGGTTCAGCCGTTTATCTTGTCCAACCGGAAGCGGGGCCATCAGGATGATTCGGCCCATGGCGTGATTCACAGATATTTTACCGCCGTCAGGCTGGGCGACCTGCCGGATGCCATGCATAATTTCCGTACGCTGATGGAGCATGGCTACGTTACCCGAACCTTGAATACAGTCCACTATCCTTATCGCGTGTTTTGCGGGGATCTGTTAGGGGCTATGCCGGCTATGCTTTTGGAATTGCTGGTGTATTCAGACGAAGGGCTTATCAAGCTGCTGCCCGCGGTTCCTGACGATTTGAGCAAAGGTTCCGTAAAAGGCGTATGGCTGTATACCTTTGCGAAAATTGAAAGCATGGAATGGGATATGAAGGCCGGAAAGGCTGACGCGGAAATCTCCTCTTTAGAAGATCAGGAAATTCATTACCTGTTCCCAGTGGGCTATCGCAAGGTCTTTGTAGATGGAAAGCTTTACGCGGAAAACGGTAAGGAATTTAACCTTGAAATGAAGAAAGGGACAACAGCGGTTATTTCTTTTGAGTTTTAACAGCAAATCCGCGGCGGAGCGCCTGTCTGAAAAGACAGGCGCTCCGTGCAGTTCATAAAATAAGTGGGAAAATGGGACGCCGCAGTGAAATATGAATGGAAAAAATAAAAAATCCGAGAAAAATACTGGTGCCTGCCGAAAGGGAAAAGCTTATCCCAAAATCAGGAGGGAAGGAAAAAGCTTATGGCTTTCACGGAAGAGCTCCTGATGAATTTCCACAAAGAAATCACATAAAGGAGAGTGGCTTACTCATGCCAAAACAAAAATGCTACCCGCCTGTTCCCCTAACGGATATCCGGATATCCGACCCATTTTGGTCGCGTTATCTCGATCTAGTGAAGGAGGTGATGCTTCCATATCAGTGGGACGCGCTGAATGACCGGATTCCAGGGGCGGAACCAAGCTGCGCGGTGCAGAATTTCCAAATTGCCGCCGGCCTTGCGCAAGGGGAATTCCAAGGCGAAGTTTTTCAAGACAGCGATGTGGCGAAATGGCTGGAGGCGGCCGCTTATCTCTTAGCGGCCGGTCCGGATCCGGAACTGGAAGCGGTTGCCGACGGCATGATAGAGATTATAGAAAAGGCGCAGCGGCCAGATGGATATTTAGATACTTACTTCATCATAAAGGAGCCTAAAAAGCGATGGTCCAATTTATATGAATGTCATGAAATGTATGTAGCCGGCCACATCATTGAGGCGGCGGCAGCCTACTATCAGGCTACCGGAAAAAGAAGGCTTTTGGATGTGGCGTGCCGGCTGGCAGACCATATTGAAAGCGTTTTTGGAACGGAACCGGAAAAGATACAAGGGTATCCGGGCCATCAGGAAATTGAATTGGCGCTTGTAAAATTATATCAGGCAACCCAAAATGAGAAATATTTGGCTCTAAGCAAGTTCTTCATTGACCAGAGGGGAAAGAAGCCTAACTATTTTCAAAAGGAATGGGAAGGTTCAAGGGATAGGCGCACTTTTAAAACCGGCGCGCCTGTTCCTCCGCCGGATTTGAAATACAATCAATCCCATGAGCCGGTGCTTCAGCAGGAAGCCGCCGTGGGACATGCTGTCAGGGCGGTATATATGTATTCGGCGATGGCGGATTTGGCGCGGGAGGCCGGCGATCAGGAGCTATTGAAATCTTGCAGGCGCTTATGGGACAATATCGCTTCCAAACAGCTGTATATTACGGGAGGAATCGGGTCTACTCATAACGGAGAGGCCTTCACCTTTGATTACGACCTGCCAAACGATACGGCGTATGCGGAAACGTGCGCTTCTATCGGGTTGATTTTCTTTGCTCATCGCATGCTGCAGATGGACATGGACAGCCGTTACGGCGATGTTATGGAAAGGGCTCTCTATAATGTAGTGCTGGGCTCCGCTTCCCGGGATGGAAAGCGATTTTTCTATGTGAATCCTTTGGAGGTTTGGCCGAAGGCCTGCGGCGGCAATCCGGATAAACAGCACGTAAAGCCGGTAAGGCAGAAATGGTTCGGATGCGCCTGCTGTCCGCCTAATGTGGCGCGGCTCATGGCCTCCTTGAACCAATATCTATATTCCACTGACGAAGATACCATTTATACGCATCTTTATATCAGCGGGGAAGCGGGGATTAAGATCGCCGGCGGAGAAATGCGCTTAAAACAGGAAAGCAGTTATCCATGGGATGGCCACATCAAGTTTACCGTGTTGTCGGCGCTGCCGGAGGACGAACTATCCCTCGGCCTGCGTCTGCCCGGCTGGTGCCGCAATTGGTCTGTGCTTTTCAATGGGAAGCCTGTACCGCGGCCCGTGGTACAAAAGGGCTATTTAAAGGTCGCGGCCCATTGGCATGAGGGGGATACGGTAGAGCTGCGGTTAGAAATGCCTGTGGAATGTTTACAAGCCAATCCCCAGGTGCGCGCCGACGCTGGCAAAATCGCTTTTCAGAGAGGGCCTCTGGTCTATTGCCTGGAGGAATGTGACAACGGCGCCAATCTATCCGCCCTGTCCGTGGACCCCGGCTCCGCCTTTTCCGTGTTTAAAGACAGTCAGCTTTTAGAGGGGGCGGTTGTCATAGAGGGCAAGGGAATCCGGGAATCAGAAGACGGCTGGGGAAACCACCTTTACCGGCCTTATAAGGCAGCGGAAAAAGAAACAAAAATCAGACTCATTCCTTATTTCCTGTGGGCAAACCGCGCCCCGGGGGAAATGGCCGTATGGATACGGCGGCGGTAGCAGAGCAGGCCTCCTGGAAAGCCTGTGCAGAAGAAAGGCGCGGATTTGACCGTAAATCTTGGCCGCTCCTTTTCACCGCCAGAGCCAGACTGAGGCCGTTGGGCATTTGTATTGGAATGCTGGACGCCTGCCGGCCGCTTCTCGAAGACGGGCAGGCGTCCTCAGGCCGCTTCGCTTGTTTTAATAACGCTTATATGAGAACAGAAGGAGGACAGGAAATGGAATATTATAATCCGATTATTCCCGGGTTTTATCCCGATCCCAGCATCTGCCGGGTGGGAAACGATTATTATCTTGTGACCAGCTCCTTTGAGCTTTTTCCCGGCGTTCCCCTGTTTCACAGCGATGACCTGATCCATTGGGAACAAATCGGCTGTGTGCTGAACCGGGAATCCCAGCTGCCGCTGGGACGCTGCCAGCCATCCCAAGGAATTTGGGCTCCGACCATTCGTTACCATAAAGGCCGTTTCTATATGGTGACAACCAATATGAGCGGCAAAGGGAATTTTTATGTGTGGACAGACGATATCCGAGGAGAATGGTCTGATCCGATTTGGGTGAGCCAAAAGGGAATTGACCCTTCCTTGTTTTTTGATGATGACGGGACTGTGTATTTGTTGAGCACCTTTGACGGGCCAAAGGGCCAGGGGATTGGCCAAAGCATTTTGGATTTGGAGACGGGAAAGCTTCTGACGGAACCGAAGCCGGTGTGGTATGGGTCCGGTGGAAAGTATCCAGAGGGGCCCCATCTTTATAAATGGGATGGACTTTACTATCTGATGATTGCCGAGGGCGGAACAGAATATGGCCATATGGAAACCATCGCCCGCAGCCGTTCTCCGTGGGGGCCCTATGAGAGCTGCCCCAGGAATCCGATTCTCACTCATAGAGACACAGCTTTAGACCAGTTCCAGGCTGTAGGGCACGCGGATCTTGTAGATACGCCTGATGGAGAGCTGTGGGCTGTGTTTCACGGGATTCGTACGACGCAGTATATGCTCCACCATATCGGCCGGGAAACTATGCTGGCGCCAGTTTATCGGGATAAGGACGGCTGGCCGGTAATCAACGGGGGAAACCCGATCACGCCCCATATGCGGGTTACAAGCATAAAAAGAGAGGTCCCCCGTGAAACCGGAAAGGCTTCTTCGGAATCAGCGGGGGCGTTTCAGGAACACTTTGATGACGGAAAGCTGTCTTACTGCTGGAGCTATCTCCGAAATCCAGACACCGCTAATTATACCTTATCCACGAGGCCAAGCTTTTTGGGGCTTACAGCAGGCTGTGATTTTCTGGATGGGTGCGGTTCGCCTACCTTCATCGGCAGGAGGCAGCAGCACTTTTTTGTGAATGTGCAGGCTGTGGTGGAGTTTTCTCCGGAAAACGAAAACAGCCAGGCCGGAATCACCGTGTTTCATACCAATGAGCACCATTATGATCTTTTAGTAACCAGGAAAAATGGGGAAAAGGCCGTGCTGCTGAGAAAACGCGTAGGGGATATGATAACAGAAAGCCAGCCTGTTTATGTCCCTGAGAAAACGCCGCTGGCCCTTTCTGTGCAGGCCTCTAAGCTGGAATATATTTTTTCCGCTGGGGCTGTGGGAGAATCTCCTAAGGTTGTGGGGAAGGGCAGGACCCAGCTGCTATCTACGGAATGCATGGTAAGCACGTTTACCGGCTGCCTCTTCGGGCTTTTTGCGCAAGGCGCGGGCACCGCGTGGTTTGACTCCTTCACTTACCTGCCGGCGTGTGAAGAACCTGCTGAAGAAAAGAGGTAGAGGCCTGTGCGCTGCCGGCGTTCGATTCTTACGGAAACGTTGTTAGCGGCCGTTTGGATTTTAAACGGTTCATAATAATCCATAATCTTTGTTCAGCATACTCCATTTACGGGATTTTGATCATACTCTATAATAAGATTGTGATGAAATTGTATACAATTATCTCATAAAAAAATAAAATATTGTTTGAATTGTAAAGGAGGTACTATTGTGAAAAAGGAAATTGTGTCTGGCGTGAAAGCATTGCTGGCGGGTATGCTGGTCGTTTCCATGCTCGCGGGCTGCGGCCAGGAGGCTGCTCAGGGGGATGTGTCAAATCCGTCTGAAAGCACGGAGCCTGTCTCTTCGTCGGAAGAAGAGGCCTCGAAAGAAAAAATAACGCTGACTATCGAATCAAGCCAGCAAAACGTTCAGGGCAACCAGTATGCCTTTTGCGAGGAGAATATAGCGGCGTTTGAGGAGGCTCATCCTAATATTACCATTGAGGTGCTGCTGGATCCAGACGAGCAGATAACTTCAATATTACAGACTAAGCTTGCGGCTGGACAGCCTTCGGATATTGTTGTCTATAACAAGGTTTCCGCGGAGAATGAGCTGGATGCGGTCAATAATTTTGTGGATCTTTCTGACGAGCCTTTCGTAGACAACCTGATAGATCCTTCCTTATTTAAGGCTCCTGATGGGAATATTTATGGGTTTACCATGAAAAACACCTCTATGGAAATGGGAATTGTATATGATAAGAAAATGTTCGAGGAAATGAAGGTGTCTGTGCCCACGACATTTGATGAATTTGTGCAGGCGTGCGCCACTATTAAGGAAAATGGCGTCACTCCGATTTACGCGCCGTTTAAGGATAATTTCACATTCCAGATGTATACCAGCGATGCTTGGGGCTATTACGCCACAATAGTCGAACCGGGCCTGTGGGAGAAAATAAACTCCAACGAGGTCGCTTGGACCGAAGTGCCCGCGTTTGAGGAGAGCCTGACAAAACTGTATGAGCTTTACACCGAGGGATACATGCAGGAAACGCTTCTTTCTGATGATTACGCCAGCTATATCAATGTGTTCCAAAATAAGCAGTGCGCGATGATGGCGGGCTCCAATCAAACGATCGAAGAAATGGAAGAAAAGCTTCCCGACGGCGAATACGGATTATTCCCGTTCCCCATGTTTGACGGCGAGAGCGAATACATTACCGTAGGACAGCTTGACTGCGTGTTTTTTATTCCAAAGGATGCCGCCCATGTGGAGGAGGCAAAGGCTTACTTGAACTTCCTGGCCCAGCCGGAGCAGTGCGACAGAGCCCAGGAGACGGTTGCGTTTTCTCCCAGCATTAAGGGGGCAAAATCTCCTGAATTGACGCCCTTCCAGGAAGAAATGGCGGAATATTACAATGACGGACGGGTTGCCCTTGAAATGAATACCTATATGTATGTGGATTTGAACGATCTGTGGAAATATTATCAGGATATGTTCGCAGGTGTAAAAACACCTAAGGAAGTTTTGCAGGAGTGGGATGCTAAGTTCAGCGACTTAATGCAGCAAAAAGAAAAAGAAGGCTTTTAACAGGTTTATCGTGTTCTAAAGCGAGGAGTCATAGTCATAGCCTGTCGTTTTGATGGGCTATGATTTATGATTCCGCGTGATTCATAAGGCGTTTCCGCCGTTGAAGGGGTGGCTTCTTTGGTTAGAAAAAAGAAAAGTTTATATGGCTATCAGATGATTTTGCCGGCCATTTTAATTTATGTGGTTTTCTTTATCGCGCCGGCGATTTACGGCGTATATTATTCTCTCACGGACTGGACCATAGGAAAATCTTCTGTCAATTTTGTGGGAATACAAAACTATATCAAGGTTTTTCAGGAAAGCGAATTGAGAAAAGCCATTGGCAACACATTTTTATATACATTTGTAGTAGTAGTTTTTAAGAACCTTTTTGGGCTGCTGCTGGCGCTGGCATTCAATTTAAATTTAAAAACAAGAAATTATTTAAGAGCGGTTACTTTCTTACCTTGTATTCTTTCCAGTGTTGTAATCGGCTTGGTTTTTGTGCCGATTCTGCATCCCTACGGCTTTTTAAATACCTTTTTGGAAGCTGCCGGCCTTGGCTTTATGGCTCAAAATTGGCTGACAAATGTAAATATCGTTATGTTAAGCATTGCGGGAGTATCTATTTGGCAGTGGACAGGTTATCATATGGTAATCTATCTCGCTGGCCTGCAAGGGATATCAAAGGAGTATTATGAGGCCTCTCTGATTGACGGCGCCAACGCGTTCCAGCGGTTTCGAAAAATATATCTGCCTCTGCTGGCGCCTTCCCTCAATATCAATTTTATTTTGAGCATGATCGGCGGGCTTAAGGTTTTCAGCGAGCCATATGCGTTAACCGGCGGAGGTCCCGGCAGTGCCTCTCAAGTTATCGCGTTAGAGGTGTTTGAAAAATTTGGCAGAGGGGAATGGGGCCTGGGTACTGCCTTGAATGTAATCCTAATGGTGTTTGTTATCCTTATTTGTATTCCGCTGCTATTAAAAATGCGAAAGAATGAGGTGGAGGAATGATGTCGAGAAAAACGAAATCGAAGCTTATCACTTCACTTTTAGAAATATTGTTATTTGTTTGTATTTCTTTTATTATTATAGTGCCGCTTTTAATTATGATATTGGGTTCCTTCAAAGACGCTACCGAGGTTACGGCTTTTAATTTGGAACTGCCGAAGCAATGGCTGTTTGAGAACTATGTAACGGTTTTTGAGGAAGCCGACCTAATTACGGCCTTTTTTAATGGAATCCTGATCACGGTGGTTTCTACTGCCATCACCATTGGCGTCAGTTCTCTGGCGGCGTTTATTGTGGCGAGAAGAAAGACTTCGCTTTCCCGGTTTTTATATTATTTCTTTTTTATCGGCACTATCATTCCTATGCAGACCATTCCCACCATCAGGCTTTTCAGCGCGTTGGGAATTTACGGCAGCTATACGAACGCCATCTTATTATATGTGGCCATCAATATTTCTTTTAGCTGCTTTTTGTATACAGGGTTTATCAAGGGAATCCCCAAAGCTCTTGACGAGGCCGCTTTTATTGACGGAGCTTCGACAATAAAGGTGTTCTTCAAGGTGGTTTTTCCTCTGCTAAAGCCGATCAGCATGACGGTTTTAATTTTAGATTTTATGAATATTTGGAATGATATCAATATTCCGCTTTACTTTTTATCCAGTCCGAGCAAATGGACAATGCCGCTTTCCGTTTATCAATTTTTCGGACAGTTCAGCAAAAGCAACTGGAATTATGTGTTTGCCGATTTAACCTTAACCATACTGCCTGTTTTCATAGTGTTTTTATTCGCGCAAAAACATATTATCAATGGACTGACAGAAGGGTCGGTAAAGGCCTAATGTTCAGCGCGGCAGGAGAAAAATTTGGTGTGAGGGCAAAAGCTTATAAAGGGAAAAGCTCCGGCTTCAAATGAAACTAGCGCTAAGGCTTGCTATCATAGGCTATAATATAATTAAGAAGCAAGGATTGTTTGAGCTTTGCGGCCGGTGCTCCGGGCCGGCAGACCGTCCCGCTGAAAGGTTCGAGGTGGTTTTTTATTTTATCCAATACTAGATTCCAGACGAAAATGATGATTTCCTTTTCGTTTATCATGTTTTTGACGATTTCGATCTTTACGGTATTTCTGCATCTGAACGTGTTTCCCCAATTAAAAGACGAGATTACATATAGTAATTTGGAACTGTGTGTGAAAACTTCAGAGAGCCTGGATAATCACATCGAAAAGATTGACGATATCACAAAAAAGCTTATCTCGAATAAGACGCTGATGCAAATCCTGACAAAAGCCAATTCCGGTTATCTGTTTGACAGTTATGAAAAGCTGGACAACGATAGACGGTTATCGGATATTGTTGCGAATACGATTGCCCTTACCTCTTTGTCGTCGCTGAATATCAACGTGTTTAGCGACGATGAAAGGTATACTTTTATTTATAACAAAAATTCCAGCAATTTACGCGTGATGCTGGAGGATCCCTATTATGTGGAAAAGCTGAACCAAAAAAAGCTTACCATTTATCACCGGCAGAGCGGTAACTTCGAAGAGGAATTCTCTATATCCTTTGTACGGCCGTTTTACGACGTGTATTCTAAGAAATATGGATATGTAGAGGTAGAAGAAACCGATAAGCACTTAAAGGAAATTTGCAATATTGGCAATGTTGGCGACGTTATCATAGCTGATGAAAGGAATCAGATTGTTTACGTTACGTCGCCGGTGGATCAAAAAACAAGAGAGTTCCTTTTGGCAGCCAGCCAACATGACGATGTTCTGGAGGATGAGTCGGGAAATATTTATTTTTGCTCGACATCGTCTTACTCTGGCTTAACAACCTATGTTAAATACGATCCGACAACGCTTTATTCCTCTCTGAACCTGCTGGAACAGGCGACTTATATTATAGTCGGCGCGGTAACCTTAATTTCACTATTGCTCATGTTTTTCTTTTCCCAGCTGCTGGTAAAACCTTTAAGAAAATTACGCAATAATGTGCTGCAGGTAAGCTATCAAAATATGGGAATTAAGGATTTTTCTACGGATAATGATGAAATTGTCCTGCTGGGACATGCTTTCCAAAACATATTAGAGGAATTGAAAATTTCCATAGACCATGAAATCGCCTCCAGCAAAGCCGAATCGGAAGCCCGTTTGGTTGCCTTGCAGGCCCAGATCGCGCCTCACTTCATACACAATGTATTGTACACAATCAGCATCGCGGCGCAGGAAGTCCGTACCGGCGACGTGGTTTCCATGTGCAAGCAGCTCTCCGATATGCTGCGCTATACAGTGAATTCCTCAGCTCAGACGGTCCGGCTGGAGGAAGAAATGAGATGCATCGATAATTACCTATCATTACAGGCAAAAAATTATGAGGAGTTTTTGGAATATGAGGTTAGCTTAAATCAGCGGACAAAAGATCTGCTGATTCCACGGCTTTCTCTGCAGCCCTTTGTCGAAAACATTTTTCAGCACGCGTTTAAGGCCAGCAAGCCGCCCTATAGAATTTTAATCCTTACGGCGGTTGACGGCGATACCTGGTCTATTTCCATCAGCGATAATGGAAGCGGCATGAGCGCTGAACAGATAGAGAAAATATATGAAACAGTGGATCAAAGAAAAATTTCTCCCCGGTGCGCAGCGGAAGAGACGGCGGCGAAGGCGGGAATGTGCGGAATGGGGATTATCAACTCGATATGCAGGTTAAAGATGATTTATGGGGACGATTTTAACTTTTCCATTTTTATTAATGAGACAGGGGGCACAACGGTTCGGCTGGAGGGCCCTTTTCAGAAGACGGGATGCGCGGATATGGAATGATATGCTGGCCATCCAATAGGAGGGATAATCATGAAGCTGGATTTTAATCAGGAATGGCGGGTATATCCCACCCCGGAGCCCGAGGAATGGAACCGGCCCCGAACCTATGAAATCGTGAATTTGCCGCATGATTATAATATAAGCTTGGAAACACAAAAGGAAAGATCCACCGGCCCGGCCGGTGGCTACTATCCTGGCTGTTCGGTAGAATATGAAAAAGATTTGTGCATCCCTGATGAATGGAAAAACAAGCTGTTCTTTTTAGAGTTCGACGGCGTATATCATAATGCGGTGCTGTGGATAAATGGCAAATTTGCCGCACGGCATCCCAACGGGTATACGCCTTTTTGGCGCGAGATTACCGAATTTGTCAAACCGGGAGAGAATCATATTAGGGTTTCTGCCGCAAATGAGGATATCCCAAATTCCCGATGGTATACTGGTACGGGAATTTACAGGGATGTGCATCTGTGGGTAAAGAATCCTCTTTATATTCCGCTGCGCGGCGTAATTCTGACGGCAAAGGCAGCGGAAGGACAGGCTGAAGTGAATTGCCGGGTAACGGTTGCCAATAAAACGGAGGAGCCCGTCCAAGCGGTTTTGAAGGTACGGCTGACAGACCCGGACGGAAACCGGTCGGAAACGAGCGAAATAATTTCCATACAGGCCCAGAGGTGTCAAAATGTGGAGCTCAGGGTTCCCGTCAGCCAGCCGAGGCTGTGGTCCGATGAGACGCCCAATCTCTATCAGGCTGCGGTTGAGCTTTTTTACAAAAATGAGATGATGGACCAGGTTCTTTCAAAATACGGCCTTCGTACGATAGAAATTACGCCGCAAAAGGGATTTTTGCTCAATGGGAAACCTATTAAATTACGAGGCGGATGCCTGCACCATGTCGGAGGCATTATGGGAGCCGCTTCTTATCCGAAAGCGGAGGAAAGGAGAATCCGGCTGCTAAAGGAATGTGGATATAACGCGATCCGCAGCTCTCACAACCCCGCCTCGGAAGCCTTATTAAATGCCTGCGATAAGCTGGGGATGCTTGTGATTGATGAGGCTTTTGATATGTGGCGGGTTCCCAAAAGGCCCTACGATTACAGCCGGTATTTTGATGATTGGTGGCCCAAAGATGTGAAAGCCATGGTGGAAAGAGACCGCAACCATCCATGTGTCATCATGTATTCCACCGGAAATGAAATTCCGGAACGGGATGGGCGCTCTGGCGGTTATCAGCTGTCCCGCGAGATAACGGACTGCTTCAAAAGAAACGATCCTACGCGTCCGGTCACCAACGCCTTGTGTAATGCTTCGCCTGATGCCGATGTAGAAGGAATGGACGCTAATCTTTTAAAAAATGCGGATCAAATATATTTTGCCAGGGTCACAGAGGCCTTTGCGGCTCCTCTGGATGTGACCGGCTATAACTATATGCCGGAACGATTTGAAATGGATCATGCTTATTTTCCGAATAAAGTATTTTGCGCCACAGAAACGGCTCCTGCGGACAGCTGTCATGGCTGGAGCCTGGTGGAGCGGTTCCCGTTCCTAATTGGCGATTTTGTGTGGACGGCGATGGACTACATTGGCGAAGCGGGAATAGGAAGAACTCTGGTGGATGAGCCTCTTGAAGGATTGGCAGAGTATCCGTATCGGCTGGCTGGCACAGGAGATTTAGATCTTTGCGGAAGAAAGCGCCCCCGCTCGTACTATCGTGACTGCGTATGGGGAATAGCAAAACGTCCGTATTTGGCTGTGGAACCGCCTTGCCTTTATGGAAAGAAGCAAAATACCACTATGTGGGGATGGCCTGTCGTTGAAGAATATTGGAATTATCCGGGGATGGAAGGAAAACCGGTTAAGGTATCTGTATACAGCATGGCGGCTGAAACAGCGTTATATCTGAATGGAAAGCTGATAGGAGTACAGCCGTCGGGAAAGCCAAACCACTTTATCGCTTCTTTTCAGCTTCCCTATCAGCCTGGTGAATTAACGGCGGTCAATCTGGAGGACGGGAAAGAAATCTGCCGACATACGATCCGTACGCCCGGCCTTCCGGCTCACATTAGGCTAACGGCGGAAAAACCGTTTGTAAACAGAGGGGAAGAGGATATTTTATTCATTCATGCGGAGTTAATTGATAAAGCTGGAAATGTTATTCTTGATGGAGATGATCCCGTGCATTTCTCCGTAGAGGGCGGAGGCTCATTTTTAGCGGCTGGAAACGCGGCGGTTAAAACAACAACGAACTATACCAGCCCCGACCAGCGTCTCTGCCGCGGCTATGCGCAGGCGGTAATCAGAACAAACGGCCTTTTAAAGCCTGTGACCGTCCGCTGCGCTGGTGAGAGACTTCCCGAATCTAAAATAGTGCTTCCTCTCGTCTGAAATTGTCAAAAAACAACCTTTTTCGAGTGATTCGGCTGACAGGTGAAAATAGGCTTCAGAGGGGCGTTTGGCAATCAAAGCATGGCGCTTCGTAGGCGGCGGTTCAAAGGATTCGTTTTAAGGCGATTCTATCGTACAAAGGACTGGTGAGTCATGTATAGCATTATGGTGGTAGAAGACAGTAAGCCGATCGTAAGGGATATTATCGGTAAGATCCAATCAATACGTCCGGATATCAAAGAAATTGTGGTTACATACGATGGCGTCAGCGCCTTAGACATGCTGAAGAAGCAAAAGCCTGACATTCTGTTGACGGACATCAAAATGCCCATGATGGACGGACTTGAATTGATCAGCAAAGCGAAAGAAATTTATCCCGAACTGAAATGCGTTGTGATCAGCGGCTATGGCGATTTTGAATTTACCCACCAAGCTTTAAAACTGCAAGTGGATGAATATATTTTAAAGCCTGTCGATTTTGAGGACTTCAAAAGAATTTTACAAAGCCTGATTTATCAGATAGATCAACGCCGTATTGTCCACCAGGAAGAAATGTTTTCGAATTTACTAAAAGGGGCCTCTGAAGGGGAAGGAATGCTGGGTCAAAGCTATATGATCTCTGTGGTTAGGGGCAAGGCCATTTTAGAGCTGACGGATCTGCTAACCAAAAAGGAGATTTACCAAGCGTTAGAAATCCAAGATCCGGATGGAGGTATTTTGGTGGCTGAAACCAAATACAGGGGTGAAAAAGTCATTCTGTATGGCGAAGGCCGCTGTTCAGAGTTTGAAGTTAACCTCTTCAACGAAAAGGCATACCATTTCCTCAAGGAGCGGCATCCCCAGCTTAATATGATGTGTTCACGAGAGTTTTATACTATCAAGCGGCTCCATGAACAGTATATCCATTTATCTGGAAACCTGAGCAGCCTGGTGCTGATGAACCATTCTCAAATTTATTTTGATTCTATCTCCTATCAGCGCCCAAGCCTGACCACTTTAAATTCGGAAGCGGCTATTTTCAGTAAAAAGATCGAAAGCGTCATTCAGAATAGAATGTCAGGCGACATTAAAACTGAGTTGGGAAAAATTCTGAAAACCTGGGAGCAAAATGCGTATCCCATCATTTTTGTCCGCCGCTTTATGCTGATTATGATCGAGCAGCTTTTCGGTATCTTAAATGATAACAGCCAAATACGTTTAGAGGACAGTGTATCGCTGGCGAATAGAATTTTAAGTGAATGCGGTGATTATAAGGAGCTGGAAAGTAAGCTGGCGGATCTTTACGACTCATTTATGAGCGCAAGGGCAGATAAACCCAGCTCTTCCATGGAGCTGGCGAAAAAAATCCAAAAATATCTGGTGGAAAATCTTTATGGCAACATTACGATGCAGGATATCTCTGAAAAATTTTCTTTATCACCGTCGTATGTGAGCCGGCTGATGAAAATGTACTTTAATAACTCACCGATGGATTATTACAACAAGCTGAAAATGCAAGAAGCCCAAAAGCTGCTGACAACCCATAATGAGCTTAGGGTAAAAGATATCGCTGAAATTTTAGGCTTTAACGATCAGTATTATTTCAGTAAAATGTTTAAAGCACAATGCGGCGTGAGTCCTGCCGCTTTTAAAAAGGGGGATTAAAAGACAGTGGTGCGGCCGGCTTAATAGGGAATCTGGCGCCGTATCCTTTTCAGGATTCCAACGCCAGCCGGTGTTCATATTTTCGAGAGTTGTGAAAAACCAGAGTTATTCTGTAAAAAAAGAAAGCCTTTATGTTCTAAGAACGCCCCTAGACGTTTATAGTCCGGGGGCGTTCTTTATCTTTTCTAAAAAAAGCAAGCCAGGATTTTTATTAAAGCAAGAGGCTGTGAAGCCCTGCAGAATACAGAATGATTCGCGGCCTGGCGATGGGCGGAGCGGAATCATGGCTGATGACGGGCTAAGCTTCGCTGACTGTTTTTTCGGTAATATGCTGACGCTTAAGGCTTCTGTCTGCAAAGGGCTTCTTGATCGAGGGAACAATGCTGGAGCGGTTCTCACGCACCAGCTTGATTACTTCGCCAAGAATAATATCAAATAGATATCCCACCGCGTATTTGCCATAGATTTCTAAATAATCGTAGTGGTTTGTTTTAAACTTCAAAGGAAAAATTCTGTCAAAATATTGCAGGTATTTTTCAAAAGAAGCGTTCTGCAGCACGGATAAGCTTGTCACCAAGGCTTTTATTCCTGGAATGGAGATAAAATCCTGGGCCAGGGGCTCAACGATAAAAGCCATAGGGCTGACGATAATATTGCACAAATTTGTTCCGAGCTGCTTAATGGTGGGATAATACAGCTTGATTTCCTCTAAAATGTAAACGCTTTTGTTCCAGGCGATCAACTGGCTTTGAAATTCCCGCAGCCAAAGGCTATAGGGCCGGGCACAGAATAAAAGCACCGCGTCGGCGTTTAAAATATCGTTCGCGATCTGATGGATCAGGCTGCTGGGAATGGTTCTTAAAATACTGTACATAGTGTCGTTGATTTCAGTGCGGAGAATATGGGGATGATACCAGCCGTGATCGAGATTGGAAAGCGCGATGGACTGCTGGTTTTCCGGATTGTGGATTTTTGCCTTTACCAGATCGGAAAAATTATCGTAACCAAGCTTCCGGCAGAACCGCCGGACAGAGGAAACGGATACAAAACATTCCTCTGTAACGATTTTAAGAGTAAGCTTTTCCAGCTTGCTGTAATTTAGAAGCAAATAATAGGCCAAAATTCCGCTGGTGTGATCTAGATTTGAGGATGACGCGTAATCGATCAGCTTCTGCATTAGTGAAAATTCTTTGGTGTTCATATGGCGTCCTTTCTGCCGGCAACCGCGGCGGTTCCCTGCGGATATAAAACAAAAGCCTTGCAGCTATTGCTCTCCCCATTCCGCCAATTCCTGCAGAATCGGCAGAAGGCTGAGCCCCATGGGGGTGAGAGAGTATTCCGTGCGTAAAGGCGGAGCGGGATACTCTATTCTCTGTACAAAGCCATCCCGCTCCAGCTCGTGAAGATATTTCGTCAGGGTCACACGGGATACCGCCTGTAGGCACAGCTTGAGAGAGCCAAACCTTATGGTATGCTCTCCAATGTTTAAAATCAGAAATACTTTCCATGGCGTTGTCAGCAATGGGAAAATCCGGTTGGCATAAAATTCGGCCTCCCCTTCCGGTGTTAGGATATCATTGGGCTGCGGCGGCATAAGGGCACTCCTTTCTGCGCGGTTTGTTCCACCCGCATAAGCATTCATTAAAAAATTACGAAAAACTGCCATAGGATCCAGAAAGCGCATTAAAAAGCGGTGTCAAAAAATGAACGATTATTATTCTTAATAGGAAATAAAAAATATGCTTTAAAAAAACAAATAACCATTTATATATATAATACCTAAAATTTTTAAAAAATCAATAGAATATTTTCTTCAACTTATTCACTTAATTTAAAACTAAACTATCCTAGGTAAAATGATTTACCTATTTTACATCCACGAGACAATTCGCTATCCTAAAGTTGAAAATAAATAGTTAGTAATCTATAGGGATGAAACAGTATGATGAAGGGTTATTTGGCGATTATCGCAGCCTCACTTTTATATGGGATTATGCCGGTTTTATCCAAGCTGCTGCTTTTAGAGGGAATGAACAGCAGCAGCATTGTAGTATGGCGGTTCTGCTTTTCCACGGTTTTTTGCCTGGCTATCATGCTGATAAAAAAGATCCCGTTTCAGGCAACCCCCAGACAAATAGGCGTTATGATAGTGGTCGGAATATTAGGATTTGGTATGACGGCCACTCTGGTGACAGCCGCCTATAATTACATACCTGTAGGCCTGGCCACTATGTTTCAGTTTTCCTATCCTTTATTTGTCCTTATCATCATGGTGATCCTTACAAAGGAAAAAATAGGCGCGCTCAGGGCGGTCGCCGTCGCTTTCTTAGCGGTGGGGCTGGTGCTGATGATGGATTTCAGCGGAGGGGCCAATTATACGGGAATCGCCTTGGCTCTGCTTTCCGGCGTAACCTACGCGTTTTATGTGGTTTCCAACCAAAGAAGCTGCTTTAGAATGCTGGATGGCTTTACCACGATGTTTTACGCCATGGTGGCCAGCAGTATCTTTTTTACCCTGCAGAGCCTAGTCAGCGGACAATTGATGGCGCCTCCCACCCCGAAGAGCTGGCTGCTCGCAATGATCATCGGCTTGTTCTGCACCGTGTTTTCCTTGCGGCTCCTGCTGTATGGCATCAGCGTGCTGGGAGCGTCAAACGCGTCGATTTTAAATATTTTAGAGCCGCTGACCAGCCTGATATCAGGAGCCCTGATCTATGGGGACCAGCTGAGCATCCCTACGATGATAGGATGCGGGCTGGTGATTCTCGCTATTTTGCTGGTATCTCTGGCGGGTAAAATCAGCCAGAACAAAACCAAGCAAAGGAAAAATTCTCTTTGAACCGCTTAGGGCTCAACCTTGAAACGAACTGCTTGGCTGCTTTCGTGAAATATAATTTATGGGAGAAAGCGCCTGCGCGGATGTGCTTTTTTGCGGATGCTTTACTATTTGCTTAGAGGGAGATGCTTATGGACGGAAAAAGACAGCCGGCAATGCTGGCGGCGGTTTTCGAAGAACCGAATCTTGTAGAAATTTGCTGCGGAAGGGAGCGCGGCCGGCTGACGGGAAAATTTGCAGACCTAATATCCGCAAGGCCGCTGCGGCGGATTTATTTCTGTGGCAGCGGGTCCCTGGCCCAAAAAAGGAATAACTACCACATCGC
>OGRT01000128.1_pt1 | contig 90080 bp, 90 predicted proteins | sample 1553581 | NCBI WGS metagenome assembly OGRT01 (sample SAMEA2580113, study PRJEB22360) | human gut metagenome | biome: human gut; feature: human-associated habitat; material: faeces | place: Denmark | collected 2008/2010
GTTCCCGGATCTCGACCATGCGCTCATCAAGGGCCGGCCTGCGCTCGAACTCGTCGACCGCAGCTACTATCAGGAAACGATGACCCCGATCGTCGCCAAGCGCGGCTCAGCCATCATTGAAGCGCGCGGCGCAAGCTCAGCGGCCTCTGCCGCTTCCGCCGCCATTGACCACATCCGTGACTGGGTCCTCGGTTCGGGGGACCGCTGGGTAACGATGGGGGTTCCCTCCGACGGTTCCTACGGCATTGAAAAAGGTCTTATCTGCTCCTTCCCGGTCCGCACCACCAAGGATGGCGGCTGGGAAATCGTGCAGGGGCTGCCGGTTGATGCGTTCTCCCGTGAAAAAATTGACGCTACCGTTAATGAACTGAAGGAAGAACGTGACGCTGTTTCCTCTTTGTTGAAGCATTAATGTTGATTTGCTCTTGCGCCGGGTTTCCCGTTTTCGGGAAGCCCGGTTTTTTATGTCCTGAAGATTCCATAAACCTCATTTTCTGCGGGACAGAAGTTTTCTTCCGTGTTAAAAAAAACGATGGATGCAGCATCCGCTAGTTTATGGATCAGGACCGCATATTATACAGGGGAGAGGCTTTTACGCTGACCGGAAATTCCTTGCGCCAGGATGCCGCGCATTGGGCGGAGGTACAGCCGGACGGTCAGGTGAAAACCATGAAAAACGGCCGCTATTCCGAGTGGCGCATCTTTCCGGAAGCCGGGAACGCCCCGCATTACCGGGGAAATTTTGAAGTGCTTAATCAGGCTTACGGCCTGGCGTTGCATGAGGCTGGAGCCCTGCTTAATGAAGAAGGGACGTTCCGGACGGGAGCCAACTGGCCTACTGTGTGGACCCGGGATATTTCCTATTCCACCCATCTGGGATTGGGGTTGTGGAATGTCCGTGCCTGTATGAACAGTCTGAATGCACGGGTCCGGAACGGGGAGGTGGAGCAGGATACCGGCACGGGCGGTTCCTGGCCCATTTCTTCCGACCGTGTGGTGTGGGGGATGGCTGCGTGGGAAGTTTACTGCCTGACGGGGGATGCCGACTGGCTGTCCCTTTCCTGCCGAGTGATGGAAAAGACATGCATGAGGGATGAACAGGTGCTTGCGGCCACGGGCGGCTTGATGAAGGGGGAATCGTCCGTGCTGGACTGGAGGGAGCAGAGCTACCCTGCGTGGATGACTTCTGCCGATATTGGGGATTCTTGCAGCCTGTCCACCATGCTCCTGCATGCGGAGGCCCGCAAGATTCTGGCGCGGATGTTCCGGGAGCTGGGGCTGGAGGAGAAGGCCCGGGAGTGGGAGGAGAAGAGCGTTTCCCTGGCCGCGGTTATTGAGCGTTTTTTCAGGATTCCGGAACATGTCCTGTACGGGCAGTACCTGTACGGACGCGGGTATCCCGTACTGTCGGAGAAGGTGGATTCCCTGGGCAATCTGCTTTGCGTCCTTCTGGGGCAGGCTGGCGGTTCCCATGCCGCCGGGATGGTTGCCTCCCTTCCTCATGGCGTTTATGGCATTCCCTGCATCCATCCCCAGATGCCTGATAGCGTGCCCGCCTACCATAACCGCGCCATGTGGCCTTTCCTGGAGGGCTATTATGCGCAGGCCGCGGCGGCGGTGGAGAATGAATCTGCCCTGGCGCTGGCGGTCGCCTGCATGGTCCGTGCCGCCCTGTTGTGCGGCACGAACAAGGAAAATGTCCTTCTGGAAACGGGGCTGGATGAGGGGCTGCTGCTCAGTTCGGATAGCCAGCTCTGGAGTATTGCCGGCATGCTGGGCTGTTTTTACAAGGGATTGTTCGGCATCCGTCTGTCTCCGGATTCTCTGGAATTCCGTCCTTGCGTTCCAAAGTCTTTTGAAGGCGTTCATGAGTTGTCCGGGCTGGAATACCGCGGCATGACGGTAGATGTGTTTCTGCAGGGCTGCGGGCACCGGATAGCGCGGTGCCTGGTCAACGGGCAGGAGGCCCCTCCCGTCCTTTTGCCGGGCATGAAGGGGCGCGTTTTTGTGAAATTGGAGCTGGACGGCGGAGAAGAGGATGAAGGGGCGGTGAATTTAACCCGCATGGGCAGCAGCCTGGAGTCTCCTGCGTGGAAGGCGGCGCGCCATGGTATTGCATGGGAGTCTGTGGAAGGAGCCGATTATTACCGTGTTTACCGGAATGGCATCCCTGTGTCTCAAACGGAGTACTGCCATTATATACCCGCACCCGGCCGGGGGGACGTGTCTTTCCAGGTGATGGCAGTCGCTCTGGATGGGAGGGAGTCTTATCTTAATGAACCCAATGATTATCCTTCTGCGGATTCCCGCATGGAGACGCGCCCCTGCGGCTTGAGCGGGGATGAAGTCTGGTTTTCCCGCGTCACGGAATCCCCGGACGCTCTTTGTTACAATGTCAATATAGATAAGCCCGGAGTGTACCGGGTGGACGCCTTTTTCGCTAACGGCACTTATGATGTTTCAGACGGGAATACCTGCGCCCTGCGCAGTCTGTACCTGAACGGCAGGCGCGCAGGCACGCTGGCTTTCCCCCATACGTCCCGTTCCGGAAACTGGGAGTATTTTATTTATTCAACGGCAGTGGAAACGGTGATGACGCCCGGTCCCTGCCGTGTGGAAGTGGTGTATGATTCCTTTTCCGAAAATATGAATCGTCTGGTGAATGATATGGTGATAAAACACCTTCGGTTTACCCGTATATCCTGATATTAGTTCATGAATGTTATGTCGAAACGTTTTTTTGCCTTGTTTCTGGTCCTGGGGTCCGGGATATGGAGTGTTCCTGCCATGGGGATGGATGAGGAGTCAGCTTCCAGGGCATCTGTTCCTGCCTCCTCGGACAGGGAGGGAGCGGAGTTTACCCGTCTGCCCGTCAGCTGGACGGTTAATCCCAGGGATGCCGCCAATGCCTGTGCCGCCTGGAAAACGCTGAGCGCCTATCATCGGGGCAAACCGAAGTCTTCCAGAAAATTGCATGTGGTTTACGTAACGTTCAAGGACAGGCCTGCCCTTGAAGGATACCGGGAACGGTATGATCATATTCTGAAGAATATTCAGGCATATTATGCGGACCAGATGCAGGCCAACGGTTTCCCTCCGCTCACATTCCAGCTGGATTTGGATGAACGGGGCAAGCTGGTTATTCATGATGCCTATGTGGATAAACCCATGAGCGAGATGAGCGTGCAGAGCTCCGGCCCCGTCTCCCGGGAAGCCGCCAGGAAGGTGCTGGCTTCCAAGGGGATTGATATTGAGAAGGAACATGTGCTGGTCGTTTGCCAGCTTCCGGACGGCGTGGGTCCTTATTACGGCGGCGGCTTCAGCCACCAGGGCACGGGGTGGACCTGTGACCAGGAAGGGCTGGATCCCGCCAGCTTCCTGGATACGGAAATGATGCAGGGCGGCCGTTTCAAGGTGACCAGGGGAAAGAACGCCACCATTTACATAGGCGGTACGGCCCATGAATTGGGGCATTCCTTCGGCCTTCCCCACACGGGCGACGGATGGAATTACCCCGACGCCGGAGCTTCCCTGATGGGCCATGGCAATTCCACCTACGGCGACGAGCTGCGCCATGAAGGGAAGGGTGCCTATTTGGCGCCGACGGATGCTTTGAAACTGGCCAGTGTTCCCCTGTTCAACGGGGTGGAGACGGAACTTCCCGCAGACGCCTCCTTCGGGCGTATGCTCGGCAAGTATGTCCCGGGGTCTTTTGAACGGCTGGAGGCCATTCCCGTTAAAGACGGATTGCGGCTGAAAGGGAGGGTTTATCTGACGCGCCCCGCGTATGGCATTGTTGCCCATTTGGATCCGCCCGGAGGTTCGGATTATGATTCCAATGCCGTGGGCGCTTCTCTGGATGAAAAGGGAGAGTTTGATCTCACCATCTGCAGGCCGGGATATAAGGGTGGTTTTATAGAAATGCGGGTGGCCGTATTGAATTGCGACAGCACGCGCAGCATGATTACTCTGCCCGTGTGGATGGATGCCCGGGGAGCCAAGGCCCCTTCTCTGGCCCAGATCGTTTATTTCGGGGATGTTCAGAATCTGTGGATACGGGGCCGCACGGAAGAAGCCCGGAAGGCGCTGGCGGAAGTGGAACGCAGGCATGGTTCCCGTTCTGAAGTGAAAGAATGGCTCCCTGTCTGGAAGCGCGCTCTGGGGCGCCAGGAGCCCGCGCTGGAAGTTGTTCCGGCGCAGATTCCTGCGGCAACCGCCAGTATCAGCCTGAATGACTGCAAGCCTTCCGTAGCCCAGGTGGGGTGGGCCGTTCCGTTGTGGGATGTCCTGTTCCCGTCGGATTTGGGGCCCGTGCCTTTCTTCCGGACAATCGGAAGGCCGGAACGTTTCATTCTGGCTCATGCCCCGGCTGTTTTTGCCTATGACCTGGATGGGCGCTGGAAAGAGTTCCGCGCTGATGTGGGGCTGCCCTTCGGCTCCCGCGGCAGCGTCAAATTCAGCGTGTATTTGGACGGCAGGAAGCTTATGGAATCCCCTGTGCTCAAGGACGGGGACTCCATTCCCGTGAAGACGGCGGTAGAGGGCGGCAGGAAGCTGGAAATCCGCGTGGATGACGCCGGAGACGGCAATGCCGCCGATTGGGGCATTATAGCCAACGGCATGCTGACCCGGTAAATTTTCTGCCCCACTGGCGGAGAAATGTGACATTAGGCTTGTCTTTTGCCCTTTCTCATAGTGTTCTGTGGGCTAGCCATGATTGGGACGATTGCAAAGCTATGGGGTGCGGCGGCGCTGGTTGCCGGGGCTTCCCTGTTTGCAGAAACGGCTGCGGAGCAGCCGCCCGTCCCTTCCTCTGAAACCGAGCAGGAAAATGCCGGAGGGAAAATGGCGGGCAATCTGCTTTCCGGCACTCTCATGCCGCAGATTCCCTCCAATATTTCCATTACCAATGACGGCGCCATCAGGGTGGAGGAATCCAGGAAGGTTATTTTTGAAGGACCGCATGTCCACATGGTGACGGATACCGGGGTGGAGGTATTTGCGGATTATGCCCAGGCGGATATGGACCAGGGCAAGGTGTTTCTGAAAGGGAACCTGGCCATTTACCAGGGTGACGGCAGGACAAGGACCAACAGCCTGGTACGCGCCGACAGCGCGGAGTTTGACTGGGAGAACGAAGTGCTTCTTACGGATGCCATCCGTGCGAAGATGGAGGGATTGATTCTGCGCAGCGGAAAGTTTGAATCCCGGAAGGATGCCGCCGGCAATACTTATCTGGAAGCCCTTAATGCCTCCGTCACGGCGGAAGACATCAGCGAGCCTCTCACCTGGATTTCCGCGGACAGGATACGCGTGTATCCGGAAGACAGGTTTTCTTTCAAGAACCTGACCCTTTATTACGGTGGCGTTCCCTTCTTTTATTTCCCCTACCTCAGCCATTCCCTTAATCCGGAAGTTGGCTACCTTCCCATCCCCGGCATGCGCTCCATCTGGGGGCCTTACCTCTTGAATGAATACGGGTTCCTGATGGGGAAAAAATGGTCGGACAACGGTATGCCTTCCGCGGATTACCTGGGAACCCTGCATGCAGATTACCGCACCCGGCGCGGTTTCGCCTACGGATTGGACATCCGCGACGTGCTGCTGGAAAAGGATTGTCCGGACATGACGGGGCTGTCCTTTTACAAAACCCATGACAAGGGTGTGAAAATCAACGCCGGTGATGATGAGTACCGTGAGCATCTGGATCCGGACCGGTGGAGGTTCGCGCTCCAGCAGATGTGGAGCCACAGGGTGAATCTCCGCACGGACTGGCGGTTGAAGGCCAACATCAACATGTTGAGCGACGAGTACATGCTCCGCGATTTTTATCCGGAAATTTATCAGCGCAATTCTTCTCCGGACAACACGGTGCTTCTTTCCCGTACGGACGATACGAATGATTTTTCACTGTTGCAGCGTTTTGTCCCCAATAATTTCTACATAGCGGACCAGCGGACGGAGTTCAGTTATGAGCGCATCAAGTCTCCCGTATTCCGTTCCCCCGTCATGTATGAAAGCCGCACCAGCTTCGCTTTCCTCAAGCAGTACATTCCTCCGTTCATGCGGACGGAAATCCGGAACATGCTGGACGGGATGGACCCCGGAACTTCTTCCTATGATTACTGGGCCCGAATGCTGATGACGGACAGCTACAGCAGGTTCCACTCCTTCCATGAGGTTTCCGTTTCCAAGAAAATCATGGGATTCCTGAACCTGACCCCCAAAGTGGGCGGAGGCTATACGGGATATTACGGCGTGGAGGACTACAAACCGCTCAACCAGGGAATTTTTTACGCCGGAACGGATGCCGATTTCAAATTCTCCCGCCGTTATTCTTCCGTATATAGTGATTCCTTTGGGCTGAACGGCATGAACCATATTGTTCAGCCCCATTTTACGCTGGCGTATGTCAAAACCAACCGCCTGAGCGAGCTTTATCCCCAGATTGACGGCGATACCCCCACGACCAATCCCCCATCCTTGAGCATAGGCAGATACACGGAGATTGATTCCCTGTCCACGGGGCTTGTCTTCCGGTATGGATTGCGCAACATGCTGATGACCAGCCGGGATGCTAATTCCCACCGCTGGTTTTCCTGGGATGTGTTCATGGATGCCTATCTGCATGATCCCGTCAACCGTCGGGATTTTTCCAACCTTTTTTCGTTCATGCGCTGGAATCCCGTTCCCTGGATGGAATACCGGTCGGAAATGCAGGCTCCCGTTTTGGGTAAGGACAAGATTTCCGGCTGCCGTGAATACAACAACTCCCTGCGTTTCATGCCATGGCGTTCCACGGAGCTCGTCGTGGGGCACCGTTATTTGAACCAGCATTCCCTTCTGGAGGACAGCAGCCAGCTGGATTTGCGTATTTTGCAGCGCTTTTCGGAAGCCTGGGCTTTCAGCGGCAAGTGGCGTTTTTCTCTGTTGGACGGCAAGCTGGACATCCAGGAATACAATGTGTACCACAATATGGGATCCTGGTATTTGGGCGTGGGCGCTTTCGTTCGCAAGAACGGGAACAAAAACGAATTCGGGCTGGGCATCAGCTTTACCATCCAGCAGACTGGGGATTATATGCCGGTCAAATTCCTTTGATATCCGGAAAGGACACGGTTTTTTGCGGGGTTTTTCCCGGAAGCTTTTTCCTTTTTCAGAGGATTCGCGTTTTGAGAATGGGTTCTGCCCGGTGTGGGGTGTTGTTCCGGAGATGGAAAGATATGTAGCTGGTCAGCAAGAGGCGGAAAGCCTACGGTTGGAAGGATGGAGAGCGGCCTGTTTCCGGCGTGCCGGACAGGAAGAAAGGAAGAAGAGGTAAGGAGCCGCTGCCGCGCTTGTGCCGGAACCTTGGCTTGCATTCCGGCAGGGAAACGGGGAAAATGCCAGGGCATGGAGCAAGCTGCGGCGGAAAACCGTCCGGCTTCCTGCACGAATAATCATACATGAATATGAACGCACAGGAATTGATCGAGACGCTGGAATGGCGTTACGCCACCAAGGTATTCAATCCGGACCGCCGCATTCCGGCGGAGGACTGGGAAGCCCTTTTGGAATCCCTGCATTTGAGCCCTTCCTCCCTGGGGCTTCAGATGTGGAAGTTCCTTGATGTCCGGGATCCCGCCGTGCGTTCCCGGCTTCGGGAAGTTTCATGGGGACAGCCCCAGGTTACGGACGCTTCCCATCTGGTGGTTTTCTGTGCCCGCAGGGATTTCAAGCCGGAAGACGTGCAGCGCTATCTGGAACGTATTGTGGAAGTGCGCGGTGTTGCCATGGACTCCCTGGACCAGTACCGCGCCCGCATTTTTGAACTGGTGGATTCCAAGTCTCCGGAAGTGCTGAAAGCCTGGCTGGAACGGCAGGTGTACATCGCCCTCGGGTTCATGATGAGCTGCGCCGCGGATCTCCGCGTGGACACCTGCGCGCTGGAAGGGATGGATCCGGCCGCCTATGACCGCATTCTTTATCTGGAAAATTCCCCTTATTACACGCTTTGCGCCCTAGCTCTGGGTTACCGGAATGAAGAGGAGGATAAGTACGCCCGTCTGGCGAAAGTACGTTTTGACCGGGATGAAGTCATTCCGGTCATATGACGAAGTTTTTTTACTAATCCCCGGTTTCAAGCAGTCGCCGCATGTCTTCCGGCAGGGGAGCTTCCGCGGTGAAGGTTTCTTCATCAAACGGAAATTCCAGCCGGCAGGCATGCAGCGCATGGCGCGGCAGAACCAGCTGCTCCTCCAGTTCCCGACTCCATCCGTGCTGGATGTATTCCAGATAGCAATGTTCGAACGGACCGTAAATTTTGTCACCCAGGATGGGATGTCCCAAGTGCGTCAGATGTACGCGTATCTGGTGCATGCGTCCTGTTTCCGGAATGCACCGGACCAGCGCCAGGGGGCCCCGGCGTGTATTCCATGTCCGTTCTTTTCGGAAAACGGTAGTGCATGCTTTTCCGGCTGGGTGCACGGCCTGTTTGACCCATATGCGGCTTTCCGCGACTTCCCCCTGTCTTAAAATGGGGGCGGTGCATGCTGTTTCCGTCCATTCAGGCCATTCCTGCACGATTGCCAGATATTCCTTGTGTATCAGGCGCCGCTGCATGGCTCTTCCCAGCTCCCTGGCCGCCCTTTTGTTTTTGGCGACCAGCGTCAGACCGCTGGTTTCCCTGTCCAGTCTGTTGACCAGGGAAAGGGCGGCTCCGTTGGCTATTTCATAGCTTAGCAGGGCTTCCACGCCTTCCAGGAGGCAGGGTTCCTTTTTCCCGTTGGACGGGTGGACGATGAGGGGCGCTCCCTTGTCCACCACAATCCAGTCCCCGGATTCCGCCGCCACCTCAAAGTGCGGAAAACAGGCAATTGGTGCTTCGGAAATGGGAATCCACATGGCGGATGGGTGGTTTACAGCGCATCCGGACGGATAGGAGCCCATTCCCCCGGTTTCAGGTTCAGGCTGTCCAGATGCAGGGAGCCGATGGAAACACGGCACAGAGATAAGACGGGAGCGCCTACGGCAGCCAGCATGCGGCGAACCTGGTGGTATTTTCCTTCCGTAAGAGTCAGCAGGGCGCGTCGCGGTTCCCGGATTTCCAGCAGGGCGGGGGCGCAGGGGCGGGTTTCCCCGTTCAGCGTGAGGGTTCCGGAGGCGAACAACTCTACGGCTTCTGTCGGAATGTCCTCCTCCGTGACGGCTTCGTAAACTTTGGCGACGTGATGGCGGGGGGAGGTCATGCGGTGGATGAATTTTCCGTCGTCCGTGAGGAGAAGCAGGCCGGAAGTTTCCTTGTCCAGCCGTCCTACGGAAGAAACCGCAGGGTTCCTGTTCCGCCACTGGAAGGGCAGCAGGTCGTAAATCAAATCCCCCTCCCCGTCGTCATGGCTGCAGGTGTACCCTTCAGGTTTGTAAAGGGCGGCGTACAGGCCGTCCGGGAATTCCACAGGTTCTCCGTCCAGTAGGATGCCTTCCGCCTGCACCTTGTCCGTGGGGGAGGAGCATGGTTTTCCCTTGAATGTAATGGAGTGGCGTTTGATCCAACCCGGCGCTTCCCTCCTGGAACAATATCCGTAGCGGGATAAAAGGGCATCCAATCTCATGCGGCATATTTTTTCCTAATGGGAACAAAAAACAAGGTTGAAGTATGCCTCCCCGGCTGATAGCATTAAACTATTACATGCGGGGCCGCCCTGGTGGGGCGCTGCCGTTGTTCACCATTTACGCTTATATAGTTCCATGATTGAAACGATTACAGAAGAACAGTTGACTCCCCAGCAGGCCGAATTTTGGGTGCGCGCCCGCCAGGCGGTGGACATGAACAATTATCCCTATGCCGTCAGCCTGCTCAAGGCCCTGGTAAAGCAGCTTCCCGGTTTTCTGGAAGGCCGCAAGGCGTTGCGCGCCTGTGAAATCAAATTGAATCCGGAGGCCAAGAGAGGGGGGCTGTTCAGCGGCATGAAAATCAGCACCAGCAAGCTTACTTCTTCCAAAAAGGACGCGGCTACCCAGCTTTCCGCTTTGGAAGACGAATTGGAAAATGATCCTTACAGCATTCCGGTAAACGAGGCCCTGTACACGGCTGCCATGGAAGTAAATTTCCCGGATCTGGCCGCTTTTGCTCTGGAGACCGTTCGCCAGGGGCATCCCGGCAACAAGAAAATGCTCCACATGCTGGCCTCCCATTACGTTTCCCGGGATATGCCGGCCCAGGCTGCGGAAGTGTACCATGACCTTGTGAAGCTGGATCCCACGGACAGTGTGGCCGTAAAGAGCGAAAAGGACTGCATGGCGCGCGCCACGATGCAGCAGCAAAAGTGGGAGGAGGCTAAAAGCTTCCGGGACGTGATGAAGAACTCATCGGAAACGAACACCCTGGACAAGAGCGACAAGAAAGGGCTCACCCGTGCGGAACTGGAAGAGCGCCTGGGGCTTCTTTCCGCCCGTTACGCCCAGAACCAGCAGGATCTGGCCGTCGTGCGCGACATTGCCGGCGTTTATGAACAAATGGAAGATTGGGCCAATGCCTATTCCTTCTATAATTACGCGTTCAGCCTCAGCAACAATGATATTTCCCTGGAAAACAAGGCCTCGGAAATGAATGAGCGCTGCCGCAAGGCCCAGGTGGAGGAAATCCGCCGCCGCGCTGCCGCGGAGCCGGATAATAAGGAACTTCAGGAACAGCTTGCCCGGTTTAGCAAGGAAGCTGCGGAGCAGCAGGTGGCTTTGTGCCGCCAGCGTGTGGAAAACAACCCCACGGACCCGCAAACCCGTTTTGAGCTGGGCCAGGCCCTCTTCGACTGCGGCAATTACACGGAAGCCATTCCGGAACTCCAGCGTGCCCGCAACAACCCCCATATCCGCATCCGCGCCATGCTGTTGCTCGGCAAGTGCTATGACGCCAAGAACATGCATGATATGGCCCTGCGCCAGCTGGAGGAAGCCAATAAGGAATTAATAGAAATGAATGACACCAAGAAGGAAATCCTTTACATGATTGGCTTGCTTTATGAAAAGCAGGGCAAGAAGGGGGAATCCCTTGCTGCATTCCAGCAGATTTACGACGCCGAGTACGGCTACCGCGACGTAGCCAGGCGCGTGGAATCCTCTTACGGCAATTAGGGCGGTTCCCGTTTTGTGCCCGTAATGGGACGCCGTGTTCAAAGCCTTTGCCGGAAACGGCAAAGGCTTTGCTGTAGGAAGGTTATTTTTATTTCTGCGGACGAGAACCGTAACAGCTTTTATTCCGGCGGGCAGCGGAGAGGGGCGGGAGACCTTGTGTTTTTTCTTGTCCGTTCCGGAAGGAACTGAAAAAATGAAGAGAGAGCAAGCTGATGCAGGCATTGCTTACGATTGATGTTCAAGGTGATTATTTTACGGAATGCACTGCATGCAGAGAATCCTGTGAGTATGTTGGCAACTGGTTAAGTATGGATATCACCAACGAATATGAGAGGATGCCGGATATTGGCTGCATGGGAAAGATTGGGGTTCTTTCTTATGAAATGCCAGGGAGGGAAGTCTTATGATTCTTTTGATTGGCGGCAGCACGCATACAGGGAAAACACTCGCGGCGCAGCGGGTGCTTGAAAAATATTCCTATCCCTATTTATCCATTGACCATTTAAAGATGGGGTTGATACGCAGTGGGATATGCCCTTTCTCCCCTGAAAGCCCCGATGAAGAGCTGACTCCCTTCCTCTGGGGCATTATCAAAGAAATAGTAAAGACCGCGATTGAAAACGGCCAAAATTTAGTGGTGGAAGGTTGCTATATTCCCTTTGACTGGAAGAAGGATTTTACGCAGGCCTGCCGGGAACGGATACGGTATGTATGCCTTATTTTTTCAGAAAATTATATTCAAAGGCATTACCATGATATCCTGAACCATGAGAATGCGATTGAACGGCGCATGGAGAGTTCTCCCGTTACGCAGGAAGAGTTGCTGCGTGAAAACAGGGACAATCTTGAAAAATGCAGGTTCTATGGCTGTGACTATCTGTTGATTGACGAGTCTTATAACGTGGAGATCATGTTGTAGAGAACAGAGGCTTCCCGTTGTCCGGGGAAGGAAAGAGAAGGTTATTCCAAATTGCTTGGTTTATAGGCGCAGGCGGTAAGAGAGAGATTCTTCCTCTCTTCCCCTGTATTTTTTCCAGAACTGCCCGTGTCAGAGCACCTTGGAAAAAAACTCCTGCAGTCTGGGATTGGCGGGGCGGTCGATAACGCGGTCCGGAGGCCCTTCTTCCACAATTTTCCCTTTATCCATGAACAGGACGCGGGAAGCCACCTCCCGCGCGAACCCTATTTCATGGGTAACCACTACCATCGTCAGTCCTCCCTGCGCCAGCTCCTTCATCAGGGAGAGCACTTCTCCCACCATTTCCGGGTCCAGGGCTGATGTCGGCTCGTCAAACAGGATGACATCCGGATTCATGACCAGGGCGCGCACGATGGCGATGCGCTGCTTTTGGCCTCCGGAAAGCTGGAGGGGATAGGAGTGCCTCTTGCCGTACAGCCCAATGCGCTGGAGAAGGGTTTCCGCCTGGTCTGCTGCCTCCTTTCTGCTGGAGCGTCCTGTTTTAACCGGGGCGATGGTGATATTTTCCAGAATGGTCAGGTGCGGGAAAAGGTTGAAATGCTGGAAAACCATGCCTACGTGCTGGCGGAATTGATTGACGTCCGTTCCGGGAGAGGTAACCAGCTTTCCCTTGAAACGGATTTCTCCGGAGGTCGGTTCCTCCAGCAGGTTCAGGCAGCGCAGGAAGGTGCTTTTACCGGAACCGGACGGGCCTACGATGAAGACCACTTCACCCCGGTCAATGTTCGTGGTGACATCGTTGACTGCCGGCACGGAGTTGAATTCCTTAACCAAATGGCTGATTTGGAACATGGGAGTGTTTCCGGGATGTTCATTCATTGTTTTTCAGTTTTCTTTCCAGTTTGCCGAGCATCCAGCTGAACAGCATGACCACGGAGAGGTAAATCAGGGCCACGGCCGTCAGCGGCATGAAGGCGGTATAAGTCTGGCTCCGGATGATGTCGCCGCCCTTGGTCAGGTCCTGGAGGGCAATATAGCCGGAGACGCTGGTCTCCTTCAACAGTACGATAAATTCGTTTCCCAGAGAGGGAAGTACATTTTTAAAGGCCTGGGGCAGGATAATGTAAATCATGGTTTGGGCATATCCCAGGCCGAGGCTGCGCCCGGCTTCAAATTGTCCTTTGTCAATAGACATGATGCCGCCTCTGATGATTTCCGCCACATAGGCGCCTGAGTTGAAGCCGAAGGCCACCACGGCCACCAACACTTTGCTGACATCCACGGAGCCGAAGATGACGAAATAGATCATGAGCAGTTGAACGACCACCGGCGTGCCGCGGATGACTGTCAGGTACAGTTTGCAGAGGGCATTCAGGAAACGGAGATTGCCCGTTTTGTCATGCGTGGCGCGGATGACGGCCACCACAAAGCCAACCAGAATGCCCAGCAGAACGGAAAAGAAAGAGACCTCCACCGTCACCAGAAAGCCGTTGCTCAGGTATTTCCAGCGGCCTTCCTGCATGAAATTGACATAAAAGGATTCTTTCAGGTTCAGCCATATATTTTCCAGCCAGCCCCCTCCGGAAGCGTGTTGTTCGGGACCGGTAGCGGATTTAACCTGCATGGCCGCATAAGCGTTCCGTATTTCCTCCAGCTTTCCGGAGGCTTTCAATGCTGCAATGGTGCCGTTAATATCCTGAAGGAGAGCCGTATCTCCCTTGCGGACGGCAATGGCGTAGGATTCGGAAGTGAGGGGCTCCGGCAGAATTTCCAGCCGATCATTGCCCGCTACGTACATTGTTGCCGGATCCTGGTCAATGACGGCGGCGTCCACCTTGCCTGCCGCCACGGCGGCCACAGCCAGCGCTCCGTTAGGGAAGCGTTCCGGCTGCTGGATGTTCCGTGTGACGTAAATGTCTCCCGTGGCCCCGTGCTGCACTCCGATTCTTTTACCGCGGATATCTTCCCGCTTCCGGATGGGAGAACCTTTGGGAACGATGATAACCTGAGCGGCTTCCACATAGGGAATGGAGAAGTCCACTTTCCTCCTGCGTTCCGGCGTAACCGTGATTCCGGAGGCGGCTACGTCCGCTTTTCCGGAAACTACAGCCGTAATCACGGAATCAAAGCTCATGTCTTCAATGACCAGCTCCCTGCCGGTGCGCCGGGCTACCTCCCGCATGATTTCCGGGTCAATGCCCAGGATGGCGTTTCCGTCCCGGAATTCGTAGGGAGGGAAAGTCGCTTCCGTCACCATCAGGATTCTGCCGTTTTCCGCCGCTGGTGCGCCGCAGCATAGGAGAAGCCAGAGCGTCAGCAGGGCTCCGAGATGATTCAGAAAGGAAATGGATGGCATGAAAGCAAGGGGAAAAGGTGAAGTCTGAACCGGCGGGGTATATGATTTACCTGCCTGCAACGCAATAAAAAACTGTTTCCTCCCGGTTCCGGTTTATCCTGTCCCACGGCAGGGAAGCGGAGTAGCGGGCCGGACGGAGAGGAAATGGCAACGAATATGAATGGCATGAACCCGGAAGATACCCAGGATTTTTTTGTTTATTAGCAAGAGGGAGGGAATGTATCTTGTGATAATTTTCCCGATTAATATTTCCAAAGGGAGGGAGGATCAAACTTCCTGCTTTGGTGGCGGTGTATGTTTGGTTTTGGAAAATTGTCATGCATCCGGAATGTGATGCATGGCAAGGTGCATGGCGGAACCGTAGGACCGGGTGGAATACCGCGCAAAGCAAAAAAGTTTGAGGCCTTGCAGGATGAAGTATTCTGCAAGGCCTCACGAATGGGAAATTGGTCGGGTTGACAGGATTCGAACCTGCGACCCCCTGCACCCCATGCAGATTTTATCATTAAGGCAGACTAAAGTATTTTACCATATCATTGTAATTTCAATATTTTTGAAATTGGTCGTACATCTAAATTATATCTATTTAATGCTTGTGGCGTGTGGCTGACGTGTGGCTTTTCGGTGGAGTTTAGAAAAAGAGTGCATCCGCGCCTATGGCAAGTCCTCGTGTCTGGCGTGATTCTACCGCTTGGGCAGGCATGGCAACAGCTCCAACTGCTCCAACAAGGCCATTTTCATAAGCTTCCGCAAATGTCCTGAATGCGTCCGCAGCGTGAGAACACCTATTATGCAGGGGGGTATCCCGTTCAACACCATGTGCTCCTGCCGGGGCCTTCTGATAATTCTCCAGGGCATTTACGCCAGACATATATTCCACTCCGTCAATTTTCAGGGGCCGGGAGCATCGCTCGTGAAAAATGCAATGATTCAGGAGGCGCCGTACCGCAAAAATACCATTCCACACATCGGAAATGCGCGGCACTACGGACACATTGAACCCTGCTCGCCTCAAATACACGTCAAAGGTAATCCCGTGGGTATCTCTCCTCCCTGCGTCGTGGGGAACCAGATGTTTGTAAATGGGGCCAAACATCACTTCCCACTTCGTGCGGATGAAATTGATATACCACTCCAAGGGCTTTTCATTGGCCTGCAAGCAATCCATCACGTAAAACTTGCCGTCTCCCCTCACCTGCCAGAGCCAGAGAACCATATAATCAGCCATGCCAATATCCCAGGACACATAATAGGGAGCCAGATCATCCTTTTCAAACTCGGCGCATAGTCGGCCTTTGGAACGTAATGCGTCCATGTAAGAACCATAAATGGATCCCTCCACCAATGCCTGAAACGCCTCTTCCGGCGTGGAAGGATATTCCTGACGGACCAATCCTCCAAATGTCTTGTATTGGGAGGCGTACCAACGCTTCTGGGCATCATTCAGGGAAATGCCGCACCTTAACCTCAAATCCTCGAAATACTTCTGTAAATCCTCCGGGAAACTGCATCCATGTTCATCATCAGCTTCAAGGAAATACTCCGGATTCTTCCACCAGGGAAAGAAAAAAAACTTCCAATCCAGGGAAGAAAGAGGTTTGCCGACCATCTCCATGGACGCCTTGGTCATCTCGTAATTGAGGCCAAACTTTCCTCCCTCATGGGTGGATTCCCGGACAATCACGCCGTCTTTGGAAACGGCGTTCATGGCCCCTGTCACAATCTCGCGGGCTCGCAGAGGGGCATGGGCCGCGACGTATCCAAGTTCCGAGACATGCAAAAACTGAAATGTGCCGCCGCGGAGAGATGTGCCGGCTGTAATTTTACTCCCATTGGAAAAAGACACCGTCGTTTTGGAAGGCCTGGCTTGAATCTCCCCTTTGATGAGGCGTCCTAACTCGGCCAGGGCAAGGTCTTCTTCCGTGGGATCATCCGGTACATAGTCCAAACTCCTGTAAGCCAACTCAATTTTGCCAATCTTGCCTGTTCCATCCACCAAAGTTTTATCAATGATACCGCAATGGAAATTGGGCCGGAACAGGCTCATATCCAGCATCAGCATGGCTACATACGTGGAAATGCCCAGCTGGCGCGCTTTCAGAATGTCATTCCTGTACCATAACTGCTCATGAAGCCGCCGCTGGGCCCAATTCAACTGGAACCTTTGCATCTTGCCCTCTTTATTGATAATCCAGTACAAGTGATTTAACCTCCACACGCGGTCGGAAAGCTGTTCTTTCAGAATCTCTATATTATTATCCATTATGCCTGAATAGCTAATAAATTGAAATCGCGGTTGCCGGAAACGCGGATGCCCACCATGGAATCGTAATTCCAGCATCCATCAGCAACTAGAGAATGCCATCCCCTTGTTAAAAACGAAGACGGGGAACGGTCCAGTACATCCCAACGGGTTCCGTCAATGCTTACCTCAACACCATCCACCAGTGCATCAGAGCCAAAGAAAAACATCACTCCGCCGCTATGCTGGCGGCGTCCAGCAGCTTCAAGAGAAATCAGGGCGTTAGTCTCCAGCACAGACACAAAATCCCTGCCTCCCGGATCCTGAAACTCATTACCCGGCGCCAGCACCTCAATAAACCGTCCATCCTCCCGCGACACCAGGGCAAACAGCAAATCCGCCTGATCCCCATTGGGCAAAACGGCTACCCCTTCGAACACCCCTTCTGTCGTGTACCGGTGCCAGGCATGCACCTGGTGCATGCTATTATAAGTCATCAGCGCCAGCGCCCCGTCCCGGCGCACAAACACCGCCCGCGGCTCCGGCTTGCGCACAAAAGCAACACCCCGGCACCCGCCGCCGTCGGCCAGCACATGATCGGCAAACACCGTCAAATCGCGGGACACGAACCCGTCGCTCTCATAATCATACCCGTACTGATACACCCGTCCGCCGCCCCTCTCCACATACAGCACCTTATCGGTCGCCATCAGGGCCGGCACATCGGAAGACCCCACAAACCCGTGGCTGTCCGCCCGCGCATTGGAGTAAGTCATCACCCCCTGGCCGCCGGACACCGCCCACTCCGCGTCCGCCGTCCCCAGCAACAGCCGGGAACTCTGCGCCATCAGCCAGCAAATCCTGTTCTGCGTTGTGGTGCTCAACGTCAAAGCCAGCGCGGAATCATCCTGCTTCCCCACCTCGAAACTGTTGAGGTCATCCGTCTTGCTCAACCACACCGTCTGCGGCTGGGCCTGCGTAGCGGCCAATACCAGGCGCTGCTGAAACACATCCACCAGGGAAGGAAACCCGTACACCCCCCGGAACGCCGCGAAACTCCACATCAACGACTCCCCGGACGGAGGAACCCCCTCCGGAACTGCGGAAACATTATCCCAAAGAGAATACTCCGCGGAAGCCGTCACCTCGGCCGCCTCCGCCTCCATCCACGCCGTGCAGGCCGGCACCTCCACCCGCACACGGGAACGCAACTTCACATTACTCTCCGTCCATGCCTGTACGCTAATCAAAAACAAACCATCCTCCGGCACCGTGTAAGACGCCTCCTCCATCGCGCTGAACACCTCCGCATACCTGCCGCCGGACATCCCCTTGATCGTGGAAGGCAGCACAATCTCCATCCCCGACTGGACAGACCTCCATCCCTGCAGCGTCACCACCGTACCCGCCGTTAAAAAACGGCTCATGAAAATGCTGGCCGCATTCCCGTTCCCGCTCTTATTGACAGACTCCGCCGCCTGCGTCCACTCCAGGCGCACCATGCTCCCGGCGCCCACATCATCCGTCGTCAGCCCCCTGGGCCTCACCGTCAGCGTCCGCCCCTCTCTGGACAACGGACACTCCCCGGAAAAACGCTTCCCGTCAACCACCAGGGCATTCACTGCGGGCAGCCCGGCATACACGCAATAATCATACGCATCGCCCTCCAAAGGCAGCGTCAACTTGCGCACGTCGCTGGTAGACAGGGAACGCAGCCGCAGCACCACATCCTTCTTATAAGCATCCACCACCAGCTTATTCCCGCAGCTGTCCGGAGGAAACCCCTGGCTGGGATCGGAACCGCTGGAAAGCTGGGACTCATACAACATCAGGCGCAAATAACACTCCTCCCCCGCCTCGTCCCCGGTCAGCTGCAAATTGGAAGCGGCCCCCACCGGAGAATTGGACGTACCAAGCAGCTGCCAATCCTCATTCGGGAAACGCCGCTCCACGGCATACGTGCCGTACCACTCCTTATAACAATAAAACGTCCAGGTCCCCTTGCAGGTAATCGTATTGGAATGGCAAATCACACCCTTATGAAAATGCTCCGGATAATCCGCCGGAGACGTCAGGCCGTCCACAAAATCCGCCGCCCCGTTAAAATCCCTGTCGCACGTCCACCAGGACCAATAACTCCCCTCATTGAGGCAGAGCTTTTTCCCAGCCGTGAAAGTGCTGGCTGCCGTAAACGCCTTGGCAATCACCCAGCCCTGGCGAACCACGGCCCCCGTGCTGAACCCGGTTTGCTGGGGCACCGTCACCTGGACGCGCATCACATCCCCCTCATTCACCGCCGCGTCCGCATCGGACGCATGCTCCCCGAAAGACACCCTGTAACACCCCTCATCCAGCGTCAGGCGCACCGGAAAATCCCGGAACTCCTCATACCGCCAGGGGCGGGCCTTAAACTCATAGGGCGCCAGGGAAAACATGCCCTCGTCATCCCGTCTCAGCACCATCAGCTCATGCGTAGGGCAGGCCAGAAACAACATGCTGTTCACCTGTTTGTGGCGCAAAGAGGAAACATCGTCCTGGCTCCACACGGAAGGCAGGGAGGCAACCACATCCCCCTCGGCGGACAACACGCGCAGCAGGGAAGGGGACACCTCCACAAGAAAACGGTCATTGGTGGAATAAACATAAGGCAAAATCACGGAACCTTCCAAAGCGGCAGCCACGCGCCGGAACCCGCGGCGCCGGGAAACGCCGCCCATCTGGCCCAGATCCAGATTCTCAATCCTGGAAGCCCCACGGTGAAAATTATCCAAGTCCGCCCGGACGGCGGATGTAGGAGAAAGCTCGCCTCCGTTGAAAGCGCATCGAATCATGTACCATCATTACAACAAAACGAAGGAGGATGAATACAACCGTAACTTGACTAAATCTGTATGGTTAGATTGGTGAAATACTTTGACAATCGGGATATGAAGGGATTACATTTTCCTCTATGGCAGATCAAGAATCTTCTCCGAAAAAGAAACGTTCAAAGCGGAATTGTATGTATGGCTTGCTCATCATTGTCTCCGTACTTTTCATTGCATGGCCCTTCATCACATGGGGAAGTCTTGGTATAGCGGACTGGTTGTTTGAAGGAATCAATTTCCCAGAAACCTCCCGTTTCGGAATCAGTGGTGATATGTACGGAGGTTTAAATGCCTTGTTTTCCGGATCCGCTTTCATTTGTTTCATTTATGCTCTTCGTCAGCAGCGTTTAGAACTTCAACTTCAAAGAAGAGAATTGAGTTTGCAACGCAGGGAATTGAAGGCTCAATGCAGGGAGCAGGAAAGACAGGCTAATGAATTTGAACTTCAAAATAAGTTGATGAAAAATCAACAGTTTGAAAGTTTTTTTCTATCAGCAAATTGTTTTTATAAAAAGTATTTATACAGAAAATAGAGCGCTTTTGAAGGAGCCGAATAAAAATATTGATTTTATAAATGATGTAATATCATTTATTAATGATATAGAAAAAAATATAATGGAATTTAAAATTGGTAATTATGGTGTTTCTTATTTTTATTGGATTGGAGATTGTATTTTAACTATAAGACCATGGATTGATTCTACGTACAATTTTATTTTGATGATAATAACCGAAGATTTCCTGAATAAAAAACAAAAAGAAAAATATTTATATATAATAAAAAATATGTTTCCGCAAAAAGATTGGGACTTGATATATTTTTTAGGTGTGATTTTTAAATATGATAAAATAAAGAATTATCTTTTATATAAAGGTCTATTTGAAAGGAATGACTTTATCGAAAGATTATCAGAAGATAATATACAATTCCTCCAAAACGAAATGAAGTTAAAAAGCAATCTAAGTTTGGAATCTTGTGAAATAGAACTTTAAACCAACGGTTCATTCCCCACGCCGTCTAGTAATCCTGGGCGGCGTTTCTTGTCTTCCGGCGCTTCCTGCTCGTCGTCAAACTCAATCGGAGCGGCTTTACCATTATCAGGATGTACAAGATGCTCCTGTTTCGTTCCGGCAAGTACTGCGGCAATCTTTGAAAGCCCTGGTACATCCACCGGTTCCGGTTCATTGTAACCGGCCAGCTTGGAAAGTTCCCTCACCGCCTCAATCTTGCCGGGCATCTTCTTGCGCATCCCTGAATCCGTGTAGGTAACCTCCTGGCACAAAGGGGAATCCTCTCCGACTTTCCCAATAGGTGTACGCAACACAGCAGTAAGAAACTCAAGGCATTCCTGCTTGGTGGCAACCGCTGATCTGTCCAACTGGGCGTTCAACTCGTTAATCATTCGCAAAACTTCGCCATCCTTGGACAAACGGGATGCCGCCTTGCTGGCTGCGTCATTACTCATATCCTTGCGATTGTAGGCCTTACGATAAGCGTCCGCCTTGGACAATTTTGACTCAACCAAGAGCCTCGCAAACTCCTTCTTCTTCTCTGTGGTAATAGATGTTTTATCTCTCTTAGACATGATCTTTCATCGTTCGTGTGATAGCGTCTTCCAAGCGTTTACGCCCTTGTGCCGTGAGGAAATAACCTTTTTTGAATCTGCCTCCATATTGGGAGGTAGAAACGTCTCCTGCACCGCAAAGGGTATTCAGATGAAAGCACAAACGGCTGGAAGATACGGAAACGCGGTTGGCAATTTCTCCGAACCGAATGCCGGGATTAAGACCGATACAGGAAAGAATAGCGATCTGAACCGGAGACATTTTCAGCCGTGAAAAGGCTGCGGACATGATAGACATCAATTTTAACTCTGACTGCTTCATCTCCCTTCCTCCCTTCTCATATACCGTTCAAAACAATAATCCGGCGCATCCTTGACCCGGCACACCACGTTATTGCCGCGATAGAGGCGTGAGGCAATACGGGCATCCAAATGTTCCCCGATATGCACCGGCAACAGATTGGATGTGAGCATCGTCCATTTCCCCAGCCGCCCATCGACAACACGGTTCAGGGCGCACATGGTAGGCTGGAGCGGAGGCGTCACCCCGCAAGCGGCGCAATCTCCCGCCAGCGCAATCAGGTGCAACATCTTCCTGTCTTTGATATTCATTCGTCACCTCCTATTCCCATTTCCTCCCGTAGAGATGCAATTTCTGCTGCGGCGTCCACGACATCCACAACAGGCCCTTCCGGCTGCTGCGGGGCTTGTTCTGTTTTCAGCTTCTTCCGAGCGGATGCCGGCTTCCATCGCGTCTCTTTGGCCCAGCGGTCCGCGTGGGTGAGCACATCCCCGAAGCACTCCCAAAACTTCTTGCGGCTGTCCGGCCTCCAAAAAGCTTTCTTCTTGCAGTCCTCCGTCAGTCCTGACGCGTAATAATCCCTCAACATCTCCATATCCCGCGGCGTCACCCGGCCCTGTGCGGACTGGTACGCCTCAAGCGCGGCTGCCTGCTCAATGGCGGTTGGCATTGTCCGGGACCACGAAGGGTTGATTTCCAAACAGGCAGCCATGAACCTGGCGGCGCCGGGAGAAGCCCCCATATCCGCGTGATTGTCGGCGCAGCGCATCCCCCGGACGTCGTTCAGTCTTTCCCGAACCGGGAACGACTGGGCAGGCAGCACAGGAGCAGCGGGCGCTTCTTCCCCCGGTGTACTGTCCACCGTAGTAATTTCTCCCTCTCTATTCCCTTTCTTTTCTTTTCCTTTCTTTTCGCTTTCCAACGAAGCTTCATTTGCTATCCAACGTTGGTTTCCTACGTCGGAACCAACGTTGGTTTCCGGTATAGGTTCCGGCGTTGGTTTCCGGCCTCCCTTACGTCCGTTGGCACGCGCGATTTCCCTTTTACGCTCAATCTCCCGCTGGGCGTCAGCAGGGTAAAAAGAAATGACAAGGTCGTCTCCGTCCCAGCGGAAAAGACCGCAGGACTCGGCCACCTCGGAAGCCATGACCCCGCAAGACTGCATCCAGCGGCGGTCTCCCCAAGACCGTGCCCCGGCAATCCGCCCCATATTCTCCTGGTCACAAGACCAGGCGATCAAAGAAAGCCACGTGGCCCGCTGGGTGGGATCAGCGCCTATGTACTCATTGGAGCGGATAACGTAGAGTGGTATATTGATGTATTCCATTATTCTATATCCCTTCCGTCTCTTTTGCTTCTACTCCAAATGCAGGTGAAAGCTGTATTTTTCTGCCTTGGACAGTATTGATTTTTAGCGGCTTCTGGATGTAAAGACACGCGGTCAAAAGGCACCTTTCAGCGGCGTAATTTGCTTCGGGGAAGTGTCCACTGTACCGAACTATCCGAACCCGTCCGCCAGGGAGGACATGCAACAAGCCCCATCGTTCCGGCAGGTCATTTTCCATGATGATCCCTGGCTCGCAGATGTAATAGCGTGCCTGCCCCATCCCATTCTGTGGATAAACGCGGAACGGCTTTTTGAGGTCTGCCCGGAAGTCGTTCAGGCTGGTTTTGGCCTCCACAAGAACACTTTTTTCCCCGCTGAACCCTATGGCGTCGGGATGTTCGTCCGTAACGATGCAGTTCGGTTCAGCAATCGCCACCCGGCAACGTTGGGAGCCCAGGAGCCATCGTTCAGCGATTTCGCACAGTTCACGGTGCGTCCTCGGTATTAAAGATGTTGGTTTACGTGCCATAATTAAAAAAGTGTCAGTTGGGGGTTGTAGTTCATCCACAGGCATTCAATCTTCTTGCCGCCCTGCGTATCGTGAGAAACCTTGCATTCCTTCCGCCAGCCGGAAAGATGCCTGGAATAAAGGTCGGAATCATAACCTGACAAGATAACCTTGCCTTTCAGCGTCTTGAGAAAGACAAGAAGCCGCTCATGGTCTTGCTGGTCGTACTCATGCGCGTACCTCACGCGGTTGCCCCGCGTTGACTGCACATAGGGAGGATCCACGTAGTGCAGCGTGTCCGGCGTATCGTACCGGGACATGACCTGCAGGGCGTCCATGTTGTTAATCTCGATATTCCGGCTTCGCAGCTCGGCGGCACATTCCCGAACGATTTCGGGATATTCCCTCCATGTTTGAGGATAGGGAGTTGTGCGGAGTAAGCCGTTACGCTTGAACCCCGGCTTGTGGATGCCTCCGCCGTAGGACATCATGGAGTTGACGGCAAATCGGAGAGCATCTTCAACAGGATCTTCAGCGATTTCAAATGACCGGGCATAGGCCGTTTGAGCGTAGGGCGTCAATTCCAACAAACTGGCCAGCCGTTCGGATTTTTCCGGATCCCTCAAAACTTCGAAGAAGTTCACCACCCGGTCATAAAGGTCGTTATAGACCTCCATCCAGGCGGGCTGTTTATTCAGCAACACCGCACCGGAACCACCAAAGGGTTCAACGTAGATTTTGTGCGCCGGAAAAAAGCTGATAATCCAAGGGGCGATTCTGTTCTTCCCTCCTAAATACCGGGCCAGAGCCCGTTTACGTAGTGCTCTCGTGTTCATTCTCCCTCCTTTCAAACACGATTTCCACTTGTCCGGCGCGTCCCAGGTCGTGAATCCGCTCAATCCCGGCGCAATCCAGCGTCCGGTCGTCAATCCCCAGGGCCTTGCAAGCTCCATCCAGATACGCCTTGCAGCGCGCCAGGCAATTATCCGCGTCCGGCTTCGGTCCCTTGAAAAACCAGACCACCCGGTAATGCGTCGGTTGCATCCTCCGGCCATTCAGGGCTTCACAAGTCCTGCCCCAGGCTATATTCCGGGCGCGGCTCTTGGCAGCCGTCTTTTTGTACCCGGCTACAACGGCCCCCCTCTGTGTGAGGGGAGTCTTGGCGTTGGGCGAAAGTTCCCGCGGCGTGTGGGGCAAGGTAATGGTTAGCGTGGTCATCATGCCTCACCTCCTTCCACTTCCTTCACGGATCCCTTCGTGGTTTTCGATTCGCCATACTCCGCCAGCAACTGCCGCAGCCATTCGCGGCTGGCCTTCGTGGTCGCCTTCGGATCCGCCGCTTTACGGGCCGCGTGAACCAGTCTGTCCAATTCCGTGATGCCGACCTTGCAGCACCCGGCAAACGCTTCCGCCGTCACCTCGTCCGGGAACTCGGCATTCAGTGCGGAAAACGCCCCGGAAGGATCCGTCACCGTGAAACTGGTTCGTCCGGGCGCCATCTCAAAACCGGGAATCAGGCCGGCGGCCACATCCTGTTCAAACCGGTAATCCACAGCAGCCGCCCATTTCTTTGCCGTCTTCGCCAGGTGGTAAGCCTGAACCTTCTCGGCAGGGGAAAACAGCTCCCACTTATCCCGGTCCGTAGCAATCAGGGAAGCCTGTTCCACCATGGACGCAGCTTCGTGGCACACCGCCCTGGCCCGGCAATACCGGCAGGCGGCCTCGCTGCAATAGCGCGGGGCGTCCGGGTCCATAGCTGCCCTGGCGACAGCAAGAGAATCCTGTTCGGCCTGGCTAATCGCCTCGTCATCGTAAAACGTAACAGATGCCGGACCAGCCACCCGTGGCTGGATGATAGCCGCGTAAATGCCATTGTAAATAATCCCCTCTTCATTGGCTTTTTGAGCCGCCAGCGGAACCAGGGCTTCAAGCTGACGGTTGGCCTCGGCGGAATCCACAGCCACGCGGCCAAACTTCCAATCCAGTACCAGAAGATCCGACCCAACTCTGAACAGTGCGTCCCACTGTCCGGAATACTCGCCCCCTTCAATCCAGTCGGACAAAAAACGGCGTTCTTCGGTGGATACAAGAGAAAAAAAAGCATCGGGATAATCCAGGATCTTCTCTTTCACACCATTCAGCAGACGCAGAGCACGTCCACAAAGCTCCACCTGCTCATGATTCAGCTCGGCAGACTCATACTCCCGGCTATTCAGAAAATCATGCCAGGAAAACTCCATTCCTTCTTCGGCTGCATCATCCTTCAAAAGAAGATACTCCATATAGCGGTGCAACAGCGTGCCTTCTGCGGCAGCCTCGGAACTCTCGTCGGGACAGGACTTCTCCATCGTAAACGAGCCTGGGCATAAAGCCAGACGTCCAAACGCAGACGCGGAGGGCAGCCCTTTACGTACATCTTCAACAGTATCGGTCATGTTGTCGTCTCCTTCCTATCCGATAAAGGGTTGCAGCTTGTCAGGATTGGCCGCCAGCTTTTCCTTCTGCTTGTCATTCAGTTCGTGCCATCCCTTCACCTTGTCGCCGCTGGCCTTCGCAATGGCTGCGTTCAGTTGCTCTTCCGTACAGGAAAGAGCCTCCATCAGCCGGATATGGGGAGGGGGAACTTCTACGTCGCCTTTGCCGGGAACCTCCGCGTCTCCCAGCTGCCGCGGGGAGTCAGCAACCTTCTCGGCTTCAACAACGTCACCCTTGGGCATCTCCCTGGACTTGAACAGCGGCGGTTTAATATCCGGCTGGCTCTTGCCGGCCATGTCCTCCGCTTCCCCCTCCACGCTCAAGCCCAGCAACGCTTCCGGGCACTCCGTCCGGGCGAAAAAAGCCGCAGCACGGTACTTGTACATCTGTTCTGGCATCGTCTGCCACTTCTTCCCCCATCCTTCGGCCTTCACCATCTCCGGGGTAATCCAGGTTCCGTAAACATTCTGCCCCGTTTTCAGCTGGGCACACATTCTCACCCCCTTCTGAAAATCCTCTTCATTACGGTACTCGAACCAAGTCGCCGAAAACTTCGGGCAGATATTCACAAGAGCAATGGCAAACTGTCCGGACCAGGACGGGCGGTTCTGAACCACGTAAAGATTCTGCATGATCATCAAAGGGTCCATCCGCAGCCGCAGGGCTGTATTCAGGGCGATGAAGCAAGAACCGGGGTTATTCTGGTAGGTGGTCGGCACCATGCTGGAAGATGCAAGCATCTCGGCGGCCTGCTTCGCCATCTGGAACTGTTCACTGTTGGCAAACGCTCCCAGTACGGACAGTTGCTGTCCTTGCTCTTGTAAAGTCAGGGATTCTGTTGTAGGGGTATTCATGTTATTGGTATTCACATTCATGTTATTGATAACAGGCCGGGGACCAGTTGGCGCTGGCCCCGGCCAACTCACTATCGGTCGATTTCTCCGGTGAAGGAGGATTTTGTACACAGGCACACGGCGCCGCGGTGAATCCGGTTCTCCGGCAAATCCTTTGCCAGCTTGTCGGCAATATCCTTAATCGCATTGCGTTCCGGGATGTCCGCGCGGACAAGCTGGTACACAAAATACAGCTTCCCATCAGCCAGGCGCACACGCAGACGCACCTTGATTTGATACGTGGTATCTCCTTCGGCACCCCGGATAACCGGAATCGCAATCGTGAACTCCGTGGGAACATTCAGTTCGCCGCTCTTGGAATCCACCGTTTCGTTATAAGTCAGCTTCGTTTCGCCGTCGGATGCCCGGTAGGCAGACTTAAACTCCACCTTGCGGTGCATGTCGAACTTGCTCGCCAACGTGAGCATTGCAGACGGGGTGGGCTCCATCACGTCCTTGCTGTTCTCTTCAAGGAATTCAACAAAATCCTTTTGAGACATAGCTTGTCCGTCGTATTTGGTCCAATTCTCCCACTCCACCGTCTTGTTGAGCTGCATGGTGGCTTGGTGGTCCCCCCATCCATTACCATCGGGGGAATAATAATTGAGCACGGCGCATACTTCTCTGTCGCTCACGTAAATCACGCTCCTGACGCCATTTTCGGCATCTTCCGCCTTCACGAAATCTGCCAGCGTTTCCAGGTCCAGCAGCTGAACACTGCCGGCCTTGCGAGGGGGCGTATTGCCCAGGCAATCCAGATGATACAGGGTATATCCATCCGGTACGACGGCGGCACGGCCATGCGCCACTTCCTGCACGCGAACGGCTGCCAGAGTATCTTCGTTCAAGTTATCCATATAATTTAATTCTATAATGTTTATGTTGTTATGTGGTTGTTGGGAACTTAGGCGCGCTTAGCTACCTTGGCGGGGACTCCGGCATCAACATCGGCAGCAGCCGGGAATGTTACCTTTACAGGAGCATCCAGGTCCAGTTTCCCCTGGGCGGGGTCGTCCGTATGCAGGGCGCCGGAGGTATCGGCAAACATAATGCGCGGGGCAATCGTCGGATCCGGGATGCTGGCCGTAACCTTCGGTTCAATCACCACCTGATTCACGCCGCCTTTGCGCTTCACGGACAGCTTAAGAGTCAGGGATCCATTATTCCCGGTTGCCAGCACGGCGGAAACAAGGCTGGTCATCTTGGTGTCCAAGGCTTCCAAAAGAGCCCCTTCGTTAATCTCGGAAAGTCCTTCGAAAAAGACATCTCCGGGTACTTGTCGTTTAGTTACTTCACTCATGATGCTATATCTATTGGTTATTGCTTTCCACGATCCGCGTGGGGCGGGACGGTTTTTCCAAGCCGTCAAAAGCTTTCATGGGAGTGGGAGACTCCGGGCAAAACCCGGAATGCGGGCTCTTGCCGGCCTGCAACTCGGCGTTATCCTGCTCTACCGCCAGCCAAAACAGGCACGCAGCGGAAAGACCAAAGGAGCAGGCCCCCAAGAACTTGAAAAAGGTATTCATGCCGCAGCCCCCTTTCTTCTTCTGCGCGGGGGAAGAATATTCATATCCACTCCATTCACTTGAGGCTTCTGTGCATGATCCTGCTGGTGGATATAGCGCCATACAGACAGGGCAGGGAACTCATAGGGGCATCCGGCGCTTCCTGTTCCGGGCAACGCCTGAATGCTGCCATCCTGGACAAGGGCAAGAATGCGCTCTCTTCCCCAGCCCGTCATGAACCTTACGTCATCCAAAGTGACAACTACCTTGCCGCGGAAGGCGGCAATCGCCTGCGCCTCGTCGGAATCAGGCAATAATCCCACGCTCGCCGCCTCCGGGGAGGAAGGCACAGGAGAAGAAGCAGCCTCCTTAAGCACCCTGGCTATGGTTTCCAGGGCCTCCGCCAGACTCTTCAACGTTTTTTCATTCGTGCTCATGTTCGGTTAATTAAAATGGCCGCCCGGACGGGTATGCCCCGCGCCTGCCAGACCGTATTATTCTTATCTACCGATTTGTGTATTTTGGTTTTTAGGCCCCACCTGGGCCGGGCGATTAGTTAAAGCTCGTGCCAGCCGAGCAGCTTCAATTCTTCGATCAGGGCTTCTTCCATAATTCAGTCGTCATCATGTCCGTCGGGATTGTCGCGCTGCGCGGATTTGCCTGAGCGACTCCGACTATCAAAAAGTCTTGAATGAACTTCGGCGGAAAGCTCATGACGGCGAACTGCCAGCTTGAACCACAGTCCTTCTGCAAAAACCAACAGTGTTCCTTCCAAGGACGGTACTTCTTCGAGTTCCTCCAGGACGGTAACAGGTTCGTAATTGGAACCGATAACAATGCCATTCTTGCCTCGTTCCATAATGGAGCCGTAGCTTTCGGTCTGAACGGTAAATATTTTCATGCCGTGGGCTTCTTGGGTTCGGGGTTGCTGGACTTCCTTTCTTCATCCTCCATCATGGACAGGATGGTTCCGGCTGCCTTGAGTGCGGCTTCTGCGCTGCTCTTCATGAGTTTTTTCATCTCATCAGTCTGGTTGGACAGACGGCTCAAGCTGCAAAGAAATGCCGCATGATCTGCCAGGTATTGAATGTGTTCGTTCATATTCATGCCGCGGGCTTCTTGGGGTTCTTCGGGCGGGACTAGCACACAACAACCTTCGGCAGTCTTTTGATGGCCTCAATCAATCCCGGCCTCGGCGTCCGCGTCCCCTTGCAAATCTGCCTGATCGTCTGGTCTGACACCTCAATCCCTTCCCTCACCAGCAAAGCCCTGGTCACGGAACTGTAATTATAGCCTTTGTCGTAAAGGTACTGCCGGGTTAACACAAACCCGGTATCATTATCGGTTTCCTGTTGAGTATTGTTCATCGTCTGGTATGCTGTTTCTGTTACAGATTCGGCGGTTTTGACGTCCTCGGTTGGACGTGCAATGTCGTTTACGGAAAAACAACTACGGTAATACAGATGAAAATGCAAGACAAAAATATCAGAAACACCGTATTCGCTAATCGTCTTCGCTCTTTTATGGCATCTAAATCTTTAACTCAAATGCAATTACAAGAAATGAGCGGGGTTTCTCAAGGTGCAATATCAGACTACCTAAAAGGAAAAAGCGAACCAAAGGCTGCGGCACTTTATCAGCTTTCCCGTATTTTTGGAGTCACCATGGATTGTCTTTGGGGAGTGGATAGTGACTCTGAAACCGACACACAAACAAACACCCTCCTGAAAGCTCAGCAGGAAATCACCCGCCTGAAAGCCAAACTGCGCTCCGCCCGCAAAACCTTGGAAGGCGCCTACTCTCTCGCTCTTGAAGCCCTCGAACTCGAAGAAGAAAAGGAGGATAAATAACTATGGGGAAAGAGAAATATAATGTCTTCCTTAGTTGGGCAGGAACTGATAGTTTAAGCCATCGTATAGCTAATATTTTGCTTGATATCTTACCGGAAATTCACCCAGAGTTCAAACCATTCATCAGCAATGAAATATCAAAAGGACAACCGGGCTTCACCGCTATTCATAATGCCATGAATCAAGTAAAAGCCGGAATTGTTTGTGTCACTGAAAGATCTCAACACCAACCATGGCTCTTGTATGAACTTGGCTACCTCCACGCAAAAACAGGTGCAGTGTGCCCATTATTGATTGGGTTAGACTCCCCAATTCCTCCTATTAACTCCATTCAATACACCACCTTGGTTAAGGATGATTTTGTGAAAATGATTCGAACTGTTACCCAAAAATGTGAATTAAATGATAGTTCAATAGAGAAAAGAATAAATTCGCAATGGTGCGACATTTATAACAAAATTCATCAAGCTATTCAACTTTTCAAAACGGAAGAGCAACATCGGAAACAACAAGAATCCGTTTCCGATTTTTCTGATAGAGAAAAACCGACGACAAAAACGATAAACGATGTTTTGATGTGGAAAAAAGTTGATGAAATAACTTTCCCTTATTATAAAAAAATCATCAATTGGAAAGAAGGTAAATCCAATCAATGGATTGATGCCTATGTCTCAGAACCTTTCGTAGACAATGCTTCACGCCTGTATCTTACTCCATTATTACTGCACTATACGCTTTTTGAACCTTACAAGGAAGATAATTATAAACTTTTCTTTCTGAATAAAAAAGGCGATGTTCTGGAATATGAATACGAAATGAGTGATTATAAGAGATCCATTCTCAAAACATTTTACAAACAACATCTTAAAGAAATTAATAATGTTCTGGCCTCATTCCCTTTCTCTCCAGAGGAAGAAGCCAAACGCAAACAACAAGAAAAAGAAAAAGAAAATGAAAATGAAAGAAAAAAACTAGCTCGATTCCGTCGAGCGCGACTTCTCGTTCCAGAATTATCTCCTTTCACTGACGTTATGTTAGACAATATTTTTGGTATCTATTTCTATATGGACGACCATTTGGATGAATTAAATGATTCAGATTTTAAGAAACATATTCTAAAAATAATAAAACAATTTGAGAATGCAATAAAGCAAAAATGATTGAACCCCGACTTCGGAGACATCGAACCCATGGACGGCGGCAAAATCTCCGGCATCTATGTGGAAACCCTGAACAGGTGGGAGAAAGCTTGACAAACGCCGGCTTGACAAATCCGGAGGAAAGGGCATAGTAAAGACGCAACAGGTCAATGTAGTCTCAATCATTGATTCCTTTCCAAAACATTGGCCCCGGCTGTTCCAGCAGCCGGGGCCTTTTGTTAGCTGAACAGAACTATCAGAAGCTCAATCAGCCGTTGCAACAGGTCAATATATTTGATCAAGTCATTGTTAATTCCTTTCTACTGACGTCAGGGCTCATTCCCTGCCGCTCCGGATCAACCGGCGGGCACATCATACATGTCCAGGTTTTATAATCAAGCTTGCCATCCGGAGCACATCCTGTACATTTTTTCTGTCCGGGCAGAGTCGTTTCGTCTCGTTTGTCGCCATACTATGGCGGCAGCCTGGTCTTCCAGAAAAGCGCTCCTGTTCAGCCCTTGGTCTCCGGGTCAGGGGCTTTTTTGTCGCCACTCCCTACAAAAAATATACATTATCTGTTAGGAGAATAAAAAATGCAGACGTAACAAGCATAACATATATATCTTATGAAAACATATTGCATGCAGAACTAAAACATCTCAAACTGTATGGATATGAAGATAAAACACTTGCTGTTAGCTGGCTTCGCTCTCCTGGCCGTCTCGTGCACCACCCGTGTGGCGGACCTCACCGTCGCCTCCACCAAAAACATGGACCTGAAGCACACCGCCGGGTATACCACCACTTACAACGTCCGTTCTAAAGGGGAAGACAAAAAACATGTCATCATCTTCTTCCCAACAGGCATTCCTGACATGAAAGAAGCCATTGATAACGCCATTGAAAAAAATGGTCCCAACTGTGTTGGTCTCGCCAATGCTACGCTTGAACGGAAATGGTTTTATATACCCTTCATTTACGGGCAGGAATCCTTCGTTGCGGAAGGTGATCCCATCATGAGAAAAAATTAAACCCTCTCATGTTCTCTCAACAGAGACTGCTCTCTTGGGTAACGGTCACTCTTCTGGCCGTTACCCTTCCTCTTCTATCCTCCTGCTCCCTTCTTGTTCAAGGAAAGCAACCCGTTACCATCACTGCCTCGGAAAAAGACGCGGAAATTCGTGCGGACGGCGTTTATCTGGGGCAGGGCCAGGCTACGGCGCATCTCTCCAAAGGAGAAAGTCACACCATTACGGCCACCAAAGGAAACCGGACCGCTTGCGCCGCTATTAACTACAGCATATCCACCACAGGCATCCTTGACGCAGTGGGCGGATGTCTCCTTCTATTGCCTGCCGTCGGTCTGGCAAGTGATGGGGCCTGGAAACTGGATGCAACCCATATCTATCTCAAAATGCCATGAAAATAACCTCGCTTCTTCCCTTAATACTCATTTCTCTCACTTCCCTTGCAGGCGCGCACCCTGGCGGCCTGGACGCCAACGGCGGTCACTACAACCGCAAAACGGGGGAATACCACTACCACCGGAAACCAGCGGACAAACCGGCAGCGGAAGAAAAAACGTACTGGATCAGCTCAACGGGCAAGACCCATAACAAAAACTGCCGATATTATCGAGCTTGCAAAGGACATGCCAGTGATACGCCTAGCGGTGTGAATTGCAAGATTTGTGGCGGGGCTAATAAATAGTAATCTAATATCCCTCCTCCCCACCCTCCAGGGAGGAGGGCTTTTTACCGTCAATCCACCACATCCGCCACAGTCTTCACCGGATTCATCAGAGCAGCCCCCAGCGTCATATACTGCCCGGCAGTCTGAATCGTCTTATTCGCCATGCCGCTGGCAATCCCGCCTGCCGCGCCAAACACGCGTCCCAGCCGGATCACCTGCTTCATGTAATCCCCGGCTTCATGTCCGCCCTCCTGCATCATCTCGCCCAGCTTCCAGGCGGCATTCCAGCCTGAGCGGAAATCAATCAGGGCGCGGCCGGCGGAACCTGTGTACACCTTGGCCCCCAACAACTCGGAAAACAGCCACTCTACGGCTTCCCCTACCAGCGGCATCCCGGCAATAGGACCGGGCAGGGCAGCGAACAAGTACCCCTGCCAATCGCGCTTCTCCCACTCCTCTTCATCATCCTTCATGTAATCCAGCATGGCGCCGATGATGGCGTTAAACGCCCCGTAGGCCAGCCATACCTTTCCAGCCTTGGATAAGGAAGCCCACCGCTGTTTGGGCGTCACCCCTGGGGCAAACCCGGCCCGTGCCAGTCCGTAAATCGCAGCCGTTTTATTGTAATTCTCGCTCATCATGTAGAAAATAGCGCGTCCCCAAGCGCCGCGGTGCAGGCCGCCAAACGACTTGTCAATCCACGTCTGGGGCTGGGCGGAATGCAGCGCATTCCTCACCGCCTGCCACGCCTCGTCTTTTGCCCTCCCTTCCTCCACGCCCGCCTTGACGGCCTGCCGGTACTTGATATTCCAGAGGGCGGCGGACCCCACAGCATTGAAAAACACATCCGTGTACTCAATCCCGTTCATTCCCCACACCAGCGCGGCCTCCGCCAGCGTGTAGGAGGAATCATCCCTCAGGCGGGACAATGTCTCCACGTCAACCCGGTCATTCAGCCGCGCCTGGAACTCGGCGCTCTTCATCATCTTAATCACCCCCATCTCCGCCGTTCCGTTACGCATCTTCGCCATCGTCCCCAGGTAATCCCAGAAACCGATGCTCGGATCTCCAATCCACGCATTCAGCACGGCGGACCCCTGCTTCATCAGCGTCTCAAACCGGAATGCCAGAATCGCCTTCGCCTGCCCGGAATACACGGCATTAAGAAGCTTATCCAGGGAACCCACCGCCTGCCCCTGAACCACGCCGGCCCGCTCCAGCAAATCCACCCAGCGGCGCAGCCTCACAAAATCATCCTTCCCCAAATTCGCCACCAGGCTCTCGGCCACCTCCCGGCGTCGCAACAGCCCCCGGAAATCCGCCGTAATATCCTGCGTGTAATACCAGTGGTCCGTCATATCCGTCGCCTCCCAGAACACGGAAAGCGCCCCCACGCTCGTATCCAGCCTCCGGTGATGCTTCGTCCTCACCCTCTGCCAGTCCTGGTTCCCCCCCTTCGTGCTCGGCACGCCGGAAATCATATCCGCCGCATCCGCATCACTCATCGCATCCAGCGCCCAGAAACGGGCAGGGAAATAATTCTCCACGCGGGGGAAGGGAACGCCCGTCACCTGCTCGTACAGCTTCCCGATCTTATCCCCCTGGGCCTTCAGCAGCTCCCGCAGCCCGTAGCCGATCGCCATGCCTTCTTCCCCCACGTACTCGCGCAAAGCGGAAATAACCTCCGGCGTATACCCCTGCTGCTTCATCATCTCCCGGTAATCCTCCTGCTCGGACTGCAGCACCAGGTACAGGGCATTATCCCGGCTCAACACCAGCGGGGAACCCTCCTCCCCCTTAAAAGACGCCTTCGCCGTCACATACTTCCGGTAGACCGGCCTCCTGCCCTCAGCCCTCGCCCGGGCCGCGGCCTCCTCATGCTCCCGCAAGCGGGCCAACAGAAGGTCCAGCGTCTCTTCGGAAAAATACTCCATCCCCTCCTCCCATCGCTTCCGGATAAACTCCTTCCTCTGCCGGGCATCCATCTCCCGCACCTCCCGGGCCTGCTCCAAGGTCAGCCGCGCCGTCTGCGTAATCCACCCATTCAGCCGGACTTTTGTATCGTGGCTCGTCTTAAACCACGTCACCCATCCAGCCATATTGCCAACCTTCCTGGCCTTCATCACCTTCTCCGTAAGATGTTTCTCATAAAGATCCTGCACAGCGGCGGCACGCAGCCCGCGGGCATCCCGCATCTGCTGGAACGCATTCGTCAGCCGGCTGCGCATATCGGTCGTGAACTCCTGCAGGGCGGGCATCGTTCCCATGCGCGTCAGCAGCTGGTCCATATTCTCCATGAAATCGCCGAAATTCTTGAAACTCACCTTCCCGTGGAACTTCTCATTGGCGGCGCGCAGCGTATTCTCATCGGCCTTCTTCCCGGTCTGGTTGAACCTCTCCACAATCCTCCTTCCAATCGCATTCAGCCGTTCGGCGGCGGCCTCCTGCACGGCGGCCCATCCCTCCTTCTCCGTATTGATGTAAATCTCCAGCGCCTTCGCGGCGGCCTGCGCCTCGTCCACGCTCATCCCCTCCAGATTCCCGTACAGGGCCAGCCGGGTCAGCTCCTCACGCAGCTCCTCCATCCTGGACACGGCCTCGCCGTCCATCTGGTCGGGGTTCTCCTTCTCCAGCTTATCCAGCTCGGCGGCAGCCTCATTCATCGCCGCCTCCTTCTCCATGGCCGTCATCCGGAGCAGGGGCACCACCTGATCCGTTAAATAGGCGTAAGCCTCCATGGAAACCTTCCCCTTCTGCTGCTTCCCGTTCTTCTTGTGGATAGTGAGAACCTGGTCCAGCATCCGTGCCATGCCGGCGGAAACTCCATCCTTGGCCAGCGCTTCCAGTTTCCCGGCGGCCTTCTCCATCACCTCGGCCATCAGCTCGTGTAAACGTTTCTCCGCCCAGGCCTTGCGTACCTTCTCCATCTCATCCTCAAACACCTCTTTGGCGAACTTCTGCGTTGGCTTCTTACCCTTCTCCCAGGCTGTGCCGGCAGCCGTGACCCTGGCTGTAATCTCTGCTTCCTCCATCCCCTCCCGGGTCGCCTCCGCCATCTCCCGCTTAATCTCCCGGCGGGCAAACGCATTCACCATTCTTGTCTCATCAATCTTCCCCTTGGCCGCCAGCTCCGCCAGAATCTGCAACCGGTCGATGTAGGGCTTCACGGCCACGCGGTACCCGGCGGGCAGGTGCATCAGGGCACTCTTCACCAGGGCAACATTGCGGCCCACATTCACCAGGAACGCCGCTTCATCCGTTTTCCCGTCGTAGCGTCCCCAGGTGGCGGCATCCGCTCGCAGGTCGGCGGCGATCCGGTGGACTACCTCAAGATTCTGTGTTCCACGGCTCACACGGCGTGGGAAACCTTCGGACAAGGAAAACGTCGCCGTCGGATCCTCATAATCCGCCCACGCTCCCCCGGTGGACTCGTCCGCAAACGCCGTAATCTTAATATCGTTGCCGTCAAAAATCACGTAATTATACGTCTGCTTCTCCTCCGCCTTCCAGCGGGAAAAACCGTCTGCGTACCTGATGCCCTTCACTCCATGCCTTAACAGAAACTCGCTCGCCTCTCTGGGGCTTCCCAAAGCATCCTCCAACGAGCGGTAAATCTTGCCCCCCATCCAATACCCATTTTCCGGATCCTTGTCGTTGAACAAAGAATACGCTTCTTCCTTGCCCTCATCCAGAAGCCAATCCCCTATTCTGGATGTTGTAGATGAGCCGTACCCTTTATCCCAAAACAGCAGCTCCCCTCCTTCCATGAAGTCCAAATAATCCTCTACATTCAGCTCCACGCGGTAATTGGAAGGCATGCCCGTCCTCACCTCTATCTCGTCCAGATGGTCAAGCAGAGAAAGCATGAAGCCTTCCAGTTGTTCCAGCTTCTCCCGCTCCTGGGGGTACGTCTCCGCGTATTTCCTGTTAGTATCAATTTCATCATGCAACTCCATGACGATGTCTAAAACAGTCATGCTTCCTCTGGCGGCATCAACCAAATCGCCAAGAACAGACCAGGCGATATCTGACGCGTCCTCCTTCGCCTCCGGCAGGGCATCCTTCGGCAAAAAACTGCCTACCAGGGATCGTTGCATCACTTCTATAACGCCAGTCTCCACCTCCCGGAACTTCCATGTCGCCTTATCCTGCGCGAACTGGTTCATATAACTCCGGTTCACCTTCGGATTCTCCGCAAAATACAGCCCCCAGCCATACGCCTGCGCTCCTTCTCCTTTACCCATGAAATCCGTAGAAAATTTGCGGAAAGAATGAGGGGAGGCATGCAGGGCAGTAATGGAGAACGTCACGCCCGGTTCCGTAATCACCGCGTTGCCCGCCTCAAAATGGCCGTCATGGAACAAACCCTGTTCCTGTGCCGAGGCAATGGAAAAAGCAACAATCGCCTCACCTGGGAACTCCAGCGTATCATTAAACGGCACAGCTTCCCGTTCCCGTGCCGTCATATCCCGGCGCTTCTCCACATTCCTTGCCTCTATTTCCCCGGCCAGACGCTGGTAAAGGTCAAACGGCTCCAAATCCTTCAATTGCCGCACAACAGCTTCTTTCCCCCTGTAGAGCTTTTCCAGCTCCTGCCAGATCCTCTTTTCCTCCCCGGGAAACCTCATCTTGCGGGAAACCGTTGCCTTCACCATCTCAATCTGTCGGTCTATCTGCTCTATGGTGACAGCATCCACATTCACCCCGCCGCGGAGCAACATCCCGGCGTAACAAATCGGCAATTCGCAACCTTCGGCATCTTTCCCCATCGTTAATTTGCCGTACTCCGCATCCTGTGCGACAAGCTTATTATACTCCTTCAAAAGCAACTCAATAGCCTGCCTGGCCATCACATCTACATCCATCACCTCATGCACGGCAAACCGCTCGGACATCTTCTTAATAGCCTTCGGATTCCTTATCAACCTGCGTATCCGGCCTAAAGCGTCCAAAGCCGCATCACGGGCTAAAAGCCAACTCCTGCGCCTCGTCTTCGCAATAATATCCCCTGTGATCCTGTTGCGTTGATAGGTAAGAACCCTCTCCGCAAAGCCAGAATCCCCCCCCTCGGCAAAACCCTCATATTCCTGAATCGCATGTTGAATCTCATGAAGCAACGTGGAACGCTGATTCCAAAGCGGCCCCAGGCTGGACAAATTGATGGCAATGGAGTCATCCTGGGGATCATACCATCCTGCCTCCTGCCGGTTGCGGTCCTTAAACACATAAACAGACATCTTCTTCAAGCGGGGATAGGCATCATACAACTCGGAATAATCCAAATAATCTGACAAAACGCCTTCCTTCCTTGGATTCTTCAAATAGCGTATATCCTCCGCCAAAAGATCCAGTCTGGAAAGATAAGGCATTCCAGGCGCAGTCTTCAGCTGTGCCTGGCTTGCGTCAATCTCCGCCCGCAACTTGCCGTCATCCCTTCCGGCGAAAGCCTTATCGGCATACTTTCCCCAAGTGGCCGCATTCGGGCCTATCACGGAAAACGTAATATCCGGATTCTTCGGATCAAACGTCCCCCGGTTATCCGTGGCGGACTTGATCTGATTCGGCTCAAAGGCAATGTACTCCGTCCATTTACCCAGTACAGCAATGAGTCCATCATGTCCTCTTTCTTGAGCGCTACCGGCTATCTGGGCCGCTCCTCTCGCATACGGCCGGAATATTCCAAACCTGTCATCTTCATGAAAATTCCCATCCCAAATATTTAAATAATCGCCTATCTCTTCAGCAGACTTGTAATCATTAAAAATAAAAGGATTCCTGAAATTCAGAAACAGAGCCAGCTTCTTGTTCCCGTACGGAGTATTCTCCATATTGGTAAAATAAAATCCTCTACCCCATATACCATAATCAGTAGCAGATCCAATCTTGGCCTTGTCAAACACCGTGAAATCACCGTATGTCCCATGATACACCACCCTCGGCTCCCCGTTCTCGTCCACCACCTTGGAAGCATTCTGCGGATCCTTCTCCCAATCGCCAAACCAATTCTTAAACGCCGCCGTGCGCACGGCAAGCCACTGGTCTTCCGTCAGATTCGTTTCCTTCCCATTCGGGGCCTTCATGAACGTCCCGTCAGCGACCACCTTCTTCCTGATGGACGCCTTTTCCTTCTCGACAAACGAACGATAGGAAGATAAATTACGGGTAGAAACCCCGTCCTTAAAGGGTGTAGGTAGGCGGCCTTCCCGGCTAGCAGCTCCCCTAGCGGCGGGGTTTTCTATAGTCAATTCCAGCGTGTAAAGAACGTTACCTTCCTGTTCCTTAACGTATTTGATTGCTGTAACATTAACATCAAACGCTCCTATCCCTTCAATATCTACTGTATTGAAAAAATGATAGGCTCCGGCTTTTGAGGCATCTTGTTTATACGCCTCTTCAAAAAATCCATCCTCCGCATTCTCAAACAACTCGTGAATGCGGGCCGTAGCCGTATAATGAACCCTCCGGGCCTCCTCCGCGGAAAACCCAAGCGCCTTCAAATTCGCCACGGACATTTGGGCCGCCCCGGCCTTGCCCACCGTCTTGCCGGAAACGCGCGCCTCAATCACGGCCTGAATCCCCGTATTCTTATTAACGAACACCTTGCCCTGCAACGGCTTCAACCTCGCCCGCATCTCGGAGGCGGTAGTGATCACCTCCCCGGAAGGAATGGACACCAGGGAAAAACTGACGGAGGAATCCTCTGCCAGGGACATGGAAACCCCGCTGCCGCCGACCTCTTCAACAATACGCTGAACATCGGCTTCCCCCTGTCGCGCCCCCTCCTGCATCCAGTAGGACTCCAAACTATTGGAAAGCGCATGAACCATCTGAGCGAAATCCGCGTCAATCGGGACGCTCTCCCCGGCCAGCCGTCGGCGCTCCATCTCGTGCAGACCTGTACCCAAATCCAGCAGAGCCTTGGCGGAAGAAACCCACTGGCGCACCATCTGCAGAAAATCCTTCATCCACTGGGGCAGCCTCATATCCGCGGCCCGGGCCAATACGTCGCCCTTGGCCAGCATGCTCATCCCCTCAACCACATCCTTCACGGAAACCTCCCCATCCTTCCGGATCAAATCCTTCCCCTTGCTTAAATACCCCTCCTTCCGCAATGCGTCCTGAAGGGCCCGCAGATTATTCGCGTACCAATCCAGGCTATGCTTCGTATTCTCCATATCCTCCGTCAGGTGGGTCTCCAGCACCTCCTCCAGCAATTCAGGAACCGTCACCTCCCCCTTGTGGAAGCGGATCAGCGTCTGCCCATTCCTCATCGCCACCCGGTACGCGTTGCTGTGTACACGCCGCGAGGCGGAAACCTCCCCGCGCGCCACACCCAATTTCACGCGCTCCTCAAAAGAAGAACCCATCCCGGCAACCTGCCCGTACGTCATCCGCGTTCCCAGGTCCTGGGCCTCGGCATTCACATCCGCCCCTTCGGCAATGCGCAGCCGGGCGGCCTCGGCCAGCTTCCGGGCCGTCTCCACCGTCTCGGCCCTCCCCATATCCTCAAACACGTACTTCCCGGACTGAGACAACTGGTCGATCGTCCTGTCCACGGCAAACGCCTGCTGGGCCTCCAGCATCCTCAGGCGAATCCCGTCGTGCAGCAGGGCCTGCATCCGCGCCGTGGCGTCCTGTTCGCTCAGCTCCAGAACATCGTAAGACTCCTGTCCCTCCGCATCCCTGACTGTCGTGGTAAACCTCCAACTCCCATCCCCCAAATCCTCCACGCGGGGCAGATTAAGAAGCTCCACCTCCGCCTGATAAGCCTCCTGACGGGCCAGCCATGAAAAATCCTCCTTCATGGCGGAAAACCCCTGGCGCACACTCTCCAGCTGGGCCGCCCGGTCGGACATGCTCAACGCGGCCTGGAAAATCTCCCGGCTCTTCTCCACGGGATCCACAATACTGGCAATCCTCTCCGCCTCGGCGCGGTCTATCCCCAGCCCCTCGATCTGCGGGGCGCCCACCCGTGAAACCCGCGCCTCCCGCGCAAACGCCGGAATCTGGGCTCCTCCGACCACAGCGCCGAACATCAGCATCTGGAAACCAAGATCAGGATCCGCCGCGCCTCTCAGCAGCTCCTTCCAATCCTCAACCGTCATCCCGTTTCCACTCCCAAACAGTCGGGCAAGCCCGGCATCCAGAGGAGCCTGGAGTGTTGGCTGAATAAACTCCTCCATCCACTCGGAACCACCCGCGGCCAGAGACGCAACGCCGTAGCGCAGCGCGGCATTACCGTACAACCCGCGCTTCATCATATCCGCAGCGCTCCCCATATACCCGGCAAATTTGCCGGCAAACGGCATCTTTCTGCCAAGAAACCGCAACGTTTTAAACAAGCTCTCGCCGCCCAGCCTCTCCACCAGAACCTCCGTGCCCCCGGCTATTCCGCCCCGTATGAGGGATTCCAGCGGGGAAACGCCTTGGGCGCGCAGCTCCTCCATCCTGTCGTTGGCGACGGACGCAAACGTTCCCATGCCGCGCGTAGCCAGGAAAAAGGAAGTCTGGGCAGCCATTCTTCCCAGCCCGTCAAACTGGCGGCGAATCCACCAGGCCCCATCCGGGGACTCGGCAATCTCCGCCTTCATCGCCCGGATTTGGGAAATCATCTCATTCTGATCCGGGGTCAAAACGCGGTACACCTGCTTCCCCTCGCTATCGCGCACCACGGGGGCAAAACTCTCACCTGTCGGCTGCCACTCAACCGCATCCCCTTCACGCACATCTCCCAAAAGCAACTGCTCAAACAATGAAGAAGAACTCTCCATCATCATCCTCATCGTTCGGTTAAAAGGAGAAACAAACAACGTGGAATCATTCCTCAACCGTTCAGCATCCGCCTTATACAAACCAATCACGGCCTCGGCTGCCATGGGATCTTCTGTTTTTAAATCCAGTAAAGCCCTGGCAAAATCAAACACATTGGCATCCGTTATATTGCCTGTCATCTCATCCCGCGCCTCCTGGCGGAAATCATCCATCGTCCTGGAAAACGGATTGGGCAGGCCACCCCAACTCAGGGAAGCGTCATTTCTGGAAACGTAACGTTCCCTCTCTTTGACATACGCGTCCGCAAGCTCTTTGGCCCGTCGCTCTACGGCGGCCTCCGGCTGCAAATCAAAACCGCGCCCCCTCAGCCAATCAGCCGCATGCTGGACGGCCTGTCCCCAGGGAGTTCCGTACCCGCAATGCAACATCGCAAAATTTTCTTCCTCCGGAGTCAATTCAACCTTCCCCAGAGCCTCCAGAAAACCTTCCCCATTCATCATGGCGCGGATAACAGGAACAGCCTTTGCCGCAAAACTCCTTCCCGCCTCCGCCTCCTTCTCCTGCGCCTTGAAAAATGGTTGTCTGCCCGCGTTCCACCTGTCCCATACATCCCGGCACCCGCGGATCCCCTCCGGGGCATCCACGGAAGACAAATACCGGATCATGGAATCCCCGTCCCTGTCTCCCGGCCTGGAATAAAACTCTTCCAGAACCTTCTCGCCGCGTACCCGGCTCTTATGTTCGTCCGGCACGGCCTCAAAAGCCCTGACCCACTCCTCGCCGTAAGCCTCCGCCACCTTCTTCCTGGCCTCGGGGTGAGCCTTCCAATCCATCCCCAGCGCGTCCAGCCGTTCCACCTTCTGCTGATACTCTCTCCTCTCCCTCTCCCCCAGCGGACTACTGTAATTCTCCAGAGCCTGCCTCCGCTCCCACTTATCCAGCTCATTGGATAAGGCAACCCTCGCCGGGCCATCCTCCAGCGTATCGTAAACCGCCAAAGCCTCCTTAAAATCCAGACCGCTCCCAACAGGAGGCGGAGGCTCCACCATATCCATGGTCTTAAAACTCTGATGGGAAATCTCGCCGTAAGGCTCAAGCCCCGTGACGCGCCCGGCATCCTCCAGCTGCAGCCGGGGAGAAAACGCTTCCTCCCGCAGCCCCTCGGCAGGAACGCCTGCCAAACTGTTTTCGGAAAAAGAAAAATCATTCATAACGTGTTAAAAATAAAAAATTAAAGAGAACTGCGATACTTGCGTACGCCCTTCACCCAATGCTGATTGAGATTCCGGGGGTCATTATCCGCTCCAATGGGCGCATAAACGGCTCCGATTTGCTCAATAGTGGTTAATCCTTTATCAAAATAATTCCTCTTGAGATTCCTCATGCCGTAATCAATCCCCTCTTCCACGGAACCAAATGAACGGGGCCCGCCGCCATTCGGACTGATGCCCATGGAATTATTCTTATTCCGGAAAGCGGAGCTCGTCCCCTTGCCGGTTTCGAGCATAGCAATAGCCATGCCAATCTTCACCTGATCCGGCGTCATGCCATACTTCCTCCCGGCGTCAATAAACGCCTGTTTGTAAGGAGCCAGCCCACCCAAAGCGGACTTATTCAACTTCACGCTCTTCCCGGCGGGAAGGGCCGCCTCCTGCTCCTTCATCAGCTGATCTGGATCCCCCTTGATAATCCTCATATCCACAGCATAAGACCTGCCTTTATCGTAGAAGCCCTCTCTGGCGACGGCATAAGTCATCACAGGAACATCCCCCTCGCACGCGCCCACAATGCGGAAACGGCGGAAATGATCATTATCGAACGTCGCTTCCACCACACAATTCTTTAATCCGTTGCCATAAAGGGCATCTTGACTCTCGTGGAGCTGTTTGGCATACGATGTAGCAGTCTCCGGAGAATCGAACACGCCGAGATGCTTGCCTGTCCTCCTGAACTGTTCCACAGCATCGTCATCGGAAAGAACCTTGCCGTCCTCGGAAACGGTCGGAATCAGATACTCTTTCCCGTCCATCCCCACGGAAATGGAACGCACGGTGCTGATGGTTCCATCGGCATTGTGGACGACAGGACGGTTCAACAAATCAATGTTGCCGGGCTCAATCATGCCTTTGGCGCGGGCAGGGGATAAACCCTCAATCATCTTCCTGGGCAGCAAAACGCCGTCGGGCAAATCCTTCCGGGAGGAATCGAACCCCAGGCGCACGCGCTGCATGGGCGCCTCCCTCTCCGTGGAATCCACCCAAAACTTCCGGACATTCTTTGCCGCCCACTGGGCAAACTTCGTACGCTGTGCATCTCTGGCGCTTTCAATACGGGAATCCATCAGATTCACCCCTTCATCCACAAAAGAAACATCCCTGTTCCCGGTAATCTCCCGGACAATATCGATCAGCTTCGCCTGCTGCTCCGCCAGGGTGGCATCCTTGCCTTCGGTCGTCCGCCAGGAATGGAACCGCTCAGAAACTTGGGCGCGCAATCCGGCGGCATGATTCGCCCGCGCGTACGCCATATACTTATCCCTGGCTTTTTCGGGTGTCTCCGTTCCCGTCAACCCCAGCTGCCCCATAAACTCGTCACGGAACTTCCCGCCGGATTTCCATCCATCCTCATTGCTGTAAGGCTGATTCTCCGCGTTGAACGCTCCCTGATTCAGCAACGCTCCCCGCTTCTCCAGCAAATCCAGGCGCCCTTTAACATCAATCGTGGGCGTCTTCAACTCCTTGCGCATCCTGTCCGCATCCCCCCACTGGCGGGACAGCCACTCCTTATCCAGCCCAAACCGGGAATACTTTTGGATAAAGGCATCCCGAGCCACCTCGCTCTGCTCCTCTGACAAAGAAGGATTAAACGCCCTTGCCTCCTCGGCGGCCGCGGCGGTAATCTGCGGGCGCACCTCGTCCGCTCTCCCCGCTTGAAAAGCGCGGATCCATCCGCACTCTCTGGCCGTGTAAAACCCGGTCCACTCCGGGCCGTCATCTTTCGTTCCGGACGTACCTTTGCCCTTCTTGCGCGTCAAAACAAAGGAACTGAAAAAACTGTCCGCGGCGGCTGGCCTTGCCTTCCTGGCCAAATTCCGGCGCATCTCGTCACGTTCATACGGAGCAAACAAACTCTGACAATAATCGCTATCCAGAAAATCATAAGCGCCTCCCGGGTTAGTCGCGGCCAGGTTCTCAAAATGATGGCGGGCTCCAGACTTATCAACACGGGAAATGCCATTCCTCATCGCGGTTTCTGTAATAATGCCGGCTTGATGGGCTTGGGCATACCGTTCCTTGGCGGTCATATAATCTCCTCGGTCCAAATCCCCCTTCAACCCCTCTTCAAAAGCCTGCCTGGACTCCTGAATCTGCCCCTTAAGAACCAGCTCGGAAGCCCTCCCCTGGAGTCGGCGCATCACATCCTGCTGTCTGGCTCCGAACCTGGCGGCCTCCTCCTGGGAAACAAAACTCCCCTTCAATCCGCGGAACTTCCCTTCGTAATTCCGTACAAACGTATTCAGGGCGCTCTCTTTCAGCCTCCCGTCACGATCGTAAAAAGACAGCTCATGACCGCGGGCAAACCCCAATCTCCGGGTCATCTCCTGCTCAAACTCGCTGGCCAAATCATTCATCCGGCCTTCCAGCCGCGTCTGCTCGCCGAAATCCTTCATGCGCTGGTACTGGTGGGCAACATCAGACACAAACTCCTGGGCATTCTGCAGCGCCCTCTGAACGGGCTTGGAAGAAACATCCGGCATCTGGACCGGGGCAGGGGTGGAGGAAGCCGCATTCATCCGGGCTCCTCCGTACATGGGTTGCTGTAAATCACTCATCTTCTTTCATCTTGAAACGGTTAAAACTTAAAAACCTGGTGATGGAAATCTCCTTCCAGTCCTCGCGCCCGCGGATGCAGCGCTGCCACCTTGCCCGGTCAAAACGCCCCTGCACCAGACAAGCCAGCTCCCTGACGGCCTCCATGCGGCCGTGGGCAAAAAGAACAATCAATGTCCTGGGAGACTCCGGATCCGGCACCCCCGCAAAAAACAACGAAGGGCAGCACCACACGATCCCTCCTCCCGCGTCCGCCAGGGAAACGGTCTCCCGGAACCAGCCTGGGCGCTGGGCTTCCATCAGAAAAAAAGCCTGCTGCATGGGAGAAACGCTCATCTCTTTCCAAAACCCATGAAATTAGCCAGCAGGGAATCCCTCAACCTGTTGGAAGACTGCATGCTCCCCGGCACCATCCCCCCCAGGGAACCGGAAAGGGAATAAGCATTCATCATCCCGGAAAAAGCCCCCTGGGTTCCTCCCACCTTAGCTCCCCACTCATCCCCGCTCTCGGTAACACCCCCCAGCAACCCGCCACCGGACATTCCTGCCGCCCCCATGACACCCCCCGCCACCGTCAGGGCCGTCTGGATCATGGCAGAACCAAGGGCATTCTGTGAAAGCATCTTATACTGGTCCGCCTCGCTGCGTGCCGCCATCATGGCCAGATCCCCCTGGTATCGGGCGGACTCCGCGGCAAACCGCTTATTGGCATCGGAAACAGCGTTGGAAAGGGCCGCGTCCCCAATGGCGCTCTCCCACACATCCGCCACCGCCACCTCCGCCTGGCTGCCGGAACCCTCGGAAGTAAAACCGGATCCGCCGCGCTGTGCCCGTACAGACCCCATGGCGGCATTCTGATTCTGGCGCATCCGCTTCATATTGCGGGCGGCCAGGTGGGAATCGGAAACCGCCTCCGCCTCCAGGGCGCGGGCCTTCTTCTCATAAGCCGCCTGCGTGGCGCGCCCGTTGCTCAAAGCCGCCTGCCCCTGATACTTATACTGCTGGGAAACCCCGAAATCGGAACTCATAACATCAGAAAATGGAACTGCTTAAAATCTCTGTTAAAGGATCCTGGTCGTTGGAAGAATGCTGGCAGGTGTCCCAATAAAGGGCCTTGCTTAAAAACGCCTCCCCCTGTGCCTCCAAAGCGGCCGCAAGCTGGGGAGAAGAAGCCAGCTTCAAAGCGCACCTGCCCGCCAGAAGAAACACAACGCCCTTGATAAAAAACGGACTGTGATCCGGCAGCACTTCGGAACGGGCCACCTCGTCGGAAAGATAATCCACCACCAGCTTATCGGTCCCGGCGGCGCGTTTTCCGTAACGCTCAACCACCAAATCACGCCCCTCAATGCGGAACAAATCCGCCCCCACATACAGCACGCGCAGGCAATCATCCGGAATCGGATGCCTCATAACGGAGCGATCCATCTCAACACGTTTGGTTGCCCAGGTCCATGCCCCGAACAACAGCGCTTCCCGCAACACGGTAGGCCACCACAAATCAACGGTGCGACCGGCTGGGGAACCCTTCACATACTCCCGGTCCCCAAACTGGGCCAAAGCCTGGTTAAAAACGGTCACCTTATCCATTTGAGGCATCATGCCACATCCCCAGGCCTGATGAATACAACCGTAACTTGAACAAATAAAAAAAAGAAAGGGTGCCCCGCACAGCAGGACACCCCTCCGAACCAATAGTCAACGCAAAAAAAACTAACCGGAAATCCCCACCAGCTTATTATAATAATCGGTAGCCTCCCGCCACTGTGGATGCGAAGGATCGGCGATCGCCTTATAATAACGGTGATTGGGGTCGGACAAAATAGCTTGAGCCTCGTCGGCAGGATCCGTCTTCGCCGGAATCTGGCCGCCGCCCTTCAAGCCTCCCTCGCCTGTCAGCCGGGAAATGGCGTGCAGAACGCGGAACCCGTCCGGACTCGCAAACACAGCCATCTTCTCCATAGAAACGCCGGACTCCACGGAAAGCTTCCGGGCAAACGCCTTGGCGGCAGAAACATTCGTCTCATACTCCGCTCCCCATTCGTCCTTCAACGCCTCGTCAGCCTCCTTAAAAGCAGCCTCCTCGTCCGCGCGGATGCTGGCGGCCACCTCGGAAAGAAACTTCCCGGCGGCATCGGCCGGCAGCCCTGCCGCCCTGGCATGACCCTTCAACATATCTCGCAGGGCATCATTCTCCACAAACCCCTCTCCAAAATCAATCTCATACTCGGTCTCCTCCTGCGGAGAAAGCGGGGGAGGACTGCCGGGATCCGGATCGGGCTGTTCCGCACCCCCTGAAAAATCGTAGGGATTGGACGGGACTGGAGGATTCGCGGGAGGCGGACTGTCCACGGGACTTGCCGGGGGCGGCGCTCCGCCGCCGGGGCCTTCACCTTCGCTGCCGGGAATGGCCTCTTCCCTCAGGAACCTATTGTGGAATAATCTATTGTATATCATAAATCAGGGTTATATTGTTCGATCTCGTATTTCACCCACAGGAGCATTTCCCGCTGGGCGTCTCGGCGCATCGCGTCAAGGGGGTCGTAGGAACCAGCCTTCCCTTGAAAGCAGGGCAAATTCGTCTGGAACTCCTTCTCTAAAATATCCAGCACCTCCGGAGTAAAAGCCTCCTTCAGCGCGGCTCGCCTCCGGTTGAGCCTCTTGAGAAACTCAACCTGTTCCGGTGTCGGCTTATCTTCAAACATATTCATCATGAATCCGTATTAAACTGTGCGGACGCCGCGGCGCTATCCTTGCCGGCTCTGGCCAATTGCTCCGCAAGGGCGGCCTGACGCATCTGATCCTCCTGCGCCTTCTCCTCCTCAACCATCTTGCTATTCTCGGACGCGGACACAATGCACTTGGACGGGGCGCCGGAACTGTCCCACATAAACCGCAATACCTCCCATGCCTTCATGCGCTTGGCAATGCGGGTATCGCCCGAAACCTGGATATACTTCGCCAACCCATTCAACACCCCCTCAAGGCCGTACCTCTGCAAACGGTCAAATGCCTGGGCAATCTTGCCCAGATAACGGGTGCGGGGAGTCCGCAACTCAAACTTCCCCCCATCGGCGGAACGGACAAAAAACTCATCGGGCGCGTCGCCCGGAAGCACGGCCCCCTGCGTATTGCGGAACATCAGGCAGACAATGCGATTCATCATCGTCTGAAAATCCTGCGAAAACTGAATAAAAGAAGAAAAAAAGCAAATAATGCGTTCCGACTCGCGGGCATTCACCTCCGTAGCCGTCATCTCGCGGTCCACGCTTGAAACCACCTGGAGAATATCATTGAAAAACGCCTCCCTGATCAACTTCTCCTTCTTATCTTGCCGCTCCAGCATAAACCTCACATCCCCCACGTTCGCCCATTCCCTCGGTAACTGTGAACCAATAAGCTCATCCGGAACAACCGTCTTGCCTCCGGCCCGCAAATCAACCTCCTTTGCCATCTTAGCCGACACGATAACGCTGGGAATGGCCGCCCGGCTGCCGGCCACATCCATCACCCGATCCATCAGCAGGGTAGCCTTGATCTCCGGCAGCACAGCCTTGCCCGGAGCCTCGCCGTAAGAAGAAACGCCGCCCTTCAAAAAGCGCGTCACCAGAAAAGGAAACTCGTAAAAGCCGCCGTGGAAAACAATCTTCTCCGCCTCCTTGGCAATATACACGTCCAACCACTTGCGGCGGCCAGGCCTTACCATGTCGGAACCGAACTGCGACCGGCTGTTGGGCAGTACAAGGTGAACAAACTCAAACATCTCGGTGTACCGCCTCTCCGCATTCTTATACGCCTCCTGAATCTTGACAGGCAGATTACCCAGCTTAAACATCTCCACGGCCTGCTGGGCAGTAAACTTCAACGTCCGCACCAGCGTATTCACCTCCCCGTGGGCTCCCTCGGCAATCGCATAAGTCCCGGTAGGGACGTGTTTGAACACCAGTGACCCGTCACGGGAAACATCTGCAAACATGCAGCCTGTACCCGTCAGGCAACGGTCCAGGTAAACCTCGTGGGCCGCCGCATAGAAATTGGAATCCGCCAGTGCACGGTAGACGGCCTCCGTCGCTTTGCTGTACCAATCATCCTCATCGGTGTAATCATCCCTTTCCTCCTGCGGCCGCAGGGAAAACCACTTCTGATCCATGGGAGTAATAAAAAGAAGATGAGCGGACGCCAAATTCAAAAGGGACTTATGCGCCACCGGAGAAAAACTGGACGCAGCCGTCATCTCATTAGCCTGTTCCTGCTGGCGGGCCTTCCCCTCCATTCTCGGCATGATGCGACGGCGCAACTCATCCCAATCCCCGGAATTCTTATTCATCTCCGTGAACAGGGCGTCTGCCGTCCTCAATAAATCTTTAACATTTTCCATGAATCTCCTGTGTAAAAATCAACCCAGCGTCTTCCTCAGGCCAGCCAGGGAAGAAAGAGGATTACTCCGGTTCGTCGTATTACTAAGCTTCAAGCGGCGGCGGGCAGACGAATTCACCGCATCCTCCGCTTGGGAAACATCCTTGGTTTCCGTAGTAATAACCTTCTGCTCCGGGGCATTCGCCATGGCATCGGCCATAGCGTTGGCGGCGCTTGCCTGCTTCTTGGCCGCCTTATTGGCTCCATATCCCCCGAACGTGGCGATATTTGCCAGGGCCCCTCCGACAGCTTTTAATGGATTTGAACTCATAACAACTAATGGAAAACAACTAAACAAGCTTCTGCGCCACGCTGAACGCATCGTCGCAGCGGTTCAGCCAACCCTTCCCGAACACGGAAAACTGCTTGCATGAGCGGTAAAACGCCTGACGCTTCTCCTGCAGGGCGATAAGGAACACCGCTTCACCCGTGGCGGCCAGCTGGTCCTGTAGTTCCTGCCGGGTCCTGGGGCCGACAATCCCGTCCACCACAAGCCCGGCGCCGTGGATGTTCAATGCACGTTGTAGGATCTTCCCGGTATTCCTGCTCCCGGAATTGAAATAATGGTCGCGCAGGATGAATTCAACGCCAGGAAAAACGTCGGAACCCAGCCAGGAGCGCACGGCGGCGGTATTATCCAGGACGTACTGGAGACAACCTTCCCAGGCCTCTTCACGCCTTCCGGCATCCAGCAGGGCCTTCAACCTGTTAAACACGTCCGGTTCAATACCGTCGCAAATGCCGCAAATCTCCCACTTGCCGCCCTTGTCGGCGGCGGGAAGGCGGGAAACGCGCAGGGAATCCGGCCCGGTGACGCGGCTGTCTTCAAACCGGAGGATAGCCGCGGCCATCTTTCTTTCTATAGTATTCATTCGTTCAGATTGTCGATAAGTTGCACAAGCCGCTTGCCTTCCACGGTGTAGCAATGACACTTGGCATGCAAATGCCACTCATTGAATTGAGCCAGGAAAAAAGCGGCGTCTCTTTCGGTAAGAAAAATTTTCATCCACTGCTCCTTTCCGGGTTCGTCCACAATGAGTATGTACAGGGTAGGCATGCGGAAACTATTGATTATTAACTAAAGGGAACTTGTAAGAAAAACTTTACAGTTGGTGTTATCGTCCGCACCGAGAAAAGTACAAGAGAATGGCCAGTGCAGTGAGCCATACCCCGATACCATATCCAGGTTCCCCTATACACATGAGGGTAAATCCCAAAACTGTTGCTGATAAAATGGCCGCTAACGACAGAAAGAATTGTTCTTCATTCACTTTTCCAGCTTCCTTTCTATGTTTTCGATGCGCACGGCAAGCAGTTGAATCGCCTTGGCCGTCTCCACCTGGGCCTGCGTCTGCATGGTCATCAGATCACAAAGGCGGTCATTGTGGTGGCTGACCACCTCCCCGATGTACCAGCATGCCCCGCCGCATATCGTCAGCGACATCAGGACGCAGGCAAACACGGGGGAAGCCTTGGCAAAATCCAGGAAACGTGCCGGTACTTCGGAGAGCTTACACATGGCCTTATTTCTTGGAAGGTACGATCTGAACAACGGGCGGAACGTCCGTTTCCGGCTGGGCCTGGGAATAGGAAATATGCCCCTGCTCAATGACGAGGCAGGAGCCGTCTTTGCATACCTCGGCGCGGCCCGGCGTTACGTCCACGGAGTGCCCGCAGCCGGAGAGGGACATTCCCAAGCCGCCAAGGATGGCGCCAGCGATAACCGCTCCGGCTGCATATAGGGCCTTTTTCCACCAGCTAGACTTGCCGGCAGCCTTAATACCGAGATAGTCACGGACATCACCTAGCGCATGCTTACCGATGATCGGGAGGGCAGTATTTGCTACGGCAATCCATCCTTGTTGATCGTTTTCCGTCAGGTCTGCCCAGTGAGGGATTGGAGTGTTGGACTCATTGTGTGCCTGGGCTGCATAGTACATGTGCATTTCTCTGGCGATAGCCTCGGCATGATTGCATTGATTATTAGTAGTCATATGATTATGTTGTTATTGGTAGAGGTAGTGAAGTAATTGAAAAACTCCACGGCGGCGGGGTCGGTCAGGATAAAAGCCGGGTAGTCCGAGACTGTAAAAATCCTGCGGCCTTTGGTCTCCGCATGGACGGCCTCAACGGTCAAAGATACCGCATCAATCATTGTATAGGCACCATCCTCCGCAAGGGTCAGGACATCTTTTCCCAGCCGTGCCCACACCTGCACCGCCTGCCACGGTTCCGCCAGTCCTACCAGAGCGGACACTACCGCCTGCATGGCCGGTGCCTGCTCCGCCGGTATCTCGTCCGCTGTGTAGCGTTCTGTCCGGGTGTAACCGTCCGCGTCCTGATAAATGGGCATCAGGGTAAATTCATCCCACTGTCCCGGCTGGGGAAACTGAATCTGTATCTCTGCATTATTCATGATTAGAGAGGTATGTTAATGTCCACAAAATCTGCCGTTTCTTCGGTTTCAATACAGTTGCGGGATATCGCATCCAGACCATAGAAAACCGGATTAACATTTCCGGGATGGTAATAGGTGTACTCTCCGGTTCCCGCATAAACAGAAACGTCGCCAGCCGTATTATTCACCACATCAGCCACCCATTGAGAAACGCCAACCCCGGTTTCAAAATTGCTGACCCCCCGGCATGTGGCAATTTGATACAAATTATACCCCTGACCTCCGGTGAGCATGAGCCAGAGCGCGCCCGTATCCTCATACTTGGCAATATTGGCTGCAGATTTCTGCTGGTAAATAACCTTGGCAATCGTCCACGGAACAGGCTCATTCTGACTGGCTGGGATGAAGCTGGTGGTGGTTTTCACCTGCCAGCCAGCCGCGGCTGTCAGCACGTAAATCTCACGCACCTTTATTATATAACCGTTGCGCTGTGTGTCCCTGACATTGTCAAAAGTAATATCCAGAATTTCGCCGTGATTGTAAGCCAAACCGTTTGCCGGGATAATACTGTAAGAATCTATGGAAAGGTCGGGACGAATCGTCTTCCCGCCGCGGCCGATACCAAAGGACAACTTTGCGGCATTGGTAGCGCGCCAAAGGAAAGAGAACCCGGCGAAACTGGAATAATTCCATTGAGGTTTGCTCACCTCAAATCTCGCCTGAATGGTCGAATGAGTACCCTTGGGAACCTTAATACCAGCCAAATGGTAGGGAACTGTTTTGGTCACCGTCGAAGATCCTGACGCGGTAATGGCATCCGTATTGAGGAAAGCATTAGAGGTCAGGATGCCCGTCACGCCGGCCATGCCTGCGGCATGCAGGCGGTTGACCGCTGACGTATCCGTTACTGCACCCACGGCAAGCGGGATGTTGATGCCTCCGTTGGCATTGACGGTGCCGTTCGCAGTCAGACCGCCAGCGAGCGTCATATTTCCCTCGGCATCCACCTGCGGAATAGCCGCCAGAGCATTAGCCGCCGCTGTTGCAGAGTTGGCCGCGCTAGTGGCAGAATTCGCGGCATCAGTCGCGGCCGTATTGATGCGTCCCTCCGCCTGATCTATAGCCTCTTTAGCGGTTTCGACACGTTGGACAAGGGGCGTGATTGTTCCTTGCGCTTCCTTTCCCGCCGCCTGAACGGCGGAAACGGCGTCCGCCTGCGCTCCGGAAATCTTATCCGTAGCAGTTTTTTGTGCTCTCCCCACAGCAAGAACAGAATTGGCTTGCTTGTCCTGAATAGCAGTAACAGCCTCATTCCTGGCCTCAATAATCTGTTGTTTTCCCTCCCTGACCGTTTCCGGCCAAGTGGTAGCCAGCGACTCCACAGCCGTTTTAGCGGCATGGGCACTCTTAGCGTCACGAGCCGCGTTGGTTGCGGACGTGCCGGCGGCGGCCTCGGAAGCGGCGGCGGCCCTTTTGGAGGCCAAAGCGGAACCTGCATAACCTTCCGTTTCTTCGGCTTTTTTCACCACAGTTTCATACATCATTTCCCATGCCGGCCGGGCAGAATTCGGCAAATGCTCATCCCCTATCAACCCCGGCTCCAGATAGAAATTCAACGGAAGAGAATGATAAACACCTTTCCCTTCCTCCGTCTCCACCAGCACGGCCACCTGCGCCTCTATAGTTTTGCCCTCCGCGTCCCTGGCCGCCGCCCGTATTTCCTGTGTATCAAAATCAACCACCATTGCCACGGCCCCGTCCGTTATTTGCTCTTCCTGATAAGCCAATAACTGCCCGTTCCTTTTATGATAGGCCGCCAACGTAACGCGCCCGGCCTCAAGCTCACGCCCCAAAAAGGATAAAGACACGGGCACATCCTGCCTGCGGACAAGACGCACCCCGCACAAATTCATATTTTCATCACCCGTGCGGTTCCGAAAAATCCCGCTCTCAATTTCCAAATAAAGCTCCATCCTACCCTTCAGGAGCTTTTTCAAAAGTCTTGGAATCAGGCCCGCTAGCATGCAATATCCACCACATCACCCGCGCGCACGCTTCCCGGATCGTCACTCCGTCACGCTCCACAATAGGATGATAAAACGCCATTTGCCCGCAATGAACCGCGCACACGCCGCCGCGCGCCAGGCGGGCGATTTCCGCCAGATCGCGCGGATCACACGTCCGAACGCCAATCAGACGCCGCCCGCCCCGGAATTCCAGCACGTCCACCCCGGCGGACCCGTACAGGTATAACAGAATTTTTGAAATGGTTTCATCTTCCGGATATTCCTGACGGGCGTTTTCCGGCCATTCCCGCCGGGCAAGCAGTTCCAGCGCGGCCTTGATGGCTGGGCGCGTCAGCCAGTAGCAGCAGCCGGCCCAGGCAAGCGGCACGCTGCACTGCATTCCCCCCGCTACTTTCCCGCGGTCTTTCAGGGACCGTATAATCTCCGCCGGGTCCATCAGCAACGTATCCGCGTCAATCTTGATAACCGGATCATCCCCCGGTATGTCCAGCATGCACCCCAGCATGCCGCGCACGCATTCCAGGCCGTTCAAATTCCCCCGGCGCGCAAAATAGGTGATTTTGTAGGATATATCGTTTCCCGCGGGGACTTGTGCCGGAAATAAAGGCTTCGCGGCATCATCAAATAAATAAAACTGGGCGGCCCGGTCAATGCTTCGTATCTGTTCCAGACATAGCCCCAGGCATTGGTGATCTTCTCGATAGCAAAATATGGCGTAGTTCATTGTTGTTTAGTTGATTGGTGAATATATTTGGGATGTTGTAATCCATTGCCCCTGCTGGATATAGATTTGTCCGTTTTCGTCCCGGTGCAGGCGTAAGGCGTGGTCAGTGTCGCAGGCCAACGCTGTCCAGGAATCGCTGATCATGGCTCCGTCCCCGCCGCCGGTCGTGTTGGACGTATCTACCACCAAATCAAGCTGGGTGCCTAATAACCCCAAGGCAATCGTTGTTCCGTCCGGCAAGGTGTGTGGCTCCTTGACATAATCCAGCACAACATACTTCCCATTTTTCCGCAAAGGGGCGCGAAAACTCAATTCTTCCGCGTCGCCTCCAGGAGTGACCACGAGGGACAATACCCCCGCCGTAGCATTGGACAATCCCACGGAAGCCCCTCCACCTAAATCATGAACGCTGGTATCTACCGTTAAATCAAGTTCCCCCTTCAATCCCTCAGGAGAGACGGACAAGTTTACAGGCCATTTCCCCGGCTTGGGAGAATCTGCCTCCGTTGAATCAATCTTGACCTGTAAAATCTGCGTATCAATGTCATTCCCGTCCTGATCCTTTTCCTTTTTCCATTCAAGGCCATCCCCAGGTTCCACTTTTTGGGCGGAAAATGACAGTTTTCCTTCTTCATCCTTAATGTTGACCGAGCCGTCAGAAGAACATAACAGTTTCAGCTTGTAAGGTTCTCCCTTGTTTTCGCCTTGCCCTCCCTGATCCCCTCCCTGATCCCCTCCCTGATTTCCTTCGGAGTTCCCGCCGTCTTCCTTTTCTTCGTAAATCAGGGAACAATCTCCGTTGGAAGGTTCCTTTGCGTCCTCAATAAGAGCGGCAATTTCTTTTTTCCTCTCTTCCGCTGAATCCACAATCTCTATCCCCTTCCCGGCTTTCAACCCCAATTCATCAGGAGCAACCCCGCAATAAACCGCTCCCAGGGCATACTGTTTTACTGACACCAGAGACGGCAAATTACCATCCTCCGGCAAGGGTTCTTCAAGCTTCTCCACCTTCGCCAAAAGGAAGCAATCGGTGAATTCCTCTTCGGCTTCTTCATCATCCGGTTCCGCTACATACTGGAGCGGCTTGGAAGATCCTTTCGTTTCTTTCAGTTCGGCACTTGTAATGACGCCATCCCCGGTGCATTTCACTTCCAGCCAGATTTCCCCCTCTTCTTTCGGTGCCACCTCCCAGGTACCCCCTCCGCGCTGCGCCAGTTGCCCGGCTATGTAAATATCGCCCTTCTTAACATAGGCCATATCCGGCGCGCCTTCTTCATCCGTATCAACCACAACCCTCCAACCCTCATTCAGGGAACTTTGAGCATAATGAACATGGCCGCTCCACGCCTCATGATACTTCAAGACCTTTTCTCCGGCTTCATCCGTTTCTTCCTCGAATTCCCCAAGATAAATTCTGACCGCGCGCGCCAGCCCTATTTCCTCCGCCGTCACTTCCGCATATGTAATGCAATCATGGTTATCCGCGCTCCGCTCAAGATACAAAAATACCTTATCCCCTCCCTGCACGGACAAAAAAGGCGGTTCCTCCGCCTGATCCATCTTTTCCCCGTTAAGTTCCGGCTTAATGCGCCGCACGCCGCCCGGATGCACTTCAAAAACCATGCCGGGCCAGAAATACGCCTTATATCCCGCATCCCCCTTTTCCAGCCTCTTCAGCGTAAACGGCGCGCCTTCTCCTGCTTTGTTCCTCCCCCCCGTCGGCCTTATGGTTAATGACGTGCCGCCCAGCCCCCGGTTAAACGTGTAACCAACCCCGTTCTGCAAGCGGCAAGATTTGGCCAACTGCTCCAGTTCCCGGCACCCCTTAACCAGACGCCTCAACTTAGACGCGCTCAACTCTTCCCCTTGATTAAAAAACGGCCAGCTAATCATAAATCAATATAAATCAGAATCCCAGCCATCCGGACCGCTCAACCTCCAGGAAACCGTCTGACGCCAATTCCCGGTTCCCGTCCTGCGGCCGCTCACGCCCTCTTTGATCCAATCATATTTTCCGCTTACCGCGGGCGCGCCGCTGCCCGGAGCCCCTTTTTTTCCGACCCCGGCCATGCTCAACGCCTGAACGGTAGAAGTGACGGAAAAAACCCCTCCGGGACACAAAAAACTAACCTGCCCTTTACGCATTTTTTCCATGGCCTTCTTCCCGGCCTCCGATTTCACAACATCCTCAATCACCTTATCCTCTTTCCCAAACGTATCTTTAGGAGAAGCCCCGGACGCCATAGCCATCAATGCGTCTTTTTCTTCCCCATCTATGTCCTGAAAGTTCGGATGCGTCAGCAACGGCTGTTCAGAGCAGGAATAATCCATGGAATATTCCACTTCCTCCCCTCCACCGAATTCAAAAGACGTTTCCCGCGGCAACTCGTAATAGAGCGTCACCCTCACCATATCCCCCTCCATTCCTTCCATGCTTATCTTTTTGAGCCTCAAAGCGGCATCATCAGGATAAGCGGACCCTATTGACGGGCACCGGGTATTCCAGCCCTCCTGATTGTCCGTGTAAACAATCCTCCCCACAGCCCTTACTTCCCCTTCATCCCCCCGTTCTATTTCCAGCGTCTTTTCATGCGTTTCCCGCTTCTTAATGTTAATTTTTCTTCCCATATTTATTATTCTCTCTCTATCATTTAGCGGCTATTTCAATATCCCAGCACGGCCGCCGTTTTCAGGGTTCCCCTCCGCCCCGCGCCCGTGTTTTTCACGATCTGCTGAAGCAAATTTGTCTGCTTCCTCGCTTCCGTAAGTTGCGGCATGCTCCCCATCATGGAGCGGCCCCCGCCGCCCACTTGCGCCAGACTGTCCGCTATGGGTCCGCTCCCTTCCTTCCGGTCCTTCCGCCGCTCCACCATATCCTCCAACCCGGCCATGCCACGGGCACGCCTCATGGCCGTCTTCCTGTCTATCCCCAAGCCGCGCTGCTGGTCATAAATTTCCTTCATGCGCTCCGCCATCTTCAGCCGCCGCTCTTCCGCCTTGTTTCCCTCCGCCTGAGCTTTCAACAGGGCCATTTGCCGGCGGTATTCGCGCCCGGCCTGCGCCCGGTTCCTGTTCTGCTCCAGGGCGGCTATTTCACGGGCCGCCGCGCCGGCGCGGGCCTTGCTCATGCCATCCGCCTCATATTGGTTTTGCAGCTCCAGCACGCGCGCCTGCTCCTGCAACACGCGCAGCTTATCCTTCTGCCCGTGAATTTCCGCGCGCAGCAGGGCGGCCTGCTTCTGGTGTTTGGCTTCCGCCTTGTCCCATTCCTTATTCCGCTCCACTATTTCACGATCCACCTCTTCCACCTTGCCAAGCAATTCATACAGGCTCTTGATTCTGGACTCCACCCCCTCCAGATTCAACATGCCGTCCACGGCGTCCCCGCCATCCAGCAGGGCTTTCTGCTCCGCAATGGCCTTCTTGAGGCCCTCAATGCTCCCATATCCTCCCAGCAGGTCTTTTTTCCGGTCCTCCAGCCCCATTCCGCTGCGCCGCCTCTCCCTCTCTTCTTCCGCCCGGTCATAATCCAGGGATAACAATTCATCTTGTATTTCCCTGATTTTCTCCAGCGTCTTCTTCCGTGCCTCTTCCGTCTGCTGCCCGCGCTGCGCCGCCCGTTCCCGCGTCTCCGCCGCTTTCGCGTTCGCTTCCGCCACCTGCTGCAACTCCTTCCGCTCACGTTGCAACAGCACCAGCCTATCCTGCACCGCAACCGTCATTCTCCCCAGCGGATCTTCCGCCAGCAGGTCTTCTTCTTCGCGCTTCAGGCGTTTAATTTCAGCGTCATATTCATCCATGACGCGCCCCACGTCCAGCTTGCTGGACGCCTCCCCGGCCATCTTCCACACGCGTTCATCAAAATCATCATTAGCCCGTTTGAAATTTTTCTTTTTGTCCATTTCTTCCTTTGGGACCACCCCACGTGCATCACGCCACGCCTTGTAAAGCTTTTCCCCGGCTACGGAAATAGCCGCAATAGCTCCCATAATGGCCGGCCCCTTCAAGCTGGAAGCCAAACTTACCCCCACCCCCTTAAACGCAGCCCCCATCCGCGCCGCCTGCGAACGAGCACAAGCCCCTAATGCCTGTATATCCCCCATCACGCTCCGCGTCTTCTGCCCGGATAACACAAGCGCATTATTAAATCCCGTTTGCCACGTCCTCCCCGCAGACAGCACAGCCTGACCTACTGCTGCCCCGGCGGAACTGCCGGCCGCCTTCCACGCTACCCACGCCAAAATTCCATTCCGGAGCATCCCGTGAAGCCGATCGCCGCCCGCGGCTACCGTTGCCAGCCCTTTTCCTACTACGGAAATAATAGGCGCGGCCGCTTTCACGATTTGACCCAGCAATTCGCCCGTTTTCCTCAAGCCGCGCTCCACCTCCGGCCCATGACCGGCCCATGACGCGCCTATGGAGTCCATGGCATCCTTGATGCCGCTTGTTACCGGTTCAGCAAAAACCCGGCTCAAGGCCCCAACCTTGCCTTTCAGGGTCTCCACCCTGTTCTCAATGTCCTGCGTATTTTTCTCCATGGCTCCCGCAAACTGCCCTCCGGCAGATCCCATGGAGACTAAAGCCCCCTTCAAATCCCGGAAACCAATTGTTCCCTCCGTCATCATCTTTTGCAATTCCGCCCTGGTCTTTCCTGTTCGTTGACCCAGCACGCCCATAACGTTAATACCGCTATTCATTAGCGGCTCCAAAACTTCCATAGTTACGCGGCCAGTTTGGAAAGCTTTGGAAAGACGGATGCCTATTTGCTCCAAACTCATTCCGCCGCCCGCAGCCACATTACCAAGAGCCTCCAATGTGCTTTTTAACTCGCTCGCCCTGACGCCGCAACCAAGAAGCAACTGCGCCGCCCGTTGCGTTTCCTCCAGCCCGAACGGAGGCGTATCAGCAAAATCCACCACATCCCGCGCCGCTTCCGCCGCGCTTGACGCGCCGCCCGTGAATGCCTCCATGCGCCGGGTTACTCTCTCTAGGTCATCCCCGCCCGCCAGCATGGCGGAAAACTTGCCCCAGCCTGCCCGCAGGCCGTTAATGCCGGCCCCTACCGCCGTAATAGTGGCACTCATATTGATAAGCCCCGCATTCAGCCGTTTACACGCCTTCCGGCCCTCCTGATCCATGCCCTTCAGCCCCTTCACGGCCTCCCCTGTGCTTCCGCCCACGGCCCCCTGTAAGGCTTCGGACATGCCGCTTGCCGCTCTCTTACTTTCCTCCGTTGCGGCAATAAAGCCGCTCGCATCACCATCTATTTTAATAACTGCGCCTTCGCTCATAATATTTTACATTGACTGATAATATAAAAAATAATTAAATGGACTTCGTGTTTTCCTCCATCATGGAAATCTTGCTGTATCTGTTACAAAAAACAGGTCTTGTGATCATCTTCATTATCGGAATCATTTTCCTTCTTGGCTTCTTCCTGCCTCTTCTGGAAATACTGACAGATCCGGCAAGCTGGGCTATCATCCTTATTCCCATCCTTATTTTCTGGCTCATCTGCCACAAAAAATGAAGAGGCCGGATCACTCCAGCCCCTCCACCTGTTTTCTCCACGCTTCCCGGGCCTGCTCCAGCACGTCCCCCACATGCCCGGAGGGTTCCGTGTAGCAGCTCCACCGGCACGGCGTCGCGTCATAGCTCCAGACCGCATGCACGTACTGCACCAGCCGCGCCAGCGGAATTTCCCACAGAATTTCCCGCTCCGGCCAGCCCGTGGCACGCGCCACCGTCATCAGCATGGCCGCGCCCCAGGACGGCCACGCCCTAAAGGGTCCTCTTCATCCTCCCCTTCCGGCTCCGGATTCACTATGCCCGCCTGAATCACTTCTATATCCCCCAGCACGGCGCATTCCAGTTCCACCAAATCCCGGCCGGGAATGTTCATAGCAGCCGCTTCCACCAGGGCGCGCCGGTCTTCCTCCGGCGCAAAAACCCCTTCCCTGACTTCCTCCCGGCTCCCCATGTGCACCCACAGGAATTCCGCCAGATAATAGACAATTTGCGCCTTGTCGGTTACGCCCAGGGCTTCCCACATGGAAGGGTGCCGCCCGTTTTCATCCGGTGCCAGGTTAATTTCCCCCAAGCGGCTGTAAGGATTCCCGATGCGCTGCAACTGCAGCATGCTCCCCAGGGTCATACACCGCAGCCGGTAGCTCTTCCAGCGGAATTCATTTCCCCCGATCAACGCCGCTTCCGTCAGGGCGCGCCTTTCATGTTCCTGTAGTTCCATCTTTCTTGCTTTTTTGGTTGTCAATTAAGTTAGATTAAAGGCCGGCCGCCAAGAAAACCCTCCGCCACGCCCTGCCAATACGGATCCGCATCCAACCGCACCAGGGCCTTCCTTTTCCCCTTGCGGATGACGGCAAGCGGCACCTGGCTTTTCACAAAATCCAGCAGCCGCTTGTAATTATGGAACGCGCACGCCACGTAAGCCAGCGGGCTTTCATTTTCCGGGTCAGTCAGCCAATTCTTATCCCCGAAAAGCTTGATTACTTCCTCCGTCCTAAACCTTCCATCTTCGCTTTTCGGCTCAAATTGCCAGGTAATTACCCCGCCCGGCGCGGAAAGGCGCGCGCCGCTGCCTATCAGCACGCTTCCGGACGTGCATTTCATGCTTACTCCCAGCGTCAGCAGCAACGCGGCAAGCATGGTGTTTTCCGTTTCGTATCTGGAGGCGTTTTCGGTAAAAACTACCACATCACTTTCCAGTTTTTTATTGTCTGCGGCATTCATCAATCTTACTATCTAACTTTTTTATTCAGGCTTCAGACAGCCGAAGACGACCCGAACCCGTAAACAGTGCCGCTCACGTCCATCTTCTGCGCGTCCGTGTTCTTCAAACTGCGCTTCACCCCCTTCAGGAAGACCGTGGTTCCGGTGGGAGGGGTGTGCCAAATCTGCGGAATTTCATTGGCAAGCGCCAGCGTCCCCCCCATCTTCAAAGATGAAGAGCCGGTTGATAAAACCGCGCCGGACATGGAAAAAGAAAGTTCTTCATCTACAATCACCAAACCACACTTTTTCCCAACATTGTTTTTCTGTTCATAAATTTCCTGTTGGCCGTCAAAGTCGATCGACTCAACAAAAATACCCTGTTCCGGCGAATCAATACCGTATTTGGGCACGTCTCCAATATGTGCAGGCATATAATCTATTTCCTTTCGTGTTAGAGTTCATCTATCTACCATTCAGGAGCTTTTTCAAAACTGCACGGGCACCGTCATTTTCCAAGTCACCGCAAACGCGCCTTCCTCCGCCGCCGCATCCTGCGCGGGCCCCAGCCTCACCTTGCCGATGACCAGGAAATTCCGATAGGGCCGCAGGCTCTCCACGGCATTCAGCCCGGCGCGGTCCACTTCCTTCAGCCGCTCTTCCATCCACGCCTGCAACATCCGTATTTCATCCGCCGTCCGGTCATTGGCGTCCAAATGCAGCTCCACGGATATTCCGGCGTGATACGTACAGTACCCGGCCACAATTTCCTCCATTTCCGCCGCCTGGAACAACGCATATTCCTTCCCTTCCCGGTCTTCGTCCACCGCCATCTTCAACGGCACCGGGAACCCGTCCGGAATCCCCCGTTCCGTGTTCCCCCTGTCTTCCTGAAAACGCGCCTCCAGGCACGCAATCACCGCCTTAATCAAACAATCTGCCTGTGTCATCATGAATTAAGTTCCTTTCTCAATTTGGCCATATACTTCCTCATAACAATCAACATATCCTTCCCCGCCGCATCCAGGGCATACGATGCCAAGCGGGCCATCTGACCCCGATCCGGATATTGAGGGCAATTCTCCATTTCAAAACGCACCCGGCAACCCTTCACTGTCAGAGACGCCGCGCCGTCATAATAGGAGGCGTGCCGCGCGATCCACGCGGGTACCTTCTTCAGCCCGGCCACCTGCGCGCCCCGCAGCCACCCGGCCGCCATCCTCCCCACATGCCGCTTTCGCTCCGCCAGAGCCCTTCGCACGTCTCCCGCCTGCGCCACTCCCGGAGACATCAGGCCGCCGCCCTTCAGCACGCGCACGCTGCTTTTCCGACCCATTTTCAGCAGGGTATGGCTCCGCAAAAACGCATCCGCGGAAACGGTGGCTATGCCCTTAAACTTCTTCCCGCGCACCCCCAGCAACACCCCGTCGCGCTTCTTCCGGGGGTAAGCATAGGGCACCAGCCTTCCATCCTCTCCACGCTTCAGCCTTACATCCGTTTCCAACGGATCCCCGCCAATATCCCGCGCAATATGTTCCTCCAACGCTCTTTTTCCGTTTCCGCCATTCTTCAGGCTGTTTGGCGGCGTGGTGCGTATGGCCTTGCTTGCGGCCCGCTTGGCATATTCAAGGGTCAATTCCCTGATGCCGTCAGCCCCCACCCTTTTTGCGGCCTCCAACTTTTCTAGCACGCGGGAAATATCCACCTTATACTTGACATTCGCCATTTTTTTGCCCCTTCCCGCTACACTTCGCTCAACTCCAGCACCAGGGCCACGTCTCCGGCCCAGTCACGCACCCGCGCAATGCGGAAGGCCCGTCCGCTCCGGACCGCCACTACCTTCCGCCCGGCCGCGGGAACGCTCTTCAACGCCTTCCGCCGCACGCGCAGGGACGTTTGCACCTTGCGCGCCCGGCCGCCAAGCTCCACCTCATACCAGCCTTCCAGCGGCGCAAAAACGCCCCGGCATTCCTGGCCGTCCACCGTCACGCGCTCCCCCCAGGCTTCTTCCTGCTCATGATCCCCAAGGTCCAGCAATTTTTTTATTTCCCCTGCTAAGCTCATATCCGTTCAATAAAAACCGGCGCGCGGAATTGCCCCCCCGCGCGCCGGTCCTTTGCTCTCTTTTATCCCATGATTCCGCCAAAAACCCGTCAGGCCCCTTCTTCTTCAGTCGCCCCAGCACCTTCAGTCGGCACTGTTTCTTCCCCGCCGCCGTCCTCAACGCTTCCACCTTCCGCCGCCGTCTCCGGAGCTGCGCCGGAAAGCTGTCGCAAATGGTTCTTATTGCCCACCGCCACGCCAGCCAAAAGCTCCGCGGAAATGTAAACCGTTTCCGTCCCCTGGTCAGGCCAGCACTTCAGCAGCAGGGAAATCCCCAGCTTAGGAGATTCCACCACCTGCGTTTCCAACTTCAGCTTCGGATCAATGTTCGGAAGACGGACGGCAACGGCCAGCGCGTCCGGCCGCGTCGCAAAACCAACCCCGGCATTCCCGGCAAGCACGTTCACCCCTTCCACGTAGTGAATTCCCCCCGGAATGGAATATGCCCCGTCCGCCAGGTTAAGAGCAAGCGCATTCGTGGGAATCAGCCTGGAATAATACATCCGATCCAAATAAACGGCATCCGCGCCATTAGTCATGGACGGCCAAATCACATCCGCCATCATTTCCGGTTTGAACCCGGCCCGCGGGCCAATATTCACCACTTCCGCCCCGGAATCGGCTATGGCGGCCATCAGGTCCTTCCAAAACGCTTTGGCGACCGTCCGCACAAGCGTTTGCACCTTATTCGCAAGCTGCACCCCGCTTTTTCTTTCCTTATAGGACAGGCCAGCCGGACGGGAATAACGGTTCAGCGTCACGGAAACGGAGCCGGTTTTCAGCTCGCTTTGATTCCAGTCTTCCGTATTTTTCAACGCCTCCCCGGCTCCGTCAATCACTTCCACCTTGACGGAATCGCCGTCCGTCTTGAACTCGCCGGACACGTCCAGAGAAAACCGGCTGATTGAAGCCAATTCTTCCTCTAGGGTGGCAATAGCCGCCTGTGAAACAATGGTCCAGTTCAGAGCGGCGGCATCATTTCCTTCCATCACGGCATTCCGCGGAATGTTCATCAATGTTTTTTTGTTCATATTTTATTTATGTTTAGGTTCTGTTAGTAAAAATCTATCTATGGCGGCCAAGATGCTATTTCCCCGGCTGCTCCGCCAGCCGCGCCGCCTCCTGCGGATGCCCCATAATCCATTCCAGCGCATCCTGAGCGGCCATCTCCCGCAGCTTTTCGTTCGTCATGGCAGGTTCTTTCTTTCCGGTCTCTTCCGTGGCTCCCTCCGCAGGCGGCAGCCCTACCGGAGCAACCCCCATAGCCGCCATTTCCCGCACAACGGCCTCCTTCACGCGTTGCTCAAATTCCCGCTCGTGCGCCTCCATCACGCGCGCCTGCTGCCCCTGCATGCCCCGGAACCCGTCATTTTCCGCCGCCAGCCTTTCGTTTTCGGCCACCAGCCGGGCAACTTCCCGTTCCAGTTCCTCCACGCTGTTTTTCCCGGCAAGCCCCACGGCGGCCATCATGCGGCGCAATACCGTGTAATTCTGCGGCGGCCCGCCCTTCTCTTCTTCGCCTGGGTCTCCCTCTTCCCCGCCGCCGTCCTCTTCTTTCCCCGGCGCGGCCGTTTCCTTTTGGCCGGACTCCGCAGCGGCCGGAGAAATAACCTCGTCACACCAGCCTTCCTTCACGGCCGTTTCCGCGTTCATCCACGTCTCCGCGTTCAGCACGGCCAGCACGTCTTCCGCGCTCTTTCCGGTACGCTCCGCGTAAATGCCTGTCACTTGCCCTTCCGCGTCCTTCAGATCCGCCGCGTAAGCCTCAATCTCTTCCACCGTCCCCACCGCGCACCCGCGCGCCCGGTGGACCATATAACGGGAATTTTCCGAAATCAGCACACGGCCCGCCGCACAGGCAATCAGCGTCGCGGCGGAAGCGGCTACCCCGTAAATTTTGGCCGTCACCTCCATCCCGCACCCCTTGATAATGTCGTAAATCCCGGACGCCTCAAACAAATTGCCGCCCATGGAATTCAGGATGACTTCAAACTTCGTGCACCCCTCCGCCTTCAACTCTTCAAGGTGCTTCGTAAATTCGTCAACCGTGGCATTGCCGTAACCGATATAACCGGAAATGGTAGCCACCCCTACCTTCTCTTCCGCCTCCATGATGCGGGAAAAGGCAAGCATGCCCGTTTTTTTCTGTTCACCGGCACCGCCTTCCAGACGTGCCGCCATCTGCGCAAAAACAATCTTATTCATCACTTATTACTGTTCTGTACCCTTCAGGAGCTTTTTCAAAATTGCTATTCATGGGGATGCAAGCCATCTTCCTCTTCCCCGCCGCCCGTTCCCGGCTCTTCCTCTTCCGGTTTCTCCGCCGCCGCGGCTACCCCGCCGCGGTTCGCTCCCGGAATCACCTCTTGCAGGGTCAGTCCGTTCCGGGCGCAGGCTTCTTTAGCCATCTTCAGATTCCGTATCTTATTCTTCACTATTTCCTCAAACGTGCATCCGTAATTGGCAAGGCACCAGCCATCCTGATCCGCCAGCGCGGAATCCACCAGGTTAATCATCAGATTCCCTTCCCGCCCCAGGTCAATAGTCATGTCGCTCATGGGCGTCCACAGGCACCGCACCCAATGCGGATCCCGGCACAAGCGCAGCCGCCCCAGGGCCATTTCCCGCGCCAGCATGAAACGCCAGACCCGCACGCACCACATTTGCCTGTAGGCATGCCTGATTTTCAGCCACCGCTTCAGCTTCTGCATCACAAACCGGATGCCGCCGCTTCCCAGCTTGTCAGGCTCCCACAGCAACGCAGGGGAAAGCCCGATGCCATAAGCCACCTCATCCATCAAATGCTTCAGCAACGCCATCACATTAGGAGACGGCCTGTTATCCGTCAGCACCTTCAAATCCCGGCCGGGCGGAAGCTGGTGGACAGTAGGCCCACCCAACACCTGCTCCACCCTGCGCCCGTCCGGCCCCACGGACACCTTGCCCACGGTCCCCATGCCCGGCCGTTTCTCCGCGTCCCCCGTTTCCACCAGCCCAACGGAGGCGGCCAGCTTGGCAGACTGCTTGACATACCCCACAATATCCGCCTCATCATGCAAATTCCGGATAGCGCGGTGCAAATCGGACAGGCCGCGCGGCTTTCCGCCGCCCATGTTGTGCCGGTACAAAATAGCATCACGGGCCGGAATCACCGTCACCTCCCCCTTGTCCGGATGCCGCAGCCCATAGGCTGCCGTCCTCCCGTTTTTGTCCCGCATCACACCGCAATTCCACGCCTTCCCCCCATCAGCCGGAGATTGCACTTGCGGAGCCTCGTAAAACGCGAACGCCCCGCCGTCATCCGGCCCGCTGGTCAGTACCGTCAGCATATCGCCGTCAATCACGCGCTGCCGCTCGCTCCAAATTTGAGCCGTAAAAAAATTCAGCTCTCCGCGGGCGTCAAACAATTCCGGATTCACGGCCCGATTCATAAAAATCTGGTCCGCCTCATGGTTCCAATCTTCATCACCCGTGCAGGCATGGGGCACCAGCCAGCCCAGCAACTCCACCACATCCGCCACGGCCTTCCCGGCAAGCCCGGAATTCGCTTCCAGATTCCGCGCGTTCCTCCAAACCCGGTCCAGCGTCCAGGAATCCACTTCAAACCGGCTGTCCAGCGTAGGCCAGTACAACACGCTGGATCCCCCGAACTGCAAGGCGGCCGCATACCCTCCCCACATCTCCCGCCGCGCCGTTTCCGGTTCCCGGCTCATCTTCACCCGCGCGCCATGACCGCGGCGCGCCCTGGCATACACGTTCCTTCTGTTTCTGCCCATAGTCAAAAGAGTGTTATGGTATGGTCAAACCGCACTTCCCGCACGCCGTCATCCGCGGCGGCCAGGCCGGAAAAATCCCCTTCCTCCATCTTCTTGACCGTGATCGCCTCCTGCAAGCAGGCTATATGGTCCTTTAAATTCATGGTCTCCTGCGCGGTGTAGGACGTTCCGCCGCCTGTGGAGGCCCCGGTTATTTCCTTGCGCCCTTCCAGAATCGCCAGCTTTTCCCGCAGCATTCCCTGCAAATCCGGCAAATCATAATTTTCCACATAAGCCTGTACAATGGGGTTCATACCCTTCAGGAGCTTTTTCAAATTGCCGTCGAAAGCGGCAAAACAGGGCAAAAAAAAAGCCCCGCACTGGTGCAACAGTGCGGGGTTTATTTAGAAAGGCGGGATGCTCTACAATCCCTGCTGATTTCCCTATATCATATATAAGAAAAACGTCAACCCCTTTTTCCTCCCTCCCGCTTGCACCCGGAAGGGAGGGCTTGACTAGCCGAGCAGGAGCACAAGCACCTGCCCCAGCCACTCAAGCAACAGGGGGTTTACATAGAGCATATAAACCTTTCTATTTAGGGGTTAAGCGTTACGGCAGGGCCCTTCCCTGCCGTCAACGGCCCGGACTATACCACACCGCCGGGAAAACCCGCACTAAAAATTAAACTCCATTTGCACATCATCCGTAATAGCCTGATCCACTTGCTCCAACACGTCCTGAAAAGCAGCCCTCAACGCCTCTTCATCAAACGCCAGCGACAACCGTTCTACGAACGCATCAAAAAGAACCTTAACCAATTCCGGAACCTCCCGTCCCCGCTCCGCGTGGTACTGTTTCAACGTCCAGAAAAACGCCTGCCGCTTGTCCCAAAAATCTTTCCACGCCGCATTCAGCCCCGCGCATTCAGGGTGCAGCCATTCCCCCTCCAACAGCCGCGCCGGCGTATCCGGAGGCAGCCCATGCTTTTTCAGCAACCGCGCCTTATACAGCCCTGCTTCCAAAGCCGCCTTCAGCCTCTCCAGCACGTCATTCTTCCGGTACTCCCTCATTCTGCTTCCTTTCTTCAATCGCGTTCATTTCTTCCGCGTAAAAATCCCCGCGCCGCACCCACCAGGACACCTGCCCGATTTTTACGCAGTCTCCATAATGGTCATTCGGCAGCTTCCGCCATTGCGCCAGGCCGCCGCCCCTTGGCTTCTCAAGCTGCTGCCCGGACAACCCGGCCAGCAAATCCTGATCCGCATCTTCCGGCAAATGCAGGGCCGGAGCCGCCCCTTTCTGGATGCGCCCCGCGTACAGCTCCATTTTGGCTGTGCGGTCCACGTACAAATAAAGCTCCAGCCCCGGATGCGACTTCACTTCACTCACATTCCAGCTCCCGAAATTCGCGCCGCTCCCCTTCGTAGGCCACAACTTGCCGTAATATTTATAACACTCGTCATAAACCTTCTGCGCCCAGTCCCCGGAATCAATCAGCCCAAAATCCGGACGCACCCCGCCCCACTCCAGGCTCTCAAAATGGGCTCCAATGCCCGGCGTCGCTTCCGTTGTGCTGATGCCCAGCAGGGTCCCCCAGTCAACCACCCATGTTTCCCCGCCGCGCCCTATCGCCTGCGCCACCCAGTGAGTTTGATTCTGGCCGGGGTCATAGGCAACGACCAGATAATAATAATGCCGCGGCAACTCTCCGCGCCGGCACACCCCGCGCAGCCCCCGCACGCTGTCATCCCCCACCTTGATTTCATACTGCGTAAACGGCAACGCCTCCCAGCCGTTCCGGAAATTGTGCAGGGCCACCTGCCGGAACAGGTCATTTTGAGCCACGATGAATTTCCGCGCCATTTGCCCCCACGTCACAAACGGGGAATAAAGGGAATTCAGGTGATATCCCCGCCGCGCGCGGGAGGCGTTCGGATTCGTCGGCCGCCATTCCCCCTTTTCCATCATCCCTATCTTCTCCCAATCCTCCACCCGGCCCTCGCAATGCGGGCACACGTAAAACGTATGATCCTGCACCCAATCCGCCAGCGCATCCCCTTCCAGGTCCTCCCGCCTTTCCCATTGCACCGTATTCCGGCTAAACTCCAGGGGCATCATTTCCCCGCAGCGCGGACACGGCACATAAAACTTCCTCATGTCCGTGGTAATAAAATTTTGCCAAAAATAAGAATCTTCGGAAGAAGGCGTGGACGCATGCAGAATCTGATACCGGTGAAAGCCCTTCGCGCGCTCTTCAATCAGGTCCACCGGGTGCGCTTCTTCCTTATTCTCATGCTTATACTTCGCTTCCTCGTCCATCACGCAGCGCATAATGGGCCTGCTGGACAAATTGCCCGGCTCTGACACCCCAACCATGTAAAGCTCCATGGAATCCAGGCGCATTTCCGCCGCCGTGAAGGCGTCAGGGTCACGCCGCTTATGCCGCGCCAGCACATCATTCTTGGATATAAGCGGCTGGAGCCGCGCCCGTGAAAACGACCTGGCAAGAATTTCCGTAGGCAACGCCCACAACATGGGCGCGGGGTCATTGTCAATGAAATACGCCGCCGCAATCAACAGCGAAACCGTCTTGCCGGACTGCGTGCCGAAGCACCAGTAAATATGCTGCAACCCCTCTTCCCTGATGCTTTCCAGCGGTTCCCGCATATACGGCATGCGCGCCGTGGAAAACCGCCCCGGCGCGTTCGGTGAAGTCTCCCGCGGCAGGACCAGGCATCTTTCCGCCCACTCCACCACGCCCGGCTTCTCATGAATCTTCAACTTGCTAAACATGATTCAACAATCCGTTTATTTCCGCGTTCAGGTCATCAATCTTCCTGTTCCACTCCCGCGCCCATTCGTCCCAGGCTTCATAAAAACGCGGCCGCCCGGCCGCCTCCAGCCGGGAACCGATAAAGTCCCTCTGCTGCGCCATCAGCTCCGCCAGCGGCGCAACGCCCCGCGTTCGCATCTCGTGAAACACATGGACCGGCACCAGACTTCCGGCCGCCTCCTGAAGCCTCTGCTCATGCAGGCCGGCCCGCTCCCAATTCGCGCGCGCTTCGCGCACGGCACGGGTGAACGACGCAATCAGCCCCACGTCACCGGACCGGGCGGCCGTTTCCAGTTGCTCTTCCATCCTCTTCAAAATCTGCCATGCGCTTTCCTTCGCCTCCCCGGCCCGCGCCAAATCGGACGCTCCGCCCATGGGCGCGCCCTCTCCGCCGCCTCCGGCCGCTTCCGCGGAGGACGGCGGAAACTGCGCCGCCAGAAAAGCCCTCCATGCCGGGGAATCCTTGGCCGCTTCTATCTGCGCCCAACGCAAAGACTTTCCATTCTTCTCCGCAAAAGCCTTCTTCAACGCGCCGTTTACTCTGTCTCTCTTCTGTCCCATAACTTCGCTCCCTCTACTATTAAGCGAAATTTTCAAAAACGAAAAAATGCCCTCCAAATCAGCCGCTTTCCCCCGTCCGCCGCCCGGAAGACGAAAAAAACGCCGCCATCCGTCCGCTTTTGCGAAAAAACCGCAGTCCCACGCGAACAAAAACACGGCCATCCCCCTTCATGGTGCGCTAAAAAAATCCCTTCATGAACACTCCCGCTTTTCCCTGTGTCCGTCGAACTCCGCGATCAGGGCCCCTCAATTAAAAGATTCCTTGCCGCCATGCGGGCACCTGCCATCATGCGCCCGCATGGCGGCCCTTCCTTCCCCATGCCGGCCCTGCCCTGCGTGCCGTTCGCTCCCTTGCCCCGTGTTTTCTTTTCGGAATCTTTTTTATATATCATTCTTCTATCCGTTATTATCCGGTAATAAGTACGCAAGTACGCTATAAGATACATATTCATCTTATCATCAACCGCTTATTCCCTGCGCCGTCATCCTTGACCACGTTTCAAAAACGCGCCGTTATCTGCCCCCGCTCCGGCCTGTTCCACCTTGCGAAGCACTCTTCAAAACCCCATACCCCCTTTCAATCCGCACAAAAGCGCGCCGTTCTCGGACAGGAACGACGCTTCCCAAATCTAAAATGAAAGTGTGAAAACGCCTTAAAAACGGACAAGGGGAAGAAGGCGGGAGAAAGGGAAGAACGGCACGCGGCAACGACGCGGAAGAACACGAAAAAAGGCGTCATGAACTGCTCATGACGCCGGAAAAAAGAGAAAGCTGGCATCGCGTACGGGACTCGAACCCGTGTTGCCCGCGTGAAAGGCGGGAGTCCTGGACCGCTAGACGAACGCGACATTAGGTTTGCAGGGACTGCGCAAGGGAGTAAACACCGTCGGAAGCCAAAAGGCAAGAACTATTTGAGCAGAAAGAGAAAAAAGGCCAGCTTCAGAGAGTCATCCAAACTCATTCATCCGTAACAAACTCCTATCTGGAATCTTCATATTTCTAAATTGAGAAATATTTTCCTTGCTTGATTTTCTAAAAAAGGTAATATCGAAACATGAGCAGCAAGAAAAAGCTTCTGGAAAAAATCATGAACCCTGACAAAACAGGGAACGTCACTTTTGAAGAAGCAACCAAATTGCTCTCCCATCTCCATTTTCAATTCAGGCAAACTGGAGGTTCCCATATGGTCGCCTGGCATGAAAAGATCCCAGAGATTATTAACATCCAACCCGGCCCCAATGGAAAAGCCAAACCCTACCAGCTCAAACAGATAAGAACCATTATCAACCAATACAACCTCCATAAAACGCTATGACCCCGCACTACACGATCAACATCGAATGGAGCGATGAAGATGCCTCTTTCATCGCCACCGTCCCCCAGCTTCCCGGCTGCATGGCGGACGGCCCTACGGAAGAAGCTGCCCTGGCGGAAGCCAAGCGCGCTATTCAGGACTGGCTGGAAACGGCCCGCGCCATCAACCGCCCCATTCCCCTTCCTCCCCCTACTATTGAAAGCCTGGCCCGCGCCTCCGCCCTGCTCAATAAATCGGCCATAGCCCGGCTCATTGGCTTGGAACAACGTACCCTGAATGCCCGTATCAAAAACCGGACGCCCCTCACTCCAAAGGAAGCGGAACGTCTTCAGAGTGCGTTGCAGGATAACAATCTTGCCCTCATCTGACTTGTCACACCAGCTTTTTCCCACAAGCCCATGGCTCCGGCCATGGGCTTTTTATGTTTCCCCCTTCACTCTGCTTGGCCAGCATCAATTCTAACATTATAAAAAAACTTGTCCGCACCTTCAAAATTAAGCTAAATATAGGATATTTCACCAATGAACACTACTTGTCCAAACTGTAACAATAATATCACCTGCCCGGATCACTATGTCGGCAAGCCCTGCATTTGCCCGCACTGCCAGCACAGTTTCACGGCTATTCCTACCGTCATCAGCCAGACAGCCCCCAATTCCAAAAAGGGAAAGGATAAAGCCTCTGAACAGGAATCTGCCCTTTCCCTTGCCACCGGAACGGCCAATGTCTGCATCTTTTTTGCGGTATTAACCTTCATCGGAACTCTTATCACCGGCATCCGCACTTATCCAGTACCGGAAATATCCCGCATACCTCTGGCCGGATTTGGCCTTATTATCCTGCTTGCCCTTCTTCTCTCCATGGGGTGGCTTGTTGCTGCCAGCATCATCAAGCTTCTTGTCTGTATCGTCAAAAAATAACATTATGAGTAAAATAAAATATTTAAAAGTTTCTTCCTTGAGACTTCACGATGAAAACCCAAGGTTGAAAGATCGTACGCCCGGAAGGACACAGAAGCAACTGGCCAAAGAGCTTATCCATTATAAAATAAAAAATTTCCGGGAGCTAATGAAAAGTATCCGGGAAGGTTATACAGATGCAAATGTTATTACAGTAGAAAAAGTTAAGAACAGATATATAGTCAAAGACGGAAATAGGAGGACAACTATTCTTAAGCTTTTGCACGGCCATCTCTCTCCAGACGGACTAGACTTACCTTCTGATTGCATCAATATGATCAATAGCATTGATGCAACATGGAAACAAAAATATGACACCGTACCATGCTGGCAAGCTAACACTTCTGAAGAAGAAAACCAATACATAGAAAGAGAGCACGTCTCCAGTATTCCTGCCTCTACGAGCGACTGGGGCATCATTCAGAGAACCATAAAAAAAGGGCCTTCTTCTCCTTTATGGTACCATGCCCAACTCGCACTAAAATTTCAGAAAAATTCACATCTTCCTATAGACTCTAAGTACAAGGAAAAATGGGAATCGGACTATCCGCTAACACTGCTTCAAGAAGCTTTTAATAAAGGATTAACGGAAGTCTTAGGAATGTCTATTGAAGAAGTTGAAAAGAAATACCCCAGTAATATCCCTCTAGAATTAAAAATATCTCTAGACCATTTATTCTATGATCTGGGTATAGAAAAAAACCCCAAACTTCATGAAAACGACCCAGCTCTTACATTTGATGACGTTCGAAAACAAACTTTTAAAGAAGAAATTCTCATTGGACGTTATCATCTTCAACATATTTCTACATATTCGGGAGATATAGAAACGCCTGCCGACGGGACAGACGGTGAACCTGATGGAACTGGCGGTGGAACTGGCGGTGGAACTGGTGGTGGAACTGGTGGTGGAACTGGTGGTGGAACTGGCGGTGGAACTGGAACTCGCCCCACGCCTCCCCATAATACCCCACAGGCTCTAAAAAAGCATCTCAGAACACTACGCATTACTTCTGTAGAAGCATCAAAACTCGCCACTATAAAACAAGAATTGCTAAAGTTGAAAACAGAAACCCCTCTAGCTTATATTGTGCTTTGGCGTTGCTTCATTGAATTAACAGTTAAAATCTTCTGTGAAAAACATGATATTCCGACATCTAAAATAAAGACCGATGGAAAAAGCGAGGATATTAAATTACGAACCCTGCTCCAGAAAGCTCAAGAATATCTATTGTCAAAAAGGCTACTCACCCGGGAACCAAAAGATGCCTTTATCAATTTAACTGCACAAAGAGAAGCCCCCCAATCATCAAGGGGGGAATCAGATTACTCCATAGAGAGCATGAACAACTACACACACCGTATCTTTGATCATCCCACAATGGAAGTAGTTTACACAACATTTTATAAAACTCTAGCAGCAGTAAAACTCATGCTTGAACATCTTGAGCCGCCACAGCAGCCCTGATGCACTCCAAAGAAGGGATCTGGGGCATTTGCACCCCAGGTCCCAAAATAAATAATTCCTTGCCCATCGCTTTCTTACGTGCGCTATACTGCAAATCAAACGTAAATTGGCGGCAAGTGGAATAAAGCTTCATAATTTCAGGTTCAGCATCATAGGAAACTACCCAAGGAATGCCTACTTCCCTTTGCAGAACATGCGCTACTTCAGCATGATCCCCATGTCCATAGGCATTCATATATAACTGCTGCCCCTTGTGATAATAAGGAGGGTCACAATACAAAAAGACCTTTTTCCCAACACGGGGCACGTCCTCCCGTAATAAACTTACGGCATCCTTGCAACATACCGTGATTCTATCCTGATACCATGCAAATTCCTGAGCTAACCTGGCTAAACGTTTGCGTGGAAAACGGGCATCCATTTTATAATTTCCCTTCTGTTCATATCCACCAATCACGCCCCCAGCAATTACTCCTGAAAAATTAGTACGATTCAAATAGAACAGAGAAAAACCTACCTCAAACTGATCATAAACATGGGGAGTTCTTATAACCTCTCTTCTTCTCTTCCACTCTTCCATATTCAGGGGAACGGTCATCACCAGTTCAGCAAATCTTACTGGATCAGATAATAAGGCTCTCCAAAAAGCACATAGCCTATTACATTTATCATTCAATACTACTTTATCTACCAATCCATTAAATAACAACTCCATAGCTACGCCTCCCCCACCAGCATAAGGTTCTACATACACTCCACCTTTCAGTCCGTTAACATCCAATAACTCGGCAATAAACGGAGCCAACTTTCGCTTTCCTCCTGGGTATCGCAGCAATGTTTTGGGGTTTGTTATAACCATCTTCAAGAAATATTAATTAATTACACCTGTAAGTCAATACCTGTACACCCGCCTCTCTGGCCCCAACTCTTCCTACACTATCATCACGCTCTTACCCGGACAGTTACATTAGCCAAGGACTGCAACACCTCCCTAGCCCACTCTTCAACTGTAAGCCCACGGCGTTCCGCTTCTGCTTTTACAACAGCATACTGTTCCGGGGAAAACTCTAAAACAACTTGTGTAGGAACATTGTGAGACGTTTCATTATTTTGTTCCTCTTTTATCAATTTTTCTATCCGTGCCCGTTTCCCAGCCGGGAATGAGCCTTTTTCAACCCACTTGTCTATGGTTCGAGGGCTCAAAAAAAGTTTTTCGGCGAGCCATCGGCGGCTTTTACCATTTTTTTTCAGCTCCGCTAGGAGCCACTCTATCGACGAATCCATGAATTCATGATGCGAAAAATCGCAGAGATCGCAACCCTAATTTTCCCTTGTCTCCTATTTTTCGCAGTTTTAGCTTTACAAAGCATGCGAAAAATCGCATTTAACGAGTCATGGACAACATAATACCCCCCCACCAGCAGACAGGGTACTACGGAAAAGGTACTGGTCTATACCGACATATCCGCGGCAGACGCCGAAAAGCTCGACGTCATCACCCAGGCAAGCGCGGTGCCGAAAGGCATCATCCTTGCAAACCTGGTCTATCTCCAATCCCTGAAATTCCAGCAGGCCAAACAACCCACCCCTGCCGCCTGACCTCAACCACAACCAACCATCAAAGAAAAAACAGAGCAACGCCGCGCACCTGCGGCGTCACTCACTGTCCCGCCCATCCCGCGGGAAAAACGTCAAGCCTCTCAACAAATGCAAGGCCCATTCTTCCACTGTCATCCCCTGCACCGCCGCATGCGCGGACAACCGGGAAAATTCTTCCTCCGTAAAACCGCAGCACACCTCATGCTTCTCCCGATCCGCACGAGCCGCCGCGTCCTTCTCCATCAGCAAAGAAATCAGCTTCTCATGCGCGCGCGGCACATCCGCGCCGGGAACATTCAGCCATTTATAAAGAACACCAGGGGTGCGGCCCAACTGGGCCGCCAGCCAAACGCCCTTCTTACCCCGGCTCTTCAGCCACTGCTTAACTTCATCGCTCTTCATGCCTGCGAGAATGTGCAAAATCTAACAATCCGTCAATCAAAAAAAGGAAAATGTTTGATTCTTGCTAAAATCATCCTTGACCTTTTAGCAAATTTTTCCCATTTTGAATCTATGGAACAGCTAAAAACTAACATCATACCCGGCCAAATGGCCACCCAGCTAGTCTATCTCCCCTTTACTGCGGAGGAACACGCGGCCCTCATGGACATGCACGCCGCCGCCAACCCCGGCGCAAGTCCTGAAATGCTCGCCCGAACTTTTGCGGACTTCATAGGCCGCCTCATTCTCCTGCGTGATCGCCGCAACCGCCCCGCCGCCTAACAACCACAACCAACCATCAAAAAAAATATGAGTACAGAACACAAAAAAGGAACCACCATGAATAACGCCACTCACTCCACCAAAACGCCAAACCTCCAGGAATTTGACTTAGCTCCCTACACAGGCAAGCGCATCATCCTCGTTACTTTGGACAAGGACAGCAAAGAATACCACGAACTCCAGAAATCAGAAAACATCACTATGTACTATAAAAACACACCTGTCCTTCGATTCGAGAAAATACAACCCTCCCTTCTGAAAGAGCACGAACATTCAGCAGGTGCTTACATCACCCGGCTCATTCTTGCAAAATGCGAAACAAAAGGCTTCCTATATCTCGCCTATGACCCAAGTTACTCCTGTTAAAAAGAAGGTTTAGCCGCCTTCCCTCTTAAAATCATATCAAGAGTCATCCCTTCTTCCACCGCCACACAATGTCTGGAATCAGCATCGCGTTCCTTATCCTTCGGCCAAATAGAACGAGTTGTCACCAACCTCACAAACCTAACACCACGGCTTCCTATACAAACTTCAGGAAGCACACAAAGCAATTCATCTTCTTTCAACCGCACCTCTACACCAAATCTTCTATCCCACACCCTGACACAACGGGCAGAACTCAATGTTCTTTTCTCCAGTCTGGCAACAGTCTCCTTTATTTCCTTCACCACTTCCCAAATAGAATCAATATCAGAAGAATTCATTTCGGAAATAAATAACAAATATTTCAACAGCCTCCAACCTAAAAGAAACCATCTTCAAAAAAACATCTAAAACATTCTACATTAAAAAATTATGTATGTTTACAAAATGGAAACAAGTTACATTGAAGACAACTTCACCTCTTGCCAATGCTGCGGAAACTGCCAGCTATGGGCACCGGAACAGGAAATTGACTACAAAATCAATGCCGCCGATCTGGATACCACCGACACCACCGTAACGGCCACCCCCCTCAATTTAGGAGCCTGCATCATCAGCCGCCGAACCGGAACAGACGGAGAAACCTGTTACTTGCAAACCCACCGGACATCCGGAACCTTTTGCCGCTACCACATCCCAACATCACCCTACGCCGCCCACATCAAACGCCACGGCCTCCCCTGCACGGCCATCACTCCTTATATCATCCACCTCTAACCACCCACATACCAATGACCCAAAAAGAAAAAGAAGAACTCCGCAACTTGCCGAGCAACTCCCCGCGCCTGCTTAACCAGACCCAGCTTGCCGCCGCGCTTGGAGTTACCATGGCTTTCTGCTCCGCAATGAAAAAATGGGGCTGCCCGTTCCCGGGCGGCCGCATCCTGATTAAAGACGCCCTGGCATGGCTCAAAGCAAACCCGGAATTCCGTCCGTACAAAGAACGCAAAAGCCCTACCGGCCCTCACGGCATTCCGCAACGCAACCTTGACGCCTACAAAACATCACCTAATTGAGCCACATCACGCGCTTTCAGTTTGCGGTAAATCGCATGTACCAACTCCGACGCATGCCCTACATATTGCATACATTGCCCTTCGGAAAAGCCCGCGCGCGCCAGCCGGGTCACTACCGTTACCCGCGTACAATGGAAACTCAAATCAGGCATCCCCAAATCGTCAAAAAACTGGCACCATTGCTTGCTTGCGTTCCCCGGCAACTTAACCAGGGAGGAACGCCCCTCCCGCATGGCCTTTTCCGCAATCGGCCTAATGTCCCGATGCAAAGGGGCCTCGTGCATCCGGCCCCCCTTGCCAAGAAAACGGATAGTATCATGTTCCAGATCCACCCGTTCCACGGGCACCTGAACTTCCTTCAGCCGGCATCCCTGCTTCATGGCAATCATGAAAGAATCCCGCATCCATTCCGGAGCCTCTTTCAAGGCTTCCACAATGCGCCGTTCTTCTTCTTTCGTGATTTCCCTTTTCTCCCGCGCCGGGTCTTTTCTCAAGCCCATGTGATAACACGGGTTTGCGAAAATATAGCCCTTCCTTACCGCCTCCGTCATGATGCGCCCCAGCACCTTCAGCTCCAGAATGGCACTATTGCGGGTACACGCGCGCCAACCGTACTCCTTAGCCATGGCCGCATCCGTCCGGAAAGCCACATAATCTTTCAACAGGTTATAATCCACTTCCCCCGGATGCTGAACATCCCGGAGCCTGAAAAACAAATCCAAATGCCTCCACGCCACCTGATAACGGCGGCGCGTGCCTTCACGTTGAAATTCATCCAGGAACGCCGGAACCCATACCTTGAACAACTGGCGGCCATCCTCATTCCGGGCCATCTGTTCCTCTTTCTCCAGTCCGCGCACATATTCCAGAATACGCCGCAGGGCCCCAGGCTGGTCATGCCTGATTTTTGTCGCACGGTATTTCCGCCGCCCATCCGGACGCATCACGCCAACCCAATAATAGGGACTATCCTTGCGCTTGTAGTAGGATGCCATAGGAGCAACGTAGTACAGCGTAGTAAATCCATCAACAACAAACATAAAAAACCTAGTAAAACCATGACAAAATACCCCCTGAATATATGCCGGAATAACTCGCGGGTTCGATTCCCGCTCCCGCCTCCAAGATGTTGTCAAAGCCGGTTCAAGTCGCGTTCGTCTAGCGGTCCAGGACTCCCGCCTTTCACGCGGGCAACACGGGTTCGAGTCCCGTACGCGATGCCAGCTTTTCTTTTTTCCGACTTGCACCGGAATCTTTTTTATGCCATCCCCGCGGGATGATTCTGGATTTTTTCTCCTGTTGTGGTACAGTAGCTTCCGTCATGGCAGCCCAGAACAATATTATGCTGAACGGAATCCCGTACGAACTGACGGAACCCTGTTCCGTCTCCCGGCTTCTGGAACTTTTGAACATGAAAGGCAAACCCGTCGTCGTGGAACACAACGGGGCCGCGCTCCTGCCGCAGGATTTTTCCCGGGTGACGGTTTCTCCCGGCGACCGGGTGGAAATCGTCTCCATCGTCGCCGGCGGTTAGGGTTCCGCTTTCTGGAACAGTCTTTTTCAATCCGTCATCGCCATGCCATCCATCCACGTCATGTCTCCCACCCTTGCCAGCCAAGTGGCGGCAGGAGAAGTAGTGGAGCGCCCCGCCTCCGTTGTGAAGGAACTGGTGGAAAACAGCCTGGATGCAGGAGCCAAATTCGTACGGGTGGAGATACGCCGCGGAGGCGTGGGCATGATCAAGGTGACGGACGACGGCAGCGGCATGTCACGGGCAGACGCCGAGCTGTGCACCAAACGGCACGCCACCAGCAAACTTTCTTCCCTGGAGGAGCTTTTTGAAATCACACACCTGGGATTCCGCGGAGAGGCTCTGCCCAGCATTGCCAGCGTTTCCCGCTTCAAACTCTGTACCAGGCAGCAGCAGGATCTGGAAGGCTGGGAAATACGCATTGACGGCGGCCTGGAACACGAACCGAGAAGCTCAGGCGTCTCTCCCGGCACCGCCATTGAGGTGGCCGACTTGTTTTACAATACTCCAGCGCGCCGCAAGTTCCTCAAATCCGCAGAAACGGAAGCTTCCCATGTGGAGCACCAGATACGCCTGCATGCCCTGGCTTATCCCCAAGTACGGTTTGCCTATAAACGGGACGACCAGCTTGTTTTTGACCTTCCCGCCACAGCGGATCTGCGCGTCCGCATTTCCGCACTGACGGATGCTGCCACAGCGGCGGCCCTGATTCCGATAGAAACGACCATCGGCCCCGGTATTTCCATCACGGGATTCCTGCTTCCTCTTTCCGAAGCCAGACGCACCAGAAAAGGGCAGTACGTCTTTATGAACACGCGCCCCGTGGAGGACCAGCTCATTAACAGGGCCATTCGGGACGGCTATGGAGGCTTCCCCACCGGACTGCATCCGGCGCTTTTTTTGTATATGGAGGTGGAGCCCGCTCTGGTGGACGTCAATGTGCACCCCGCCAAGAAGGAAGTGAGATTCCGCCGTTCCGCAGACGTGGTAAATACCATTGTGGAAGCCATAGCCAACACTCTTCAAAAGCACGCCCGGCAGGAAATCCACGCTGCCGCCGCGCCGGAGCCGGAGAGAACTCTTCCTCCTGCCCATTCTACCACCGCGCCGTATGGGGAAATACCCGCCCGTTCCACCAACCCCGGTTCTGCTTTCCCGGCGGCCGCCAGACCGGCCCCTGCTTCTTCCGCCGCCCAACCGCCGCTTTCCTCCTCTGCCAGACAATCCCATGGGCCTGTCCCTCCCCCTACCCTCCGGGCCATTCCCTTGAAACAGGTTCCCGCCACCCAGGGGAAACTGGATTTTCACCGTCAGGAGGATGAAGAAACGGCACGAAACGCCCATGAAAACGCAGCTTCAGAAAGGGATGCCTCCGCCGGATTTTCCTATCTGGGAACACTCCGCCAGCAATTCGCCCTGTTTGAAACGCCGGAAGGCCTGGTTCTGATGCATCCCAAGGCGGCCCGGGAACGCATCATATTTGAACGGCTGCGCGCACGCCGGGAAGCCCCCATGCCGTCCCAGCAGCTTCTGGATCCGGTGGTGCTGGATCTGGACCCGCGGGATTTTGCCGTCATCCGGCAGTTCGCCCCGCATTTTGACCAGGCCGGCATGGTCGTTACGCCCTTTGGACAGAATACCATCAGAATAGAATCCATCCCCGCACTGCTGGAACTGGAAAACGCACGCGCTTTTCTCCTGGAGCTGGTGGACCGTCTCACCCAGTCCGAATTCAGCCGAAATGCCAAACGCGTGGCTTATGAGACCTTCATTGGGGAATTTGCCAGAAAATCCGCCTGGAGGGAGCGCATTTCCCCTCACCGGGCCCCTGCCATCCTAAAGGATTTGCTTGCCTGTGAAGTGCCGTACTGCACCCCGGGGGGCAAACCCACGCTGGTGAATTATTCCGTTCCGGAAATTAAACGTAAATTCGGCCTACAGGCATAAGGGAACCTTGTTTTCCAAAAAACAGGCTGAAACGCTGCAAGATTTTACGGCGAACGGAAAATATGCAGCCAAAGACGGATTGATGCCCGCTTCTGCGGTATATTATTTTCCCTTACCGATACTCAGTTTTATTTCAGCCGCAGTAAGGGGCAGAAACTCTCCCTGGCAACAGGGATCATTTTATCCTGTCCGGCTTACGGACACCTTTTCCGTCTTGTCCGCCAGAACTCTGGCATTCGGACGCATCCTCCCGCATACAACAGGGAGCTTGCTCTTGGCAAGGAAGTTTCCCGCGTTTATACTGCAGTCTTCCAGATAAATTCCCAGCCATGCCAGACTCTCCCCCCAGTACCTCCCCCACTCCGCGCATCGCTGAAACTGCCGCCGGGAAAATTCTGGCGGGCCTGCTGGCCCTTTTTTACATCTTCCTGACAACGACGGCGGCAGGCGGGGAATGGCACACCCTTTTCCTTCCCGCCTGCTTTCTGGCGGCAGCCCTTCTGCTGTTCTGCTTCTGTATTCTCCGGGGATACAAGATTCCCAGCTCCGGACTGCCGGGCTGGCTGGCCCTGGGGCTGGGAGGCGGCTATTTCCTTGTCCGGGCATGGTTTTCCCCCTGGTTTTATTATGAGAGCGTAGCGGATCTGGGCCTTATCGCCACGGCCATCGTCATGTTCGCGGCGGGAACGTATGCCGGAGCCGGAAACGGGGAAAAGAGCATTCTTCCCGTACTGGCTGCGTCATTGGGGCTACTGAATGCCCTGCTGTGGGGGTATCAGAACATAACGGGAACGGAAGCCTCCTGGTTCAGACCGGATTATTCCCTGTTCGGCACGGAAATCCACAACATCGGATTGTTCGGATACAAAAATTTTTCCGCCCATTTCCTGTCCGTCACCGGTTTTTTCCTTTGCGCATACAGCATGGCTTCCGCCAGAAAATGGGGCATCCGCCTGTTCACGGGATTGGCGCTCATCCTCGTTTCCTTCACGTGCGGCTCGCGGTCCGCCTTCCCAAACGCCCTGGCTGGCGTAACCCTGTGCTTCTTTATTTATACCTCCAGCGTTTTCCGCAATAACAGAAAATTTTACACGGCGTCCATCCTCTTTATTATCCTTCTTTTCCTGGGCACGTCCTATGCCGTGCTGGATTTGTCCCGGGGGGCGGGCAGGCTTGCCGCCCTTCTGGATACATTTTCCTTCGGCAACCGGCTGGACCTGTCCAAACTGGCCTGGGCGCTGGCGGACCAGGCTCCGCTGTTCGGTCACGGCAGCCGGATGTACACCAATCTTTCCACGGAGTTTTTCTCCGGAGCCAACCTCCCCAATTTTGCCCACCACGAATACGCACAAGCCGCCTGCGACTACGGCTATGCCGGGCTGGGGCTGATGCTGGCTCTGCTGGCCCTGTTTCTTATTTCCGGACTCCGGAGCGTTCTGAAATTGTCGGGAGAACATCAACGGCCCAATCCCCTGGGACCGGCGGCGTTCTGCGTATTGTGCATCGCCGCTTTCCACGCCTATGGGGAATTCATCTGGCATAACCCTGCCTTGCTTGGAGCCAGCGCCCTATGCGGCGGCATTACCTGCACGGCCCCTCTTTCCAGGGTGAAGGCTTCGCGCCGAGCCGGCCGCTGGCTTCAAGCGACCGTCGCGCTGCTGATGGCCATATTGGCCCTGTGTTATGTGTTTCTGGCTTTTCCGGTCTGGAAAAACTCCCTTCAAGCCGTCCCGGCTTCCTCCAGCAACCGGCTGCCCATGCTGGAAGAGGCCGCCTCCTGCAGCCTGGACCCGGATTTGGTGCGGCGCAACATTCTGAATGCCGCAGGCAGTTCTCCCCCCCCAAGCCCAGCCCGGCTCAAAGCATTGGAGCATCAGGAAGAAAAAGCGGAACTCCTGAGCCCCGGAAACCACGGCCTGACGGCGGCTAAAAGCCTCCTTTACATCCTCCAGGGACGCCTCACGGAAGCGGAGCAGCTGCTCCGCCCATACGTAGAGAGCCCCGGCAGGTTTGATGACCGAATGTTCGCCTGGACTACCATTTACAATAATATGCTGTATTCCTGGAGTACGGCCATTGCTGCCCAGTCCCCCGGACGCGCCCTGTCCATGGCCATGACGGCCCAGCGCCTGATGTCCGCCCAAACGGACCGGTGGCTGTATTATGGGGCCCTGGACCCCGAAGTCAGGAAAAAACACTACTCGCGCCTCAATGAGCTCAAGATTCTCATCATGATGCTCCAGGCCCGCGGAGCGATGCCCGACCCTTCCTGGAGGAAATAGTATTCCGGAGAATCGGGGAAAAGGAATCTGTGTAGCAGCCGTTATATCCCTTTTTCCCGGGAAGCCGCTCCATACGGAAGTCTCCCCGTCTTATCCGGTTTCTTTTTTACCGGATTCCGCGTCAGCTTATTCGTCCACGTAACACAGAGCGTACTGCAGCCAGAAAGAAGAAAAGCCGACAGTTGGCGCAGCAAGTCCGCACAGGCGTTACGCCGGAATTTTAAGCGGATTCAGCTATCTTCCGATGGAAGCGGCCGCCTCTCCGGAACAGAATCGTTTGTTTCTTTTTCCCCCAACTGCGGACTGCCTCTGTTGGCGGTCCCGTAAAACGCATGTCCCGACGCAGCTCAACAGAAAAAAACTTTCCCGGCTCTATTCCTTTATCGAATCTTTTTGTATGAACATAACCATCAAACGAATTTATGACCCCAAGGAACCCGGAGACGGCTACCGCGTCCTGGTGGACCGGCTCTGGCCCCGCGGCATTTCCAAGGAAAAAGCTTCCTGGGACGAGTGGCTGAAGAACATAGCTCCATCCACGGCGCTCCGCCAGTGGTTTGCCCATGATCCAGTCAGATGGGACGCATTCCGCAAAAAGTACGACGAGGAACTGGATGGAAACGGAGAAGCCGTTTCCCATCTGCTACGGCTGGCGCGGAAAGGGAAGGTTACTCTGCTTTACTCCGCCAGAAATACGGAGCACAATGAAGCTGCGGCTCTGAGGGATTACCTTTTGCAACGGTTTGCTTCATAAATAGAAGCATATTTCTGTACAAACTCCATCCGCAAGCCCCAAATGCTGTCACGGGAACCTATGATACGGCAGGATTTCTTCTCTCGTTCATGAACAAGCGAAGAAAATGGAAAGGAGGTGAATACAATATGGCCAGCAGTTCCCACATGGGTGGGAGTCATAAGGGCAGTTCCAAAAAACGCTCTGAGACTACCACAAGCAAAACCGGGCGGCGCATCAAACGCGATGCTTCAACCGGGCAGTTTATGAGCGATAAAAGCTCAGGCTCCAAAGAAAAACATTAATGCCCGCGAGTTTTCCGCCTGATTCAGGCTCCGGACCCGGTCCGGAGCCTTTTTATTTTTCTCCGCATCCGGAACATGAGGAAGTCTTCCGCCATCAACGCAGGCCCAACTCCTCAAAAGCCCGAAGGCCCAGCGCTTCAGGGGCTTTCCGGTCTCCGCGCACCACAACGGCAAAAGGCTCTTCCCTGCCCGGAGCATAATACGCGGCCCGCAAAACAAGTTCCTCCCCATCCAGATGGGCGTAAACACCCACAGGCGTAGAACAGTTCGCACCCAAACGCACCAGAAAAGCCCGTTCCGCCAGCGCACAGGCAAAAGCTTCCGGATCATTGATTCCTTTCAGCATTTCCTCCGTCTCCCTGTCCGAGGAACGGCATTCCATTCCAACAATGCCCTGCCCCACGGCAGGAATAAAAACTTCCACCGGCAGGGAACGCATGTAAAGTTTTCTTCCCTCCACAAGGGTTTCCGGAGCGTACAGCCCCAGGCGCTCCAAACCGGCCCTGGCCAGAATCACGGCATCCCAGCCGGGCTGTTCCACCAGTTTTCCCAAACGCGTGGGCACATTCCCCCTCAGGTTTTCAAATCTCAGGCCGGAGCCCCAGTATGTGCGCGCCATCAGGCGTCGGCGCACGCTTCCGGTAGCCAGCGTTCCGGAACCGTTCCAGTCCGGTTCTTTCGTGATAAGCACATCCTCCACGGCAGCACGGGGCAAGACAGCGGCCAGTGTGAAGCCGGAAGCAAGCTCGCTCGGCACATCTTTGAGGCTGTGCACCGCTACGTCAATTCGGCCATCCCGGAGGGCGGTTTCCAGTTCCTTAATGAAGATTCCCTTGTCCACCATGCCGGAAACGCGGGCCACATCCGCCAGAGGAACATCCGTGCGGCGATCGCCGATGGTATGGATGATTTCACGGCGCACGTCCAGTTCCGGGTAACGGAGGGAAAGGGCAGCACAGACCATATCCGCCTGGGCTAGGGCCAGGGCACTCCCGCGGGTGCCGATGATGAGGGTATTTTTACTGGTCATAAAGAGCGGAATCCGGAAAATATCTGGAAATGCTGTCACGGATGATGGCCTCGCACCGGGAGACCTCCTGCTCCCGGCTGCGCTTGGCCTCATCCGCCAGCTGGGTGAGGGTGTCAATGTCGTAGAGATACACTTCCTCAATATCCGCCACGTCCGGAGAGATGTTGCGCGGCACGGAAATATCAATCAAAAAGAGGGAGCGGTATTTACGGGAGGCGCGCAAAGGCAGCAGCGTTTCCCGGGTGATGATGCAGTGGGGAGCAGCGGTGGCGGCCACCACCACGTCAATATCCCTGAGATAGTTCCCCCACACGTCATACCGGATGGCCTGGCCGCCGATCATGCCCGCCAGCTCTACCGCACGGTCAAAGGAGCGGTTGGCCACATAAATGCCCTCAGCACCCCGGGCATGCAGGGCACGCCCCGTAACGCGGCTCATCTCGCCCGCCCCCAGAATAAGGACGCGGGTGCCGGAAAGATCCCCGAAAATTTGTTCCGCCAGCTCCACTGCCACGGATCCCACGGAGGTTGCCCCGGCATGAATCTGGCTTTCCGTCCGCACTTTTTTACCGATAGTAAAGGCTTTCTGAAAGGTTTTGTTGGCGCAGGCCGCAGTTATTCCGGCATCCAGAGCCGTATGGTAGGCCGTTTTTACCTGGCCAAAGATTTCCGTTTCCCCCAGCACCATGGAATCCAGGCCGCTCAACACGCGGCACAGATGCCCTAGAGCATCTTCTCCCTGATGGCTGTAAAAATAAGAAGCCATATCCAGTTCCCCGCGCCCATCACCCAGAAAATGGGATAAAATGTGCTCCTGCGCATTTTCCGGTTCGTTGGACCAATAATAAATTTCCATGCGGTTGCAGGTGGAAAGCACAACGCACTGGTCCACTCCAGGAAGGGAACGGATGCGCTGTCCTTCCTCCCGGAGCTTATGGGACGGCACGGCAAACCGCTCCCGTATTTCCACGGGAGCGGTCCGGTGATTCAAGCCTAAACAAACCATTCTCATCAGCTTACCAGGAAAATGCTCATGGATGCAATAAAGAGGGCCACGCAGCAGCAGGCCAAAATTTTTCCCGGCATGCCGCGGCGGTAAATGAACCACAGCAGGACGCTGTAGCCTGCCGTGAGAAGAATGACAATGGATGTCTTGGCCGCATTAATGGGGAGATGCCCCCGCCATCCGAACCATTCCCCGAGCAGAAGAAGGAGGAATGCCACAAGAACCAGGCGCTTCATGCTGGCTTCCAGTGTACGGATGGGAGGAAGCACACAGCAGGTGCCGGGAATCCGGTGTCTTTTAAGACATTCATTCTGCATGCAGAACGCCGCCCCCGCGGCAGCGGCCAGGCCACCGGCTCCGTAGGACATCATGGCTATGCCCACATGCGCCGTCACCCAGAAGTCATGCGTGCCCTGCACGTCCGCTCCGGAACGGCCTATCAGCAGAGAAAAAACCGTCAGCACGGCAATAGCCGGAGCCGTAAAGATGCCAAGCACGGACATTCGGTAAGCACGTCCCAGCATCAGATAAAAGAGATTGATGCTCCAGGAAAGGAAGAAGAGCACCTCTGAAGCGCCGCGGATGGGACACATTCCCGTCTGGTACGCTTTGACGCATAGCGCCCCTGTCTGGAGAACAAAGAGGCACGCCATCCAAAGATGGGCATATAAAAACCGCCGGCCGGAAGCCAGCAGGCGCCATCCCAGCCCTGTGAAAGCCAGAGAAAGGATGAGAGAGGCAACGGCCCACCAGTTATCGTTCATAAATCCGGCGCGGAAATGGTTCAGGAACGCAAATCGCGCTCAATGACGGCATATGCCTGGTGGTTATGGATGGATTCAAAATTTTCCGCTTCCACCCGGTACCAGCTGAAGGCGGAATGACTCTGCGTTTTCAACGCCACGTTGCGCACCAGATCTTCCACAAAGACAGGGTTTTCATAAGCTTTTTCCGTCACCCATTTTTCATCCGGCCTTTTCAGGACGCTGAACAGGGAGCAGCTCGCGCAGGATTCCACCAGGTCAATCAGGTCTTCAATCCAGACGGGCCTGGAGGCGAAACGCACGGAATAAGTAACCAGCCCGCGCTGGTTGTGGGCTCCGTAGGCACTCATGGCCTTGGAGCAGGGGCAAAGTGTCGTCACGGGAACGATAACTGTCAGCTTGAAATCAGCCAGTTTGTTGTTCGCTTCCGCCTCCATCTCAAACCGGACAACGTAATCCATGAGCCCTTCAATTCCGGTCACAGGAGCGTTTTTGGAGCGGAAAAACGGGAATTCCATTTCCACATGGGAACGGCGGGCGGACAGACGGCGGAGCAGTTCCCGCGGAATGGCCAGGGCCGTATGCACATCCAGCAAGGGGCCATGCTGATGCAACGCTTCCACAAAACGGCTCATATGGGTGCCCTTGAATTCTTCCGGCAGATCCACCGCCAGAGAAACCGTCGCCACGGTGGACTGGATGCGGTTGAGCTTGTCCTGTATCTGGATGGGGAAGCGCAACCCTTTTACGCCCACCCGGTCAATGGAAATATTGCGCGTATCCGCCTCGGACTGGGTATCTTTCAGTTCCTGCATGGAAAAAGAGGATGATGGGTGGAAATAAAACGGGAGTCTGCCCTGTTACCGGACAAACTCCCGCCTGCAAAGACAATTCTACCGAAAGAGATTTTCCTTGGGGCTTGTTACGGCAGAAGGTTGATGGAACGGGCCCGCTTGATTTCACGGGTTATCTTGCGGTGCATCTTGGCGGACAGCCCGGTCACACGGCGGGGAAGAATCTTGCCGGTTTCAGAGGTGAACTTGGACAGAAAATCAGGGTTGAGCAGATTGACCTGATCCATCGGGATGTCGAGACGGCGGCGCGGCATCTGACGATTGCACGTGCGGAAACGAATACGGCGTTCTACAGTCTTGGGTTCAGTGGACATAATAATAAAGATAATCGATAAGCCGAACCAGTTAACGCATTTCACGATGAAGCGTACGGCGCTTCAGGAAAGGATTGTACTTAATCTTTTCCAGGCGGCCGGGAGTACGCAGGCTTTTTTTATTGCGCGTGGTGACGTAGCGGGACGTAGGCTTTCCTTCGGCTTTGGCCTCGGTGCATTCGAGGATGATGATGTCTCTTGGCATGATGAAAATGTGTTACGGGGGAGGATTTATACACTATTCTTCGTCATCGTCAAGAGAAACAGATAAATCTACATCATTTTGTCCTCCGGCAAAGCCCAGGGCCACTCTGGGACGGAACCTGGCATTCTGGCCTTTTTCCTTTTCCCACTGGGCCTGGCATTCCACGGTAAGCCGCGCAAAGGGGATGGCCTCCAGACGCAGGATGGGAATGACCTTGTATGACATTTCGCAGATGCCATATGTTCCGTTGTCAATGCGGGCGAGCGCCTGTTCGATTTCATACAGGCCGTCCTGCTCTTTGGAAAGCAGGCTGAGCGCAAAATCACGGTCATAGGCGTCACTGCCGGCATCCGCCTGGTGCTCCCCGGAGCCGGAAGCCTCACTGCCTTCCGGATGATTCCGGAGAGTATCGCGGGCCACGCCGCTCATGTTGTCCAGAGCCCTGTCGCGCAAGTCCAGCAGATGCTGGCGCTGCATCTGCACAAAAGGCTCCCATTCGGGGTTGGCGGCCAGTTCGGCCCTGGCGGCGGCAATGGCTTCCGCCTGTTCATCCGTCAATTCATTTTTCGCGGGAGCGGGAGCCGGGGCAACAGGAGCGGGAGCGGTTTTCTTAACCGGAGCCTTTCTGGCCGTTTTCGGCGCAGGCTTCTTTTCCATTTCAGCCGCGGCGGGGGGCGCCCCTTTTGGCGGCGTTGGGGGGGGGGCGGGTT
>OGRT01000153.1_pt1 | contig 82602 bp, 77 predicted proteins | sample 1553581 | NCBI WGS metagenome assembly OGRT01 (sample SAMEA2580113, study PRJEB22360) | human gut metagenome | biome: human gut; feature: human-associated habitat; material: faeces | place: Denmark | collected 2008/2010
GAATACATGCCTGTCACGCATGGGGTCACGGGTTCGAGTCCCGTACGCACCGCTTACGAAAAAAGACTGAAATAAGAAAGTCGAAGACAATATCCTCAAAGTCAGTAACTTTGGGGATATTTTTTTTGTTATACCACGACAGATGAATACCCCGTTGGAAGTCGAAAATTGGACAAATCGAGTAACCAAATCGTAACCAAGAAAAAAAACGGGAATTTTGGTTACGACTTCGTAGATATGTCGTTGATTTGTCGTTGTTTACGTTCAATTTTATCGACACGCCGTAACCTAAAATCCTGAGCAGAAAAAGGAAACAACCGGCACGTTTACGATTCATTTCATGAGGATACACGACAATGACCCTCAAATGTCTGTTTCATAGCCGCCAAGTGTCCGCCTGTGGATTGCGTCAAGTGATTGTCAAACAGTATTTTTGCAACAAAAAACTTAAAAGCGCATGAAACGGAACACATTCAGCGTACTTTGTTACGCAAGGAAAAGGGAACAAGGAAAGGACAAGCAGTATCCTATCATGGTTCGCATCACCATTGACAGCGAACAGGTACAGTTCAACTCACAGTTAATGGTGGATAAGAAGATGTGGAAGGACGGTGGCGTAGTCGGTCGTAGTGCGACGGCGGTGTATTTGCGCACGCAGATAGAGAAAATCAAGACCGACATTACCCGCATCTACGAAAAGGAAATCGAAAACAACCGCTACCCTTCACCGCTGAAGCTGAAGAACATCTATCTGGGCATTGAAACGAAAGCCAACACGTTGCTGACCGTGTTCAAGAAGATGAACGAGGAAAAGCGGAAGGAAGTGGGCACGTCGCTCTCACAGAACACCTACAAGAAATACGACCTGACATACCGCCGTATGGAAGAATACATTCAGTTCAGGTTCAGGAAAGAAAAGTATAAAGACATTCCATTGACGGAAATCAACGAGGAATTTATCAACGGCTTCCGCAACTTCCTGCGTGTGGACAAGAAGGTCGGCCACAACGCCACCTCGAAGATGATGCAACTGTTCAAGAAAGCCGTTACCCGCGCAAGGAACGCCGGTCTTATCCAGTTCAACCCATTCACGCAGCCCATCACCTTCGTTCAGGTGGACAAAGGCTTTCTGACAATGGACGAACTCCAGAGCATTATGGACAAGGAGATTGAAGTGGAACGCCTGCAACGGGTGCGCGACGTCTTTGTATTTTCCTGTTGGACGGGGTTGGCGTACATAGACGTATATCTGCTCAAAGACGAACATATCCAGAAGTATCTGGACGGCAACTATTGGATTATCTCCAAGCGCCATAAGACCGGTGTGCCCATCAACGTGCGCCTGTTGGACATTCCCCTGCGCATCCTGCAAAAGTACAAGGGTAAACAGCCCGACCACCGTGCCCTGCCCATGCCGAGCAATCAGAAGATGAACGCATATCTGAAGGAACTCGCTGATATTTGCGGAATTAGGAAGAATCTGACCTATCACCTCGCAAGACACACGTTCGCCACAACCGTTACGCTAACTAACGGAGTATCAATAGAATCCGTATCAAAAATGTTGGGACATACTAATATTCGCACTACGCAAATCTACGCGAAGGTAATCAACCAGAAAAGCGGCAGTGAGATGGAAGCCCTTTCCGACAGGCTGCATGTATCCATGAACGCATTATAGAAAGGAGGACAAATATGAGAACGATAGAAAGACAGCTTAGAGCCAGACAAACGGCGGTGAGTCTGAACGAAAAGGAATTGAGCAGACTGATGAAAGCCACGTTTGACACACCGCGTTTGGAACAGGTGCGTGACCTTTTCATCTTTTCGAGCTTTACAGGCCTGCATTACCAGAACCTGAAATCCCTCCGTAAAGAGAATTTCCACAACAAGTACGGGCAGAAGTGGATTTTCATGGTAAGGGAGCAGACCGACGCTTTCATCCACATTCCCCTGCTGCCTGTCCCACAAATGATATTGGAGAAGTACAAAGTCCGGTTTGCCGGAACGGATGAACTGTTGCCCGTCCCCAGCAACCAACGGCTGAATGTCTATCTGAAAGAGATTGCGGAACTCTGCGGCATCGAAAAGAACATGACCATGTATCTGGCTTACCATACGTTCAAGGATACGATAACGACAAAAAACGGCATATCCACCGGTACGGTATGCCGCATGTTAGGGCGGTTCGACCTGCGCGGCCGCCATGCTTATGTTACCGACCGCATCATCAAGCGCGAAATGGACAGAGTGGCGCGTAACTGCACCCCGTTTGAAAAAATTGCGGCGCAATACATCATGACAACCAATAAATCCGTATATTGTCCTACCAAATAAAACGATACCCCTATGCTACACAGAGGAAACATCACCATCACCGGGCTGGAGGACATCAACCGCCACCCCACAGTCAGCGTCAAGTTGGAGAACGGCAACGTATGGCTCACCAAACATGAGCTTGCCCGCCTGTTCGGAGTGTTCATCCAGACGATAGACGCCAATATGCGCTCCATCTTCAAGTCGCGCATCCTGAACGAGAGCGAGGCGACCATCACGGAAAAGCAGGACAAGCGATACGTTACCTACTACAATCTGGAGGCCGTCATCTTTCTCAGCTTCCGTATCAACACCTATTGCACGAAGCTGTTCCGCGAATGGGTGCTCAACTCCCTGTGCGAATACAAACGGCTGAAGGAGAAGCAGCCTGAAGTCCTTGTTGTGTTCAACGCTTCGGACAACCAGACCTTTATCTCGTATAACTGAAGTTCCCCGAATCCCGCAAAAGCGAGCCTTGTCCGTGAAATAAACCGGGCAAGGCTCGCTTTGTATCCTCCAAACCCTTATCTTTGGGCAGAAAAAAACCTAAAGATGATAGAAGACCTCCACATATCCGTCCCTCTTAGTGAAGTACCCGAAGCCCAAGTGGGCAATTACTTCATCCTCTCCGAGATGCCCGGCGAGTTCCTGATAATCCAAAAGCCCGACAACACGTTCTATTTCCTATGTAGCCGGGAGTGCGACATCGTGCGGATATGCGAGTCCTTCGACTGGTACATCGTGTCGAAGGACGCTTTCAACGACCGCCTGAGCATCGGCATCGGTCTGGCTGACAAGGAAAGCATCGACGGCGAGGTCTATCGCGTGCAGGACGAAGCCACGCTTTCCCTTTGGCGCGACATCCTCCGCTTCACCTTCGACAGCGATTTCGTGCGCCAGTTCTTCCCCTACAACACCCGTTTCAAGGGCAAGATGCGCATCGACGGCGCATTGTGCTTCTACATCCATGACTATTACCCCACGCGCTGCAAGGGCATTGCCGTGGAAGACCGCAAGACCAGCAATTTGGTCTTCCGCTTCAAGGAAGGACAGCAGGCGGCTCTCGTCGCCAAAATCTTCTCCCTCTGCATCGCCCGTATGCCTTTCTACAAGGAAAAGGCGGCCAATGCCGTGCTTATCCCCATCCCGGCAGCCACCCGTGAGCGCAACGCCGCCCGTTTCGCCCGGTTTTGCAGCCTCCTTTCGCGCCGCTTGAAAATCACCGACGGCTTTCGTGCCACTTGGATAAGGGAAGACCGTGAGCAGATGAAAGGCACTCACGGCCTCGACAAACTCTCCAACCTCATATTCCATCCCATCTATTTTCAGGGACGCGATGTGTTCCTTGTGGACGACATTGTGTCCACCGACGAGAACTTCACGCAGATGAAACGCAGGTTGATGCAGCTTGGAGCCAATTCCGTTACCGGCCTGTTTTTGGGGCGGACAGTAAAAAATGGGAAAGGATAAAAACGAGTTGCCCGGAACACACATTCCAGTTCCCGACCCATGCAGCGGAATGTAAAAGCCCGTCATTTCCGTCGGCAAGCATATCCCCGTTCCCGTCGGGAATGGAAATACCCTTGCCGCCTACGCAAAACCGTAGAAACATGCCGCATGGTCAAGCGTGATGAACCAAATCATCACACCATATCCCATACGCCACTTTTCCTTGCCCGGTTTTGCCGCAAGGTAGGCTTTTACGCTTGCCCGACCCGCCCGTTATTGCACGTTGCCGCCTTCGAGGGCGGAGTCGAAAGCACTATAATGGTCATCGTCATGCACGCTCAATGCCGCCACGAGGCTGTTCAACGTGCGCACGGCATCCAGCCGTTGTTCTGGCGAGCATTCCTCCGGATGGCTCAATACATCAATGGCGCAGGTCAGATGCGCCTTTGTCTGCTGCAAGGTGGACACATCTTGAATGGGAAACAGGTAGAAAAGTCCTTCATCGGAAGAACGGACGATGCCCTTCAGGGCGGTAGCTTGTAATTCCATATCTTTCGGGTATTAACAAATGACGTAACGCTGCCGGCCACCACGTTCGAGGTATCGCCAAATAACCCAACACAAAGTGAACCGGCAGGTTACGTCAAGGTATAACCTACCCGGTTCATTTACCTTTGTGTTTTTGAAATTGGCGATTTCCGAACGTCAGTAAATGAACAACATTACCACGATGCTATTTGCACCGCTGGCACAAAGGTAAGAAAATAACGCCAATAATCCATTGCCATCCTTAAAAACCTCCTTCGGAAAATCCATTGCGGAAAGAAATCAATGTCCCTACGGTATGTTTCCCTTGCCGCTTTCATTCCCCATCACTCCACAATGTGCTATTGAAAGGTTGGATGAGCTGACTTATTACGCGCGCAAAGGTAATTTCGGGTTTTGACGGACTAATCAAATTTTTTAGGCACAATCTCCACGCTTCGCAGGCTCAGGTAGTATTCTGCCGAAAAAATTTGATTCTGCAAAACCCTGTCCTTTGCCCCGCTTACGAAATAAGTCAGCTCACCCAACTCGTCAATGCATAAAAAAAATGTCGTGATTATGAAAGCAACAAGAGAAACAAATGGAAATAAGTCGCTTCCCAATCTGCCTCTGCATAAATTCTTGGGCGTGGCGGCGAGGTTCTTCCTTGCGGCACTCGGCACATCCCTGTACGGTGGCTCCCTTCTGGTGTGGTTCGTCGGGCTGTGGCTGGCGTGGAACTTCCTTGTAGGTGTAGTCCGTTTCCTGTGGGTCTGCCTTGTGTTCCTTTTTGCGTTTGTTTCGGTTGTCGCTTTCATAGTCTGGGTATTAACACTCTAAACTCACATCATCATGGATACAACAAACATTTCAAAGAACGTTTCGTTTACCGGACACCGCTCCGGCAGGATAAGCCAACCCATGCTTACTCTTTTTACAGGCATGGTGACGGAAATCAAAAGACTGTATGCTTTGGGCTACCGTAACTTTCTCTCAGGCATGGCGGAAGGCAGCGATTTGATTTTTGCAAAGGCAGTCTTGACGGTAAGAAACGAATTAACCGATATACGGTTGGTAGCTGCCATCCCTTTCCGGAAGCAGTCCGCACGCTATTCCGACACGAACAAGAGGCTTTACATCAGTCTGTTGGAAGAAGCGGACAAGACGGTTATCCTTTCAGAAAGCTATCACAAGGGCTGTTTCCACCGGCGCAACGACTTTCTGGTGGAACATGCGGCAATCATGCTCGCTTATTGGGACGGACTGCCCTATGGCGGCACATACTATACCATAGGAAAGGCGCAGATGCTGAACAGAATAATTATAAACCTTTATAAATAAGAACGCTTATGAAACGGTACAGCAAGACTATCGCACAGCAGTGCAAGTATTATGAAGTGGAGGACATTTTCGAGTACATGGTGGAAACCTACATCAACGGCAACCACAGCACCTTTACCCGGCTGTTCAAGGAACTGGAGAAGGACGCACGCAGGCTGTTCATCGAATACCTGTTGTGGGAAGTCAATCCCCAATACCACGTGGAAATACTGAAAGCAACCATCTAAAGAATTACGGTATGGACAAGATAATATCCCAAATGACGAAAGAAGAAAAATTGCAGGCTTTGGCGGACTACCATGCCTGCAAGCGTGAGCGGCACATCATTCTCCGCTATATCCAGGCACTCCGCCGGGAAGATGCGGAACAGACCGCCTATTTCGAGAGCTTCGGCGAAAGCGTGCATCAAATTGTGCTGAACGTGAATACCTACGAGCGCAGGCTTGTTTTCGGCTATGTGGACAAGCAGTTCAACGAATATGGATGGATAAATGGCATGTTGCCCATCGTGGAGGAAATACGGTTGGACACATCCAACGTGATACACATCGGCCAGTCCGTGAATGGCACGTATGCCGTTACGGTGAGCTGGTGTACCGGCACGGCAGGAGGCGGTAGCCACCCATCGGTATGGGATGAACCCATTTCCGACTACAAGGAAGCGGTACGCACGGGAATACATCGGCTGGAAGGGCATTACACTTATGCGGAACGCCGCTCCCTGACAGACAGGGGGAACTACAACCCGAAGTATATCCGCAGGCTGAAAGCCGGATTGCGGGAATTGAAGTTACGCTACACCGCCCCGCAGCAATTGAGCCTTTTTTGATTATTCACCTATAAATATATAATGTATGGACGTAAAGATTGAAAGCATGATTTTCGGGTGGGACGAGCGGATACCCGAAGCGTTGGTAAAGTTCATCAATTCCGTGACGCTTACAAAAGACGAACAGGAGCTTCGCGAACTGGTCAAAGTGTTTGCCCGAAGCAAGGAGTTCAACCGCTTCTTCGCTTTCGGATACGGGAGCAGCCACTTTTGGCTCAAACAAAGAATGGCATCCGACCCGGGCAAGTGCATGGAGAACCGCTTATTGATTGTCGAATTTTAATGGATGGCATGATGGCTACAAGAATGACAGAAAACGGCGTTTCGACCTGCCGGACAGCAGGGACAGAACAATTCGAGAAATTCCAGACTGGTTTTGGGAGAAGAAAACGCACGCTTGTGCAGTACGATTACAGGGCATCCGATGGGGAATTGTTCTCCTGCGTGGCTCCGACTTTGGAGGAATGCCGCCGCAGGCGCGATGCATGGTTATCGGAAAAGGAAAGAAAGGAGGCCGGCAATGAATGACGGTTACGAAACGCTGATAATCACATTTAGCGAACCCATCGAGGTTTTGGACGGTAGGTTTGAGGACATCGACACATGGGGCGTGGACAGCCTGAAGAAGTGGGTGGACGATTACGAGACCACACGCTTCACCCCGATAAACGGCTATACGGCAGTCATCACATCCGAATACAACATGAAGCCCGTAAGGGAATGGTTGGAACATTACATGCCCATAGCGGAAATGAAGGAATTGTAGAGGGATGATGCGCTTGCAGAAGCAGCCCGCCGGAACCAATCCGACGGGCTGCAACCGTTTCACGCCACCGGCATGTCAGTCCGTTTCCTCGCCCCAAAGCTCCGTATCAGTCGGGGCATGGCGTATGGCACGCCAGATGCAACAGCCGGTTACGGCAAGAAGCGTCAAGTAAGCAATGGCAAAACAAAGCATAGCCGTCAGTATTATGGAGCAGGCTGTTCCGGGTTCTCTACTCCTTCTTCCGTCTCGTTGTTGAACGAAAAGCTCTTGGTTACCGTCTGGTTAAACGAATCCACAATGTAGATGTCAATCGTCTGCTGGTCGGTGCAGAGCGACCTGTAATAGAGCCGGAAGGTCTCGCCCGGCAACGAATAAAGGTCATTGGGCAGCAATACCGTGCCGTCCTCCAGACGAAGCTCCCCCTTGCCCGTAGGCTGGAAATAGCGGATGAAATACTCCGTTTCCTCGTACCGCCCGCTGCGTACCAACTGGCAGCGTATTTCGGCTTCCCCGCCTTCCACGATGGTACTCTGTACCGGCAGGGTTGCCAAATCGAACTCATACACCTGCTGGATGTCCAGCTTGTCGGAACAGGCGCAAAGCAGCACGGCGGCAACCAGCGCGAAACCGGCGGTAAAAATCAGTTCAGTCATTCGTTTCATTTTCTTGATGATTTATTAGTCCAATATGAATTTCAGTCCCACCCCGAACTGGAAGTGGAAATTTCCCGTATCGCCACCCCACAGGCAGCGTTCACGCGCATGGAGCAGCAATACCGTCCGGTTGGTGAGGTAGGTCTCTATCTCCAGCGACACCGCGCCGCCATAGACGAAAGCGTCGCCGTCCGTGATGCGTGCCCCGTCATGGAGCAGGCTCTCGCCCCAGTTCACCGTTTCATAGCCCGCCATCGCCGAGCCGCCCACGTAGCAGAGGAACACCTTGTTCGCATCCGAGAGGAAGTTGTAGTAGTATCCCCCTTCCGCCGTGAACTGCGACACCGGCAGGCGCGTGTCCTTGTACGGGTGGTACTTTTGCAGGTACTCCGCACCGAACACCCACCTGCTGCACCCTTTCGTGTACGAGTCCATCGACAGCCCGAAGTGGTAGCCCAACTCATTGCGCCGGCTTGCCGAATGGAAGCCGTCAGCCATGCCCGCCGTCAGCCGCAGCCCTTTCATGCCCGGCAGACAGCGTTGCGCCTGCACCTTGCCTGCAAGGACAAGGCACAGCACCATGCCGATTAGAATAAACACCGTCCGTTTCATCCTACTTCACTTTCAGTTCGTTGATGACACGGGCACGCACCAGCTCGGCATTGGTCACCGTGAACTGCTGATGCCGCCCGCCGTTCTGCTCGTTTATCTCCACCACCAGTTGCTTGTCGTCCGGCAGGGTGAACTTGGGCAGGGTGAACACCGTGCGCTCCCGGCTCTTGCCGCCGACCTCCGTCACGTAGTTATAGGCACGCAGCGGTACAATCACTTGCTCTTGGATGGCGGTGCGCTTCGCCACTTTCCTGTCCACCACCTTGAACGACACGAAGTCCACCGTAAACGGCACGTTGGAGGAGTTCTTCAGTTCCGTATGGAAATAAAGCAGCCCGTTGTGCGTGTAGATGCCCTTCAGGATGTATTGGATGCCGAAGCGTTTGCAGCCGATGTGCTTTACCAGCCGCTTGTCGTCCTTGTGGATGGACTTCATGATGAGCCGCACCAATAACGGCGACTCGCTGCCCAATTCCTTCAGATAAACCTCCTGCGAATTGTTCGGGCGGTTCACCGCTTCCCCGTCGTGCAGGAAGTCCTTCATCTCGATGTTCAGCTTGGTCGGCTCGTCGGCATACTTCACGTTGAAGGTATAGTAGCTTCCATCCTCGGTAATCACCGCCAGATTGGTCTCTCGGGAGAAGTCGCGCAAGGCGGCCTTCACCCGGAGCACGTTTTCCGAGCCGTCCGCCTTGCCCGCAATGATGTCGGCGGAACCCAAGTCCACATACTTGATGGCGGAGGGAAAGATGATATGCACGGTCTTGTAAAACGTAACCTCCAGCGCATACGGTGGTATCATCCGGTCGAAGGTTATCGGGCGTGTCAGCCCGTCGAACAGGTCGCCGGTGGACGGGCTTTGTTTTACCCCATCATCGCCCGTTTCAGTTTGCTCTACTGTTTCTTCCGTTTCTTTCAAGTCGGTTTCTTCCACGACCCTCTGCGCTTGGGCATGGGTCATTGCGGTCATGAGAGCCGCCATAAGCATAATTTTCTTCATTTTTCCTTGTGAATAATAGTGATACATAAGATTATTTCTTGGGCACAAGCAGCACCGCGTGGTTCGCTTTGAGCGTTACCTTGACGGTGCGGAACTTCGTGGCGAGGTATTGCGACAGCCCCTGTATCGCACCGCGTCCCAAGTCCGAGGCCAGTTGCGCCCCGGCATCGGTGGAGATGTTGATGCTGCTGCCCATCGTGGAACCCATGTTGGCCGCCATCTCCTTGAGTGCGGTCAGTTCCTGCGACCCCGGCACGGAGATGCCTTTCATGCCGCCCATGTCATATACCTCCAGTTCCACCGGCACGACCCTCCCTTTATAGGCAATGGAGCTGACGGTCAGTTCCATGCGCTCCCCGTTGATGCGTGCCGTAGCGGTCAGCACGGTGTTGGCCGGTATATACATGCCCCCGACATCGACCGGTTCCAGCAGGCGGATTTCCGCCTCCTTGCCGTCGCTTACCGTGACCGTGCGCCGGATGCAGGCACGGATGCTGTTCCGGGCCGATACGCCCGCATGGTCCGACACGGTATGGAACCCCAGATTGTGTGGACGGCTGTACCGTTCCATGAACTCGGCATCGGACATCGGTTGTGCCAGCATCGACACGACCTGTTCCGCCACCTGCGTGACCGGGCTGACCGTCCTTCCCTCCGTTTCCGTTACGGGTACGGACTTCGCTCCGCCACCCTCTTGCGGCAGGTAGCGCGAGGCCATCTCGTAGGATTTCTCCATCAGGCGGAGCTGCTCGTCGGCGGTTTCCTTTGCCTTGCGTTCCTCTTCCGCCCGGCGTTCCAGTTCCTGTATGCGCCATTCCAGTTCCAGCGTTTTCTGGTCGTCCTCCGGCTCCGGCTGCTCGTAGAAGCTGCCTATCTGCCGGTTGATGTCCCGGTAGGCATCCGCCGAGGTGCGGATGGACGACCTGCCCGATGATGCAGTTTCTTCGGTCTGGAACACATCTTCCACGGCCTCCCTGTCCGTATCATCCTCCGCCACCGCCAAGTCCTGCAGGGTGCTCATCTTCTCCCGCTGCTTGCGCTCGAAATCCTGCTGTTCGTAGGCGGCACGCTTGTCCGAAGGCAGGTTCTTTTCCTCCGGCATGGGCACTTCCACGTTGAAGCCGTCGGGCAGGCTCTCCCCCTCGTCCGACGGTGCGAATATCAGCCACATCGCCACGCCGAAGACAAGGAACAACAGCGGATAGACCAGCATCTTCCTCCGTTTCCGGATTTCTTCGGGAGTCAGCGGTTGGGACTCCTTCCGCCCGAGTTCATTCTTTTTTGCCGTTTCCGGCTGTTTTTCCGTTTTGTTCTCTTTCATGTTTCCTGTCATGATTAAAATGGATACTGTCTTTACTTATGCCCGGATGCAGTTCCAACTGCCGCATCCGTTCTATTCTCATCTGCTCTCCCCGGCGTTTGCCGATGTTGTATATCGACGACACGGTGATGTAGATGGAGAGGGCGCTGAATCCCACGAGCATCGCCACCACCACGATGAGCCGCACATCGGGCGACATCCGCCCGCACACGCAGCGCATCCCGTCGCTTATCCGGTCAGGGATGTAATGGAGCCACTTTCTTGTCTTTCCCATACGCCTTTACCTTTCTATGGTCCGTAAATCGCGGTTCTCCAGAATGGTGAACTGCTCCATCGTGAAACCGTGAGGATTGTTGTCCGACCGCACCGAGTTCAGCAGGCGGCAGCGGGTTACAAGACTGCGCTCGGTGATGTTGCTGCTCCTGACGAGCGACTGGCGGGCATAGGTCGTCACGATATAGGGGTAACGCTCGAAGTCGCACGCCACGCTGTCCACCCGCACGGTCTGGTTGATGTTCGCCGAGATGATTCGGTTGTAATACCCCTTCTCTTCCCAGTCCTTGTAGTAGCGGAAGGCACTTTCGTCACACAGGTACAATGCCCGGCGGATGTTGCCCTCAATGGCCGCCTTGTCGGGCGAGAGTGTGAAGAACAGTTCGTGGAACCGCCTGACATGTTCCCGCGCCTCGACCGGACGGTTCTGGGAAAGGTCTTGCGAGAGCGCGAGGATGAGCGACTTGCCGTTGTCCAGCACGTAGATTTTCTCCCGCTGCTTCTCGGCGAAGCTGTATGAACTCCACAGCGCGTAGCCCGTGACCAACGCGCACAGCACGACGAAGGCTATTGCCATCGTGCGTATCTGCCGGAAGCTCGTTTCGATGTTTTTTAATGACTTGAATTCCATTTTCTTTAATTCTTGTTGTTGATTGTTGAATCATTTGCCCCGCAGCTTGCCCGCGACATGCCCGGCACCAGCCCCGGTAGCCGCTGCCGCCACTTTGCCGGTCTTGACGGCGGAGTTGTTCACCTGCTTGCCGTAGTTGCCAGCGCCCGCCGCCTGTATCACCCATGTCGATACCGTCGGGATGGTGAAATACCCCACGATGGCGATGAGCATGAAGATGATGTAGGCCGAGTTGTTCGTGTCCGGCACGAAGTTCGGGTCGGTCAATGCCGCGATGTCCTTCTCAATCATCAGCGTCTGGATGCGTGCCAGCACCGAACTGAACAAATCGGAGATGGGCAGCCACAGGTAGATGCTGATATACTGGCATATCCAATGCACCATCGTGCTGTGGAAACCGTCATACACCGAAATGGCGAATGCCAGCGGCCCCAAGATGGAGAGCACGATAAGGAAGAATGTCCTCAGCGTGTCCAGTATCAGCCCCACCGCCTGAAAGAGCAGTTCCAGAAAACTGCGGAAGGCGTTGCTGATGGTCTGCTTGATTTCATACTTGCCGCGCTCGATGGCCATCCCCGCCATCGTCTTCAGTTCCGACGGTGTCCAGCCCAAGTCTTCAATCTGCCGCTCGTATTCTTCGTCGCTGACCAGATAGGCCGTTTCCGGGTTACGCACCAAAGCCTCGTATTCCAGTTTCTCCCGCTTCTCGGCGTACTCCTCCATGTCGAGCGTCTGCCCTTGCAGGATGCCGTGGCAACCGGTGACGATGGGACTCATGATGCCGTTGATGGTTCCCAGCACGAAGGTGGGGAAGAACATGATGCACGCCCCGATGCAGAACGGACGGAACAGCGGATACACATCTATCGGCTCGGCACGTGAGAGCGCCTGCCACACCCGTGAGGCCACGTAGAACAACGCGCCCAATGCCGCCACCCCGGTAGCCACGCCCGTGATGTCCGAGCAGAGCGGCATCATCTCGTCATAAAGGCTGCGCAGCACTTCATGCAGGTTGCCGAATGTACTTTCTCCCGTCATGGCTACCAGTATCTTTGGTTATCGGTTCCGTACAGGTCGAGCACGCGCCGCGTGTCGTTCTTCTCCTTTGCCCGGAGGTACGACACGCCGATGTTGCGGTTCGTGTAGTAGCGCACCAGATTGCGGTGGTTCTTCACATCGCGGTAGATGCGGTCTATCAGGTCCATGCGCTCCTTGTCCGTCATCGACAGGCCGGTCTGCGTGACGACCGTCTTCAGCTCGTCAAGCATCCCGCTGCTTTCCTCCAGCATCTTCGTGTAGCCGGAGGCGATGGCGGCCAGTTCGTCCGTCGTGTAATTCTCGTCGGCAAGCATCTTCTGGAACGAGTTCACGTAGATGTCCGATATTTCCCCCACAAGCAGCACGGTCTGTTGCACCTTACGCGCGTCCTTCACCAAGTTATGTACCGACTTGAGCGCGTCGTAATACTTCTTTCCCTGCTCGTAAATCTTGACCGTTTCCTGAAAGTTCTTCACCATGTTCTCAGCGGTCGTGGTGGTCTGTATCACGTTCCGCGTGGTGTTCACGATGCTCTGCGCGAGGTTCGACGGGTCAAAGGTCACCCATTGCGCCCGGACCGTCGTGGCGGTGCAGAGCAAGGCCGTAAGGCAGATTGTTGTCATTCTTTTATTCATATCCGTTGATGATTAAAATGTCCTTGTCAATATTCATATTCCCTGCAGTCCCGTACATACACCCCTTCCGAGGCGAGCACGAGCCGCTCGTTTTCTTCGTCATAGGCGACCTGCACCCTTTCGGGCAGCTCCGCCCATGTCCCTTGCCCGTTCCGGTAGAGCGTGGCGGTCAGCACGGCTCCCCAGCGGTAGGCGAGGGCGATGCAGTACGTATGCCCTTCGCGGTACACCCTGACCGGGGGTGACTTGCCCCGGCTTTTCCACCGTCCGCAGATGCGATCGAGCGGGAACAACGTTGCATATTCCATAGGCTCATCCTTTCCTTGCGTTCCGTTTCTCCTCCGCCAGCCGCTTGATGGCCAGCTCGATGTTGCCGCCGAGCTTCTCCGCCATGCGCTGCACCTCCACCTTCTCGCTCTCTTCGGTGGTGTAGCAGAGGTATTCCTCCAACGAGGTTTCTGTCGCATACACCGCCGACTGCACGCCGCCCAGCCCGAACCACACCTCCTTGTACTTGCGCGTCGGGTCGTTGGACATGTTCACCGAGAGAATCTGCCCCTTCTCCTTGTCCGTCAGCCCGAGCAGCGTCTGTATCTGGTCGAACTTGTTCAGGTATTTCCGCTGGTCAAGGAGAATCTTGCAGTCCGAGTTGTTGATGATGCTCTCTTTCACTATCGGCGAGGAGATGATGTCCTCTACTTCCTGCGTGACTACCACCGCCTCCCCGTAGAACTTGCGGACGGTCTTGTAGAGGTAGCGGATGTAGTCCGCCATGTTCGCCGAGGCGATGGCCTTCCACGCTTCCTCGATGACCACCATCTTACGGATGCCTTTCAGACGGCGCATCTTGTTGATGAACAGCTCCATGATGATGATGGTCGTAACGGGGAACAGGATGGGATGGTCCTTTATCTGGTCGATTTCGAAGACGATGAAGCGTTTCGTCAGCAGGTCAAGCTGCTTGTCCGAGTTGAGCAGGAAGTCGTACTCGCCGCCCCGATAATAGGGTTCCAGCACGTTTAGGAAGCCCGCCAGGTCGAAATCCTTCTCCCGTACCTGCTTTTCCTCCAGTATCCGTCGGTACTCCGACTTCACAAACTCGTAGAAGGTGTTGAACGAGGGTTCTTCCACTTCCCCCGCCTTGATGCGCTCGATGTAGAGCGACACGGCGTTGGACAGCGCCACCTCCTCCGAGCGCGTGGCCGGTTCATTGTCCTTCTTCCACAAGGTGAGCAGCAGCGTCTTGATGCTCTCCCGCTTCTCGATGTCGAACACCCGGTCGTCGGTGTAGAACGGGTTGAAGGCTATCGGGTGCTCGTCGGTGTAGGTGAAGTAGATGCCGTCCTCGCCCCCGGTTTTTTGGTGTATCAGCGAGCAAAGCCCCTCATACGAGTTTCCCGTATCCACCAGCACGATGTGCGTGCCCTGTTCGTAATATTGGCGGACAAGGTGGTTCATGAAGAACGACTTGCCACTACCCGAACCGCCCAGCACGAACTTGTTGCGGTTGGTGGTGATGCCCCGTTTCATCGGCAGGTCGGAGATGTCCACGTGCAGCGGTTTCCCGCTGATGCGGTCTGACATCTTCAGTCCGAAAGGGGAAAGCGAACTGCGGTAGTTCGTTTCCTCCGTCCAGAAGCAGACGGCCTGTTCGATGAAGGTATAGAACGATTCCTCCGCCGGGAAGTCGGCGGCGTTGCCCGGCATCCCCGCCCAATAGAGCGTGGCGGCATCCACCGTGTCGTGGCGCGGCTTGCACTCCATCGCGGCAATCTGGCTGCCCGTATCGTTGCGGATGCCCTTCACCTCGTCCGGGTTGTCCGTCCACGCGATGACATTGCAATGGCAGCGCACCGAGGTCAGCCCGTAGGAATGCGCGTCGTTCAGGTACAGGTCTATCCATTCCTTGTTGATTTGGTTGCTCCGCGAGTAACGGGAGAGCGACTGCATGTTGCGTGCCGTCTTCTCGAAGCGTTGCAGGTTCTCCGCGCTGTCGTCGATGAAGAGGTACTGGTTGTACAGGTGGTTGCACGGGAGCAGCAGCCCCACCGGGCTGGCGAAGGAGAGGCGGCAGTCCGACCGGTCTGTGGAGAGCCGTTCATAGCGGCTGTCCGTACCGACCCGGCCCGGCAGCGCGTCCAGTTCCGAGAGCGTATAGACCGACAGCCGTTTGTCGCCGATGCGCACCCCCTCGTCGCCCAGTTCGATGTCCTCCAGCGTGCCGGTGTCCTCCAACGACAGGCAGAGGTATTTCTCCAGCAGGCCGGGTTTTTCCTCCGTGCCGGTTACCTCGTCGCCCGACAGACGGCGCAGTCTGACCAGTCCCGTGTCGTTTACAATGCGGGCGAACTGCCCGGCGGCATCTAAAAAACGTGCCGCCGTGTCCCGGTTCACTTCCTTGGGGATGATAAAGCCCCGGCACAACGACGAGAAGCTGCTCTGCATCCGCATCCGCTCCTTGGTCGTCTTGGTCAGATACAAGTAGCAGCAGTGGTTCAGGAAAGGCCGTTCGTTGAAGTGCAGTTCATAGCTCCGCGAGAGGAAGCCGAGCTTTTCGCCCTCCGTCCGGCTGCGGTAGTGTTCCTTCACGAACCAGTCCTGCTTGTGTACCACCGTGTAGTCGGGCAGCACCTTAACCGCTTTGCACCATGCCGCATGGATGGCGGCATATTCGGCAGAGGTTACCGTGAACAGTTCGGGAAGCTCCACTTCGAAGGCCACGGTGATGTCCGCGTCTTTCGAGACGATGCAATCCGACTCGACGGCCAGCAGCGGGAACTTGCTTTCCAACGTGGCGGCTTTCAATATATTTCTCATAGGCTTCTCTTTGGGGTGAATAACTTCCGGACGCTGATCCGGTTAATCAGGTATCGCGGGTGCTGCCGTTTGGCGAGCCGTTTCATCAGCCCGTGCTCGCCGTACTTGGCGTTCAGGCGGAATGTGAGCCATACCAGTATCGATGCGGATACCGCGCCAAAGGCGATGCACACCCATTGGCCTGTTCCTGCCATGTACATCACGATGAACACCACGAACACGGCAAGCAGTCCTCCGGCGAAGATGAACAGGTATTGTGCCTTCAGCCCCTTGAACTCCGCGCTCTGCCCGATGCCCTTGTTCAGTTCATATTCCATAATCCTATTCTATATATTATTTATGTATAGGGATTAGAGGAAGAACGAGCGCAGGATGGTGGCGGCGACTATCAGGAAGATGCACGCCCCGAACCACGAGGCGGCGGTCTTGCTCGTATCCGGGTCACCCGAACTGAACTTGTTATATACCTTGATGCCTCCTATCAGGCCGACCACCGCACCGATGGCATAGACGAGTTTCGTTCCCGGGTCGAAGTACGAGGTGACCATCTGCGTGGCTTCCGTGATGCCCGCTTGTCCGTTACCTTGCGCATAGAGCGCACCGGCTGCCATCAGGCAGGCCGCCATGAAAAAGATTCTCTTTGTTGTGTTCATAAAAAGTTGGTTTTATGCGGATAGACCGCTGTTAAACAATGTCGTCAATGGAAAAATCACCGGGTACGATACGCTCGGCGGGAGGCTCTGGTTGCCGTATCCGGCGGTAGTCCGCCAGATGCAGCTCGATGAGCGAGGCGATGCGCCGTTCCCGTTCCGCATCCCCGGCGGTGAGCTGGTCGAACATCGGCGTGCCCTTGAGTTCGGCAAGTGCACGTCCGGCCTGCTGCCGTTCTGCTTCGGTGGCGGTGCTGTCATCCATCGCCATGCGCACTGCCAACCCCATGTCCTCGAAACGGAGGCCTGTAGCTTTGGGAGCATGGCCTTCCAGCATTTCATCTTCGTCTATTGGAGGCTCACCGGCATCCGTTTCCCGGTATTCCATCGGTTCGTCCTGCCCCTCCACAGGTTCCAACCCGCCTTCGGCAAAGAGCGCGTCCAGCTCGTCGGCGGACACCACCTTGGGGTATCGTTCCGATTCCGTTGCAAAAGTACCCGCTTCGCTTTCCGGTTTCACGGTTTCTGTTTTCTCGGGTACTTGTGGCGTGGAGTGGCACAGGGAAAATGTGCTTTTGCCTAAAATATCTTCCGCGTCGGCTACTTTTCGGGGCAGTGTTTCCTCGCTTTCGCGTTGCCTTTTCCGGCGTTCATGCCGCTCATACAGGAGATAGGCGGCTGTCCAGAGCAGGTAGCCCACGACGCATAACGTGATAAAGGTTGTCATAGATGGATTGTTTTCTAAAAGATTCCCGTATTCCGTTGCTCATATTCGCGCTCGATGTCCCCCTGCCAGTCGGCAAAATGCTTCTCCAGCACATTGTCCACGTAGCTGAACAGCGATACCCGGTTGCCGCCGATGGTCTGCACGATGCGCTGTATCCGCTCGTGGAACTCCTTGCGCAGGTAGATGGTCTTGCCCAGCCGCGCGCATACGGGCGACTCGTGGATGAACAGGCGGAGGTATTCGCTCTCATGGGCTGGCTTGATATCCGGATGTTCTGTCCGGTGGGGTACGGGCGTTTCCGGCTCCACCGTAGGAGGGACGGCCTGGGCGGACCGTTCTTCCTTGAACGAGGCGACGATGGAGCTTTCGTCCAGTTCCGTCAGACTGATTTTCTTCCGTTCCCCCATAGCTATTTCCCGATAATGGTGAGTATCTCTTCCGTTATCTCCCGGATGTGGCTTCCCTTGGCGAGCGTGCCGTCCACCGGGAACAGCGTCGAGCGGAACACCGCCTTGTGTTCCCCCGTCAGTTCGCGCCGGAACCGCTTGCTGTCGGGCAGGAAGGTCTGTAGCACCTGTAGCCCCAGCTCCCGGATGATTTCCTCATACACCCCGTAGAGTTCCGACTTCTCGCGCCCGTCCACCATGTTCCACAGCAGGTACAGCCCCTTGATGTTCGTCTTGCCCGTGTCCATTAGCGTGTCCTTCAGCTTGGTGGCGAAACGCAGTGTGCTTTCCATCACCACCCGGTCTGCCGCGATGGGCGAGAAAATGTAGTCCATGTTCGCCAGCGTCCGCAGCACGCCGCCGCTGTTTACCGTGCCGGGCAGGTCGAAGAACACGATGTCCGTGCCGGGCAGCTTCTCCAATAGTCCTTCCGCCTTTTCCACGGCATCCTCCGCCGTGCCCTCGACGACCGGGTAGGCCTTCTTGCCGATACGTTGCAGTTGGCGGTAGGCCATCGCCTTGTAGTGTTCGTCCTCCATGACGGTTTTCAAGTCGCGCTTGCGCATTTCGGCGATGCTGTGCTGCGGATAGTCGCAGTCCACCACCGCCACGTTCAGCCCTTTCACGTAGTGCAGGTAGCTGGCCGCCAGCACCGTCAGGGTCGTCTTGCCCGCCCCTCCCTTCTGGGTGGAGAAGGCGATGTAAAGTGTTTCTTTTTCTGTTGGCATAACCGTTCCGTTTCAAATGATGCGGCAAAGGAAAAGAGAAACGGGAACGGTGGAAAAGGATTTCACGCTTCGGGGCGCGAGTGGCTCGGCTTTGGCGTGGAGTGGCTGGCTGGTTAGTCATACATCTGATTGTCCGGATAGTCCGTTGGACATCCGTATGATTGCCGAGTGGAATGGCTGATGCACCGGTGGCTGATATGGCTGGATGGCTGTTTGTGTCATTAGCCGCTTGACGGGTTGTCCGGTTCTGCAACCGCCCGGTTGTCGGTACGGTTGGATGTCGGGCTGGCTGGTCAGTCGGCTGTCCCAACGTTGCAACGGAGGTGCTGGCTACCGTCGGAATTATCCTCCGGGCAAAGTGGCTCCCCTATGGCATAATGTGGCCGGTCGGGGTGTTGTGCTGCAAACGGCTCCGCTTCCTACCTTTGCAGCATGAATCCGTTGGCGTGGTCGGAGGCTTTCCGTCTGGTTATCGTCCGCTTTCCCCGAAAGCGCTTTTCTCCACCGGTGGGGAAAACGTATGTTCGCCAGAACATAGCAAGCTGTGTTTTTTGCAGCACGCATCCGCTTCTGCCGCAAAAAACGCTTGCCCTTGCAGGGGGCGCAATTTGGCTCCGAAGTCGCAAATTGTAGGGATGGGGCATAACGGCGGCACGGCCACGGACGGGCAGGTTTCACCTTTTAATGACAGCAAGCATGAATGAACAACAGCAACACCCGAAAAGAAGGAAAGGCGGACGGACACCCAAGTCCGCGCCCGCCTTCCACCGCGAGACCGTCAATCTCGACGCCGCGCAGCACGCCCGGTTCCTCACCCTTTACGAGCAGTCCGGCCTTTCGTCCAAGTCGAAGTTCATCGCCGCGCGCATCTTCGGCGACAGCTTCCGGGTCATACGCACCGACCGGGGCACGATGGAGTATGTGGCCAGGCTCACCGCCCTGTACCAGCAGTACCGCGCCGTCGGGGTGAACTACAACCAGGCGGTCAAGGAACTGCACGTGCATTTTACCGAGAAAAAAGCGTTGGCCTTACTCTACAAGTTGGAGAAGCTGACCCTCGAACTGGTGGCGCTCAGCCGCCGCATTGTCGGACTTTCAGAAGAACTCAAAAGGTATGGTGGCGAAAATCAGCACGGGTAAGGACTTGTATGGCGCGTTGGCCTACAACCAGACGAAGGTAGAGGAAGGGCACGCGAAGATATTGGATGCCAACTTGCTTCCGTACCCGGAGGACGGGCATTTCCGCATGGGCGAAACGATGGAGGCTTTCACGGCATGGCTTCCCTCGCACTACCGCACCGAGAAGCCGGTCATCCACATCTCGCTCAACCCGCATCCCGATGATGTATTGACCGACGGGCAGCTTGCCGCCATTGGCAGGGAGTATATGGAGAAGTTAGGCTATGGCAACCAGCCATTTTTAATTTTTAAGCACGAGGACATCGACCGCCACCACATCCACATCGTGTCCCTGCGCGTGGACAGCGGGGGCAGGAAAATTTCCGACCGCTTCGAGCACCGCCGGAGCAAAGAAATAACCGGGCAGTTGGAACAGAAGTACGGGCTGCATCCGGCAGAGGGGCAGAAGAAGGCGGAGGAGTGGAAGCTCCGCCCGGTGGATGCGGCGAGGGGCGACATACGCCGGCAGATAGCTGATACCGTCAAGCCGTTGCTCAAGCTCTACCGCTTCCAGTCGATGGGCGAGTTCCGGGCATTGCTCTCCTTGTATAACATAGGCATGGAGGAAGTCAGGGGCGAAGCGGGCGGACGTGCCTATCATGGCATTGTCTATGCGGCATTGGATGCGGACGGGAACAAGGTGGCGACCCCCATCAAGTCGGCAAGGCTGGGCAGGATGGCGGGTGCGGAGGGTTTGCAACGGCGCATGGAGTGGTCAGCCTCGCGCATCAGGGCGGACGGTTGCCGCGAGCGGCTGCGCCCTCCGTTGGCCGATGCGTTGCGCAAGGCCGGGGATGAAGTGGATTTCCGCCGCCGTCTGGCTGTCATGAACATGGACTTGGTGCTACGCCGCAATGAATCTGGCAGGATTTACGGGGTAACCTTCATCGACCACACGAGCCGTACCGTGCTCAACGGCTCCCGGCTCGGCAAGGAGTTCTCCGCCAATGTGCTGGAAGCGCGTTTCAACGTGCAATCCGAACCGGTCTGCAAAGTACAGCCCCACGTGGCAACGCCTGAGCCGGAAACCGGTACGGACGGTAAGGTGCTGGGAGGGCTGTTGTCCGTCATTGAGCCGGAAACCGGTGCCGTGCCGCGCTATCCGCGCCTGCACAAGCCTGACAAGAAGAAACGCCGCCGCAGGTACGGGCGGCAGGACTGAATGCAGTCCGGATAACATTCAACCGAATTTCAATCACCGTTAAAACAAGATAACTTATGTCACAGGAAGATGATTTGAGAGGGCTGGCCAAGGTCATGGACTTCATGCGTGCCCTCAGCGTATTGTTCGTCATAGTCAATGTATATTGGTTCTGCTACCCCTCGATGAAGGAATGGAACATCGACATCGGGGTGGTGGACAGGATACTGCTCAATTTCCAGCGGACGACCGGGCTGTTCTCGTCCATTCTTTGGACAAAGCTGTTCGCCCTTGTGTTCCTCGCGCTCTCCTGCTTGGGGACAAAAGGCGTGAAAGAGGAAAAGATTAAGTGGCCGCATATCTGGGCGGCGCTTGCCGCCGGCATCGTGCTGTTCTTCTTCAATTGGTGGCTGCTCGCCCTGCCGCTGCCCCTTTCGGCGCGTACCGGTTTCTATCTGCTCACCTTGTCCGCAGGCTACGGCTGCCTCTTGGCCGCCGGGGTATGGATGTCCCGCCTGCTCCGGCAGAACTTGATGGAGGATGTGTTCAACAACGAGAACGAATCCTTCATGCAGGAGACACGGCTCATCGAGAACGAGTATTCCGTCAATCTGCCCACCCGCTTCTGGTACAGGAAAAAGATGTGGCACGGCTGGATAAACGTGGTGAACCCTTTCCGTGCTTCCATTGTCTTGGGCACGCCGGGCAGCGGCAAATCCTTTGCCGTGGTCAATTCCTATATCAAACAGCAGATTGAAAAGGGCTATGCCACCTATATTTACGACTTCAAGTTTCCGGACTTGAGCACCATCGCCTACAACCACCTGCTCCGCCATCTGGACGGCTACAAGGTCAGGCCGAAGTTCTATGTCATCAACTTCGACGACCCCTCGCGCAGCCACCGCTGCAACCCGCTCAACCCGAAGTTCATGACCGACATCTCCGATGCCTACGAGAGTTCCTACAACATCATGCTCAACCTCAACCGTACTTGGGCGGCCAAGCAGGGCGACTTCTTCGTCGAGTCGCCCACCATCTTATTTGCTGCAATTATTTGGTTTTTACGCATTTACAAAAACGGAAAGTATTGCACCTTCCCCCATGCGGTCGAGTTCCTGAACAAGCCCTACGAGCAGATTTTCCCCATCATGTCCTCCTATCCCGAACTGGAGAACTACCTCAGCCCTTTCCTCGACGCATGGCTCGCCGGGGCTGCCGACCAGCTCATGGGGCAGATTGCTTCGGCCAAGATACCGCTCTCGCGCATGATTTCCCCGGCACTCTATTGGGTGATGTCCGCCGACGAGTTCTCCCTCGACATCAACAATCCCGACGAGCCGAAGGTGCTCTGCATCGGCAACAACCCCGACCGGCAGGCCATCTACGGGGCTGCACTCGGACTGTACAACTCGCGCATCGTCAAGCTGGTGAACAAGAAAGGCAGGCTGAAAAGCTCCATCATCATCGACGAGCTGCCCACCGTGTTCATCAAGGGGCTGGACAACCTTATCGCCACCGCGCGCAGCAACAAGGTGGCCGTGCTGCTGGGCTTTCAGGACTTCTCTCAGCTCATCCGCGACTATACCGACAAGGAGGCGAAGGTCATCATCAACACCGTCGGCAACATCTTCTCCGGGCAGGTGGTGGGCGAGACCGCCAAGACGCTCTCCGAACGCTTCGGCAAGATACTCCAGAAACGGCAGTCCATCTCCATCAACCGCAACGACGTGTCCACCTCCATCTCCACCCAGATGGACAGCCTTATCCCGCCGAGCAAGATTTCCTCGCTGACGCAGGGCATGTTCGTCGGTTCGGTGGCGGACAACTTCGGAGAGAAAATCGAGCAGAAGATTTTCCATTGTGAGATTGTGGTCGATGCCAAGAAAATCGCCGAAGAGGAAAAGACCTACCGGAAGATACCGGTCATCACCGACTTCAGGGATGCCGACGGCATCGACCGCATGAAGGAAATGGTACAGGAAAACTACAACCGCATCAAGGAGGAAGCCCGGCAGATTGTCGCCGATGAGCTGGAGCGCATCGGGAGCGACCCGAACCTGAAGCATCTGCTGGAGTTGAACAAACAGGCATAGGCTTATTTGTTTCGCCGGTATTGCTTCTCGTCGTCCGTATCCATTTTCCGCAGCAGGGCTTCGCGCAGCCGGTCGATGAAATAGGTGCGGTCGTCGCCTTTCCTCCGCCGCATCCGGGCATAGTAGCTCGATGCGTTCTTCACATCCACACCCAGTGCGCTGCACACATATTCCACCACTTGCTTGAGCGTGATTTCACCGTCATTGAACAGCTTCAGTTCATGGCAGGCATAAAGCAGTTCAATAAGATGGATGGCATCGTCAGTCCACAGCACGGGAGGCCCGTCGCCGGGCGGACGGGCTTCTCCGTTTCCGGAACCCGTCCGTCTTTTTTCCATTCGTTCCATCGTGTTTTCCACATACATGATAGCTCCCACCACATGGCAGTAGCACACCAGATGGCTCTGCCCGTTGTTGTGGTAGCGTTCCCGCAGGACGGTCAGCCGGAACTTCGTGTATTGGAGATGGAGGAACACGCAGGTGTGGTTGCCGTGTTCCTCATGCAGATGGCTGAGGTGGCGTATGAAATCGTCGCTTGCCTCATTCAGCCTTTCGGTATCGCAATCCCCCTGTTCCAGTAAAAGCAGGTAGGGGCACAGGTAAAATACATCCATTTGAAACTATTTTATCGGTTATGAACGGCAAAAATAGCGGTGTACATGGATGTGGCAGTTCCGTTTTTCGCCGGAAATGCCGTCATTCCCCCAAATAGAACTTCCGCCGTTCCTCGCACAGCTCGTCGTACAGCTCCTTGTGCAGCTCGCTGGGGCTTTGCTTCATCTGTCCCGTGCAGAATTCCCAGAAACGGTTGGCGGACTCGAAACCGTTCTTCTCGGCTATCTCCCTGAGCGGGCGGTCGTAGTGGTATTTCAAGTCCCGCCGTATCTGCCCGATGCGCTGTTCCCGCAGCCATTTGTTGGCGGACTGGCGGTATATCTTGCTGAATTTCTCGCGGAAGGTCGATGCGCCCATGCAGAGCATCCCCGCCAGTTCCTCCACGCTGTTCGTGCGGTAGCTGTAGCGGTTCACCTTCAGCCGGAACACGGCGGCATACAGGGGCTTCAGCCGTTTCTCGGCATATTGCAGCTCCGCTTCGGTGAGCGGTGTGGGCTGGTGGCTCACCTGCTTGCGCCGCTCCACGAAAAAGTAGTCGCACACCTCGTTGCACATATTATACAGGGGACGGGGGATGCGGGTCTGGTACAGCACGTCGCACAGGTAGAGCATCTCCGGCGTGCGGCAGGCTTTCCGCCAAGGCTCCACCAGTCCGTGCAGCAGCCGGTTCTGAACTTCCGTGTCTTCCGACAGGGCGAGCAGCATCAGCAGCGGGCGGCATCCTGGAGCCGACACATCCGGCAGCGCGGGCTGTTCCGTCAGCAGGTCAAGGAGGTGGTGGCATAGGTTTGTGTCCCGCGCATAGGGTTCCAGTGTGAGGTAACGCTTTGGGGTACGGGCTTTCAGCAGCCCTTTCACTTCTCCGCACAGGGCGGCGGTGGCCTGTTCCAAGCATTCCGGGGCGGTGGCGGACAACTGTTCGATGAAATTTGTTTGCATAAGAGATATGTTTTTATTGTTTGATGAATCCGTAAAGATAACCGGTTGCCCCTGTCCGGTTGTTCCGCTTTCCGCCGGAAATGCCGCACGGTAGGGAAAATTGTGTTCACGGCAAATATTATTTCACTATTTCCATAAGCAACAGATAGAAAGTCGCCAACTGGACAACGAGGGAAACGACATAGATGCCGTAGTAGAGCAGATACCTTTTCTCTTTTTCGAAATTGGCGAAATACTTCTCGTATTTGTCGTTCTTGAATAAGAATATTTCATTGACATAATATCCGCATATCCCGAAGACTACGAGTAATGGATAAAAAATGATGTCGTTTTCCAAAATAATACGCACTAATTGTACACTTAGTATCTTGGAGCAGACAAGGCAGGCAAGACTGAATATCCAAAAGCTGATGATACATGGGGTGCTAAGTGCCAAATCACTGATATAGACATCGACACCTTTATCCATTCCGGCTGCTTCTTGTCGCTTATTAAGCGAAATGCATCGGTTTATATAGCGGTTGTTCCATTTCGAGAGGCTTAGCCAATAGAAAGGATTTAGCATCCTGTTGAAAATGAAGAACAGTAGCCTATAAGTGCAGTAATAATTGATATTGTAATATTTCTCCAATAATTTCCTCATGCTTAATAAATAATGATGCATCCTTTTTCCACCTTGTTTTACGATTCCAAGCCAAATATCCAGTAACACGCCAGCAAGTACAGAATGAGAAACACGATAAATCCTACTCGAAAAAAGTGTCATTGATGACAGTTTTCCCGAGTAGGGCATTCGCCATTATCTCTATATACCAAATTGTCATGAAAACAATTCAGCGAATCGTTATCAGCATTTCTTTCCTTTTCTCTTATTCCTTCTATCTCCTTATAAGTATCGTCCACGACTTGACGGGACACCCCGTTCAGTTTCTTCGCATGTTCCTGAACAATAGAACCTATTTCATGACAAATCCAAGCGGCGGCAATCAGTACCGCGAATACCATCAATATATTCTTTATCGGTTTGTAGCGCAGCAGATACCCCAAGAAAGCGAACAGGATATACGCGACGTATATACATATAGTGTTGAGAGTTCTGCCGAAATATTCTTTTTGATGGCGTTGCAGTTCGGTGGAGGTTTCCCATGCGGTGATGGCGTGTCGGTACAATTCCGTATGAGCTATGAACATCAGACTGTCTTCGCTGGCAGCGGGATGAGCGGCATATTGATAGGCAACGCCCATTGTTTCCAACTGATAGCTGTCATAGGCTTTCGATGCCAAAGTGTCCGGTAGCATTGAAAGCAGTAGTCCGCACGTGTCAATATCAGCTAAAAAAGATGTTTCAAGAGAATCTGTTTGGGCTATAAGTTTCGTTTTGGGCATTACCATAGGTATATTGTGCAATACTTCTTCCGGGTCGATGCTGAACTTGTCTGCCAACGATTGGGGATAAGTCTGTTTTATTTCTATTATTTTATCAACAGATGCAGCCATTGTTTGGGGACGTATAAACCAGTCATAGTAATAGGTCATTGCCGATAGAGGCAAAACAAGAACCAGACCGATTACCCAATTTCGGAGAAAGCCTGTCCATTTTTCATCGTTCATTGCCCAAAAACTCAAGAAAGTTGCGATGCTCAAACTGTATGGAATGAGGGCAGTAAATGCTGCCATCCCCAATTGCAAACAAAAGGCCAATGCCTCCGAGGTGGCTAAGTCATAAAATGTGCCCTTATCTACTTCCTTAATTACAAGTACCGTGAAGCCACATACCAAAACGATGGCAAGAATGATAACAAAATATATACTAAGTTTCTTCAAATACTTCATATTCATTTTACTGATTAATGGTTTGGTGGAAAACACCCGTTCTGGGGTTATCTTCCTTTGTTACCAATGAATTTACTTTTATATACAATTCTTACTTTTGTTGTATTATTCATATATGTACGCTATTTAATGGTTTGGTGAGCAACAGCGTTAAGCTGTTGGCTCGACCTTGTTAGTTGCTTACTATATTTACTTAATGATTTCAATGTCTTGAATAGGTATATAACCTATATGGGCATTAAAAATGGAATTTATTCTGCACCAGTCATTTACTAATTTACTTATAACAATAGGCATTCCAAAACTAACTGCTATGCCGTCTTCCCCTTCGGTAATTTTTTCTCCATCAGGTAAAGAATAAATGTAGGGACTGCATAGTATGGCACTATCTCCAACTTGTGGCATAAAATTCGTCCTTTTAGCATTCGGTGGACTCTGTAACTTTACATTATATTGAGCTTCTATACATTTCGTAGATAAGAATAGGTATGCTTCAAAACAGTCACTGCATTCATTCTCTTCAGGAAAATGCTCTATATGAAAACCCGGAGTGTCAGCATACAACTTTCCGTGGGTTTCATAGCCTTTACTATATACTCCATATATCAATCGCCCATTAGAATCATAATATGCGATACTGTGCAATGCACCCCCGTCAGCCCATCGCTTAAATACTTTCCTGATTTTGTTATCGCTATCGAAATACATAGTAAACAATATATTTGCATTCTTTATCCGACCATCATCTAAGATTTTGTATGAATGGATTTGATCAAATTCCATATATTCATTCTCTATTACTTTTCCTAAACTATCTAAAGGAACAAGGTATGCAATTCTCAAAGTCATTTTGTTTATTGCATCAATCTCTGTTTGAATAGTTTCCTTATAGTTTTGAGCAAAAGTATAAGGTGAAAGCAAGAATAAAATATAAAGTATAATTACTCTTTTCATATTGCAACTAATGTTTGGCAGCTAATCGCCGTTTAAGGCGATTGAGGTGCGTGTTATCAATCTTTGCCTGCGAATAAGGAATCTGGTATCCTACCCGTATATTCATTCGAGCTTGGCACTTCTTCGTCTTCATATTCAGATGTTAAACTATGTACGAACCCTTTTGATAGGGCTTTTTCTTCAATGAATTTCAGCACTTTGGGAGTTCCTTTATTTATGTCAGAATCGGGAACGTGTTCAAGGTCTGTATAACTATCATAGTAGTAATCTGGACTTAAAAGCCAATATACCATTCGTGCAGTATGTATATCACAGCATGAATGGCTTATACACTGCATAATAGTCCAATTGCCATCATCGTAGTTATAGCTCTCCAGTAAATAATGTAATTCTTCTGAATTGTGAATTGATGTTATTTGCCTTGATATTTCATTGGCAAATTCTTCCATTCCAATTTTTCGCTGACGTGAGTATGCCTTAAAAAATTCTTCATTTTCGCAACCTTTCATACTCTTTTCAAAGTCGGATTGAGCCATTGAAAAATAGTAATCATCTCCAGCGCAAACTGCCCATTCTCTCAATGTATCCAACTCTTGTTTCCGTTTCTCACTTAAATTTTCGTACATAGTATTATAATTTATTTTGATTGATAATGGTTTGGTGAGAGACAGCGTTAAGCTGTTGGCTCGACCTTGTTACTAACATAGTTCTTATAAATCACCTCTTTAAGACTTTGTGCCGTTTGAGATAATTCGTACTTTTCTTGCATTAGAAATGGTAAAGATTTCTTTATCATTTTGTTTTTTACGAAACTAATTGTTTTTCCTCTGATAACTCGTAATCGCAAGAAAGCCCATATCTCAATGGGTATAAAACGCCAAATTCGACTATAAAACTCTCGTTGGAAAGTATCATTTCGACATTGCATAAGGTGATAATCGACCATTTCATCTATCGCAAGATTAATAGAATCTTCATCATCAGAATCTATCAATTGCAAAAAGTTTTTATAAACAGAGTGCATTGGTGTATCTCCAATATATTTGTTTAATAATGCAGACGAATTATTGTCAGTGAGTAAATCATATAATATAAAGACTTCAGGAAATAAAGTGTTCCTATAATGAACTTTTTTCCCTTTTTCAATTTCATAGTCTATCACATCTAAAAAACTTTCAAACGCAATTTTAGCATCTTGTGGTGATAAACAAGTAAGAATGCCTAACATACAGTGACACATATCTATGCTTATGATACCCAATCGAGCTTTCTCCTCTTTATCTTTAGGAATTACTGAAAATGCCATAAAATCATAGAAGAATGCGTCTGCAAGACCTGTAAAACTTTCTTTGTTCGGTTTTGTTATGCACGCCAAATAACTTTTTAGCATTGTCATTTCTGCATAACAAGTTAGTTCTGTTGAACAACAAGAATGATACGTTCGATTTAAGAAGTACCCTTTTATTCTCATTCCCAATTCCTCATAAAAAGAACTATTTTCCTGTTCTTGATAAGCAACAGCTTTTTTCAAATTCTTAAAGAGGGTTTCTATTGTCATAAATTCTTAATCTTTAGCTGGATTGTTAGTAATGGTTCAGCAGGGAACGGCTTGCCGTTATCCTGCTTCGTTAATGGTATATTTATATTTTTCCATGTCTATGAAATGTCTCCAAGAGAAGGCAAGCAAAGGTTGCCACTATATATATTGTAAGCACCCACGCTCCGGCTTTACGTTGCACGGAATTTTCATCTTCATACTTAGCTATAATTCTTTTATACCTTTTCTTTAAGAAATATCTGCTACTCAACAATACTATCAAACCACCCTGAATAATATAGTGTTGGGTATCGGACGGGGATTCAATAACCCCATATTGGGTTAATATGCCCCATACGGTTAATACATTAGCATATAGCATGACTGAAAACAAGAGCATCGCAAAAAATACAGCTCCTTCCGCTACAGAAGAATGAAGCCATAATCTATAAAATCTATAATATAAATAATCTATCATATCTTATTACCATTAATGGCTAAGCGGGGAACGCTGTTAAGCGTTATCTCGCTTTGTTAGTCGTATATTTCAAATCACCATTTTTCTATCCATAATAGCTTTTTAGGTGAAGCTCCCAATTCCTTCAATAACTTCCGATACTGTTTGTTTTCTTTTCCTATGCGTAACAGAATATCTGGATCTTCTTGATAGCCATAGAATTTGTATGCACATAAAATATAATACAGTAGTTCTGCATCGGAAAGGTACTTTTGAAGACAGGAAATTTGATTTGGTGAAGCTATTTGTATAAAGGAAAATAGAAGATTGACTCTATTATCATCTTTCGCGCTAATAGCCTCTTTCCAAAGATTTTCTGCTATAAGTATATCCTGGTTTAGTTCTTCGGAAGATCTATGTATAGAGGGATAATCAAAAGGATTATTTTCAGGAGATAAAAACTCCAGCTGGGGAGGGAACAAATCAGATATTCTTTGGCTATCGACTGCTTTAAGGAATGTCTCTATATTTCTGAAAACAGGTATTGGGTATAATAGAAACTCGTGACAGACAAACATTATTTTTCCTCTCATTATGCCATCTGTGCAGACTCCGGCATAATTACTTTCTTCATCCTCCCATAAGATACAAATATTCCTCAATAGAGATTTATTCTCTGCATAAAAGGCATTAAATTCTTCTTGGGTTTCTACAGAACGCAAAGAGATACTTCTTTCTCCATGTTTATGTTTTTGGTCCCAATCATTGATTATTTGTATTTCTTCTGCCGTGAGAGCAGAGGAATCAATTTGAAGTGATTTGAAATAATCGTTCATATAATGTGTATTTTAAGTTACGACTAATGGCTCGGAAATAAGCACCGTTTAGGTGCTTCATTTCTTTGTTCAAGGCAGTTTTACCCACCATGCACTATTACATATTTATATAGAACTTCAATTTTTGACTGCTGTTTCCGGCAGAAAGGGGTGTGAAGTTCATTCCTGCACCCGGTTCGTTTTATTACAGCTCTTATTCGTATTTCATTCATTTTTTTGTTCTCCTTTCTTCTATTTTATGGGATTTTACTGTTTCTGTTCACGGCAGGGCATAGCTATCCCATATTGCTGTCATGCCGATTTTTCCCGGTGTATGTCGCAATGTTCCAATACAACCGTATATGTGATGCCGCCACTCGTTACCGTAGTGTGGCTGTAAACTCTCATCCGTCCGCAATGCTCGCAGAAATAAGGATTCTCGTATTCACTTTCTGCCTGTTGCACTCCGGCTTCCTCTATCTCGCTTTCATCCCGTCCGAAGTATTCTTCCGGCAGGTTGCCTTTGTTGGAGTAGAAGCCATAATACCTCACGATGCGGAAATAGCGCAGGGGAACGTGTTGCAGCAGCCGGGGAAAGAACTCATGGTAATGCAGCGTCAGTTCCTTTTCCACCGGGTTTCTCCTGTCGGGTGAGTTCTTATAATCACGGTATCGGAATGAAATGTTCTCGCCGTCCATTGCCGTAATCTTGTACTCGCTCAAACATGCCCGCTTGGAATACCTGCCCACATACTGTATCACCTGCTCCGGCATCTGTATGGGCGGTTCCAGATGCACAATCCAGTCCTTTCTGTTCGCCACCCTTTTGATGAAGCCCATAAACTCCATGCGGTCGTGAAAGTCATGTTCCAGCCTGCCCGCATCGAACAGTCCTATCAGCGCATTCTCAAACTTGTAGCGGAACACCCTGCGGATAGAGGGGATATGCACGTAATCATGTTCGGGAACGGCTATTTTACCTCTGTTGTCGATGCCGCCCCACGACATAATCATGTGGGTGTGTACATGAAGCTGCTTTGTTTCCCCATAGGTGTGCAGCACGGCAATCACCCCGGTTTTCAAGCCGAACTTGTGCATCATCCAGTCTTTCAGCGTGTCTGCCGAAGTCCGCATCAGAATGTTCAGTATTTCTTTCTTGTTGCGCTTCACCAAGTCCAGCAGGATATGCGGCAAGGTAATCACAACATGGCGGTGCGGCACTCGCAGCAACTTTTCCTTCATGCGTGCCGCCCATTTCAGCGTATCACGCCAGCCACATGACGGGCAAAACCGGTTCTTGCAGCTATGACTGATTTCCCGCACCTCCCCGCAATCGGGGCAGACGTATGTGTCTATTCCCAAAGCGGCTGTACGGCACACACGGATAGCGTTCACCGCCTTGTACTGTTCGGGGGTGATGTACTCCGCAGGGTGCTGTGCGTACTCGTCCCACCAGCGGTTGAAAAAGTCCGCCAAGCGATATGTGCTTTTCCGGGAACTACACCTTTCTATGTAATCTATCAAATCAATCATTCACTACCGTTATTATTTTTACATTTGTTCATTTGTTTGTAAGTTGCTGTATATTAGTTGTTTTAATGTTTTGGTGAGGAACAGTGTTTAGCTGTTAACTTGACCCTGTTAGCAACTTAATCGTTTATCCCCACCAATTTTAGATTTTCAGCATAACTCTTATCTGCGTCTAATCCAAAGAAACTAAATATCTCACGTTTTATTTCAATGTTTTCAGGGTCACGTAAATCTGTACTCTTACGTTTACGTTGAACAGTAACTAATGATTTCATTTCATTGGCTAAAATGTGATAACTATTGATACCAAAACCTATTTCTTCTTTACAATAAGGATTTATGATGTTTTCAATCCTCAGATATTTATCAAATTTATCAATAGTCGTTTCTTTGAATATCCTTCCATATTGTAAATATACGGTATCTTTATCCTGTCCGCTAATACTCCTGCCATACGATATTATAGGCTCCCATTCATCAGTTGTTATAGGCAGGTTTCCTATAATCTTGTATTCGCCATAATAAATAGTATTATCCATAATAGCCTGAACGGGAAAGGTTTTACACTGTTTCAATTCGTTTATGTCAATCTCTGTTGTATCTGCTATTTTCTGATAAATCATTATATATAAAGCCTGCCCCATAAGATGAGTTAACCCATAATTCTTTTGAGCCATGAATGTAGCAGACTTTCGTAGTTGCGCAATATTCAATACAATGCGTCCAAATCCCCATTTTCTTCTTCCAATCTTAAAGCTGAAGAAATCCCCCTCTTTATATTTGACGTGTTTCCGCTTGGCTTTTTTATAAAGTTCAATTTCTTTCAGGTCTTCTTCTGTTGTTTCAGAAATCCATTGCTTCAACCAATCATTCAAGGATATATTGCTTTGCGGATTTTCATGGTAGAATGTTGTTTGAGTTGTATAATTGGCTATGATTATTTCTTTTGCTGAAAACATAAAATATACACCAAACGGACTGAAAGACAACGTTGCTGTATAATTCATCTTTTTAGGCTTTCCGCGCTTGGTTTTGGGTAAAAGGATAGTGCGGTTTTCTTCTGTAACCTCATAAAGCTCAGCTTCATAATAAGAACCGTCATCATCTACTGTTATCTTTTTACGAATTATATTGCCATCATAATACAAATACTGCTTTTCAAAATAGACTAATTTCCAAGTATCACCGACTGGGGATAATCCTAAATATTTACGCTGTTCGTTTGTCAGTTCAAAAGGTATATCTGTTTCCATATTACTATCTTTTATTTATCAGTTGTTGCTAATTTGCCTTGAATGGTTCAGCAGGGAACGGCTTGCCGTTATCCTGCTTCGTTAATGGTATATTTATATTTTTCCATGTCTATGAAATGTCTCCAAGAGAAGGCAAGCAAAGGTTGCCACTATATATATTGTAAGCACCCACGCTCCGGCTTTACGTTGCACGGAATTTTCATCTTCATACTTAGCTATAATTCTTTTATACCTTTTCTTTAAGAAATATCTGCTACTCAACAATACTATCAAACCACCCTGAATAATATAGTGTTGGGTATCGGACGGGGATTCAATAACCCCATATTGGGTTAATATGCCCCATACGGTTAATACATTAGCATATAGCATGACTGAAAACAAGAGCATCGCAAAAAATACAGCTCCTTCCGCTACAGAAGAATGAAGCCATAATCTATAAAATCTATAATATAAATAATCTATCATATCTTATTACCATTAATGGCTAAGCGGGGAACGCTGTTAAGCGTTATCTCGCTTTGTTAGTCGTATATTTCAAATCACCATTTTTCTATCCATAATAGCTTTTTAGGTGAAGCTCCCAATTCCTTCAATAACTTCCGATACTGTTTGTTTTCTTTTCCTATGCGTAACAGAATATCTGGATCTTCTTGATAGCCATAGAATTTGTATGCACATAAAATATAATACAGTAGTTCTGCATCGGAAAGGTACTTTTGAAGACAGGAAATTTGATTTGGTGAAGCTATTTGTATAAAGGAAAATAGAAGATTGACTCTATTATCATCTTTCGCGCTAATAGCCTCTTTCCAAAGATTTTCTGCTATAAGTATATCCTGGTTTAGTTCTTCGGAAGATCTATGTATAGAGGGATAATCAAAAGGATTATTTTCAGGAGATAAAAACTCCAGCTGGGGAGGGAACAAATCAGATATTCTTTGGCTATCGACTGCTTTAAGGAATGTCTCTATATTTCTGAAAACAGGTATTGGGTATAATAGAAACTCGTGACAGACAAACATTATTTTTCCTCTCATTATGCCATCTGTGCAGACTCCGGCATAATTACTTTCTTCATCCTCCCATAAGATACAAATATTCCTCAATAGAGATTTATTCTCTGCATAAAAGGCATTAAATTCTTCTTGGGTTTCTACAGAACGCAAAGAGATACTTCTTTCTCCATGTTTATGTTTTTGGTCCCAATCATTGATTATTTGTATTTCTTCTGCCGTGAGAGCAGAGGAATCAATTTGAAGTGATTTGAAATAATCGTTCATATAATGTGTATTTTAAGTTACGACTAATGGCTCGGAAATAAGCACCGTTTAGGTGCTTCATTTCTTTGTTCAAGGCAGTTTTACCCACCATGCACTATTACATATTTATATAGAACTTCAATTTTTGACTGCTGTTTCCGGCAGAAAGGGGTGTGAAGTTCATTCCTGCACCCGGTTCGTTTTATTACAGCTCTTATTCGTATTTCATTCATTTTTTTGTTCTCCTTTCTTCTATTTTATGGGATTTTACTGTTTCTGTTCACGGCAGGGCATAGCTATCCCATATTGCTGTCATGCCGATTTTTCCCGGTGTATGTCGCAATGTTCCAATACAACCGTATATGTGATGCCGCCACTCGTTACCGTAGTGTGGCTGTAAACTCTCATCCGTCCGCAATGCTCGCAGAAATAAGGATTCTCGTATTCACTTTCTGCCTGTTGCACTCCGGCTTCCTCTATCTCGCTTTCATCCCGTCCGAAGTATTCTTCCGGCAGGTTGCCTTTGTTGGAGTAGAAGCCATAATACCTCACGATGCGGAAATAGCGCAGGGGAACGTGTTGCAGCAGCCGGGGAAAGAACTCATGGTAATGCAGCGTCAGTTCCTTTTCCACCGGGTTTCTCCTGTCGGGTGAGTTCTTATAATCACGGTATCGGAATGAAATGTTCTCGCCGTCCATTGCCGTAATCTTGTACTCGCTCAAACATGCCCGCTTGGAATACCTGCCCACATACTGTATCACCTGCTCCGGCATCTGTATGGGCGGTTCCAGATGCACAATCCAGTCCTTTCTGTTCGCCACCCTTTTGATGAAGCCCATAAACTCCATGCGGTCGTGAAAGTCATGTTCCAGCCTGCCCGCATCGAACAGTCCTATCAGCGCATTCTCAAACTTGTAGCGGAACACCCTGCGGATAGAGGGGATATGCACGTAATCATGTTCGGGAACGGCTATTTTACCTCTGTTGTCGATGCCGCCCCACGACATAATCATGTGGGTGTGTACATGAAGCTGCTTTGTTTCCCCATAGGTGTGCAGCACGGCAATCACCCCGGTTTTCAAGCCGAACTTGTGCATCATCCAGTCTTTCAGCGTGTCTGCCGAAGTCCGCATCAGAATGTTCAGTATTTCTTTCTTGTTGCGCTTCACCAAGTCCAGCAGGATATGCGGCAAGGTAATCACAACATGGCGGTGCGGCACTCGCAGCAACTTTTCCTTCATGCGTGCCGCCCATTTCAGCGTATCACGCCAGCCACATGACGGGCAAAACCGGTTCTTGCAGCTATGACTGATTTCCCGCACCTCCCCGCAATCGGGGCAGACGTATGTGTCTATTCCCAAAGCGGCTGTACGGCACACACGGATAGCGTTCACCGCCTTGTACTGTTCGGGGGTGATGTACTCCGCAGGGTGCTGTGCGTACTCGTCCCACCAGCGGTTGAAAAAGTCCGCCAAGCGATATGTGCTTTTCCGGGAACTACACCTTTCTATGTAATCTATCAAATCAATCATTCACTACCGTTATTTTTTTACATTTGTTTATTTGTTTGTAAGTTGCTGTATATTAGTTGTTTTAATTTGCCTTGAATGTATTAATAAATGCACCCTTAGGTGTAGAATATTTCGATAACCGACACCCGGCAGGTGCGTTTCCTAATCTCTAATAGCTGTACCCTACGAATCATCCAGAGTGTCAAGCGGATTGGGTATCTTGGCTTTGTGCGCACTTGACACATGAAGATATATGGCAGTAGTCTTTATATCGTTGTGCCCGAGCAGTTCTTGTATCGTATGCAAGTCTGTCCCTTGCTCCAAAAGGTGGGTGGCAAAGGAGTGGCGGAGCATGTGTACATGTACCCGGTGCTTGATACCTGCACGTCTGGCGGCTTCTTTCAGCACTTTCACCAATGCGCTTGCCGAGTACGGCTGTCCGGGCGTTTCGCCCTCAAACAGCCATTTCTTCGGGCGGTATTCACGGAAGTACCGCCGCAGCTCTTCCAGCAGCTTGGGCGAAAGCAGCGAGTAGCGGCATTTCTTGCCCTTGCCCATGACGCGCACGGACATCGTTTCACTGTTGATGTCTTTTGGTGTGAGGTTCAGCAATTCACTACGCCGCAATCCGGCTGAATAAACCAAGGAAATCATGCAGTGATGCTTGATGTTAGACAGTTGGTCGAGGATGCGTTTTATCTCGTTCTTGCTCAATACTTCCGGGACGGTCTTGTATTCTTTGGCTCGTGTGATGCCGCCGTAGTATTGCCGTTTCCCGCCTTTCACCTGCTCATAGTAGAACTTGATGGCGTTGATGCGCATGTTCTGTTGCGAAACGGAAATTTTCTTTTCGTTTACAAGATAAAGAATGTACCTGTTGATGTCCGCCACTTTCAGGCGGTCGATGTTGCGCCCTTTGTGGTACTCCATGAAGTCGCTGAAATAAGCCCGGAAGGTCTTTATGGTGGATGGGCTGTAGCGTTTCTGTTCCAGCAGTTCCAGATAGCCTTCCGGCAGCGTGTATTCCCTCTTGGGTCTGGGATGCCGCACATATACCCGGCTGTAATCAATGTAGGCATGGGGAGAGTAGCGGTCGTAGAAATCCGACAGCTTGAAAACGGCAGCCGCCATGCAAGCGGAATCCTTGCCGGTCATTTCCACGCCTGTATCCTGAGCGAGCAGCAGGGGGATTGCCCCGTTTCCTGCATACTCTATCCGGACATAATCCACACCATCCTTTTCTTCCTTGTGCAGGATGATGCTCCCTCTTTGCCTCTGAGCCTTGTCCATGTCGTCGAATTTTGCTTCATGGCTTCAAAGGTAGTGAAAAAACGGCATATTTTGAACAATCGTTCAAAATAATGGAAGTTAAAAAGACTAAACGGCGTCAGGCTTTAAGCAGGGAATAGATATAGCGGAAGTTTTTCTCCAGTTCGTCCACGTCCAGACCGTTCAGGAACGCCTGTTCGTAGGACAGTCCGAGAAAAATCTGCCGGAACAGGGTTGCCGCCTTCCGCACGTCCGTGTCGCTCCTGATTTCTCCGCTCTCTTTCGCCTTCTGGATGACTGTCTCCCAAAGCTCATACTCCAGCCGGAAAATCCGCTCGATTTTTTGCCTGATGCCCGGATAGTACATGCGCACTTGCGAGAGAAAATGGAAATAATAGGAATTAAGGCTGCAATCATGCGGGCTGTGGGTATCGCCAATCAGTTCGAGAATCCTTTTCATGGAAGCGGCTACTCCCGCCACGTATTGCCCGATAAATTCCGCCAACGTATCGGCGGGAGCGGCAAACTTGTTGTCCGGCTTGTGTATTTGCAGCACATACTTGTCCACCACAGCCATGAACAAGTCCAGCTTGTGCGGAAAATAATAGACGATGCCCGTCTTGGTCAGTCCGCAGGCTCTGGCAAGCGTGATGATGCTTGCCTTCTCATAGTTCATCCTGACAAATACGCCAAATGCCCTGTCAATTATTTCTTCCCGGTTTGTTATCATGATGATGCGTAGGTTTATGTTTCTTTGCTCAGCGAAGATAGAGAAAATCGGGGGTTCCGGCAAGTATGTTACCGATGAAATTTGCTTTTACATATTTTTATATTCTGACAGCTAATCGAAAGAAACTCTTAAAGGAATGTCATGCCATCTTTTGTGGTCATGGAAATGCAAATAGATGGAATCGCCTTCAAAGAAATTGTCAATAATATATCCAAAGTTGCTGTTGAATTCTTTTAAAGGAACATGAATGGTATCCTTTTCCTCATCCATCATTTTCTTGTAATAGACAGACAATCGTTCTTTTATCGTATCGTTTTTATCAATAATATATTTTATCGTCCCGTTAAACCTCTTATACGCATAAGACAGATGCTCATCATCGTTTTCTTCCCATAAAAAACATCCGGCTGTACCAGGGGACATGTCTTTATTTTTGGCCCAATAAGAATTTTCCGCATAATAAATGTCCCTACTATCATTTTTCTTAAATTCAAAAGCTACCGGATATAGCAGACTATGAATGAAAGTCCTGTCCTTTCTCATTCTCAGTACAATGGGTTCATCGCTTTTAACCTGTCTTACTGAGACAACATTCTCGTTAGAGGCACATCCGACGAGAAAACAGATTGCCAAAATCAAAATAATGCGCATCATGTTTTTATCTATCATGGGGAGTAGAATTTTTAGCTATTTCAACTCATTCGTTGTTGATGCCTCAAAGATACGAAAAGAATCGGAGGGGAAAACCGTGTGGTGGGAGGAATTTGCGGAAGAGGCGGGCGGACACTTCACGCCACCCCATAGCCACTTGCCTCCCGTCCGCTGATTTCCCATTGTCCGGCAAGGCTGCCCGCTTACTTTCGTGCCGCAATCAACTTATTGTTTCACGATTTAATTCATTTGCTTATGGACAACCTCAAGGACATGAAAGACGAAGTGCTGGTAATGACCAACGCTTCCGACGGCAACACGCCCCACGTGGTGGAGCGCATCGGACAGGACGGCTCGCTGAAGACCCGCCCGTTGGCAAAGGCCAAGCCCGACGGTGATTTCCTCAAAATCGACCGCAGCGAATCCATCCTCGAATCCTTCTTCTCCAACTTCAAGCGGCAGTTTGACAACCCGTCCGACTTCCGTTTCTACCACCTTCCGGCGGAACTGCTGGCCAATGCCAAGGAGTTGGCGGCCTTGTTCCGCAATCCCGAAGAAAACAAGGAAATGCTTGGCGAATACAGGCTGGAGCCGGAACAGTATGCCACCAAGCAGGCGGAGGAACTGAAGCAGGCTTCCGCCACCGATGAATCCGCCCCGCAGCAATCCACGAAGTGGGGCATGGAACAGGTGGACTGGCAGCAGCTCGCACGTATGGGCATCACTCCCGAATCGTTGGGCGAAATCGGTACGGCACGTTTGCTCAACGGGCATGAATCCGCCGTGCTGAATCTTAAAACCAATTTCGAGGGCATTAAAATTGAAACGCCTGCCTGCATCCGGCTGGTGGAATCGCCCGACGGAAAGCCCGTGCTCAACATTGAGTGCTGCAAGCAACGCCCCGAACTTGACTATTATTTTGGCAATGAGATTCCGGATAGATTGAAAGAGAATTTGCTGAAAACACATAATGCGGGCAGTACCATAGACTTGACTATTGCCGGAGGAAAGGAAGAAACTTGCCTGCTTTCCCTTAATCCCAAGACGAACCGCTTGCACCACATTCCTGTCAGTGAAATAAAAATACCCTCAGAAATTAACGGGGTTACTTTGACTGAAAACCAACGGCTCGATTTGAGCTTTGGCAGGTCTGTACTGGTAGAAAATATGTGGTCTGAGCGACATCAGAAGCATTACGATGCACGCCTCCAGTACAATGTCTGCAAAGGCGGTTTCGACTACGACTTCCGGGGACTGAACCGCAAGGTGGAGCAGGGGCAGAGCCAGAGCGAACAGCGCGAAATCATCATCCCGAAAAAGCTGAAAGGGGTGGACTTGACTGATGAACAGGTAAATGCATTGAAAGCAGGCAAGGCCGCGTATGTCGAAGGCATGTCCGACGGAAACGGGGGCACGTTCAATGCCTACGTGCGTCCCAACTATGAAAAGATGAAGTTCGACTTCTTCCGCTGGAATCCCGACAAGAGCAGGAAGCAGTCGCAGGGACAGACCAACGAGCAGCCGAAACAATCCGCGCAGACAACTTCCCAGAACCGCCGTGTCCGCAAGTCGGAGAAGAAGGGCATCGGCGCATCACTCTGATTACTTACCTATAATATAGAATGTATATGAAGAATGTCATCATTGCAGAAAAGCCGTCGGTGGCGCAAAGCATCGCGGCAATCGTGGGAGCAGGACAAAGGAGGGACGGGTATATCGAGGGCAACGGTTATGCCGTAACATGGGCTTTCGGGCATCTGGTGCAGTTGGCCATGCCCGAAGCCTACGGGTTTACCGGTTTCCGGCGGGAGAACCTGCCCATACTGCCTGCCGGTTTCACGCTCATCCCCCGACAGAAGCGTGAGGGGAAGGAATACAAGGACGACCCCGGCGTGGTGCGCCAGTTGAACATCATCAAGGGACTGTTCGAGGGTGGCGACCGCATCATCGTGGCGACCGATGCCGGGCGTGAAGGGGAGCTAATATTCAGATATATCTACCATTACTTGGGCTGCACCAAGCCGTTTGTCCGCCTGTGGATAAGCAGCCTGACCGACAAGGCCATCCGCGAAGGGATGGAACGGTTGCAGCCGGGCGGCAATTACGATAACCTCTACCTTTCCGCCAAGGCACGCAGCGAAGCGGACTGGCTCATCGGCATCAACGGCTCGCAGGCGCTCAGCCTTGCCGCCGGACGGGGCGTGTTCTCGCTCGGACGGGTGCAGACGCCCACATTGGCCATGATTTGCTCCCGCTATCTGGAGAACCGGTCGTTTACCCCGAAAAAATACATGCAGATACGCATCACGGTCGAAAAAGACGGCATCGCGTTCCATGCCACAGCGGAACACCGTTACGAGAACAAGACTGCCGCCGATAATGCGTTGGGTGAAATGAAAGCGTGCGGCACGTTCCACATCACGGAACTCACCCGGCGGGAGGTCAAGGAGGAACCGCCGCTTCTGTATGACCTGACCGCCCTCCAGCGGGAAGCCAACACCCGGCTGGACTTCTCCGCCGACCGCACGCTCTCCCTCGCGCAAAGCCTGTACGAGAAAAAGGTGCTGAGCTATCCGCGCACCGGCAGCCGGTATGTGTCCGAAGATGTGTTCGACGAAATCCCCTCGCGCATCGCCCTCTTGCGGCAACATCCACGTTTCGGGCAGTATGCCGCGTCGCTCTCCGGCACACCGCTCAACCGCCGCAGCGTGGACGGTGGGAAGGTAACCGACCACCATGCGCTGATTATCACCGAGAACCTGCCATCCGGACTATCCAAAGACGAGCAGGCCATCTACGACATGGTGGCTGCCCGCCTGCTCGAAGCCTTCTCCGCCCCCTGCATCAAGGAGGTGACGGAAATTCATGCGGCGGTGGGCAACGACACGGCACAGGCCAAAGGTACGGTGGTCAAGTCCGCCGGATGGCGTGCCGTGCGCGGCGAAAAGGAAGATGGCGACGAGGATGCACCGCTCCCCCGTCTGGAACAGGACGAGAGCCTCCCGATACAATCGCTCGAAGCGGTGGAGCGGCAGACCAAGCCCAAGCCGCTGCACACCGAAAATTCCCTGCTCTCGGCGATGGAGCATTGCGGCAGGGAGATTGGCGACGAACAACTGCGGGCAAGCATCCGCGAGACGGGCATCGGTACGCCCGCCACCCGTGCCGCCGTCATCGAAACGCTGTTCGCACGCGGTTACATCCGCCGGGAGAAGAAAAGCCTCGTGCCTACGGACAAGGGCATGGCGGTCCATGAAACGGTGAAGGACAAGAAGATTGCCAACGTGGAAATGACCGCCGCATGGGAGGACACGCTGGCACGCATCGAATCGGGCGAGGCCGACGCTGCCGCCTTCCGGCGCGACATCGAGGCTTACACCGCGCAGATTGTTACCGAGTTGCTGGAAAGCAAAGTGTCCGTGGCTTCCCCTAAGGGGGAATACCCATGCCCCAAATGCCGGAACAGCCGGGTGTTGTTCTTCCCCAAGGTCGTCAAATGCGCCGATGTGGACTGTGGCTTTACCCTCTTCCGCAACAAGGGCGGCAAGGAACTGTCGGACAAACAGCTTGCCGAACTCCTGACCAAAGGCAGAACCGGTGTCATCAAAGGTTTCAAAAGCAAGGAGGGCAAGGCTTTCGACGCTTCATTGGTATTGCGTCCCGACTTCTCCGTGGGCTACGAGTTTGCCGACAAGAAACCATCCAAAGGCAAATCGGCCAAGAAGAAATGACCCTCCTAACATCAACCCGGACTTGATGCAGGATGAGTCCGTACCTCATGTACCATCAGTCCGGAATTGATGTGGCATAAGTCCGGGACTTATCCTGTATGCCAATCACTATTGTTTCATTTAACTTGTAAAAAAGAAAAATCATGAATCCGAACAAACCGAACATCCCGGCTCCGACGGTTGAGCCGGACGAACTTTCCTATTACCGTCTTACCTTGTTGTCCTACCTCCGCGAATCGCATCCCGAACTGGCGACGGACGAGGCTTTCATCCGTGCGCGTGCCGACCTTGCCGCCGAAGCGTTCAGCAATGCCGTCCGGTCGGGCATGGATTATGACGAAGCCGTCAGGCAGGCGGACGAGGTGCTGTTTCAGGGCTTGCACTTTTCCCGGCTCGACACGCTCATCACCGTGCTATGGAACGAGTTTGCCGACGAAGTGCCCGCAGGCCGCGCCCGCGAGGTGGCTCTCCAGCTTCTGCCCGAATGTGGCAAGGTGTTCAGCGGTTACGACCTGACCGACGGTTTCGAGTTTACCCCCGACTTCGACCGGCTGTGCGGGGAACTGGCCGGTGCAATCTCAATCTGGCTCGAAGAAAATGGCATATAACAAGAAGACGCATCTTAGGGACAACATCGAGGCCATCCGCCTGATGTTCCGTCTGGAACGGGAGAGGCGTGCCGCCACCCTGGAGGAGCAGGCGGTATTGGCCGCCTATTCCGGCTTCGGGGGCATCAAGGCGGTGCTGTCCCCTTTCGGCAGGCTCACCGACATCCTCCGCTGGACGCAGAGCGACCGCGAACTCTTTCCCCTTGTGTCGGAACTGCATGGCGTGCTCCGCGAGGGGGCGACGGATGAGCGGGAATACAAACGGCTGGTGGACAGCGTGAAGGCATCCACCTTTACCGCTTTCTATACGCCCCCGGAAATCATTCGTGCCGTCGCTTCCTCGCTGGAGGAACATGGCGTGTCGCCGCACCGCTTTCTCGACCCGTCATCGGGTACGGGCAACTTCTTGTCTGCCTTCCAGCCGCATTTCTACAACGCCACCGCCGTGCCCGAAGCCACCGCCTATGAAAAGGACTTGCTCACGGGGCGCATCCTCCGTCAGCTCCAGCCCGGTACGGATGTCCGCGTGCAGGGCTTCGAGGAGCTTCCCCCGCAGGACAACGGACGGTTCGATGTGGCGGCAAGCAACATCCCCTTCGGCGACATCCGCGTATTTGACCCGTCGATGGACGACGGCACGGCACGGCGTTTCGCGCTCGGTTCCCTGCACAACTATTTCTTCGTCAAGGGACTGGATGCCGTGCGCGAGGGCGGCATCGTGGCTTTCATCACTTCGCAGGGGGTAATGAACTCCGCGATGGGCACGCCCGTGCGCCAGTACCTGATGCAGCGGGCACGGCTCCTGTCCGCCATCCGCCTGCCCAACAACCTCTTTACCGACTATGCCGGTACGGAGGTGGGCAGCGACCTGATTGTGCTGCAAAAGGAAACGGCATCCGAAAGGGAATACACCGGCCTTGAAAAAGCCTTCGTGGAAGTCAGCACGCAGGCTGACGGCACGACCCAGAACGAGTACTTCGAGCGCACCGCCGCCATTGTCCATACGCTCGGCCATGTGAGGACTGACCCTTACGGCAAACCCGCCCGCATCTTCCTGCATGACGGGGGAATGGATGCCATAGCCGCCGACCTGAAATGGATGCTGGACAAGAACCTGACGGAAAATCTCGACCTTGACCTTTACCTCCGCTTCTCGCCGGTGCATGAGTTGCGCGAACTGGCGGAGAAACGTGCGGAAAGCCTTCAGGAGCGTATCGCGCAAGTGCAGGCGGTATCCATGCCGGGACAGCAACATGCCGAAACGGGAACGCCGGAGGAGGTTGGGAAAGAACCGCCCGCCATCCATTCTGAACCGGAGAAGTCCGTCGCGCAGGAACCGCTGATGTCCCTGTATGACCTTTTCGGCTTCACGCAGGAGGAACGGCAGGCGTTCAGCACCGGGCGGAAGCCCAAGCGGAAGAAGAAGCAGGCAACCCCGCAGCTTTCCCTGTTCGACATCGTGGAGCCGGTCAGCGGCCAGTCCGTACCCGGCAAAGGGGATGCCATTGCCGCATCGCCCGCAGAAAAGCCTGCCCGGACTGCACAGCCCGAACCGGCAGCCGCACCCAAAGCCCCGTCGGAAGAAGAACTCCGGAAGCGGGAACGCCGCCGGGCGGAGGAAGAGGCCGCACGGCAGGAGCGCATGAAGCCGCGCTCCTTCACCGGTGAAAGGCTGGAACATTACCGGAACGGCTCACTGGTGAATGTGGACGGGCAAATCGGCTACCTCTCCGGCATGGATAAGGGCATCCCCGTGTTCCATCCGCTGGAACTGCCTGCCCGCCAGCAGCAGCGTGCCGCATCTTATATCGAACTGCGCGACACCTACCACCGCCTGTACAACGACGAAGCGGAGCATCATCAGGAGAACGGGGAACTGCGTGCGAGCCTGAACGGGCTGTACGACGGCTTTGTCCGTCAGTCCGGCAACCTGAACGACAAGAAGAACATCGACCTGTTCCGCATGGATGCCGATAACCGGGAAATCCTTGCCTTGGAGCGTTATACCGACGGCAAGGCGGTCAAGGCCGACATCTTCGACCATCCCGTGTCGTACAACGTGAACGAGATTACCCACACCGACGATGTGCACGAGGCATTGGCGGCCTCGCTCAACAAGTACGGCGAGGCAGACATGGAGTATATGGAATCACTCACCGACAAGCCGCAGCCACAATTGCTGGAGGAACTGCGCGGCAGGGTGTTCTACAACCCGCTGGCCAAGCGTTTCGAGATTGCCGACCGCTTTATCGCGGGCAATGTCGTGGCAAAGGCGGAGTATATCGAGGAATACTTACGGACGCATCCCGACGATGCCGAGTCGCGCATCTCGCTCGATGCCTTGCGCCGGGCAGCGCCGACACCCATCCCCTTCGAGGAACTGGACTTCAATTTCGGGGAGCGGTGGATACCGGCTGCCGTGTACAGCCGCTATGCCTCATGGCTGTTCGACACCGATGTGTCCGTCCGCTACAACGCCAGCGCGGACGAGTACAACATCCGTGCCTCCGAACTCAGCCCGCGTATCTACAACCAGTATGCCGTGCGTTCCGAAACGCGCCTGTTCAACGGTGTCGCCCTCATGCGCCACGCCATCCACAACACCACGCCCAACATCACCAAGACCGTCACGGACAAGGACGGCAAGGACATCAAGGTGCGCGACCCCGAAGCCACGCAACTGGCCAACAGCAAGATTGACGAGATACGCGACGGCTTCTCCGACTGGCTCATGGAGCAGTCGCCGGAGTTCAAGAAGAAGCTGGAGGACATGTACAACCGCAAGTTCAACTGTTTCGTACGCCCCAAGTTCGACGGCAGTCACCAGACCTTTCCCGACTTGGACTTGAAAGGGTTGGGCATCAAGGATTTGTATCCCAGCCAAAAGGACTGCATCTGGATGCTGAAGATGAACGGCGGTGGTATCGCCGACCACGAGGTTGGGGGCGGCAAGACGCTGATAATGTGCGTTGCCGCCTACGAGATGAAACGGCTCGGACTGGCGCACAAGCCGCTCATCACCGGCCTGAAAGCGAACATCCACGAGATAGCCCAGACCTTCCGCACCGCCTATCCCCATGCCAAGATACTCTATCCGGGCAAGGAGGACTTCACGCCCGACCGCCGCGTGGAAATCTTCAACCAGATGAAGAACAACGATTGGGACGCCATCATCCTCTCGCACGAGCAGTTCGGCATGATACCGCAGTCGCCCGAAATCCAGCGCGACATCTTGCAGCAGGAACTGGACAGCGTGGAGGAAAACTTGGAGGTGTTGCACCAGTTGGGCAGCGAGGTGACCAATGCCCAACTGAAAGGCGCAGAGAAGCGCAAGATGAACCTCGAAGTCAAGCTCAAGGAACTGACGCACGAGATAGAGACCCGCAAGGACGATGTGGCGGACTTCAAGCGCATGGGCATCGACCACATCTTTGTCGATGAATCGCACCGCTTCAAGAACCTCATGTTCACCACGCGCCACGACCGTGTGGCGGGGTTGGGCAACTCGGAGGGCAGCCAGCGTGCGCTCAACATGCTCTTTGCCATCCGCACCATCCAGCAGCGCACCGGCAAGGACTTGGGAGCCACCTTCCTGTCCGGCACGACCATCAGCAACTCATTGACCGAGCTGTACCTCCTGTTCAAGTACCTGCGCCCCAACGAACTGGAGCGGCAGGGCATCCGCTCTTTCGACGCATGGGCGGCGGTGTTCGCACGCAAGTCCATCGACTACGAGTTCTCCGTCACCAACGAGATTGTGCAGAAGGAACGCTTCCGCTATTTCATCAAGGTGCCCGAACTCGCCTCGTTCTATTCCGAGATTACCGACTTCCGCACGGCGGAGGACATCGGCATCGACCGCCCGAAGAAGAACGAGATACTGCACAACATCGCGCCCACGCCCGACCAGCAGGAGTTCATCGCCAAGCTCATGGAGTTCGCCAAGACCGGCAACGCCACCGTATTGGGCCGTCCGCCGCTGACCGAGAAGGAAGAAAAGGCCAAGATGCTCATCGCCACCGACTATGCCCGCAAGATGTCGCTCGACATGAGGCTTATCGACCCGCTGAAATATGACGACGACCGCGACAACAAGGCGACCCACTGCGCCGACATGATTGCGCAGTATTACAACCGATATGCCGAACATAAGGGCACGCAGTTCGTGTTCAGCGACTTGGGCACGTACAAGCCTGACCAGTGGAACCCGTACAGCGAAATCAAGCGCAAACTGGTCGAAGACCACGGCATCCCCGAAGACCAGATACGCTTCATTCAGGAAGCCAAGACCGAGAAGAAGCGCAAGGCGATGATTGAGGCGATGAACGAGGGGCGCATCCGTGTGCTGTTCGGCTCCACCGAAATGTTGGGCACGGGTGTCAATGCGCAGAAAAGGTGTGTGGCCATCCATCACTTGGACGCACCGTGGCGCCCAAGCGACCTCCAGCAGCGCGACGGGCGCGGCATCCGCAAGGGCAACGAGGTGGCGAAGCTCTATGCCGATAACAAGGTCGATGTCATCATCTATGCGGTGGAGAAATCATTGGACAGCTACAAGTTCAACCTGCTCCACAACAAGCAGCTTTTCATCACCCAGCTCAAGCAGAACCGCATGGGCAGCCGCACCATCGACGAGGGCAGCATGGACGAGAAAGGGGGCATGAACTACTCCGAGTATGTCGCCATCCTCTCCGGCAACACCGACCTCTTGGACAAGGCGCGTCTGGAGAAGAAGATTGCAGGGCTGGAGGGCGAGCGCAAGGCGTTCCAGCGCGGCAAGGGCGATTCGCGCATCCGGTTGGAGACCCTGTTGGCTAACCAAGCCTCCAACAGCGACATCATCGCGAGGGCGCGGCAGGACATGGCCGACTTCGAGAGCCGCGTGCAGTACGACAAGGACGGCAAGAAGCTCAACCCGCTGAAGATTGACGGGGTAACGGGCAGCGACCCCAAAGTCATTGCCGCCCGACTGCACGAGATAGAGGACAAGGAGCGCACGCACGGCCAGCCGGTTCCCATCGGCTCCCTCTACGGCTTTGAAATCGTGGTCAAGACCGACACCACCGTCAAGGAGGGATTGGACTTCTGCGAGAACCGCTTCTTCGTGCGCGGCACGGGCAAGCTCCTGTACAACTACAACAACGGACGCTTGGCAGCCGACCCGCAGACCGCCTGCCGGAATTTCATCAACGCCTTTGACAGCATCCCCCGCCTGATAGAGAAATACACGAAGGACAATGCCGACATCGAAAAGGAAATCCCCGTCCTGAAGCAGGTCGTGGATGAAACATGGAAAAAAGAGGATGAGTTGAAGCAACTCAAGGCCGAGCTTGCCACGCTTGACCGCAAGATATTGCTCTCCTTGAAATCCGTCGATGCGCAGGAGGCCAACACTGAAGGGGTAACGGAAATCCGGCCGGAGCCGCAAGCTCCATCGGTGGCGCAACCCGCCCCCTCAATGCCCGGCGACCCTGCCGTCCCGGCAGCATCCGAACCATACGTCCACCGTATGCCCGACTACATGGCACATGCGGCGGAGCGCAAACCGCCGGTGCTGTCAGCCATGCCCAAGACCATCAGCATCAAGGAGCTGATGAGCGCGGGCAAGGAAAAGGTCGTAATCGGCGGCATCCCCCAACCGGAAGACGGCACGGAGAAGCCGCAGGAAAAACCGAAATGGAGGATGAAGCTGTGAGCGGGGTACACTTAATGAAAAACTTGGCAACTACATATAGTAAGGTGGTTGCCAAGTTTTCTATTTCAAATCTCGCCAATACATTCTTTATATGTTTTTCACCAAAATGTATATTGAGCCTTGAACTTCGCATAAACTTTCTTTGCCGCCTCCCTTTCTTCCTTGCTTTCAGGTTTCAAGTGAGCTATCTTCTCCGCAAAGCGTTTAGCGTCCTTACCGGTAACTACCGGCGTTTCTTTAATCGGTCGAGCCATAAATCCCTGTATGTTGTAAATTATATCTTGTTTTCAATTATCGAAATGAAATCGTGCAATTTCTTTCCAACTTGATTCGCATCAGGTATCCGGCTATATGCCAGATAATTTAATTCCCGTTCATAATATCCGCCCAATTGCTTCCATAGCTCATTGAATGAACCAAGAAGGGGAGATTCTTTAATGGGTGTATGTTTCCATTTTTCTGGTGAGTCAAACATTTGTCGGTCATGCGCCGCCAGTTCTTGCAGGTCTTTAATGAAATCCTGTTCCACATATTCCATACATTCCCTATCGTCAAGCAGAAAATAGATATCATAGAAATGGCGGATTTTCCCGGTTAATCCTTGCACCGGATTATCCATAAAGGAGAAACGGAGCAGCGAAACGACTTTCTCGCACAAGGTGCGCCGTTTGTCCAGAATGTTCAGTTCAAACGGATGCAGGTCATATTCTTCAATGAAAGAGTCCATACCTGTATTTTCAAGGTAGGAAGTGATAAAGCTCTTTATTTGCCGTCTGACATATGGATAAGGATTGGCAAACGAATTTATTTCCACGACTACACGGTTGGCGACAAAATCAAACAACGGGTCATGGACGCTTGCCGGATATTGGTACAAGGCTTTCCGATAACGGGAACCCTTACTTGTCAGTTCAGGCACAACCTGTTCCTGCAAGCCTTGGGTCATTTCTTTGCAGACCTTGGAAATCAAAGTCTTTATCTGATTTCCGCTCAACTTTTGCGTGAGTACAGCCACATCCACATCTTCCGAGAAGCGGTTAATCAATCCGTACCCTTTTGACAAGGATGTGCCGCCCTTGAACACCGTGTTCTCCATATAAACGCTTCGGGAGAGTTGTTGCAATATCTTGCTTATCCAATAGTCTTTTTCGATATAGACCGGTGCTATATGGTAATATTCGGAAGCCGCGCGTATTGCATCTGCTAACAGTTCAGGTTGTTTTTCCAGTATCATTCAATCCTCCATTTCTTTTTATTAGGCAATGTATCTTCATTTATTCCCAATTTATAGACCGTTACTGGATTCAATGAATCCCATAAAGGTTGCGCTTTCGCCATACCGCAATCGTTCTCGATGATGGTTCCCAACAAGGCGCGTACCATTGGCGGATAGGCCTCGGCCAAGGCAACCATCTTTTCCTTCTCCCTCCTGCCAAGTTCTCCTACCAGAAAAGCTATGCGCCTGTATGATGCCTCTATCGTGGTGTCGGGTATTTCCTTGATGAAGCGGATGGCATCCAATAATTGCAGGAGCGGAATATTGTCTTTGGTTATCGGGTTAGGTTGCAGGACAAAGCAGACGGTGAATATATCCCGTTGTTTCTTGTTCCTGCGTTGGTTTGTGCCGATTTGGATGATGTTGGGCACTTGTGTAGTAAGCCCCAACCGATTAAAGACGGAGTAACCGGTCAAATATCCGATGCGCTTTCCGTTCTTTTCCAACAAATCCTTCACCAACTCTTCTTGTCTGGGTTTCAACGTTCCGAACACGCTCTTTTTAGGCTTGTAGAACCGTCCTTTGGATATTTTAGCCAAGTAGCCTTCACCCGCCAGCCGATTCAGCATTTTAATGATGCTTTCGCTCGTTTCGGCAGGCAAGTTTAAGTCCCGGTAGGTAAACACGTAATCGGGCTGAAAATCTTCCAATCGTTTCTGTACTTCTCTTGTGATAATCATAATCCCATGTCCTTGGTTGTCGGTGCAAAGATAAGAAATATTCTTGTTTTTACGACACAAAACTGGAATTTTATTAGAAATGGCTCCACCCTGTCCTCCCGACAGAATGAAGCCGGTTGTTTAACTTAAATAGCGGGAACTTCCTGCTTCACAGCGGTAGAGAGTATCCCTGAACGATGAACATCCAAGATGCATTATCCACAATCATCTGAGAGTTCTTTTTCTTCTGTTTCTTTCTCCCCGCCGTTTTCATCCATTTCTTCGGGCATCGGATAAGTTTCCGACAGCTTGTCCTTCCGTGCCTGACGCTTGATTTCGTTCTCGTCGAAGTTGTTGCGGATGAACTCGTGCAGGTCTGATTCCTTGTAATAGGTTTTATGGTATATCGAATGGAATTTCAATGCCCCGTTGTTCCGGTATCGCTGGAGCGTGCGCTTGCTGATGCGCAGCAGTTGGCACACCTCCTGGTTGTCGTACAGCCGTTCCCCGTTCAGGTAGTTCAGGTGCTTCTGCCGGTTCTCCGCCTTGTCCAGCTTGCGCGATATGCGGTACAATTCGCCCATGATGCGCTCCATCCATGCCTCAAATTCAGTCTTGTCCACTAACATGGCCGTTCCTCCTGTACTTTATATCTCGCCCAGCATGTAGCTGTTCGGGCTGTCGGGTGATTTCACAATGATTTCCTTCTCGCGCATGAAACGGATGTAGCTCTTGGCCGTGCGTTCCTTCACCTCAAACGCCGTTTGAAGCTCTTCCGAAAGCTCCATGTAGCCGATGAAGCGTTTCCGGCTGAACAGTTCGCGTGCCACCGCCACAAGTTCCTCCTCCTTGCGCCTGTCCTTTTCCTCCTTCGGCTTCTCGCCCAAGTAGGCGTGCATCGCCTTCTCCTTGTCCCATGCGAACTGCATGAGCGGCACATCCAGCGGGCTTCCGTCCCGCACTTTCAGGGCTTTCACCACCGAAACGGCGGGGTTCGTGTCCTTTTCGATGGAGAGGATGGCGGCAGCCTTGCGTTGCAGCTCGCTGCCCAAGTGCCCGCGCAGCTTCAGCCCGTTGGGGATGAAGTGCAGCACCGTGACGATGCACGTGTTGTAGATGCCCGCCAGCCGGTAGAGTTCCTCCACGACGGCGATGCTCTCCGCCTCGTCGTTGGCGCAGCGTATCAGGTCGGCGATGCCGTCAATGACCACCAGATGGATGCCCCCGTATTGGTAATGGAACTTGTCCATGCTGAGCACAATGGACTTCAGCCGCTCCTTGCGGCTCATCCCCGTCAGGCAGTATGCCTTGAACCACTCCGGCATCGTGTCGCGCCCGCAACGGCGCAGCAGGGTACTTACGTTCTTGTATAGTTGCACCTCGCTCTGTTCGGTGTCATAGAACAGCACCGCCTTGCCTTTCGGGTTCCCTTCAATGGAAACGCCCAGCGTGTCGATGCCCTCCGCGTTTTCCGGTTTCACAGCACCGGCAATCAGGGCTGCCACATAGTTGCTTTTCCCCGTACCCTCCCCGCCGGTGATGCAGAGCAGGTTCCCTTGTGTTCCCAGCGGCACATCGTTCACCGATACTATCATTTGTGCCACAGGTGGCGGGTTGTTGAAATCCAACTCGCATGATTTTAATGCTGACATATCTTCCTTGTATAATGAATCCAAATGGTTTAAGAACAATTTCAATAAATCGTCGTGCGTGTGTCCCAACGCAAAATAATCCGTTACATCCTTTTCTTCTTTTGTTCCTGACAGTGGCAGCAAAAGGCGTTTCAATGCAAACGGCTTCAATTCTTCCTGCCGTTTGGCGGAAACTTCCAGACCGGTCTTGTCCATATCATACAGCAGGACAATGTGTTTGAACCGGTAGGAGAGCAGCATCAGCACAGAGGTAGGGATGACCGTCGTTTCCGAATTGAAACAGATGGCATGGAATCCGTTTGCCGCAAGGCTCATCACGTCTTTCTCACCGCCTGTGATAAACAACAAATCCCCTTTGGCGGATAATTGGTCAAGTCCGAAGCAGTAATTGTCGCCCAAATCTCCGGCATAGAGGAAACGCATCTCCGAGCGCGGGCGGTAGATTTTAATGTATTTGTCGCCTACATAGCCATACATCGGTTCCTGTGCCGTTTCAGTCAAGGTATAGCTTTTCCCTTCCTGATTGACGGAACTGAACGAATGCAGAGGCCGTACATTATATTTATTTAATGTATGCTCCGTGATTCTGGATTTGCTCCAAAATATCCGGTCTGTTTCATTGAACGCCCTTGGTACGATATTATACGGGCGTATTTTCTTTATCACCTGTTCCGGCGTGGGCGGACAAACTACCTGAACGGAAGATGTGTCCACACAATTTTCGTAACCGTCCGCCAACCCCAAATGCAGGTCATGGTCAATGATGCGCATGATTTCAACGAAATCCTTCGCGTTCCTGCAACTCAGCCCCGTCATTGTCCCTACCAACTCGAAGCAGTCCCCGGAATATTCCTCATTGCCGAAATCCTTCATCTTATACACCGAATGCCGCCGGTCATAATATACGTTGCACGATGCCTTCGTATCCTTATATAAAGGATTCAGGAACTTCTTACCGATGCGGAACGGCACGGGCAGGTAGTGTCTGAACACCGAAAGCCCCCTGTCCGTCGCCTGCAAAATATCCTCCTTATTCATTGTCTTCGTCCTTTGTTATATCCAACAACCGGTTCTTCTTGTAAACGTCTATCAGGTGCGGTTCACACGTGATAACCTTTTCCCGTACCTTTTTCTCTATTTCTGAGAGCTTGTACAGGCACTTGCGGCGGAACACCGAATACTCTACCAGTCCGTCGCTCCTTAACCGTTGCAGGGTGCGTGTGCTGATATGGAGCATATCGGCCACTTCTTGACTGTCCAGCCATACATCGTTGTCAAAGTCGCAATCCTGCAACTTGTGTTCATTCTTGGTAATGAACTCAGCGATTTTCGCTATTTGCCCCATCATCTTTTGATAGGCGGCACTTTCCATTACGATAACTTCTGTCATAATCCTAATTATTGAAATGTTTGCCGCAAAGTTCCCGATAAGTCAAAATCCGCATGGTATACTATACGTGTACTACACCATAATTTTTTTGTTCCTGCATTTTTTTTGCGGGAAAATGCGAGGTCAATCCGTTTCGGTCAGGAGTAAGGTTAATAGGTTCAAAATTAGTTCAGTGCAAGGTGCAAGCCTATTTATATATATAGGCTCGCACCTTGCACTTGAAAAAAAGGCTGAAAAAAATATTGTCAAGAACTTGCATGTTTCAAAAATGTGTAGTACTTTTGCACTCGCAATCGAAAGGTGACACGGTGGTGTCATAAGCTACGAAAATTGACAAAATGAAATCGTAACCAAGTCGTAACCATTAAATTTTAGGTTACGCATAAGTTACTGATTAAAAAGATATTATAAGCGGCAGGTACGATTACCGTACGCACCGCTTCTCAAGAAAGCAAAATTAGGAAAAGCTCTGATTCTTAACGGAATCAGGGCTTTTTTATTTGTTTGAAGTGAAGCGGGATATAGCGTTTCTGCGAAGTATGTCAGGGTTATTGAACATTCGTCTGTATCAGATTCATAAAGAACTGGTATGTCGTGAAGCTTTGATAAATCGCAAAACGAAATGATTATGTTGGTTGATAGCTTGTTTTATGAATAAAATCGGTTACAATATGTAAAATATCATATAGGTATTTCCCTTGTTCTTTTTAAGGATAGAAAATAGGAATTATGGTCCTTTATAGTAGAAATAAGAGAGTTATATAAAAAATAGCTTGTGAAAAATATCTGTTTTTTTTGTTTTGATGTAATTCTTTATTAATTTTGTAGTCTATTACATTAACGTAGATATTTGTAGATAACACACGCACATTTTTGAAATGAAAAACATTAGTTTCGTATTGATGTTTATTCCTTTAATCTCTTTTGCGCAGACATATAAATATATAGGGATAGAGGATGGACTCAGTAACCGTAGGATATTTGATATCCAGAAAGATTCTAAAGGGTATATGTGGTTTTTGACTAATGAGGGCATGGACCGCTATGATGGTAAGGAAATAAGGCACTATAAGTTGCTGGATGAAAGTAAAAGTTTGACCTCCTCTATTTATCTTGGGTGGTTATATAAAGGAGATGAGGGGCGTTTATGGGTGATTAGCAAGAAAGGAGGTGTCTTTTACTATGATGAATTATATGACCGGTTCAAGGTAGTGTATAAATTGTCCGATGCCTCAGAAGGGGTTACGTGTGGGTATATGGATCATAGTGATAATATATGGTTGTGCGGCAAGGACTCTATTGTACTTTATAATATAAAGGATACTGGTATCCGTAAGGTAGCTAACGTGATGCATGGAAATGTACAAATGGTAGAACAAGTAGATAGCAGCCATTTTTTCATTGCGACTGAAAGGGGAATACGCTTTACGGAATTGAAAAATAATGCATTGAGAGTTATTCCGATAGAATCTTTGTGTGATATCAGTTCACAAGTGAATGAATTGTATTTTCATTCGGCATCTCAAAAATTATTTGTCGGAACCTTTGAGGAAGGTATTTTTGCTTTTGATATGAACACTCGCCAGATTGTCCGTTCCTCTATTGATTTGAGTGATGTAAATATTACCAGAATCTGTCCTTTGAATGAGAAAGAACTGCTGATTGCTACGGAAGGGATGGGAATACATAAAGTGGATGTGAATACATGTGTTACACATCCTTATATTACTGCTGATTATGAAAGCAATAATACAATGAACGGAAACAATATTAATGTTGTTTATATTGATGAAGAAAAACGTATTTGGCTGGCTAATTATCCGACAGGAGTTACGATAGTGGATAATCGGTATAAAAATTATTATTGGATAAAACATTCTATTGGGAACCAGCAGTCGTTGGTAAACGACCAGGTACATTCTGTCATTGAGGATAGTGATGGAGATTTGTGGTTTGGAACCAGTAACGGAATCAGCCTTTATAACAGACAAACTAAAAAGTGGCACTCGTTTTTAAGCTCTACTGATCATCATTTGAAGGATAAAAATCATATTTTCATTACTTTATGTGAGGTTTCTCCTGGAATAATATGGGCGGGGGGATATACCTCCGGTTTGTATAAAATTAATAAAGAGAGTTTGTCTGTAGAATATTTCTCTCCTTTTTTGCTTACTTCTATAAATATGCAGCCGGATAAATATATTCGTGGTATGATAAAGGATTCGCAGGGATATATATGGTCGGGAGGATTCTATAATTTGAAGTGCTTTGATCTAAAGGATAATAGTGTCCGTTTGTATCCGGGGGTAAGCTCGATAACCGCTATTGCGGAAAAAGATAGTCGCCACATGTGGATTGGTACAGTTGCAGGGCTTTATCTGCTGGATAGAGATTCCGGCGATTATCAATATATCGCAATGCCTGTAGAGTCTAGCTATATCAATACACTGTATCAGTCGGCTGATGGGTTGTTATATATAGGAACGAATGGTTCGGGAGTACTGACTTATGATCATCGTAATAAAAATTTTGTACATTATTATACAGGTAATTGTGCATTGGTTTCTAATAATATATATACCATTTTACCTGAAATGGATGGATGTATCATTATGAGTACGGAGGATGGAATTACTAGTTTTCAGATAAAAGATAAAACTTTTCACAATCGGACCAGCGAGCAGGGACTTTTGTCGGCATGTTTTAATCCGTCTTCCGGTACATTATGCAGGAATGGAGGTTTTGTTCTGGGGAGTACGGATGGTGCTGTTGAATTTCCGGAAAAATTGAGATTCCCTACTTATGCTTACAAAAAAATGATATTAAGCGATTTTCAGATATCTTATCAGCCGGTTTATCCTGGAGATGAAGATTCTCCATTGGAAAAAGATATAAATGAAACGCAGGTCTTAAAGCTGAATTATGATCAGAATACTTTTTCTTTGGTATTATCTTCTATTAATTATGATTATCCCTCTAATGTGTTGTTTTCATGGAAATTGGATGGATTTTACAATGAATGGAGCCAGCCGGGAACTTCTAATCTCATACGTTATACAAGTTTGGATCCCGGTAAATACACGCTGCGCATCCGGGCTGTTTCCAAAGAGGAACAACAATTGGTTTTTGAAGAACGTGTACTGACAATTATGATAGCCCGTCCTTTGTGGTTGAGTTTTTGGGCTATATTAGGGTATGTGATTCTTGCGTTATCCCTATTTGTTATTATTTATCGTGTCTTGAATTTAAAGAAGCAAAAAAAATATCAGATGAGAAAACTCGTTTTTTTATCAATACGGCTCATGATATCCGTACACCGCTTACATTGATAAAAGCCCCTTTGGAGGAATTGTTTGAGAAAGAAAGTTTTAGTGACCGTGGAAAGAAAAGGATGAAGATTGCCTTAAGGAATGTAGATGTACTGTTGCGGCTGACTACTAATTTGATAAATTTTGAACGGACGGATGTTTATTCTTCTGAGTTGTTTATTGCTCAATATGACTTGAAATCTTATTTACAGGATGTTTGTGATACTTTCCGTTCTTATGCTGCTTTTAAACATTTGGATTTTACCTGCGACTGTAATGTGGAGGAAGGACTGGAAGTATGGTTTGATAAAGAGAAGATGGATTCTATTTTGAAAAATCTGATCTCGAATGCGATGAAATATACACCTGAATATGGTATGGTTCGTGTTTCGGTGCAGGAGAATAAGGATACTTGGAAACTGGAAGTGAAAGATACAGGTATCGGAATATCATCTAAAGAACATAATAAATTGTTCAAGATGCATTTTCGTGGAGTAAACGCTATTAATTCGAAAATCACAGGGAGTGGCATCGGGCTCATGCTGACACGAAAACTGATACGTCTGCACGGTGGTGAAATAGAGGTAAAAAGTGTGGAACATCAGGGTACTACTATAAAGGTAACTTTTTTAAAGGGGCGGGAACATTTGCGTAAATGTATTCAGATTGAGCCTGAACGGGAAATGAAGAAAGGAAGGATGGATGAGATTGCGGTTGCAGATCATTCTGGGAAATCTTCTGAAATTGTTGATAATGGTGCTTTACCACGCATTTTAGTAGTGGAAGATAATGATGAATTGCGGACTTACCTGATAGATTCTCTTTCGGATATATATAATGTGCAGGCTTGTTGTAATGGAAAAGAAGCATGCATCATTGTGAAGGAGTTTTGGCCGGAACTTATCTTGTCGGATATTATGATGCCCGAAATGGGAGGGGATGAATTGTGTGTGACTATAAAAGGTGATATAGAAACGTCTCATATTCCCATTTTGTTGTTAACGGCGTTGGGGGACGAACGGAATATTCTGGAAGGGTTGAAAGTAGGGGCGGACGATTATATTACCAAACCTTTTAATTTGAAAATCCTGAGAGCGAGAATTGCTAATCTGCTTGCAAATAGAGCATTGCTGCGCGAAAAATATGGCTCTTTGAATATGGCCGCAGAAATATTGGAAGAGCCGGTAGGAAAAAATTGTTTAAATGCCCTTGATTGGAAATTTATATCGGGGGTGCGTAAAAACGTGGAGGATAATTTGGATGATCCTGATTTTACTGTAGATTCGCTTTGTTCATTGCAAAACATGAGTCGCTCCAGTTTTTATAATAAATTGAAAGCATTGACAGGACAGGCGCCGGCAGATTATATCCGGCTGATACGCTTAAACCGTGCGGCGGAATTGTTGAAAGAGGGTGGAAAGTCCGTATCAGAAGTGGCAGAAATGACTGGCTTTTGTGATGGTAAATATTTCCGTGAAGTATTCAAGAAACATTTTAAAGTGAGTCCAAGTAGATATGGAAAAGAAGAACCTCTCAGGGTGGATGCTGAATAGGAATATGATTATCAGATAGGGAGGAGTTGTAATATTTGGTCTTTTCTTTATCATAATTGTTTTTTAGACAATAAAATGCCTCTGTCTTTTCGTTTGTATGGTTAATAGAATTATATTTGTACATTATACAATATCTATTGACCATGAAAACTTATTCATTATTAGCAGGCATTTTATTGTCTTTTTCGTTATCTATTCAGGCGGGTGATCTGAAATTGTGGTATAAGCAACCTGCCGGAACGTGGGTGGAAGCGCTTCCGGTCGGCAATTCCCGGATGGGAGCGATGGTATATGGCGGAACGGCCCGTGAAGAACTTCAACTAAACGATGAAACCATGTGGGGAGGCAGTCCTTACCGGAATGACAGGCCGGAAGCATTGAAAAGTCTGCCCCAAGTGCGTGAACTGATTTTTGCCGGAAAAAACATGGAGGCTCAAAACTTGATTCAAGATAATTTTTATGCCGGGAAACATGGTATGCCCTATCAAACAATCGGCAGTTTGATTATAGAAACTCCCGGACATGAAAAGGTAACCGATTATTATCGTGATCTGGATTTGGAACGTGCGGTGGCTACTACTCGCTATAAAGTGGATGGCGTGACTTTTCAACGTGAAGTTTTTGCATCATTTCCTGATAAGGTGATAGTGGTCCGTTTGACAGCAGACCGGCCGGGGAAACTGAATTTTAAGGTCGGATATGTGTCGCCATTGGAACATAAAGTCAGCAGGAAAGGAAAAAAATTGGTTCTGACTGGAAAGGGTAGGGATCATGAGGGAGTGAAAGGATTGATTCGTATGGAAACACAGACGCAGGCTGATGTGGATGGGGGTAAGGTGAAAATTGATGACCAAAACATTACAGTGGAAGGAGCGGACAGTGTTACTCTGTATGTTTCATCGGGTACGAATTTTATTAATTATCACGATATAAGTGGCAATGAGAGTAAAAAAGCGTCTGGATATCTTTCTCTGGCATTGGGACGCCCTTATAGTCAGGTTTTACAGGAGCATATAGCTCTTTATAAAGAGCAGTTTGACCGTGTAAGATTGGATTTGGGAACCAGTGAGCGGGCTAAGCTGGAAACTGTCAAACGCATCGAACTGTTCAATGAGGGTAAGGATGTTTCTTTGGCGGTGTTGCTTTTTCAGTATGGACGTTATTTGCTTATTTCCTCCTCCCAGCCGGGAGGTCAGCCTGCCAATTTGCAAGGTATATGGAATAATAAACTGGCTGCTCCATGGGATGGAAAATATACCATCAATATTAATACGGAAATGAATTATTGGCCGGCTGAAGTGACCAATCTGAGTGAAACACACCAGCCCTTGTTCGAAATGGTGAAAGAATTATCAGTTACCGGCAGGGAAACGGCACGGACTATGTATGGATGCAACGGATGGGTGGCTCATCACAATACAGATATATGGCGTGCCACCGGTCCGGTGGATAAAGCGTTTTATGGTACATGGCCCATGGGAGGTGCTTGGTTGACTACCCACTTGTGGCAGCATTATTTATATAGTGGGGACAAGCTGTTTCTTTCCGAAGCCTATCCGGCATTAAAAGGAGCTGCTGATTTTTATCTTGATTATTTAATTGAACATCCTGAATACGGTTGGATGGTGACTGCTCCGTCCATGTCTCCGGAACATGGACCTTCGGGAGAGGATACTAAAAAAGCTTCAACGATTGTAGCAGGTTGTACTATGGATAATCAGATAATTTTCGATGTGCTTAGCAATGCATTGCATGCATCAAGAATTCTGAAAATGTCCGCTTCTTATCAAGATTCTTTGCGGTCTATGTTAAATCGTCTGGCCCCGATGCAGATCGGGAAATACAATCAGTTACAAGAATGGCTGGAAGATTTAGATAATCCGAATGACAAGCATCGCCATATTTCTCATGTATATGGATTGTTCCCTAGTAATCAGATATCTCCTTACACTCATCCTTTACTTTTCCAGGCAGCTAAAAATACGTTGTTACAGCGTGGCGACGAAGCTACCGGTTGGTCCATTGGCTGGAAAGTTAATCTGTGGGCCCGTTTGCTGGACGGTAATCATGCGTTCCGGATTATTAATAATATGTTGAAGCTGCTGCCTGGAGATGAAGTGAAAGAGGCTTATCCGCAAGGACGGACTTATCCTAATCTGTTTGATGCTCATCCGCCTTTCCAGATTGACGGCAACTTTGGCTATACTGCCGGTGTGGCTGAAATGTTGTTGCAGAGCCATGACGGAGCTGTACATTTGCTTCCGGCTCTTCCGGATGCCTGGGCCACAGGAAGTGTGCAAGGACTAGTTGCCCGTGGAGGATTTGTGGTGGATATGAACTGGAATGGCGTGCAGCTGGATAAAGCGAAGATTCATTCCCGTTTGGGAGGTAATTTACGTTTACGTTCGTATGTTCCTTTGCGTGGGGTTGGATTAAAAGAGGCAAAAGGTAAGAACCCGAATGAATATTATATGCAGGCAGAGATCAAAGAGCCTTTGATTTCCAAGGAGATAAACCCGCAATACCCTGCTTTGTATAAGGTGTATGAATATGACTTGATGACAGAACAGGGACAAGATTATATAGTGGAGCGTGGGTTATAATACATGAAGATGCCCAAAGTGATTTTTGTATTATTTCACTTTGGGCACTTTTGTAAATGGAAGTGTCATTGTGTAGTTATCAGATGGCTTCCTCCTTTTCCAATTCTAATGCTCTGGGAAAAATGATATTGTTTTCCAGGTGGATATGTTCATGTAATGTCTCTTCAAATTGTTTCAATTGTTGTAAAACCAAGCGGAAGCTGGCACAAGCATCTTCAGGGGCGGTGAATCCATTGGTTAATGAAGAGATTTTTTCAAAACGTTCTCCTTCGTGATTATGTTCATCTTCCATCACTTCGATGGGATATAGAATGGTGCCGCAATGGAATTTAGCTACTTTCAAACCTTCCTCTTTGGCTTGGAACATTTCATAAACATAAGGAAATAATACATTCTCTTCTTTTGATAAATGATTTTCCAAATCAAGAAGCGAGTCGCGGAACAGTGCTTGGACTTGCAATAACTCTGGATGATTCTTTGAATGCGCTTCGGTTACTTTGGCTAATAATGCTTCTATTTGCGGACCTTTGGCACGGATTCCCCGATGGTGTATTTTCAATACGTAGTCTATTAATAAATCGATGGGCCATCCGGCAAAGTCAGGAGCATTACTAACCGTATTCTCTTGTAATTCATTTAATTCACGTGCTACTGCTTCGGGATCAATACCGCGGTTCCGGCAGGCTTCTGCAAACGGAGTATTGCCATGGCAGCAAAAATCAATATGGTAACGGGAGAATACTTTGGTTGTATCAAAGTTGCCGGCTACAATTTGTCCGACTGTACATGAATTGTAATTTTTCTGTTTCATAATTATTCCGTTTATTCGTTCATTAATCCTAATTTTTTCATATCACTTTCTACTGTACCGATACCGCTTACTCCAAAGTTCTCGACTAGTACTTTCGTCACGTTGGGCGAGAGGAATGCGGGTAAGGTGGGACCGAGATGAATCTCTTTTATTCCCAAACTGAGTAATGCCAGCAATACGATTACCGCTTTCTGTTCATACCAGGCGATATTGTAAACAATGGGCAGTTCATTGATGTCATGTAGCCCGAATACTTCCTTCAGTTTGAGGGCGATGACTGCCAATGAATAGCTATCGTTACATTGTCCTGCATCTAAAACACGCGGAATGCCATTAATGTCACCTAACCCTAGTTTGTTATAACGATATTTAGCACATCCCGCAGTCAAAATGACTGTGTCTTTGGGGAGCATCTCGGCAAAAGTGGTGTAGTAATCACGACTGCGCATACGCCCGTCACAACCTGCCATGACGATGAACTTACGGATAGCTCCGCTCTTTACCGCTTCTACTACCTTGTCTGCTAGTTGAAATACCTGATTATGGGCAAAACCACCCATGATTTCTCCATGTTCTATTTCTGTCGGTGCGGCACATTGTTTGGCTGTTTCTATTATTTCAGTATAGTCCTTATGTCCTTTCTCATCTGCTGTAATATGCTTGCAACCGGGATATCCGGTAGAATTAGTGGTAAACATGCGTTCTTTATAAGTGGCATTGGGCAGAGGAGGAACGATGCAGTTGGTTGTGAACAGGATAGGACCATTGAACGAGGTAAACTCCTCCCGTTGTTTCCACCAGGCATTTCCATAGTTTCCTACAAAATGTGTATATTTTTTAAATGCCGGATAGTAATGTGCAGGAAGCATTTCACCGTGAGTATATACGTCCACGCCGCTATCCTTGGTTTGTTCCAACAATTCTTCCAGATCATGCAGGTCATGTCCGCTTATCAGAATACCGGGTCGGGTACCAGTTCCGATATTTACACGGGTAATTTCTGGATTGCCATAACTGGAAGTATTTGCTTTGTCGAGCAAAGCCATTGTTCGAACGCCTATTTCACCTGTTCTCAGTGCTAATACAGTCAGTTCATCTGCCGATAAAGATTTTGTTGTAATTTGTGCGATGGTGTTCTGCATGAAACGATGAATACTTTCGTCATTATGTCCTAACCTCATGGCATGTTCCAGATAAGCAGCCATTCCCTTTAGACCATACATAATCAGTTCTTTTAAAGAGCGTAGGTCCTCGTTTTTTTCACGCAAAACTCCGACTGTTGCGGCTTTTGCATCATATTCATCGTGACTGCCTTTCCAATTTAACTCATCGGCTTCCGGCAGAGGAATATCCTTGGCAAAAGCTTGATGTTTAAGGTCATTACGTATTACTAATCCTTTGTCAATGCGTTTCATAATGCTTTCGTCGTCGAAATTGGCATTGGTAATGGTACAGAATAAGGCGTCTACAATAAAATTGTCCACATCTTTTTTAACGGGGAGGGAATGTTGGCGCAATTGATCTGCCACAACAGAAATTCCTCGTACTACAAAAAGCAATAAATCCATAGTACGTGCTGTAGTTGCATTTTTTCCACAAACACCTTTTAAGGTGCAACCGAAACCTTTGGCTGTTTCCTGACATTGGAAACAAAACATGTTATTCTCCATATCTTTTCTCATTTTAATGATTTCTATTACTTTTGTGCAAAAGTACATGGTTTTCGTCTTTTAAGTTGTACCATATGTTACAGCGGATACAAATAACAGTTAAAAGAAAGTAGGATGGAACTGACAGGATTATTGCAGATAGCTCCTTTTCAGGGAATGAAAGAAGAAGAATTGGTTGCTTTACTATTCGGACTTCCGAATAGTTTGAAACACTTTGAACCGGGTGATATCATTGCCCGGCAAGGTGACTTATGTAAAGGGCTGTACATTCTTGCATCGGGAAGGGTACGGGCGGGAATGATAAATGATGAAGGGAAAGAACTGACGGTAGAAGAAATTGGAGCTCCTAACTTGCTGGCCTCGGCTTTTATTTTTGCCACTGAAAATCGTTTTCCCGTTAATGTAGAAGCAATAGGACTTTGTGAGGTTTTTATAATAGGTAAAGAACGATTTTTAGAATTTATGCGTTTGCATCCATTGATGATGCAGAATTTTTTGAAGGATATTTCGGACAGGAGTGTCTTTTTAAGCAGGAAATTGAATGAGTTTGCTTTGTTGAATTTAAAGACTCGTTTGTTGAAATATCTAGAAACACATTCTGCTATTCATAATCAGCAGGAGGTGGCGCAGAAGCTGGGAGTTACTCGTCCGTCATTGGCTAGGGCGCTGTCTGAACTGGTGAATGAAGGGAAAATAAAGAAATAATTTGAGATTTCTTTTTTTAAGTGGAAAACGTGTCTTGTATCTTTGAGAGTTTTTATGTGTAACCCATTCTTGTGAAAGTGTTCAAGTTGTTTTTCTATAAAAACTTTGACTTTAAAGAAAGAAAAGGATCCTTGTCTATAAGGATTGGTTCTTTTGAAATGAGGACTATTTTGAAATTCTCTTGATTAAAAAAGAGGGTGAATTCAAGACCCTTTATGTGATTCTTTTGTCTTGATTCACCCTTTGGGAAATATTTGGTTGGTGTGTATTCAACATGTTACTTCATCTGAATACTTTTATCTCGTACTTTTCTTAATATTTGTTGTAATTCGAATACTTTTTCGGGATGTTCAGTCGCTAAATTCACTTTTTCCCCTGCTTGTTTCATATCATATAACTGGGGAATACCTAAATAACCAGTTTCAATTTTTGGCCCCCAAGGAATCATTTTAGGACCATCGCTGCCTTCAATAAATTTCCAATCTTTAGTACGCACGGATAGGGTGTGATTGGATGCCTGTTCAATAACCCATGGGCGGTCTGTTTTGTCTTGTCCTAATAAATTTGCTAACCGATTGTAGCTGTCGGGAGCACTTCCTTTCGGAATACGGGCATCTACCAAAGAAGCCAGTGATGCCAACCAGTCTATTTGTGAAATAAGCACATCGCTGACTTCCGGCTTGTTGATAGCTTTAGGCCAGTGTACAATTACAGGAACACGGGTACCCCCTTCAAATGCACTGTATTTTCCACCTCTCAGGTTACCGGCAGGTTCGTGCCCGTTCAGTAGCTCTTCTGCCTTGTCATCGTATCCGTCGTCTACTACCGGTCCATTGTCGCTGGAAAGAATAATTAATGTGTTCTGGGTCAATCCCATTTTATCGAGGGCCTCGAGTAACTGACCTACACTCCAGTCAAATTGTGCGATAGCATCACCGCGCAGTCCCATCTTGTTTTTACCACGGAAGCGATTGTGTGGAAAACGGGGAACATGCACATCATTAGTGGCGAAATACATAAAGAAAGGCTCGTCTTTATGTTGTTTGATAAAATCAACTGCATGTGCGGTAATGGAATCGGCTATATTTTCATCTTTCCATAATGCTTTGCCACCTCCTTTCATATAACCGATTCGGCTGATGCCGTTCACGATAGACATATCATGACCGTGGCTCGGCTTCAGATTATATAAAAGTTCAGGATTGTCTTTTCCGGTAGGTTCACCGGGGAAATTTTTTATATAGCTTACTTCTATCGGAGCTGAAGGATCATAATTGGCTACTTGACCATTCTCGATAAATACACAGGGAACCCGGTCGGCTGTGGCTGCCATGATATAGGAATAGTCAAACCCCAAATCACCTAGAGAAGCGGAGAGAGGGGCATTCCAGTCTTGTTGTGCAGTTTTATCACCTAATCCTAAATGCCATTTGCCAAATGCTCCTGTGGCATATCCGGAGCTTTTAAACATATCTGCCATAGTATACTGCTCGGGGCGTATAATCATTCCTGCATTGCCTGCAGCTACATCTGTTCCGGGTTTACGCCATGCATATTCTCCGGTCAGCATGGAATATCTGGATGGGGTACTGGTAGCGGCAGTGGCGTGTGCGTTGATAAATCGTATCCCTTCGGATGCCAGACGGTTGACATTTGGAGTTTGTACGTTTTTTGCTCCATAACACTCCAAGTCACCATATCCTAAATCATCAGCATAAATGAAGATGACATTGGGCTTGTCTGTGTTTTGATTTTTATTTTCCGCATGAACAGCCAAGCATGAAGTAAATGCCAATGAGAGCATTCCGTAATGTCTTTTTTTCATAGTAATTATATTGTTTAGTGAGTAATCAATTCTACAAAGATAAAGATATATTTTAAAAACGGGGATTAATTCTACAAAATTGTGGAATGAAATTGTGGTATTTCCACATAATGTGGAAAATAAAAAAATGATTATTCTGTTGATTTTTAGTGTATTGAATGGTACTATGCCCCGTGGTATATTTTTTGTTATGTGAATTAACATAATACGCTAAAAACTAAACTTTTAAATATATAACCATTTACCTTAACAAAACAAGGGTGAAAAGCTGATAGAAAAGCCATGTTCCCCCTGAATGGGAAAATCTGTATATAACTCAGTTTTAAGCTTCCCGGTTCGTGACGAATCGGGAAGTTTCTATTTTTTTCTTAATGAATCTAGTTTTTCTACAAGTCTTTTACTGAAAATAAGTTAATATTAATGGATGAAATGCAGTATTTGATCTCTTTTTTACTTTTAAGAGTAGAAAATAGATTAATACATTATGGTTATGAAAAAGTTGAACCTTTTATTATTAGCATTCCTAGTAGTTATGGGAGTCACTTTCCAATCATGTGATGATGGTGATGGCTACTCTCTTGGTGATGTGGCAGTGGATTGGGCTACTGTAAATGTGAAAGGTGCCCATGTATATGACTTTACCGGTGACAGATGGGGACAAATTTGGCCTGCAACTACTGATTATTTTTGGTATTCCCCGATAGATGGACAACGAGTTATTCTTTATTTCAATCCTCTGTATGATAATTATCCGGAAGGATATGATTGTTCAGTCAAAGTGTTGAATATAAAGGAAATTCTAACTAAACCTATAGAGGAGTTAACAGCAGAGAATGAAGAAACGTTTGGCAATGATCCTGTAGATATATTTGAAGGTAATATGTGGATTAGTGGTGGTTATTTAAATATTATTTTTAATCAGAATATGCCTTCTAAAATGAAACATTTGGTTAGTTTGGTAAAGAACACTACAATTACGCCCGACCAGGATGGCTATATTCATTTAGAATATCGTTACAATACGTATGCTGATACTACTGGTTATTGGAGAAACGGTGCGGTATCCTTTAATTTGAATTCTTTGGAAATAACATCGGAAACAAAGGGTATAAAGGTAAAAATAAACTCGGCTAAAAATGGTGAGAAGGAAGTCACTTTTGATTTAAAAGAAACACCGTCACCAGTAGGTTTGAGCCAAATGGATTTTTCTCAAATGGAAATCAAATAATTAGGGTTTGATTAGAGAGAGTTGTGTGTGGCCCCTTGCATCTTGTTGTGGTAGATGCAGGGGGCTGATTGTATTGTTGATAACGTTTTTCAGTTTGATATTTGTTGTTTATTGGTTGGTTGATGGAAAAAATTGTATGGTTACTTCGTTTTTTTTCTTATTTCAGTGTTTTTTCAGAATTATCTTGTTTCTTTGTCTTTAAGAACCAAAAGTTGGACTTATGAAAATACTATTAGTAGAAGACGATGCTAATTTGCGTGAAGTGACTCAGCGTTCATTGGAAAAGGAGCGTTATGTGGTGGAAATTGCTGCCGATTACCGTACTGCATTACAAAAGATAGAGGATTATGATTATGACTGTATTTTGCTGGATATTATGTTGCCGGATGGGAGTGGCTTGGATTTGTTGGAAAAGTTAAAAAAAATGCATAAACGGGAAAATGTTATCATTCTTTCAGCCAAAGATTCTATAGAAGACAAAGTGCTAGGATTGGATCTCGGAGCTGATGATTATCTGCCTAAACCTTTTCATTTGGTGGAACTGAATGCACGTATCAAAAGTGTGATACGCCGTCATCAGCAAGGTGGGGAAAATAGTATCAAATACGGAAATATAGAAATTTTTCCCGATAAATATGGGGTGACCGTAGCTGGAAAAAAGATTGAACTGAACCGTAAGGAATATGATATTCTGGTTTATTTTATGAACCGTCCCGGCAGATTGGTTAATAAAAACACACTTGCCGAATCCGTATGGGGCGACCATATAGATCAAGTCGATAATTTTGATTTTATCTATGCCCAAATAAAGAATTTACGAAAGAGGTTGAAAGAGGCAGGAGCTACTCCTGAACTGAAGGCTGTTTATGGTTTTGGATATAAAATGGTAGTGGAATAAATGAAATTGATTTATTATGTCATTATCCGTATATCGTTAGTGTTGTCGGTTTTATTGACTGGCTGGGCCATCCTTTTCTATTTTACTGTAATGGATGAGGTGAATGATGAAGTGGATGACTCATTGGAAGATTATTCTGAAATTATCATCATACGTGCATTGGCGGGAGAGGAGCTTCCTTCTAAAAATACAGCTTCCAACAATCAGTATTTCCTGCGTGAAGTGACAAAGGAATATGCAGGATCTCGTGATGATATCCTTTATAAGGATTCTATGGTTTATATTCCCGAAAAAGATGAAACTGAACCTGCACGAATCCTTACTACCATTTTTAAGGATGATGGCGAAAAGTTTTTTGAATTGACGGTAGCGACCCCTTCTATAGAAAAAGATGATTTGAAAGATGCTATGGCAGGTTGGATGATTTTTCTTTATATAGCTTTATTACTGACTATAATTGTTATTAATGTGTGGGTGTTTTATCGAAATATGCGTCCTCTTTATGTATTGCTTCATTGGTTGGATAAATATCGTATCGGTAAAGGAAACGAGCCTTTACAAAATAATACCCGGGTTTCAGAATTCAGAAAATTGAATGAGGCGGCTGTTCGTTATGCAGAGCGCAGTGAGCAGATGTTCGAACAGCAAAAACAATTTATTGGTAATGCATCTCATGAGATGCAGACACCACTAGCTATTTGTCGTAATCGGTTGGAGATGCTGATGGAGGATGAAAATCTTTCAGAAAGCCAATTGGAGGAGTTGATGAAAACCCATCAGACTTTGGAGCATATAACGAAGCTGAACAAGTCTTTGTTATTGCTTTCGAAGATAGAGAACGGTCAATTTACGGATACTACCCAAGTAGAAGTGAATAAATTATTGAGGCAATATTTGGAGGACTATAAAGAAGTGTATCAATATCGTGAGATCATAACAAGTGTAGAGGAAGAAGGTATTTTCTATCTTACGATAAATGAGACACTGGCAGTGGTGTTGCTTACCAATTTGTTGAAGAATGCTTTTGTACACAATATAGACGGTGGACACATCCGGATTGTCATTACTCCCCACAGTGTGATGTTTTGCAATACAGGGGCGGCACAACCACTGGATGCCCAGCGTATTTTTGAGCGTTTTTATCAAGGAAAGAAAAAAGAAGGCTCAACCGGTCTAGGCTTGGCAATAGCAGATACGATATGTAAAATGCAGGCTCTCAGGCTTTGCTATGAATATAAGAGTGGGGAGCATTGTTTTATACTTTATACATCCACTCATAATCAATGAAAAAAAATCGTGTTTTTTTCAGAATTTCAAATTCTTTTCAGAATCTCCCTTCATATTTGCATCAGAAAACAGAATGTAGAACCAAATAAAAAAAATGACGATTATGAAAAAGGTATTATTATTGTTAGTGTGCTTATTTACGTTGCAAACAGTGGTATGGGCGGATGATGACAAACCTATTCAAGTAAACCAATTGCCTCAGACTGCACAAACTTTTATCAAAACTCATTTCCCCAATAACAAGGTGGCGATGGCTAAAATGGAAACAGACTGGTTTGATAAAAGCTATGATGTGATTTTTACCAATGGAGACAAATTGGAATTCGATAAGAAAGGGGTTTGGACAGAAGTGAATTGCAAATACAGCGCTGTACCTGTCGCTGTGGTTCCTGACGCGATAAAGAAGTACGTCACTACGAATTATCCCGATGCCAAGATGCTCAAGATCGAGAGGGACAAGTATGATTATGAAGTGAAACTTTCTAATGGTTGGGAGATAAAGTTTGATATGCAGTTCAATGTGATTGATATTGACAATTAATTATTAGTTATAGATCTGAAGTGTGGTTTATGTGAATAAACTGAAGCTTTGCAGGCCGTTTCTTGTTCCATGAAGAAACGGCCTGTCTTTTTTATTGATTTTAATAGCATAGTAATTCTGCCGACACGATCTTGTAATAGATAACATGGATATTTGCATAGTTTTAATAATAAAGATATGCATCTAAGAACGTATTATCCTACAGTGGTTTTATCGGATATCCATCTGGGAACCTCTCATTCCAAAACAATTGAAGTCAGTAACTTTCTGAAATCTGTCAATTGTGACCGTCTGATATTGAACGGAGACATTATAGATGGTTGGCATTTGCGTAAGGCAGGTACTAAGAGGTGGCAAGCAAAACATACTGATTTCTTTAAGGTTATCATGAAGATGATGGAGAACTTCGGTACTGAAGTAATTTATGTGTGTGGCAACCACGATGATTTTCTGGACAGCTTGGTCCCTATGACATTCTATAACGTAAAAATCGTCAAAGAATACATCCTTGAAACACATGGAAAGCGTTATTATGTGACACATGGCGATATATTCGACCGGGTTACTACGCAGATGAAATGGTTAGCCCGGTTGGGCGATGCAGGTTATACATTCCTCTTATGGGTGAACCGCTTTTATAACCAATATCGTACTAAGCGGGGGAAACCGTATTATTCTCTGTCACAGGCCGTCAAACAAAAAGTAAAGTCGGCTGTTTCCTATATATCGGACTTTGAGAAAGTATTGGTGGAGTTTGCACGTGTACGTAAATGTGACGGAGTGATTTGTGGTCATATCCATCATCCGGCTAATACCTATTATGATGGTATTCATTATCTGAATTCGGGCGATTGGGTAGAAAGCCTTTCGGCACTGACTGAGGATGCGGACGGGAATTGGAATATCATGGAATACCATCATGTACTAGCTGATGAGAATGAAGAAAATAAAGAGTTTACCCTAATACATACAGCCTCATGAAATTTTTATTTATAGTACAGGGTGAGGGGAGAGGACATCTTACTCAAGCCATTACGTTGGAGGAAATATTGCGCCGGAACGGTCACGAAGTAGTGGAAGTACTGGTAGGTAAAAGTAGTTCGCGCCGCTTGCCGGGATTTTTCAATCGTAATATCCATGCTCCGGTAAAACGTTTTGTCAGTCCTAATTTTCTGCCTACACCAGCTAACAAACGGGTGAGTTTGATGCGGAGCGTGGCGTATAATCTAGTGAAACTTCCTGTGTATATCAATAGCATTAACTACATTCGTCAGCGTATCGAGGACAGTGGTGCGGATAGGGTTATCAATTTCTATGAATTGCTGACCGGACTGACTTATTTCCTGTTCCGTCCCTCTGTTCCGCAAATCTGTATAGGGCATCAATATCTGTTCTTGCATAAAAGTTTTGAATTTCCAAAGGCTGATAAAGTAAGCTTGGCTCTTTTGAAGTTTTTTACCGTATTGACCAGCTTGGGGGCGAAGGAACGTTTGGCTCTTTCTTTTCGTCACATGAACGATGATCCTCAGAATCATATCCGTGTGATTCCTCCCTTGTTGCGTAGGGAAGTGACTTTACATGAACCTTATTCCGGTGACTATATACATGGCTATATGGTTAATGCGGGTTTCAGTGAAAATGTAATGAAATGGCACAGGCAACATCCCGGGATACCGCTTCGTTTCTTTTGGGACAAGTGGGAGGAGGAACCGGTGAAGAGAGTGGACAATACATTGAGCTTTTATCAACTGGATGATGTGGAATTTTTGAGGCAGATGGCGGGATGTAAGGCTTATGCCAGTACTGCCGGATTTGAATCGGTGTGCGAGGCCATGTATTTAGGCAAACCTATTCTGATGGTTCCTGCTCATATAGAACAGGACTGTAATGCATATGATGCCGAAAAAAGCGGTGCGGGTATCATTTCCTCAGATTTTAATTTGCAACAGTTGCTGGAATTTGCGAAAGATTACCACCCCAATCGTGATTTTGTGTATTGGGTACGTGGAGCTGAATATACTTTGTTGAATTTGTTAGAGAGTGATTCTTCCAATTATCAACAAGTTTTATTTAATGAGATGTATTTGGTTGAAGAGTTTATTTGATTTTCTTATAAAAACTCTCTTTAAGTCATGGCTGTATGCGTCGGCTGTGACTTTTTTATTGTTATTGATTTGTAGTTATATTGACATGTTATTGTAATGTGTATGACGTATTTTTGCTAAAAATATTAAAACCGTATGGAGAAGAAGAAAAAGGAAGATAAATATTATCTGCCGAGAGATATCAGTTGGATGTATTTTAATCGTCGCATTTTGCAGGAAGCCATGAAAGAACGTGTTCCCATACTGGAACGGTTGAGCTTTTTAGGAATTTACTCTAATAATTTGGATGAATTTTTCAGAGTACGTGTAGCTACTCAAAGCCGGGTGGCCGAGTGCGAAGATAAAGCGGCGCATTCTGAACGGGAAGAAGCATTGAAACTGATTAGACAGATAAATAAACTGAACAACAGGTACTCTAAAGAATATGAAGGTGCGATCAAGCAGGTAACGGCAGAATTGGAGAAAGAAAATATTTGTTTAGTCAATCATGTACAACTGGATGAGGAACAACAGTTATTTGTCGATTCTTTTTATCAACAACGGCTGAATGGGTTTATTAGTCCTGTCTGGCTGAAATCAGTAAAACAACTGGGTAACGAAGCGGATGAAAATATCTTTTTGGCTGTAAAGATGAGGAAAGAAGGACATAAAGTTGGAGAATATGCAATTATAGAGCTGCCTGTAGCACAGGCAGGGCGTTTTATCCGTCTGCCGGATAAGGATGGTAAAAATTACCTGATGTATTTGGATGATGTGGTACGCTATTGTTTACCATTGATATTTCATGGTATGAACTATAAACATTTTGAAGCGTATGCTTTCAAGTTTACCAAAGATGCGGAGATGGAGATAGACAATGATCTGCGTAACGGAATGATGCAGAAAATTTCTAAAGGAGTAAAGAGTCGCAAACGAGGTGAGCCTTTACGGGTTATTTATGATGCCAGTATGCCTAAAGATCTTTTAAAACGTGTCATGAACAAGTTGAATCTGGATAAGTTGGATACAGTATTGGGCGGTGGAAAATATCATAACCATAAGGACCTGATGCGTTTTCCAGACTGTGGCCGGAAAGATTTGAAATACCCTGAATGGACTCCTGTTTTGAAAAATGAGCTTTCGGGTAACGTTGGTATGTTGGAGCTGATTCGTAGGAAAGATCGTTTTATTCATGTGCCTTATCATAGTTTCGATTCTTATATCCGTATATTGCAGGAAGCGGCGATTAATAAAGAAGTAAAAAGTATCAAGACAACCCTCTATCGTTTGGCTAAAGATTCGAAAGTGGTAAAAGCATTGATTAATGCGGCACGCAATGGAAAGAAAGTAACAGTAGTTATTGAATTGCTGGCACGTTTTGACGAGGCTTCCAATATAGATTGGTCAAAGAAAATGCAGGATGCCGGTATCCGTGTGATATTTGGGGTGGAGGGACTGAAGGTACACTCTAAGATTACCTATATATCCATGAAAACAGGTGCGGATATAGCTTGTATCAGTACAGGAAACTTTCATGAAGGTAACGCCCGTATGTACACTGATTATATGTTGATGACGGCTGCTAAGAATGTGACGCGTGACGTGAGTTTGGTCTTTGATTTTATAGAACGCCCTTATTCTCCCGTTCGCTTCAAAGAACTGTTGGTATCTCCTAATGAGATGAAGCAAAAATTTATCCGTCTTATTAATGAAGAAATTAAGAACAAGCAGGCCGGAAAACCTGCTTACATTTTGATAAAGATTAATCATATTACTGATCCGGTAATGGTGAAGAAACTGTATGAAGCATCTTCGCATGGTGTTCGGATAGACTTGCTGGTTCGTGGTAATTGTTCACTGATTACGGGAGTGCCGGGAGTGAGTGATACAATTCGTATCAATGGCATCATAGACCGTTATCTGGAACATTCGCGTATTTTTATTTTTGCCAATGGTGGTGATGAGAAAATGTTCATTGGTTCGGCTGACTGGATGCCGCGCAATTTGGATAACAGGGTGGAAGTGATTGCTCCCGTTTACGATCCGGAAATAAAGGCAGACTTGAAGCGGGTAGTGGAATATGGTTTGAAAGATACTCTGCAAGGACGGGTGGTGGACGGAACAGGAGAGAATCGTCCTTGGATATCGGAAGATAAGACAGCTTTCCGTTCGCAGGAGGAATTATACAAATATTATTTAAATGAAAACAGAATAAAGGATTAAGATGGGAAAAGTGAATTATGCTGCTATTGATATTGGTTCTAACGCTGTGCGCCTTTTGATAAAAAGCATTGACAGGGAGGCTGTGCAGGAGAAAAAAATTAAAAAAGTGATGATGCTTCGCGTACCCCTACGACTAGGGTTCGATGTTTTTTCCATAGGTGAATTGTCCGAGAAGAAAGCGGATAAGCTGAGACGTTTGATGAAGGCTTTCCGTCAGTTGATGAAAATTTATGATGTGGATGATTACAGGGCATGTGCTACTTCGGCTATGCGGGACGCGCGTAACGGGAGGACGATAATCAAGAAAATCGAAAAGGATACAGGTATCCGCATTGAGATAATTGATGGTCAGGAAGAGGCTCGAATGATTTATAATAATCATATAGAGTGTATGGAAGACCGTCTGGGTAATTATATGTATGTGGATGTGGGTGGTGGCAGTACAGAGATTAATCTGTTGACTAACGGTGAGTTGGTATGGTCGGTGTCTTACAACATCGGTACGGTGCGTATGCTGAGTAATGCTGTTAAAGAAGGAACTTGGCAGCAAATGGAAGAAGAGCTTATGAAAGTGACGGAAGGTGTTGCCGCGATCAATATCATCGGATCGGGTGGGAATATTAATAAGTTGTTCCGCCTGGCAGATAAGAAGGATAAGAAGTTGCAACGTTTGCCGGTCAGTTCGTTGCAAACAGTCTATGATGTGTTGAAACCGCTGACTCCGGAGGAAAGGGTAGAGGCATTCAGTCTAAAGCAAGACCGTGCCGATGTAATTGTGCCTGCTGCGGAAATTTTTCTGAAAATTGCAGAAGTAGTGCATGCAGAATATATTTATGTTCCGGTCATTGGACTGTCTGATGGTATCATTGACAATCTGTATGCCAAAAGCCTTGAGAAAGAAATGAAAGCTGAATAAGCTTTCATTTTAATACTGTTTGTGTTGTACGGCTTCAAAAATATTCGCTTTTCTCTGATAAATTGTTGGAAATTAATAGTTGAAGTTTCAAAATTTGCTATATATTTGTAATCGTTAACAACTAACAAACAGAAATACCATGATGAACAAAATGTGCATGGCAGCTATAATAGCTGCTTCTTTGTATGCAGGGACTACTTTTGCCCAACCTGCCGCCGTAAAGAAAATCATTGAAACGGGCCAAACTGATAACCGGGTAATGCATCAGTTGGATATTCTCACCAATCGTTTTGGGGGAAGAGTTATTGGCTCGGATGCATATGAGAATGCAGCCGAGTGGATGATGCGTGAATATAAACGGTGGGGTATTGACGTACGCTTGGAAGAAGCTGGGGAACTGCCGGTAGGTTTTAACCGTGGTCCATGGTTCGGACGTTTAATCGGGGGAGATCAGGCGATGGATTTGCATTTTGTCACTCCATCCTACACTTCAGGTACTAAAGGTCTGCAACGCGGGCATGTTTTGATAGAGCCCCGTACTCAAGAAGAACTAGACCGCATGAAACATCAGTTGAAAGGCGCTTGGGTGTTGATTTCAGGTGAAAATGTAGGTTGGCCTGTTGACCGTTCTGCTAAAGGAGATTCGTTGAGAGCTGCTATCAAAGCTGAAAATATAGAAATAGAAAAGCAGAATGCTGCCTTGATGGAAGAGAATTGGAGCAAAGGAACCAAACATGCCATGAAGCCTTTGCGTGAAATGCCGGGACTATTTTATAAAGAAATGTGTGAGGCAGGAGCACTTGGCTTTATTCAGTCGGCACCTGTACCTTTACGTGCTTTGTATGATCGTGCTTTATTAAATGATCCCCATACTACGTTTGATAATTTGCCCGAAGTCTGTGACATCAAATTGGATGAACATCAATACAAAATCATCAAGCAGATGGTGAAAGAACGCCGGAACTTCTGGCTGGAATTTGATATTCGTAATCATTTCAAACTAGGTCCTGTGAAATATCATAATGTCGTAGCATCCATTAAAGGTACTAAATATCCGGATGAATATGTTATTATAAGCGGACATCTTGATTCTTATGATGTGGCAACCGGTGGTATAGACTGCGGTACAGGTATTGGTCCTATGATGGAGGCTGCCCGTATGATTGCACTTTCCGGTGCAAAACCTAAACGTACTATATTGTTTGTGGCTTTTGCTGGAGAGGAATTTGGTTTGTTGGGCGCAAAATCTTATGTCAAGACTCACGCTAAAGAGTTAGGAAAGATTGCTAATCTATTCAATCGGGACGGAGGACCGACTCCTCCGGTGGGAATCTCCGTTCCTCAGGCTATGTATGATGATTTTGTGGAAGTGTGCAAGCCTGTGAAAGAAATCCGTGCGGATTATCCGTTTGAAGTAAAGGTAGCGAAACCTTTTAAACGTCCTACTCAAAGCGGTGGTACGGATGCCAGTGTTTTTGCAGTGGAAGGAGTGCCTACTTTTGGTTTCAATACACAAGACATAAAAGGATATAATTTCTCTTATGGGGAAATATGGCATACGGAACGTGATCTTTATACGAAGAATATACCAGAATACCAAGAGCATGCAGCTACGGTAACAGCGGTGGTCGCCTTGGGAATTGCTAATTTAAGTAAACAGTTATCTCGTGAAGGAATGCACAAAAAGTAGCGCAAATGTTCTTTTTTTCTTCTTTTAGTGGAATTATGTCGTTTTGATGTGTAAAAAATGTTAGCTTAAGTTCAATCTACTGAGATAATCTTTACCTTTGCTGCGCATATAAAGCAAAATGTAGGTAAACAAAAAACCTGCGATATTTGTTAATATAGAAAAGGTAAATTATCAAATAAAAGTAAATAGAAGCTTATGTCACAGATTATTGGACATATTTCACAAGTTATCGGACCGGTAGTCGATGTGTATTTTGAGGGCAAAGGCATCGACACCGATCTGCTTCTTCCAAGCATTCATGATGCATTGACTATCAAACGCAATGACGGCAGAATTTTAGTCGTGGAAGTTCAACAACACATTGGTGAAGACACAGTGCGTACTGTAGCTATGGATAGTACGGACGGTTTGCAACGTGGTATGGAAGTAATTCCGACAGGACATCCTATTACTATGCCGGTTGGTAATCAGATTAAAGGCCGGTTGATGAACGTAGTAGGTGAGGCTGTGGACGGTATGCGCCCGCTGAGTAAGGAAGGGGCGTTTCCCATTCACCGTGAACCCCCTAAGTTTGATGAGCTGTCTACTGTGCAGGAAGTACTCTTCACAGGTATTAAGGTTATTGATTTGCTGGAACCTTATTCAAAGGGTGGTAAAATCGGATTGTTTGGGGGAGCCGGTGTAGGCAAGACCGTGCTTATTATGGAGCTGATTAATAACATTGCCAAGAAACATAACGGCTTTTCCGTTTTTGCCGGAGTCGGTGAACGTACACGTGAAGGTAACGACCTGTTGCGTGAAATGATTGAATCTGGTGTAATCCGCTACGGAGAAGAATTTAAGAAAAGTATGGAAGAAGGCCATTGGGACCTTTCCAAAGTAGACTATAATGAAGTTGAAAAGTCACAGGCTACATTGGTGTACGGACAGATGAACGAGCCTCCCGGCGCACGTTCTTCCATTGCTCTTTCGGGGTTGACCGTTGCCGAATCTTTCCGTGACCGCAAAAACGGTGACAGCAACGGACCACGTGATATTTTGTTCTTTATCGACAATATATTCCGTTTCACTCAGGCAGGTTCCGAGGTTTCGGCTTTATTGGGTCGTATGCCGTCAGCCGTGGGGTACCAACCAACATTGGCAACAGAAATGGGACAGATGCAGGAACGTATCACTTCTACCAAGAATGGTTCTATCACCTCGGTACAGGCTGTGTATGTACCTGCTGATGACTTGACAGACCCTGCGCCTGCTACTACATTTACTCACTTGGATGCAACAACCGTATTGAGCCGTAAAATTACCGAACTGGGTATTTATCCGGCTGTAGATCCGTTGGAATCAACCTCACGTATTCTTGACCCGCTGATTGTAGGGCAGGAGCACTATGATGTGGCTCAGCGTGTAAAGCAGATTTTGCAGCGTAACAAGGAGTTGCAAGATATCATTTCTATTCTGGGTATGGACGAATTGAGCGATGAAGATCGTCAGACTGTAAACCGTGCGCGTCGGGTGCAGCGTTTCCTGTCACAACCTTTTGCTGTGGCCGAACAGTTTACAGGTGTTCCAGGTGTCATGGTTTCTATTGAAGATACCATTAAGGGATTCAAGATGATTCTGGACGGTGAGGTGGATTACCTGCCCGAGCAGGCATTTCTGAATGTGGGAACGATAGAGGAAGCAATAGAAAAAGGAAAGAAGTTGCTGGATGCTGCCAGCCATAAGAAATAAAAGTAAGTATGGAACATCATGAAGATCTTCATTTGATAGTGGTTTCTCCGGAAAGTACATTGTTTGACGGTAAAGTGGACATTGTGATATTACCGGGAGAATCAGGCTCTTTCTCTGTCCTGCATGACCATGCTCCGTTGATATCGTCATTGATAAAGGGGGAGATAAAATATACAGAGGATGGATTAGAGAAATCAATTGGAATATCGAGTGGGTTCGTTGAGGTAAGGGACAATATAGTTTCGGCCTGTGTGGAAATCTAATACATAATTATGTCTTTGTTAGCCGTAAAGAGAAAATTTATCATATCGTTGACCATATTAATGGTTGTGTTGAGTTGGGGAGGAGCCTTGGTATTTCACACCTTGTTGCCTAGGTATTATTTTGCCTGGTATCCCTCCATACCGATATTTTTTTATCTTTTCGGCCTCTTTTACATATTTATGTTCGGGTACTGTTATCGGGTAAGTCCGCAAAAAATGGTGGCGGTTTACTTGGTGGCGAAAGTGACGAAGATGATGTTGAGCATCTTGATTATGTCCGTCTATGCAGTGGCGGTGGCACATCAAGTTCTGTCATTTATAGGAACTTACATGGTATTCTATATTATCTTTCTGATTTTTGAAACCCGCTTCTTTTTTCATTTTGAGATAAAACATAAAAGTAATAGGTACAAGTATAAGTAATATGAGAAGTTTACGATATATAGGAACGGTTTTAATGTTGCTGATCGCTTTTCTGCAAGGAGCCAATGCCCGGGAAGAGTCGGATACTGACTATAAAGAGCAGCAGGTAGACGTAAATGAAATCGTTTTCGGACATATAGGTGATTCGTATGAATGGCATATCACTGACATAGGAGATACACCTATAGCTATACCACTGCCGGTAATCGTAAAAAGCAGTACAGGATGGCACGCTTTTCTTTCTTCTAAGTTTGAGGAAGGAAACGGAGAGTATGAAGGACTGTACATTGCTAAAGACGGTGAATATAAAGGTAAGATAGTGGAAAAGGATGCTAGCGGTAACGAAGTAAAACCTTTGGATATCTCTATTACAAAGAATGTTACCGGGTTGTTTGTCAATAGTGCCATTCTGGTGATTCTAGTGTTGAGTTGTGCCCGTTGGTACAAAAAACATCCAGTAGAAAAGGAAGCTCCTAAAGGAATGGTGGGCATGATGGAAGCTTGTATCCTGGCAATCAATGATGATGTGATAAAGGGTTGTATCGGTAAGGATTATAAGCGTTATGCACCTTATCTGCTGACGGCTTTCTTCTTTATCCTGATCAATAATCTGATGGGATTGATTCCTTTCTTCCCCGGCGGTGCGAATATTACAGGTAATATTGCCGTTACCTTTGTGCTGGCTATCTGTACGTTCCTGGCTGTGAATCTATGGGGGAACAAGGAATATTGGAAAGAGATTCTATGGCCTGATGTTCCTTGGTGGTTAAAGGCTCCGTTCCCGATGATGCCGATTATTGAGATTTTCGGAATCTTTACGAAGCCATTTGCATTGATGATTCGTTTGTTTGCCAATATGATGGCCGGTCATGCTGCTATTCTCAGTTTGATATCCATCATTTTTATTACAGCGAATATGGGACCTCTGATTAATGGTTCCATGGGATTTGTTGCGGTGGCATTCGGAATCTTTATGACTGCGCTGGAATTATTGGTCGCATTTATTCAAGCATACGTATTTACCATGTTGTCCGCGGTCTTTATCGGGTTGTCCCGTACAGAAGAGATGCGTGAAGAAAAAGAAATAAAATAAATTAAATAATTAATTCAAAAAACAAACTATTATGTTACTAGCAGTTTTATTACAGTCCGCTGCTGCGGCAGGTTTAGGGAAATTAGGTGCTGCACTTGGAGCAGCTATTGCAGTAATCGGTGCAGGTATCGGTATCGGTAAAATCGGTGGTTCTGCCATGGAGGCAATTGCCCGTCAGCCGGAGGCGGCAGGAGATATCCGTATGAATATGATTATTATCGCCGCGCTGGTAGAAGGTGTGGCGCTGATCGCCATTATTGTTTGTTTATTAACTTTGTTCTTATAATTAATGTAGCATGTCATTATTAACACCTGATAGCGGTCTGTTATTCTGGATGGTCATCGTTTTCGGTATCGTTTTTGTCATTCTTGCAAAATACGGTTTTCCGGTGATCACCAGAATGGTGGATGAGCGAAAACAATATATAGACAAGTCACTGCTTGCTGCACGTGAAGCCAATGAGCAATTGGCTAATATTAAAGCAGACAGTGAAATGATATTGGCTAAGGCTCACGAGGAGCAGGCGCGCATCCTGAATGAAGCGGTCGCAACCCGCGAACGTATTCTGAAGGAAGCCAAAACACAGGCTCAGGTTGAAGGACAGAAACTGCTGGATGAAGCGAAAAAGCAGATTCAGGCAGAAAAAGACAGCGCTATCAGCGACATTCGCCGCCAAGTAGCTGTGCTGTCTGTCGACATTGCTGAGAAGGTTTTGCGCAAGAACCTCGATGATGAGAAAGAACAAATGGAAATGATTGACCGTTTGCTGGATGAATTAACTGTTTCTAAAGACTGATTGTTATGTATATAGGAGTCATTTCAATGCGTTATGCTAAGGCTTTGCTGGCCTATGCCGACGAAAAGGGGACAGAGGATACTGTTTATGAGGAAGCCGGAATATTGGCAGATAGTTTCTCGAGAATCCCCGAACTTCGGCAGGCATTGGATAATCCTGTATTGCCTGCTGAAACAAAGTTGAAACTGATTTGCGAAGCTGCCGGAGGAGGTAAGGTGAGCGAAGAATTGAAACGCTTTGTGGAATTGGTACTGGAGGAACGAAGAGAGAAATTCTTGCAGTTTATGATTATGTCATACATTGACCTTTATCGGAAACAGAAGAATATCAGCGTCGGTAAAATCACGACTGTTTGTCCGGTGGCGGAAGAGGTAGTCAACCGCATACGGGCATTGGTCGTAGAGAAAACTCATGGAACTGTAGAGTTCAAAACCAAAATAGATCCGAAACTGGAAGGTGGTTTTATCTTTGAAATCGGAACTTACAGATTGGATGCGAGCGTAGCTAACCAGATAAAACGGGTAAAGCAACAGTTTATAGCTAAAAATAGAAGAATAGTATAAAATTAAAAATTATAAGTTAGAAAATAAAAGTAATATCAGTTTGTTTCTTTTAGTTTTTAACTTAAGGTTAATACCTGGTCGGGCTTTAATTTTTAATTTTCAATTTTTAATGTAAAAAGATTATGTCTGAAAATATAAAACCCAGCGAAGTATCCGAAGTTTTACTTCAGCAACTGAAAGGCATCAACACCCACCTGCAATTTGATGAGGTGGGGAATGTGCTGCAGGTGAGCGATGGTGTGGCACGTATTTACGGTCTGCGCAACGCGGAAGCTAATGAGTTGCTGGAGTTTGAAAACGGTATCATGGCTATCGTGATGAATCTGGAGGAGGACAATGTAGGTGCGGTATTGCTAGGTCCTACTGATCAGATTAAGGAAGGAATGGTGGTGAAACGTACCAAACGCATTGCTTCTATTAATGTGGGCGAAGGTATGTTAGGGCGTGTTATCGATCCGTTAGGCGTACCATTGGATGGCCGTGGACAAATTGGCGGGGAACTGTGCGAAATGCCTTTGGAACGTAAAGCTCCCGGAGTGATCTTCCGTCAGCCTGTGAACCAGCCTTTGCAGACAGGGCTGAAGTCTGTGGATGCTATGATTCCTATCGGGCGTGGACAACGTGAGTTGATTATCGGGGACCGTCAGACCGGAAAAACCTCTATCGCTATAGATACGATTTTGAATCAGAAATCCAACTATGAAGCGGGAAAACCTGTATATTGTATTTATGTAGCCATTGGTCAGAAGGGTTCCACTGTAGCAAGTCTGGTGAATACGTTGCGTGAACGCGGTGCGATGGATTATACCATAGTGGTAGCGGCCCCCGCCGCCGGACCGGCCTCCTGCTGGT
>OGRT01000167.1_pt1 | contig 79474 bp, 107 predicted proteins | sample 1553581 | NCBI WGS metagenome assembly OGRT01 (sample SAMEA2580113, study PRJEB22360) | human gut metagenome | biome: human gut; feature: human-associated habitat; material: faeces | place: Denmark | collected 2008/2010
TCAGTTGGTAGAGCACCTGACTCTTAATCAGGGTGTCCAGGGTTCGAACCCCTGAAGGCGCACTAAGAACACTGTTTTTGCGGACAAAGCGATTGCCGCGGGGACGGTGTTTTTATGTTTTATTGGAAAGTGAAAAATAAAGGTGTCTGGGAAATAGATAGAAATGAAATATTTACGCCCTTGCGGAGAAAGTTCCACAAGGGCGTAAAAGTATTTTATGCTGCTGATAGCGCTTGAAGAACACAGGGTCAAGCTGGTAAACATCTTCATGCAGGAGAGAAGACTGCTGTGCAAGATGCAGATAAACTCTCTTTATAACCAGTCATCACACTTTATACAAACCATCCTGATAACATTGAAATCCCTCCCTGTTGGAAAGAGTTGATGACATTGAATTTTTATAAGTCGGAAACATATAAGACATTGCAAGAAAAAGAAAAGGGTTTGTGAAAAGATTTTAACGCTTTTCGTATCAAAAGATGCACTATGGCTTCTGATTATGTTATACTCTATACTCAGTGTATTGTCGAAAGAAGAGGAATAAGTCAAATATCTGGGTTCCGGTCTGGTCAAGGGAGGTTGTGGTATCGAATGAAAAAAATACTAAAAAGAACAGGAAAAATATTTTGCCTTTTCCTGCTGATCGTGGTGCTGGTAAATATACTTTCACCTCTTTTTTGCAGGAAACCGGACGAAACATATGTGGAAAGTCTGAGAAAGACAGAATTTACATCAGAGACAGCAGGCGTAGAAAGGATTTGCTACATTGACGATAATGAAGAGGCACTTTTGTGGAGGCTTCGTATGATTGGCACTGCGAAGGAGAGCATTGTACTGTCTACCTTTGACTTACGCGCGGATGATAATGGCACTAAAATTCTTGCCGCATTGAATTGCGCTGCGGCAAGAGGTGTGAAGATTCAGTTATTGATCGATGGAATTTATCAGCAACTGTTTCTGGCTGGAAGCAGCGATTTCCAGGCTCTGGCATCATATGAGAATGTGGAAGTGGGAGTTTACAATCCGGTGACACCGGTCAATCTGTTTAAGGTGAATTATCGCATGCATGATAAATATCTGATCGTGGATGAGAAAATGTATCTGCTGGGCGGACGCAACAGCAATGATATCTTTCTGGGGGATCAGACAAAAGGCATTAATGAAGACAGAGATATCCTGGTGTATGATACATCAGAAGGACAGGGAGAGTCTCTGAACCAGCTTGAGGATTATTTCCATAAAATATGGAAGGAAAGCTGTGTGAGCATTAAAAACGGCAAACAATCTTCCAGATATACGGATGCATACCGGCACATGGAAAAAATTTACATATCTCTGCTGAAAAGGTACAATGATATAGAAACTTACAGTGCATGGGAAAAGGATACGATAGAAGCAAACAAGATCACTCTGATCAATAATGGAATTGAGGCGGGACGAAAAACACCGCAGGTTCTCCAGACAATTCAGTATCTTACTGAAAATGCAGATCATGTAATAATACAGACTCCTTATGTGATCTGTAATGGTTACATGTATGATGTATTGCAGGGGATTTCAGATCATGCAAAGCTTCAGATCGTGCTGAATGCAGTGGAAAAAGGCTCTAATCCATGGGGCTGTACAGATTATCTTAATCAGAAAAAGAAAATTCTGGAAACAGGGGCAGATGTATATGAACTGATGAATGATTATCCGGTTCATACAAAAGCTGTGCTGATAAATGACCGTCTGTCAGTAGTAGGTTCCTATAATCTGGATATGCGAAGTACTTATCTGGATACGGAACTGATGCTGGTAATTGACAGCGAAAAACTGAATCAGCAGATTCACGAAACAGAATCAGATTATATGGAAAAAAGCAAAGAGGTACTTGCAAACGGTCAGGAAACCGAAGGCGCAAAGTACCAGGGGAAAGTGTTGAATCGGAAAAAGAAGTTATACTACGGCGTGCTCAGGATTATCATTCGTCCTCTTCGGCAGCTGCTTTAGAGTGTGTTTGGAAAATCATTCCCAAAATCTCCTGCAAATTGTGACGCACATCTTGCGTAAAGCATTTTTCAGACACGTTCTAGAAAATAATATCACAAGTATATGTCATATAAATGTTCAGTAGCTGAAAAAAGGCGTTGTCAATCAGACTGCAGAAGATTAAAATAGACATAAAAGCAGCTGTTACAACTGTTGTTGATGTAAAGGAGGAAAAGCTTTTATGAACTTAAAGAAATTTGTGCTGGAAGGTAATCCTGTATGCAGAAAGGAAGCTGTGATCGTGGGCGATCATTTCAGGATTACAATGCTGACAACTGCCCTGATCCGTTTTGAGTACAGCGAAGACGGAGGATTTGAGGACAGAGCAACACAGATGGTATGCAATCGTGATTTCCCGGTGCCGGAATTCAGGGTGAGCGATGGCGGTGAGGAATTACATATTTACACCAAAGACCTGGAAATCCACTATGACAGACAGAAATTTTCTCCAAGCGGTCTGATGATACGTGTAGCGGGTGGAAAAGCCAGCGAGCGCGTGTGGCATTATGGTGATGAACCAAAAGATCTGCTGGGAACAGCCAGAACCCTGGATGAAGCAGACGGTGAGATTCCGCTGAGTCATGGAATTATGTCCAGAAACGGTTTTTCAGTGCTGGATGATTCCCATACAATGGCTATGGGCGAAGATGGAATGGTAGAGCCACGTCAGGGAAACAGAGCAGACTTTTATTTCTTTGGATATGGTCACAGATATGTGGAATGTCTGCAGGATTTTTACAGATTATGTGGAAAAACACCTCTGCTTCCAAGATATACGTTCGGAAACTGGTGGAGCAGATATCACAAATACACAGAGACAGAGTACAAAGAACTGGTAGAGCGTTTTGAGAAAGAAGAAGTGCCGTTTTCTGTTGCAGTTGTAGATATGGATTGGCATCTGGTAGAGGATGTACCTCCTGTATACGGAAGCGGATGGACAGGATATACCTGGAATAAGAAGTTTTTCCCCAATCCGCCTGAATTTATGGACTGGCTGCACAAACATGGATATAAGATCACACTGAACGTACATCCGGCAGATGGAGTGCGTGCTTATGAAGAAGCCTATCCGAGAGTTGCAGAGAAGATGGGAATTGATCCTGCAAGTAAGGAACCGGTACTTTTTGATATGACAGATCCGAAATTCATTGAGACATATTTTGAGGAACTGCATCATCCGATGGAAGAAGAGGGAGTAGACTTCTGGTGGCTTGACTGGCAGCAGGGAACTGTAACCAAGGTTCCGGGACTGGATCCGCTCTGGATGCTGAACCACTATCACTATCTGGACAGCAAGTGGAAAGGAAAACGTGCGCTGACTTTCTCAAGATATGCAGGTCCAGGAAGCCACAGATACCCGGTTGGTTTTTCCGGTGATACGTTCATTACCTGGGAGAGTCTGAAATTCCAGCCATATTTCACAGCAAATGCCAGCAACATCGGTTTTGGATGGTGGAGTCATGATATCGGTGGACATATGTTTGGATACAGAGACGACGAGCTCACTGCAAGGTGGGTACAGCTTGGAGTCTTTTCACCAATGAATCGTCTGCACAGCACAGATAACCCGTTTAATGGAAAAGAACCGTGGAAATACAACCAGATTGTAGAAACAGTAATGAAGAATTTCCTGAAACTGCGTCATAAGCTAGTTCCGTATCTTTACACCATGAACCGTCGTGCAAGCAGAGCGGGACTGCCGCTGGTACAGCCGATGTATTATCTGGAGCCGGAGCGTGAGGAAACCTATGAAGTACCGAACAACTATTATTTCGGCACAGAGATGATGGTATCTCCAATCACAGATAAGCTGGATCCGGTAACAGGACTTGCAGGCGCAAAGACATGGATTCCGCAGGGAATCTGGTATGATTTCTTTAACGGAAGAGCATATAAGGGCGGCAGAAAAGTGGATCTCTGGAGAGATATTTATGAGATGCCGGTACTTGTGCGTGAAGGCAGCATCATTCCACTGAAGGACATGGAAGGATATGATAATTCCATTGAGAATCCTGAGAAACTGGAAGTACTTGTATATCCTGGAGAATCAGGAGAATTTGTACTCTGGGAAGACGGTGGGGATACACCGGAAGACCTGGATGAGAACTGGGTGTCCACCAGAATGACGAAGACTGCAGATGAGAATGGAACAGTATTTATTGTAGAAGCTGCGCAGGGAAATACAGCAGTAATCCCGCAGAAACGTTCCTGGAAGATCCGCTTCTGCAACATTCAGGACAAACCGCAGGAGGTTACTGTAAACGGACAGGTATATAAGGATGCAGAGTTCGCAGAGGATAAGAAGCTTCATGGAACAATAGTGATCCTCAAGGATGTGCCGGCAGATGCACAGGTGAAGGTTACTTTTGCGGCAGATGCAGCTGTTTATCAGAGAGATTATGCAGAAGAGGTCTATGAGATTCTGGAAAAAGCACAGATTACCTATGCACAGAAGACAGAGGTTTATAAAGTAGTGAAAGAGCTGGGCACAGAGGCAGTGCCAGTTCTGGTATCCATGAATTTGAATCCGTCATTGCTTGGGGTACTGATGGAGATTCTTACAATGGGAATTTAACCGAATTAAGCTAGTGTGCCAACAAGTTGATTTCTCGAACAATCTTGCGTCTAAATTTCTTATTTCCGCGTTGTCGTCGGTCGCCGTAGCCACCGCTACGCCTCCTTCCTCCGCCTTGAAATAAGAAAATTTATCCTGCAAGATTGTTTCAAGAATCAACTTGTCGGCACACTAGTTCTCTGCGGTAACACAAAAATCCCGCTCACAGTTGTGTCTTACTGTGAGCGGGATTTCACATTTTAAAAGAAGGAGTGCCGGATCTTGCGATCCGGCAAGTATGAAAAAGAAAAAGTTTTATTATAAATAAAGCGTTTGCTTTATTTGCTTATTAATATACAGGGAAAATGTGTGCAAAATGTGATGGACTGTTGAAGAAATTGTGATTAAATTCTAAAAAACTTATAAAAAAAGAAAAAGACCTGAAAAGGTCTGTAAAAAGAAGGAGGGCCGGACCTTGCGGCCCGGCATAAGTATGAAAAAGAAAAAAGTTAAAAATCTATGTGAAAAAGCATTTGCAACCTGTTTGTAAAGCATTTGCTTTATTTGCTTATTAATATACAGGGAATTTGTGAGCAAAATGTGATGGACTGTTGAAAAAAACGTGATTAAATTCTAAAAAACTTATAAACTGGCAGGAAGAAAACACAAGGTGGAAAACTGAAAATAAGCATTGTAAAAATCCGAACTGTAATTTATAATAAAATTCAATGGTAACGGTTCAATATCTTTACAGTTACAAATAATGAGAAACAAGGAGGAAAACATGAAAAGAGAAACAGTCGTCGTACTGGATTTCGGCGGTCAGTACAATCAGCTGGTTGCCAGACGTGTGAGAGAATGTAACGTATACTGCGAAATCTATTCATACAAGACCGATCTTGAGAAAATCAAGGCAATGAATCCTAAGGGAATCATCCTTACCGGTGGTCCGAACAGCTGCTATGAGGCAGATTCACCTACATGCAATAAAGAATTATTTGAGCTTGGTATTCCTGTTCTGGGACTTTGCTATGGCGCACAGCTTATGATGCATGTTCTGGGCGGAAAAGTTGAGAAAGCAGATGTGAGCGAATATGGAAAGACAGAGGTTCTGGTAGATAAGACAGATTCCAAAATCTTCAAAGACGTATCTGACAAAACAATCTGCTGGATGAGCCACACAGATTATATTTCTCAGGTTGCACCAGGATTTGAGATTGCTGCTCATACAGCAGACTGTCCGGTAGCAACTGCACAGAATGAGGAGAAGAAGCTGTATGCGATCCAGTTCCATCCGGAAGTGCTTCATACAGTAGAAGGAAAGAAGATGCTTTCCAACTTCGTACTTGGTGTATGCGGATGTGCCGGAGACTGGAAAATGGATGCCTTTGTTGAGCACACTATCAGAGAAATCCGCGAGAAGGTCGGGGATGGAAAAGTTCTTCTTGCCCTGTCAGGTGGTGTTGACTCTTCCGTTGCAGCAGGACTTCTTTCCAGAGCAATCGGAAAGCAGCTTACCTGTGTATTTGTAGACCATGGTCTTCTTCGTAAAGATGAGGGAGATGAGGTTGAGGGTGTATTCGGACCAAACGGTCAGTTTGACCTGAACTTTATCCGCGTTAATGCACAGCAGAGATACTATGACAAGCTGGCAGGTGTTACAGAGCCTGAAGCAAAACGTAAGATCATCGGTGAAGAATTTATCCGTATTTTTGAAGAAGAGGCCAAGAAGATTGGTGCGGTAGATTTCCTGGCACAGGGAACTATTTATCCAGACGTTGTAGAGAGTGGTCTGGGCGGAGAGTCCGCAGTGATCAAATCTCACCACAATGTAGGCGGACTTCCGGATTTCGTTGATTTCAAGGAAATCATCGAACCGCTCCGCGACCTTTTCAAGGATGAGGTTCGTAAAGCAGGTCTGGAGCTTGGAATTCCGGAGAGACTGGTATTCCGTCAGCCATTCCCGGGACCGGGACTTGGAATCCGTATTATCGGTGAAGTTACTGCAGAGAAGGTTCGTATTGTACAGGATGCAGATTTCATTTATCGTGAAGAGGTAGACAATGCTGCAGCTGAGTATAAGAAAGAACATGGTGAAGATCCTTCATGGATGCCGAACCAGTATTTTGCAGCACTGACAAATATGCGAAGTGTAGGCGTTATGGGTGACTTCAGAACTTATGATTACGCTGTAGCGCTCCGCGCAGTGAAGACTATCGACTTCATGACAGCCGAATCTGCTGAGATTCCGTATGCAGTACTGAATAAGGTTATGAACCGCATTATTAACGAAGTTAAAGGCGTTAACCGCGTATTCTATGACCTGACCAGCAAGCCGCCGGGTACGATTGAGTTTGAATAATGAGCAAAATCCCAGAAATCCTTTATTTACAAGGGCTTCTGGGATTTTCTTTTTTCTCGTGATGCTACGGTGATGTTAATGGGAAGAAAGTGTCTTATTTTTTGGAAATTTTTGTTATTATATGAAGCTGTACGTTTCATACATTTTTGTCCTCTGCATTATCATTTGTGGCTCTTACTTCATTGAGAGCGTCAGCAAGCTTCCTGTCTTTTCCCGGATACAAATGAGCATAAACTTTCCAGGTTGTCTCCGGTGATTCATGTCCAAGCCGGTCTGAAATCTCCTTGATGGAAAATTTCATATCGATCAGCATACTTGCATGGGAGTGCCGAAGATCATGGATCCTGATTTCCGGAAGACCAGATCTGGCAGTTGCCCGTTTAAATTCTGACCGCATGCCGGATTTCTGGAAGTAGAAGATACGTTCATCAGGTTCAATGGCCATACTTGCAACATAGTCCAGAAGCTCTTTGTACAGTGACTGGGGAATGTTCACGACACGTTTGCTCTTTTCGGTTTTGGGTGTCTGGAAGTATTGCTCGCCTTTTATAACCACAAAGTTCTTGTTAATTGATATGGAGCAGTCCGGCAGGATATCCGCCGGAGTAATAGCCAGAACTTCTGCAGATCGGAGCCCTCCATAGAACATGAGGCTGAACGCCATCCGGTACGCACTTTTCTTTTCAAAGGTAAGGAAGTAGTCAAATTGCTCTCTGGTCCAGATGTTCATTTCATCTGCACTGCTTTTCCCGATCGCACCAGCTGCAAGGCATGGATTGCTTCGGAGTTTGTAATATTTGACGGCATAATTCATGATAGCAGACATCTGGTTATTGATGGTCTTCAGATACGTCTGAGAATAAGGATTTCCTTTTTCATCCCTGTAATTAATCATGGCATCTTGCCACCGATGGATCACGATCGGAGTAATGTCACCGATCTTCATATCTTTAAAGAATGGCAGCAGTTTCATATCTATCAGATACTGCTTGTTTTCCAAAGTGGTCAGCTTCAGCCGGGAGCTGCAGTCTGACATATAATTCTTGATCAGAGCAGAAAACAGGATATCTGGATCCTTGGCTCCCTGTGCCAGAAAGTCACGTTCCCATTCTATAGCCTCTTTTTTGGTAGAAAAACCCCTTTTGCATTTGTGCTGACGCTTGCCAAGCCAATCATCATAGTAGAAGTTGGCGTACCATTTTGTCTTTCCGTCTTTGGTAAAATACTTATAAGCCGGCATCTGAATCCTCCATTACTAAACAAATGTGCCAAACAAATTTAATCAACAAATGTTTGACAAAAATGTTGAATATAGATATAATGTACTTAACAAGAGAACCGTTGGTCAGCGTACACCTGACCGCCGGATAGAGCAGTAACTAAAAAATAGCGCCTTACTTTACCAGAGCAGGGGCGCTATTTTTTATGCATTAAATTGATAACAAGAGTTACAACTGCACAAAGCATAATTACAAAAGTAAATAAATCACCATATGTAACCATCAGCACCAGCCTCCTTTCACCAAAATGTCCGGCGGCTGACATAACACCCCAACGGTTCCCCAGCTAAATATACTATTCTGTTTTTTCTTCTTCCATCTTCTCCATCATTCCCAAAAAGATACGTTTTCCCTTCTTGGATAACTGACGGTACCGCAGGATGATATCCTGTTCGTCTTCTGAAGCAATGGCACAGCTGTATTCAGAATTCCCCACAAGGTAATCCATAGAGGTATTAAGGGCTTTTGACAGGCTTGCAGTGGCATCTATTCCCGGAATGGTCTTTCCGGCCAGAATGTCACAGCAGGCTTCCTCTGTGAGATTTGATTTTTTTATCAGATCCGGCAGGCTCATCTGCAACTGAGCCATGCGGGATTTTATTTTTATCGAGACTTCGGAAGTTTCGGCCGGATCGGCAGCAGTATATCTGGAAACTGTTCTGCCAAGGATATAGTCGGCAGGAACTCCGAAGTAAGCAGCACAGCGGTTCACCAGTTCGGTTGATGGCTTGGTATAGCCTCTCTCAATATTCGAGATTACCTGAGCAGAAACTCCTACGGCTTTTCCTAACTCAGACTGGTGTAGACCTGATTCGGTGCGGAGAGATTTGATTCGTTTTTGAATGTTCATTCTTCAAAACCTCTAGTATTTGCTCTTTAATTGGACTCCTATATCAGAAATTTTTCCTGCATCAATCAAAAATCCAAAGGTGGCTGTTTTATCATAAGATATTTTGTCTCCAATTTGTGGAAGAGGGATAATTTCTCCACAAAATTCAGCACCCTCGAATATAACACCAAGAGTTACCATGTTGGTATCTATAGATGAAAGAAGAGATTCTATATCATCGGAATCGGTAGCCTCTATTTGAGAATTGTACATTTGAATTATTTTATCTTCTTTTTCAGTATCGACGCCATCTTTATAACCTACTTGCACAGAAAAATCTTCTTTGTTATAAACAGAAAATATTTTTGAAACATCATCTCCTATTTTTAAACCTCGAAAAGATGTACTGCCAGGATAATCGGAAGAACTCATGTAATCGTCAGAATTAACATAATTAATTTTATTACCCTGACTATCGTACAAATAGAAGTCGTCTTCTGAAAACCAGTCTTTTTTATTGACATATTGAGAAAGTACATTCTGGGAAGCACCCTCTATTATGTATTCTCCGGTCTTATAGTCAATTATTTCATAAGCGTTTTCCTTGGAATATTTTGGGCTTACCCAGTAATAAATCATATCTTCAACACTATTGTAAACATTGGTTACATATGAGCATTCCCAAGTGTTTTCTTTGGAAAAAAAGCAAGTTGCTTCAATAAGCACTCCGTCCGCAGACATAATCAAACCAATAGCGGCTTGATTTGGCTCATCACGAGATAACTCGTAAGAAGTGACCTCTTTTACACCCATATCCGTTAAAGCCTGAGAAATTACATCACATAATTGAATAGAATCCCCAGTCACATATTCGCTAGAAATACTGATTTGATAATCTGGAGCAGCGGATACAGGGATAGAAGACACAAATAATTGAGAAAGTGTAATTAAGGATATCAATATTTTCTTTTTCATATTTTTATTTTCCTTTCTTGCTTCGGTACCACTCGAAGCTTATTATTTTGCCTGTTTAAGTTCGCTCGTGGGTGATGTTTCCTCTAATAATCTATTTAAATAACCTTTTAATTCATATTGTGATTCGACTGGTAATTTATTTATTTTACTCATCCAGTCAAAATCATTCTTAGGGTATGAGTAATTTACTGAGTCAGACGCTAAATTATTTCCAGTGTTTATTTGTTGATTTTCAGATAATTCTAGTAAATAATCAGCCGATACCGATAGCTTTTTGCATATTTCACGAAGCCAATCGGAACGTACTTTATCTTTCTTCCACGTAGCAGTGTTACCGGAACTTCCTGTTATCTCTCTACAGAGCGAAGTCATATTTGTACCACGGGCATCGCATATTTCCTTTATTCGTTCGGCAATCAATTGATACCTCCAATTCAAAATATTGAATATAATTCAAAATAATGATTGACAAATTCAATATTTTGAATTATATTAAAACTGTAATAAACAAATGTTGAATACACAGTAAAAAAATATAGGGTTACATAGATAATTCAGAAAGCAGTGCCTTGTTATTTTCTTCGATCATAGCCGCCACAGCAATGATAAGAGCTTCAGCAGATGCTTCTGAAAGGATAGCATTCCCGGTAGGGATGCCATTCCTGAAAAGTTCGGAAAGAATCCGGCGATTTTCATCCCCGTAACGTTCGAGTCCGATTCTTTTGAGATTATCAGTCCAATTATTCATGATAACTCCCTTCTGGTTCACATTTTAATTCAAACTTCAACAAATGTAAACAACAAATGTTTACCACATTTATTGAAAATCGGAGGTGATATTTTGAAACGAAAACTGTCTCCATGGTGTAAAGAAGCCAAGAAAGCCTTGATAGACCGTGACATGACGGTGACAGAGCTGAGTAATGAGGTAGGTATGTGCAGGAATTATGTAACCACTACCATAAACGGTGTGAGATACGCCCCTACGGTTGCTAAAAAAATTAGCAGGGCTCTGGATATCAACATAGAGTACACGATCTAATATTCATAACTAAATTATACCGTTAATAGAAGGAGAGAAAAATGTCGAAATTTGCTACGAAAGCAGCATCCAACATGTTTTGCCAGGCACGATATGAGGCGGCAAAGTCAAATGAGCGTCTGAGCAGCAGAGAAGGTGCTGCGGAAGAAATTGGAATTGACCGCACACGACTGGCAAGAATAGAGCTCGGAAGCACAATCCCATATCAGGAGGAAGTTCTTTTGATGGCAGATTGTTACAGAGCTCCGGAATTGAAAGGAAATTATTGCCGAGAGATGTGTCCGTTGGGAAGGAATATGCCGAAGATCGGAAACGAAGGCTTGGACAGAATTAGTCTGAGAATGCTTGCTTCTTTTAAGAAAATAAACGAAGCAAAAGAATCGCTTCTGGATATTACGGCAGATGGAATCATTTCAGAAGACGAGAAACCGGAACTTAAAAAGATCGTTCAAACATTAGATGAGGTGAACGAAATCGCACAGAACCTGAAAAACTGGATTGAGAAAAACTTGGAATGAGGTGTTTTGTATGGCAGAAAATGGTGTGATCAAAAAACTTACACCTGCGGAGCGTTCTTTTTATACAGCGGCCGAGGTTAGAGTGATCATGGATGTGAGTAGAGATACGGCATACCGGATGATTCGTTCTCTGCGATCAGAGCTGATAGCAGAAGGAAAGCTTGCAAAGGGATATCCCTCGGGAAGAATCCCAAAGAAAGCATTTAACCAATTATACATGATTGAATGAAAGGAGTGAATACATTGGCTTTTTATAGAATCTGTCCGGACTGCGGAGCTTATCTGGATCCGGGAGAACAGTGCAGCTGTCATGAGGAACATATGTTGAAACAGGAGAAAAGAGAGAAAGCAATCATTTTCATCGAGAAGATGATGAAAGAAGAAAAAAATGGTCAGCTCAGACTGGCAGTATAGGAGGAGAAAATGCAGACAGCAAAAGATCTTGAGAAATACCATCAGGCCGCAGAGCGAATCCTGAAAGCGATGGACAATAGCCGGGTTCCGGTAACCTGGCGCGAAATGGACAGATGCGCATTACAGAGCGTTATCGCCAAAGAATTGATCTTAATTGATAAGGAGGCAAGATGATGAATGTACGCAAAGTGCAAGGTGTGCGAAAGAATGTGGAACATCAGTACATTACAGAAGATTCCAAAACACGGATATATCTGTCCGTGGTGCGAGAATTTAATGAGAAAGAGTATGAGAAATATTCCAAAAAAAAGAAAAGAGTGAAAATGAAAAAGAGAATTCGCTTTTTGAAAAGGTCGATGGTTTACATCGTTCCTACAGCAATCAGCCTTATCTTTTTCGGGTACTTGAGTGATAAGCTTTGCGCAATAAGGGGAAGCGCAGAACTCGGATCCGAATGGATAGCAATCCCGCTCATATGGGTGTGGATATACGCGTTGATCAGATTTGCTGTAGGAGATGCATATTAAAAGCCCCAGACGCTTAAAGGATTTATGAAGTGTAGACGGCACTCATAAATCCGCATCGGAGGCTCAGTCAGAACTTTAAAAAACAGGTTGAACCGCATTTTTTAAAGAACACCGTCATTCTATCACAAATTTAGGAGGTAATCAAGTAGATGAAAAATTTTAATTTGGAGGAGATGACCGCAATTGAATAAACAGATAGACATTGTGAAACGCTTGCCTACTTTGGAAATCATGAAATACATCAATGAGTTACTTAAGGAGCTTCAATCAAGGAATTGTTACGTACTTGATTTTGAGAATCCTGACTGTTCTCTTGACCGTATTGAGTACCATGCGGCAGAAGGGTGGCTTCCGAAAGGAAAAACTACACCGGCTGTAGGAGATGGATCAGATAACCTGTATTGTTTTTTTGAAAACATTTGAGGAGGTAGTGAGATGTTAAAGAACTTTAATGAGATGAGGAAGGTCAATGTCCTTCCGTACTGTGAAAAGAGAGAAGGAATGCTGTACCTGAACTGGGCGAAATGTATTGATCTCCTGCACGAGAATGGAGCTGAGAATGTGTATTTCGTTCCAATTCCAAATGAACGTACCGGAGGAAGCCTTTACTACTCAGACGTTGCATTCACCGATAAAAACGGCGTAATAAACCGAGCTTATGAGACGAGGATTAAGGTCGTGATTGATGACAAAGAATATATCATGCAGTCTCCGGTAATGAATGGAACGAATCCAGTAAAGGATAATTCAATGAGCCAGCAGAGAGTTTGGAACAGTATGTGTCGTTCCTTTGTAAAATGCGTAGCTATACATACGGGACTGGGGTTTAACCTCTGGCTGAAAGAGGAGCATAAGCCATTTAGCAATGAGATACCAGGCGATGAGCCACTTGCCACAGAAGCACAAATCAAAATGATTAAGAGCATCGGGCAGAAGCACAATATTAATTTGGAATATTGGATTAGTTCTAATGGAAAGACCTGGAAAACGCTTACTGAAATTGATGCAGGTCACATGTTGAATGCTTTAAAAGAAAAATATGGTGACGATTAATGAAATGGAAGAAAGGCGAATACGCTTACTTCTCTTTCGCTGATAAAGAATCAAAAGCAACTTATTAAGTGAGGATTTTGTTATGGCAAAAAGATATTACTGGTTAAAGCTTCCTGACGGATTTTTCCGTCAGAAGACTATCAAGAAACTCAGAAAGATTGCAGGAGGAGACACCTACACAATTATTTACCTGAAAATGCTTCTTGTGGCAATGAAACAGGATGGGAGACTTTACTTCGAGGGAGTAGAAGCAACATTCTATGACGAGCTTGCCCTTGATCTGGACGAAGAAGTTGAAAATGTAAGAGTGACGGTTATGTTTTTGATTCAGCAGGATCTCATGCAGCTGATCGACGAAACCGAATATTCGCTGTCAGAATGCGCTAAAATGACGGGTTCTGAGAGCACAAGCGCAGCTCGTGTAAGGAAATATAGAAGCAAAGAAGCGTTACAATGTAACACTGATGTAACGGGCTGTAACGAAGTGAAACAAATCTGTAACGGAGAGATAGAGAAAGAGATAGAGATAGAGAAAGAGATAAAGAAAGATAATAAAAACATTAGCTTGGAGCTTAAAGACTCCAAGCAGAACACGTTCATCTCTCTTCCTCTGCTTACAGGCTCAGGAAACTATGATGTGACCTTTGATTACCTCAATTCACTGAGGAAACTGTTTCCGGCACTGGATGTTGAACAGGAGTTTAGATCAATGGCGGCATGGCTTGATAGTCACCCTCGTAATCGTAAGACCCCGAGAGGAATCAAGAGTTTTATAACTAACTGGTTAGGGCGATCACAGAATTCAATGCCTGCCTCCAGAACTCCTGTGACACAAGCGCCGGCCGCAACACGAAATATGTCTACCAGTCAATACATGGAGGCAACAGCTGGATGGTACAAAGGGACAGGTGATGGAAGTGACGCAACAGGAATTTGATCTTATCAGGGCTTCAATCAAAAGCGCATATCCGACATTCAATGTCATGCCAGACCAGTATAGCATCAGAATGTGGTACCGCATACTAGGAGATCTGGACTATAAGCTTTGCGAAACAGCATTGATGGAACTGTTTGCCACTCATACATACCCGCCGCAGATATCTGAGATACGGGAGAAATGTGCAGAATATACAGTTCCACACCTCAAAGACCAGGGAGAGGCCTGGGGAGAAGTGCAGAAAGCCATTAGCCAGTATGGATATTACAGGCAGGAAGAAGCGCTGGAAAGCCTGACGCCGATAGTCAGAGAGGCGGTAAAACGGCTTGGCTTCCGGGAGATATGTCTTGATGAGAACCAGGATACTGTCCGAGCACACTTCTTCAAGATATATTCAAGCCTGATCGAGCGCAAGACGAACGATGCAAAGCTTCCTCCGAGTATTCTGGAAGCTAAAAATAAATATATTGCACAGCTTACCACGCAAGAAAATGTGGCAATAGAACAACAGCACCGGGAACAGATAACAGAAGAATCGGAACGTGCGACACCAGAATATATAGATATGCTGATGCGGGAACACGGATTCAAGAAATAGACTTATGAAAGGAGAACATAAATGTCAGAACAGTTAAAACAGGAACTTGAAGCTGATACTGACCGTTTAGAGGCGGAAACGGACGTGGACAGTAAAACGATAGGGCAGGACGAAACAGAACTGCCAGAGAGCAAATTAGAGGACGAGAGCGGCAATGAAGTGAAAGCAGAGGATACTGTGTATTTGGGGAAAGCTTCACTTGCTGAGATTCTTACAGGAATGGCGGATCCAACAGAAGAGGAAATTAGAGCTGCAGAAATTGAGAATGCAAAGCCGGTAAAACAGAAGGCTAAAGAAAAACTGGAAGCTGAAAAGAAAAAAGCAACCCAGAAGAATTTTGCGGATCCGATCATTGCTTATCTGTTGAAAAGATGCGAAGAGGATCAGGGACTTGCTGAGGACGTAATGCAGGAGGGCAAGACCTGGAACAAGTGCTTTAACTATATTGTTGAACAGGCCAGAAAGCAGTCGAATGGTAGAAATACAGCAGTTGAAGACCGGGTTGTGTATGAATGGGCCGAGGATTATTACCACAAATATGAAAAACCGGAAACCACCAAAAAGGAAAAAGACAAAAAGCCTGCGACAACAAAAAAGACAGAAGCACCAGCTAAAAAAGTTACAGAAATCAAGAAAGACATCCAGGAAACAAAGAATGATTCCAAGGTTTCTGAAAAGCCAGAGAAAAAAGATGCTGCTTCCAAGCAGCGGAAAGCTGAAAAAACAAGTACCAAAAGTAGCGAATTGTCTGGCCAGATGTCATTGTTTGAGCTTTTGTAGGAGGCGACATGGATGAAAAAGAAAGAATTAAAATCCATACCAATCGCAAAGGCAAATATGGAAGCTATACACGATATTGCAGTGGCAGGGAAAGGTAAAAGAGGGGTAATCACAGTTCAGAATGTAAAAAATGGGGCAGAGGAAGTGCTGGTACTTAATGTTTATCAGACCAGCGGAAGAAATAAGAGAGACATTTCGCTATTATTTCGAGTATTCTGCCAAAAAGAAGACTATATAACTCTTGAAGTGGAATGCAATAAGTGGAGAACAGCAGCGTTACTCAACTTAGTCTGCAGAGATACTGGATGGGCTGCTTATTGGTGGAATTATGAACAGCTGGAATTCCTCACAGCTGCAGATGCAAGGAAAACGGAGAATATATATCGTAAATGGCTTGAAGATAAAGAAAATCATACAAATCAAACCGCATTTGAATTACTCCACAGATATCAGGAAAATATCAAAGCGATCAGACTTGCTAAGAAACATAAAAAAGAAACAGATATTATTGATCTGGAAATGGAGAAGTTTGGAAATCTACCGGATGATTATCAAATTTTTGTTGAAGAAATAGTGTTCAAAGACGAAAACTACATCTTCTACAATACAAAAAAGAAAAGTGCGTTTTGCACCAGTTGTAAGAAAAATTTCATTTTAGAGAACAAACATTTGCGACATAAAACGATAGCTGTTTGGAACAATCGAGACGAAGTGAAACATAACCGGATTGTTAGATGTCCTTACTGCAATAAATATTTGCAGGCGAAAAGTACAGGAATGGGTAGAAACAGTTTGAAATCGATTGCCTGGAGCGTGTTGATTCAATCAAAAGGAGAAGATGTGCTTACTCGGTATTTTTGCCATATAAAAGATTTCAGAGCTGATTTCAATAATCCGAAGATAACTTCTTATGAAGGCTACAGGACTGTACACAAAAAGGAAGGCTCAACAGATTATATGTGGGGACGATACAAAAATGCCGAAATGCGATGGTGTTATTACAAGGACAGGAGCTACGGTTGGTATCCTCCATCAGAAACGGTTTATCCGAGAAATGTTGTCATGTACAACAAGAATCTGTCAGATGTATTAACTGGCACCTGCATGCAATATAGCGCACTGGACATTTTTATTAATAACGTTGCGAATGATCCTCGATATTTTAATACGCCTTGGCTTATCGATAATTACTTCCGTTCATACAGAAAGTATCCATTCATAGAGCAATTACTAAAGGTTGGCTTCTACAGAATGACCAGAGAATTTCTTGAAGATAACAGGGTAAATGCAATAGAATTTAATGCCTCACAAAGAACTGTTCTCGGAACTCTGGGTATAGGAAAAATACAATATAACATGTTGAGAAAGCTTGAAGATCCAGCTATTAGAGACTTGGAAATTCTTAGATATAAGCCTGACCTGAAATGGGAAGAGTTTAATGATTTGAGATACATAAGAGATAATGGACACATTGATATGTATAAAAAATATATCGATCTTATGGCGTATACGACGCTTCATAAAATTATCCGTTATATATCTGAACAAAAATTAACCACGCGAGATAATGATTATTTTGATTATACTGGTTGGCTCGAGGAAATGGGGTATGATATGCGGAATGAGTTCAATTTGTTTCCGAAGGATTTCCAAAAGATGCATGACAGTATATCTAAGTTATATATGAAATTTAAGGATGAACAATCGAGGGAAGAAACAAAGAAATTCAATCTCCTGCTGAAGAGACTAAGAAAGGATACCGTAGATGTTGAAGCAATGAATCTCAATATAGAAGGATTGTTTATAAGACTACCAAATCGTCTTGAGGAATTAAAAGTAGAGGGAGAAACATTACACCATTGTGTCGGAACATACATGGAAAAGGTTCGAAGAGGGGAAACAATGATTTTCTTTATTCGTAAGAAAGAAGAACCAGACAAACCATATTATACATTGGAATGGCGTGGCAAAGTTATCCAATGTAGAGGATCCCATAATTGCGATATGACATCAGAAGTAAAAGCATTTGTTCAAATATTCCAAGAAAAAATGACGGAGTACGAGAGTAAACCTAAGAGACAAAGAAAGGCGGGATGATAATGGCAAAACAGAGCATTAGAAGTATTCGAAAAGGAAGTGTGCAGTGGAACGAAGAAGACAGATTGCAGATGGTTTCCATGCTGGCAAAAGCAGGATATGCAGTGCAGGTTGTGAGAAAAGAAGTTCCTGCCGGAGAGACCAGAAAAACAACCCAGTATGAATATGTGATCGAGTACGGAGAGAGGGTGGAATAATGAAGGCCATGAAGCCTGTTACTATAGCAAGAATTCATATCAAGTATGGATTTGTAAAAGTAAAACAGGAATATTATATCTGCCCCATCTGCAGAAATGTATTGAATGCAGGACCGAATTATCAACCGGAGCATTGCGATAAATGCGGGCAGAATATAGATTTTTCAGAAATCAAATGGAAAGAGGAGAAAATACTTGGATATACAGAAAGGAGAGTTACCAATGAATAAGAGTGGTATCGAATGGTGCGATCATACATGGAATCCCATTACTGGGTGCCGGCATAACTGTTCTTACTGCTACGCTGACAAGATGTCACTCCGTTTTTGTGGAAACATGAAAAGAAATATGGTCCAGACAGACCAATATCGAATGGAGGGAGATCTGTTTGTCCTGGATGAACCGTTCATGAATGAAGACGGGAAACCTGTTATATATCCATTTGGTTTCAATCCGACATTACACAGATACAGATATAACACACTGGACAAGCTGAAACAGGGACAGAATGTGTTTGTTGGAGCAATGGCCGATATATTTGGCGAATGGGTGCCGAATAGTTGGATAGAAGATATCCTCGACACCTGCGGAAAACATCCTCAGCACAATTACCTGTTTCTCACAAAGAATCCGAAAAGGTATACCCAGTACGGTGTACCTTCTGGAAAAGGGAATATGTGGTATGGAACAACTGTGACGAACAGCGAGGATATGGAACGAATATACCAGCTTCCAAACCTTTTAAATACGTTTGTCAGCATCGAGCCATTACTCGAAGACATAAATAAAAACCTCTCTGCACTGAAATATTTGAGATGGATTATCATCGGCGCTGAGACAGGGCACAGAAAAGAAAAAGTGGTTCCTGAGTTTAACTGGATCAAGAGGATTGTTACAGAAGCTGATTGCAATGCGATACCGGTATTTATGAAAGACAGCCTGATTCCGATTGTTGGCGAAAAAAATATGCGAAGGGATTTCCCAAGGCGGCTGCAGATTCATAAAAGAAGTGAGAAAGTCAATAAAAGGCTTAGCGGTAGCTGCATGATGTGCGGAAAGACAGAAGATAAAAACAAAATGGTTACTTTGACTGCAAGGGCGGGCAGGAGAGGAAAAGCAACATCGTTTGGACATATGTGCCATTCCTGTTTTGTGAAATGGCTTACTGCTCACAACATACCCGTACCAGACTTGGAGAAAAAGGAGATTAACGAAGATGACAAAGAGAAGCTGTAAAAGAACAACTGATGAAAATCTTATTCATAAAAAAGCTGTGGAAATGAGAAAGAAAACGGATGAGCAGCTTGTGCATTATGTTGAAGATCGTGTGGAAAAAGCACGAAGCGAAGGATTCAATTGTGGAAAAGCACATGCATCTAAAAACAAGAAAGGCGCAAAGGAATTTATTGCATTCCTTCAGCTGAACAAAATTTCAGGAATCGGAATAGTAACTATTAACAAACTTATGAAGGTGGCAGAGGATAATGGATACTTATAAGCGTTCGATAAAAGGCCTGCAGAGCAGATCAAACGGCGAATATTTTGAAAGAATGATTATTGCAGCTTCCCGGTTCTATGAAGAAAGAGGAATTGCAACAGTTGATAAAACTCCGGAAGCATTTAAGGTACTGAAAGCAATGGACAGGAACAGAGGGCAGTTCATCTGCTGCTTCACTAAACAGGCTCAGCCTGATTTCAAAGGAATTCTCATGGATTCAACCATGATCTTGTTCGATGCAAAGCATACGGACAAAGATAAGATTAGCAGGGACGTAGTAACTGCTGAACAGCAGGCGTGCTTTGAAAGGTATATGAAGCTTGGGGCCATGTGCTTCTTGGTAATATCCCTCGAATTCGAGGAGTTTTACAGGGTTCCATGGATCGTATTCAGAGACATGAAAAAAATCTACGGACATAAGTATATGAATCGTGAGGAACTGGCGCCTTATAGAGTTAAATACAACAACGGTGTTGTGAAATATCTGGACGGGATAATACTCCGGGAAAGGAACGAAGATGAAAGTACAGAAGTATGAGATTTCCAGAACTATTGATAAATTGAAAAGCATTGTGCAGAAGAACGACCAGTTTCCGGCATTAGGAGGCGTTCTGGTAAAGGACGGGTATTTAATCGCATCCAATACAGAAATGACCATGCAGCTCAAATTAGAGGCCTCTAAAGGCAGTTGTTTCATCATTCCTATGAAAGCCTTTGATGTAATTGAAAATCTTCCGGATGGCGAAGTGATTATTGATGCAGACGGCAAAAACATTGTTACGATCAAGACAAAAGCTATAAAGAATAAATACCAGAGCTATCCTCCGGAAGAATTCAGTTTTGATATTACAGAAGATCTGGATGCCCCAGAAGTTGTGATCAATGGCAAGAGGATGATGGAGGCAATTGGACATGTTATCTATGCAGCTGCAGACAGCAGTTCTGCAACACAGATGATGGGTGTGTACTTTGAAGGTGGAGAAAACAAGATTAAGTTGGTCGCACTTGACGGACATGTCGTAGCAGTTGATTCGATACCGACTGACGGTACCGCAGATATGAAGCTGATAGTGCCTAAAACAGTGGCAAAGAAGCTTGTGTCAATGGGAATTATTGATGATGTTGCTGTTACATATACAAAAAATAGAGCGGTATTCAAATCAAAAGAATATACCATTTACACGAGGTTAATAGAGGGTAAGTATTTTGATTACAATAGATTTTTCATGGCGGGAAAGATGAAAACTTATGTTTCCAGACTGGAATTAGTTGCGGCAATGACAAGGGCTAAGATGTGTACGGAAGAAAAGAAACCTGCAGTCTTCGAAATGAACGAAGATCAGTTAAATATTCGCATTGCCGACAGACTTACGGATTATCAGGAAGAGGTGAAGCTTCAGGATCCACTTCCTGAACCGTTAAAAATTGGTTTCGATTCTAAACTGGTCCTTGAAACACTGAAAGCATTCACTTGTGAAAATATAGCCATGAATTTCTCAGGACCTAAGATGCCGGCAGTTGTTGAAGCAGAAGACAGTGACATGAAAGCTATCGTGCTTCCAGTAATGATAAGAGAGGAATAAAAACTATGATTGAGATCTTGGATATGAAAGATGTAAAAGATGCAACACCAGAAGAACTGGAAGAGCTTCGTCGGAAAGGATTCCTTCCGAAAACCAGATCCAAAAGAATTTCCGGGAAACCACTTACTCCATATGAAAGAACCAGAGCACAGGTGGCTGCTACCGGGAATAGATGGGCAATGGAGAACTTCTACGCCACACACAGCTGAAAGGTGATGTATTATGGCGAATTTATATAATTTGTGCAGAAAGGACGGGACAGTGATGGAATACTCCATCACCGCATCCGACATAGCAAAGCGAATTGGATGCGATCGACAGGATATCTATTCTTCGGCAAGTTATGCGCTCCTGATCAAGAAAGAGTATTATGTAGAAATTACAGATCGTCCGTTGAGCTGGAAGAAAGATATTGATCTGCTGACAGAATATGATAATGTTCGGAAAAAGTTTCTTAGGAGGTGCGGAAAGTGAAAATATATAAAGCAGTGCATGAGAGAGAAAACAAGTGCAAGGAATTGCACAAAGAGATGAATCTGAATGTAGGGCCGACTCGTCTGGTTCAACCGGATTTCTATTTACTGGTTGATGTTGATGATATCCAGAGACAGATGAATGCTTTGGAGAATGAGGTTCACTGTATGAAAAAAGTAGAAGCAAGAAGGAGATGGCGCTATGGAAGAAAAAGATATTAAGATAACAATTAATGTTGGATGCTTAGAAAAATCTCGTGTTAAAAAAGAACAGATTGCCGGATATTTGCTGAGAGCTATTGCAGGAGTGACTGCAAACAATAAATGCTTTGTTACAAATTATGTATGTGAAATAAATGAGAAAAATGATGATAAGTTGCAGGATAAATATATTACAGGAAAACCTAAACTTACAAAAGACGAAAAGAGTTTTCTTGACGAACTGGATCCTTCATGGACTTATATGCTGAGAAATGATCGTGGACAGTTATATCTTGCCAGACGAACTGAATCGAGGAACTTCGAGTATTTATATTTGGATGACACAACAAGTGCGAAATTTGCTTTTGTTGAACCTGTAGGGGGATGCTGGGAGGTTGCTGACCTGAAAAAATTGGAGGTAGAAGAATCCCGAGAAGATTAAGGGTGCTCTAAAATTCACATAGATTCAATCCTGCCGCATGAGCCTGTCAGATTGCGGCAGGGAAAGGAGGATTATGAACAGACAGATAGAAAGAGATATCCGGATATGTCCTTGCTGTAATAAGAAAACGGAAAGAAGCAATATGGAGTTTACAAGAGACTGCCATGGCATAACATTTAGACTTGTATGCTTTTCGTGTTGGGAGAAGTTGATGAGAAAAGGATTTGATGGAGAATATTATTCTGAATCAGATGAATGCATTGATTATGAATATTAATGTACAGTGTAGATAAAACAGCGGGCGAAGCAAAGATATTTTGCGATGCCTGCGAGCACTGCAGGTGGTATGACGGAGACACAAAGAACAAGGATATGTGGAAACAGGAGTGCGAAGAGTATATTGTAACGAACGAGCATTCTGAGCGTTTGAGAAAAAAGATAAAGGTGGTAAAGAAATGAGAGAGATTAAAGAGAAACGTATGCAGAGTTATTTCCTTAGAGCCAAAAAAATGCTCCAAGAAGGAAAAAACAAAGAAGGGGCAGAAATGCTTAGTGAAGGTTTGAACTATTACAGTAAAAATATCATTAAAGCTATTACACCATATGCAACTGCAGACGCCGGAATTATTTCTATGGTCCTGCGCAACTTGGCAGATGGTATCGAGGAGAATAATCCAGGAGCAAAAGAACTTCGCATGTGGGTAGAAAACGACACCACAAAACCTGAATAGTAAGAAACAATTAAGGTAAAAAACCAATATGAGGTAGAAAATGACAAGAACTGAAACAACCAAATTCCTCGGAAAATTACTTACAGATACTCGCCTCGGAAGGGCTGGCTCGCACTGGGCCAGCGAGGTTAGTATTGATCCATGGACCCCGAAGGCAAGGCGGGTGGACTACATGGAATTTTCTCCGGCGAATCAATGCTCTGTGTCAGGAATAGAAAAAGGCATATTCACCTGCTATGAAATCAAGAGCTGCAAAGAGGATGTTTATAGCGGTAATGGTTTGAATTTCTTCGGGGAAAAGAATTACATTGTAACTACGATGGCGTGTTACAAAGACATTCTGCCAGATTTCCGGAGTGGCAAATTTGCTAATTACATGAGTGAAAAGCACCCAGATTCATCAACTTATTACGGCATTATGGTTGCTATTCCGTTTTGGAGAGAAGCAATGGAAGAATTCAATGATCCTACACTATTAAGCGAGGATAGAAACTGGAAGTTGGAAATTGTATTGCCTTGTAGGCAGGGGATAAGAACGAAGTCTATGACAGAATTACTGTTCTGCATGCTGCGGAGCGGGCATTGAGAGGAGGAATTAAGATGGCAATATTTCATAAAACATTGCAGTATCATGAAGATACAACGAAGAAAAGAGAACTTAATCAGGAAGATGTAGAATTTCTGAAAAGATTACAGCTTGAGATGAATACTCAGGACACAACAGGAACAGCGGATCCTCGCTTCTGGGTTATTAAAGGCAGTGAGAGAGCGATCAATAATGAGGATCCGGACGAGCTGTGCTTGCAAGTAGATGGAAGCACAGTTACAAGTACAACGGAAGAAACGGTGAAGTATCTCAATGATAACATCTTGCCAGACAACAATATCGATAGGGAAAACTGTAGAATTGAAACAGGGTATACACAGGATTTCGAGTTGACGTATATGGAGGATGGAGAAGAAGTGTATGAGGATTTGTCAACGCAGGAAGTGAATGAATTTCTTGCCAACAATGGACATGATGATACCATGATAATTGGTATTTCAATCAGACCATTTATGTACCCAAACACGATGTTTCTTACAGAGAAAGAGGCCCGAGAACACCTGGAGAGAAACCATTATCATTACTCAGAAGACGCACATACATACTGCATGGTTGCGTGGAGATCTCCGGAAGTAGAAAAATTATGGAAGATATTGCGGGAAACAAAATGGGATTGAGAAGAGCCATTGAAATCGTGAGAGGCGGTGGATTGAATGAAATATCCAGAAAAAATGTATATTGATAGTCAGATATTCGCAGGGGATATGGATGGTTCGGAATCAAATCTGACAGAAAAAATCGTAAAAATAAGGGTTTCTCATTTATGCTGCGTATGTGAAAAACAGGTACCTAAAGGCGAAAGAATGTTGAATCAAAAAGCAATAGTAGAAGGACAAGGTTGGCGCAGTTGCTATATCTGCCTACCATGTGTTGAAAATTGGTTAGAAGAATCAGGACAAGTAGAGGATGGTGGAGTTAATGAGAGAAATTCTTTTTAAGGGAAAGAAAAAAGATAACGGTGAATGGATAGAGGGATACCTGATGGATGGTGGAATGCCGGGAGAAAAGCGAATATTCATAGGGAAATTGGTAATAGGCAAATGGACCGTTACGGCGGATGAATTTGACGAAGTTGATCCGGATACAATATGCGAGTACACAGGATTAACAGATAAGAACAGCAAGAAAATCTGGGAGAATGATATTTTGATGTGTCATGGAAATTCAGAAGACCTTGTAAAAACGGTATTTGGAGAATTTGGTGTAAGAAATATTGAAACCGGGTCCATAGTAGATAAAGTTGTCGGATGGCATTATGAGATTATTCCGACAGACGCAATCAGCAGATGTGAACCATTCTGCTATTCAATGCCACTGACCAAAGATTATATCGACAGGTGCGAAATGGAAGTAGTTGGAAGCATTTTTGACAATCCAGAATTATTGCAGGAGGAATCAGATGAGTAAATCAGTGTTAGTGATAGATACACCAGAGAATTGCTATGATTGCCCGTTCGGAACTGCATACTGCGGCGAACTTGAATATGTGGGCTATTGTGAATTAGCTGGCTGTTTAGATTATGATGTAATTCTGATGACAGAAGAACATTATGATTGTGAAAGCAAATCAAGACCTGATTGGTGTCCATTGAAGCCATTGCCGGAGAAAATGACCGGAGTAGCTTCAACAGATCACTGGGACAGAATAAAAGCAGGTTGGAATGGTTGTATTAATTAGCGGTTCAATAGCAGGAGCTTTTCCAATGAGCGAAATTGGTAAAACCGTATTTCTTACCCGCGAAGAAGCTGGTATGATGGAAAAAAAGAGGTGAAATCTGATGTCTTTGGAAAATATAGGAAATGTTCATACTGATTTAATTCCTCTGTCAGTTTTACAGGATGTTGATAAAAGAATTTCTGATTGGCTTGCAACGGGTGGTAAAGAGGATGATCCGTATATACAAAGACAGATAAAGTATTTGAAACAGGTTGAAAAGGCAGCAACCAAAGAAAGGAAATAGAAAAGCAAATGACAGTAAAAATGATTAAAGATGAAGATGGAAATTATGTTCCAGAAGAGTGTTGTAGCTTTTCCAGAAACTTTGAAACGGGAAACATCGAGATAGATCATGTCGATTTACCTTGCGGAGCGGATTGCGATGATCAATGTCAGAATTGTGTAATTCAGCGAATTATGAACGAGTATACAGAACAGGAGAAAGAATTAAAGAAATATCGGGAAATTGGAACGATAGAAGAATGCCAGGTGGCGATGGAAAAATTTATTGAAGAGGCACAATTGCATGAAGCTCTCAGAGTTTTAGACGAAAGGATGTGAAAAATGAAAGAACTTATATTTTATATATGTGGAATCTTTAGTTGCATGATCGTATGGTTCTTGTGGGCTATTATAGCCTCTAAAAAGGCCAAAGAAGCCCCTTTGAAAGAGTATGCAAGGATTCATATTGATATCGAAAAAGCTATCAGAGAGAATGAAGAACAGATAGCGATGACTAAAAAGTATCAGGCGATGGAAGATCAGGTGATTGACCAGATGATTCTTCAGTGGAAGATGGAATATCTGCAGAGCCAGAGAGAATGGCTGTTTACATTACTTGGCGGAAAGATGGAGGATTCGTATGTACAGCAAATGTCAGAAATGTGGAAGGAAACTGACGGATCCGGAGAGCATTGAAAGGGGATATGGTCCGGAATGTTGGAATGGTTTGACTACACATTATTATCCACATCCGGAAGACTGGGAAAAACACAAAATACCTGGTCAAATGACTATAGAAGATTTCTTGGGAGATTTAAAAGATGGAGGAGAAAAGGATATGTCCTGAATGTGGGAAAGAGTATAGTTCTCGCCCGGCATTATCAAGAAAAGACAATAAAACAATGATATGTCCTAAATGCGGGATGATGGAAGCACTTGATACAGTGCGAGATTTCTACGCTCCGGGAATGACAGATCAGCAATGGAAGCAATATAAAGAGGAGTACATGCTTAAATATATAAAGGAGAATTGATATGGATAAAAGTTTATATAATGCAAGCGGATGTAAGGACAGAACAGCACATGATGCGATCTGTGCAGCGGATAGAACCCGAACATTAGTGTACAGGGCAAGCAGGACAAAAAAGGATGAGGAAGCAGAACTGTTTGTGAAGATGGTCAAAAGACTTGCAAAAGGATTTGGGTTCAAACTCTGTGACAGAATCAAATTCGAGGATCCTGAGACTGGAAAGAAATATGTGTGAGGTGGAGCATGGATACAGAAAAACAATTCGTTGTTATGAGCAAAAAAGATGTTGAAGAAATGATTCAGCAGGCAGCAGTGGCAGGAGCCCAGGTTGCAAGCGATACAATGCTGGTGGCTCAGCGCCGGGCTGAAAAAGAAAGAATAGACCGAAGACTTCACAATACAGAATTGCTCCTCAGAAACTACAGGACTCTCAAGGCATCCTGTGAAAATGCTGTATATGAATCGAGGGATTCAAAAAGAGAAGAGGTCACAGAAATACTGGAAGACATTATGGAGATGAAAGACGACAAGGTTATTGTGGAATCAATACGGACTTCTGCCAAAAGAACAGCTCTCATGGTACAACATATAGATAAAATGCTCGATGTATACCGCATATACTGTAGCAAGATATCAGACAGGGACAAGAGGCGTTATAAGATCATCAAGGATCTGTACATTTCGAAGAAACCAATGAAAATTGATGAAATTTCGAAAAAATATTCAGTCAGTAAAGTGACAGTATACGAAGACATAAAAATTGCGAAAGAGCGCTTGTCTTCATTGTTTTTTGGCATTGACGGACTGAGAATTTTTTGAAAAAACAGAAAATATCGAAAACCGTTAACTTAACATTGACTTAATAACGAAAATGGTGTATGATAATCGGGTAAAATTTTATCATGAGCCATGAGCCATCAGAGTGAAATCTGGTGGCTTTTTTAATGCAAACCTTTGGACGGGAGGGATATAAATGTAAAGGTAAAATGCTCCTTTAGAAAAATAAAGGAGATCATACATGAATGGAATAATTATGCTGTTTGTCTACGCAGCGATCATGATACTGGCGACAGTGACCATGACTAAAAAAGAGAAAAATGTAGTAAATTTTTGTGTTGGAAGCCGGTCTGAGAACTGGATCCTGTCCGCACTGAGTATTGCGGCGACGTGGATCTGGGCGCCGGCTTTGTTTGTTTCAACAGAAAAAGCATATTCGGCCGGATGGATTGGGCTTTTCTGGTTCTTAGTGCCAAATGCTTTATGCTTGGTGATATTTATTCCTTTTGCAAAGAGAATCCGGAAGGAAATGCCGGAAGGAATGACACTGTCTGGTTACATGAAAGAAAAATACAAATCCGATGGAGTGAAAAGAGTTTACCTCTTTCAGCTGATCGGGCTGTCTGTTCTGTCAACGGGAGTTCAGCTTCTTGCAGGAAGTCAGATCCTTAGTGCAGTAACAGGAATTTCGTTCAAAGCCATGACTATTCTGCTTGCTTGCATAGCAATTTCATATTCCCTGTTCTCCGGAATCAAAGCATCTATGCTTACAGATGCTATTCAAATGGTATTCATGCTTGTTGCATGTAGCCTATTTGTAATATTCGGAGTAAGAAATACAGGAACACAGGGCATTATACAGGGACTGAGCGGTATATCAGGAGACTACACAACACTATTCTCTGGAAAAGGAGTAGAGATTTTCTTAGCCTTTGGGCTTCCGACAACGATTGGACTTTTATCCGGGCCGTTTGGAGATCAGAGCTTCTGGCAGAGAGCGTTTGCAGTAAAAAAAGAGAAGCTGGGAAGAGCGTTTCTTCTTGGAGCAGTTCTTTTTGCGGTGGTTCCGCTGTCAATGGGAATCCTCGGATTTATGGGAGCTGGTGCAGGATATCAGGCACAGAACCTTGGAATCATCAATTTTGAATTGATCCGCCACTTTTTCCCGTCCTGGGCAGTATTGCCGTTCCTTTTCATGATTGTTTCCGGCTTGCTGTCTACAGTGGATAGCAACCTGTGCGCAGTATCTTCGCTTACGACAGATATTGCAGGAGGAAAAGACATCAGGAAGACCAGAGCTGCAATGGCAGTGCTTCTGATCGCTGGCATTCTGATTGCAAATATCCCGGGAATTACAGTGACACATCTGTTTTTGTTCTATGGCACACTGAGGGCGTCAACATTACTTCCAACAGTCATGACACTGAAAGGGGTAAGACTGAATGCAAAAGGGATTATCACAGGTGTGGTTGCTGCACTGGCTGTAGGGCTTCCTGTATTTGCCTACGGCAGCGTTTTGAATAGTGGACCATATAAAACACTGGGAAGCTTGCTCACAGTCCTGTTGAGCGGAATTATTGCCTTGGCCGCTTCCGGAAAGGAGAGACGCTATGCTCGGTAGAAAACAATCCGTTCGAAATAATGAAGACTGGAAGAATGCACTTGATCACATTGAAGAGACGGTATCAAAGAAAGAACTGGACTCTCTTGTGAAAAAGACAGTGAAAGACATCAAAGAGAAATGCAAGGGAAAAAAGGCAGCCTATGCATGGAGTGCGGGAAAAGACTCCCTGGTACTTGGAGAGATATGCGAGAAAGCTGGCATCGATCAGAGCGTCCTTGTGAGATGCAATCTGGAATATCCGGCATTTATTGCATGGATAGAGCAGAATAAACCCTCTGGCCTTGAGGTTATTAATACTGGACAGGATATGGAATGGCTGAAAAAGCATCCGGATATGTTGTTCCCGGATAAAAGCACCAAAGCAGCACAGTGGTTTCACATTGTACAGCATAGAGGACAGGCGCGATACTATAAAGAACATCAGCTGGATATACTCCTGCTCGGACGCAGAAAGGCAGACGGCAATTATGTTGGAAAAGATAATATCTACACTAATTCAGCCGGAATCACCAGATACAGCCCTCTCGCAGAGTGGAGACACGAAGATGTCCTTGCGTATATTCACTATTATGATGTGAAACTCCCGCCCATATATGACTGGGAGAAAGGATATTTATGCGGTACACATCCATGGCCTGCCAGACAGTACATGGAGACAGAACAGCAAGGTTGGAAAGAAGTTTACGACATTGATAAGACCATAGTTGAAAATGCAGCACAGCATTTCGATGGAGCCAGAGAATTTTTAAAAGCTATCAAATAGCCGGTTGCAGCCGGAAGCCATTGCCCTTCAGAAATGGAGGACAAGCAAGATGAAAGTAACAATCAAAAAATTGAGTGTTCTGAAGCATCCTGAGAAAAATGTCAGGATTCATTCAGAACAGCAGATCAGGGAACTGAAGAGATCACTTGAAAAGTTTGGTCAGACACGAGCGCTGGTCATTGATGAAAACAATATCATTCTGATTGGTAACGGTTTGTATGAAGCTATGGTGAGTCTTGGCTATCAGGAAGCAACTGTATATGTAAAAGCAGGGCTTTCTGAGAACGATAAAAAGAAACTCATGATAGCTGATAATAAGACCTATGCTCTTGGAATCGACAATCTGGAAACCCTGAATGAGTTCCTTGAGGAACTGCAGGGGGATCTGGATATCCCTGGATATGATGAAGAAATTTTACAGCAGATGGTCGCTGATGCGGATGAAGTTACCGAAAAACTCTCTGAGTATGGAACTTTAGATGATTCCGAAATCCAGAAGATTAAAGAAGCAAATGAAAAGAGAGAACAGAAAGCCGCAGTGGATACACAATCAGCTGATAATGGAGAGAGCAGCCCGGAAAAGCCGAACCCGCAGAACGAACAGCCAGCAGAAGAGCAGAATGCCACTGAAACCGAACCAGAGATCACAGAGACCAGAAGGTTTGTTGTCTGCCCTAAATGCGGTGAGAGAATATGGCTGTAAAACGCTGCGAATCAAACATTGATGTTGTGAAGGCTGCGGAAATCCGAATAAAAAATGTATTTGGAAATGGTCTGCCAGTGTTCTTTTCTTTCAGTGGGGGAAAGGACAGCTTGTGCTTGGCACAGTTAATGGTAAACCTAGCCAACCGTGGCGAGATTAACATGAAACAGCTTACCGTGCAATTCATAGATGAAGAAGCAATATTTCCTTGCATGGAAGAAATGACAAAGAAATGGCGCAGAATCTTTATGATGATGGGAGCTAAATTTGAATGGTATTGTGTAGAAGTAAAACATTACAATTGCTTTAACGAGCTGTCGAATGACGAGACATTTATTTGCTGGGATTCAACAAAGCAGGATGTGTGGGTACGACAGCCTCCTTCTTTTGCAATAAGGAGTCATAAACTGTTAAGACCGAGGATTGATGCTTATCAGGATTTCCTGCCACGAACTACTGTATCAGGTATTACGATGGTCGGAATCCGTACAGCGGAATCCGTGCAGCGTCTTCAGAATATTGCGTCTATGACAAAAGCCGGAAACAGAATGACATCCAAGAAGCAGGTATTTCCAATCTACGACTGGACTGATAATGATGTATGGCTTTTCTTACTGAGGAACTATGTAGATATCCCGGAGATATATCTGTTTCTCTGGCAGTCAGGATCCAGTAAACGTCAGATGCGGGTATCGCAGTTTTTTTCTGTTGATACAGCCAGAAGCCTTGTGAAGATGAATGAGTATTATCCAGATCTTATGGAGAGGGTCATTCGGAGAGAGCCGAACGCATATCTGGCCGCCCTGTACTGGGATAGCGAGATGTTTGGCAGAAGTTCCAGAAAGCGGAAAGAATCTGAACAGGGACAGGAGCAGAAAGATTACAAACAGGAATTGATAAATCTGTTTGATCATATGGAAATTTTTGATACTCCGCATAAACGGCATGTAGCAGAGAGATACCGTAATTTCTTTATTGCAGTATCTGCTATTGCAACACCGGAGGACTGCAAACATATTTACGAGGGTCTGATATCTGGTGATCCTAAGATGCGGACGTTCAGGGCACTGTATCAGAGAATATATGGACGGTATATCAATAACGCAAAGAAGGAGAGAAAACATGGATAGTAAGTTAACAGCGCCGCTGTCCACGTTGCGTTGGGTGGACAGAAATTTATTAAAGCCGAATGACTATAACCCGAACAAAGTTTCGAAAGAGAACTTAAAACTGCTTATTCAGTCTATTCTTACGAACGGATGGACACTTCCGATAGTAGTCCGACCGGATATGACGATCATTGATGGCTTTCATAGATGGACAGTTGCAGGAATGGAGCCTTTGCTTTCAAAACTGGATGGCAAGGTTCCTATAGTTATTGTGGAGCATAAAGAGCATTCAGAAGATATTTACGGTACCGTTACTCATAACAGGGCAAGAGGTACGCATTTGTTGGAACCTATGAAGAAAATCGTAAAAGAACTCATGGATGAAGGCAAAACTGTAGAAGAAATCGGTAAACAGCTTGGAATGAGACCGGAAGAAATCTTCCGATTGTCTGATTTTTCAAAAGAAGACTTCTTGAAGATGATGACAAAAGGGGTGACGGGATATTCAAAAGCTGAATTTATCACAAAAATTTAATACTGTTCTATTGTACATAGAACAAAAAGCGGGGAGAGGGAGTGCAACCTCTCCCTTTTGCGTATGCCGAAATAAGATGATGGAAGGGAGGGGTGTCCATTGGCAAGGGCAAGAAGTCCCAACAGCATTGAAGCTGAGGAAATGTATAAGAACGGGATGAAACTTGTTGACATTGCCAAGAAGTTGGACGTCCCGGCCAGTACAGTTCGACGCTGGAAATCAACCCAGAATTGGGATGGGGATGCAAAAAAGAAAAAAAACGAGCGCTCGCAAAAGAAAAAAACGAGCGCTCGCCATAAAGGTGGACAACTTGGAAACAAAAATGCTGTAGGAAACAAAGGCGGTCCATTGAAACCGGGAGATAAGATTGCAGAGAAACACGGAGCGTACTCTTCCGTATATTGGGATGTCCTTGATGAATCTGAAAAAGATATGATCGAAGATATTCCGATGGATGAAGAAATGCTCCTGATCGAACAGATTCAGCTCTTTGCCGTGAGGGAAAGACGAATCATGGCGGCAATCAATAAATACCGGAATATGAATGGAGAAGTATCTTTGTTCGGCTTCGCCAGAACTGAAGACAAGCGAGCTTTCAAATCAGATGAAGATAAACAGCTCTATGAAGAACACATTGAAGAAAAGGTTGCTTCTGGAGATCGTCTTCCGGGTAACACATATAACATGATGACAAATATGGAAAACAAGGACAATATGATTGCTCGTTTGGAAAAAGAACTTTCTACTGTACAGTCAAAGAAGACTAAGGCTATTGAAGCACTTGCGAAGCTGAGACTTGAGAAGCAGAAGATTGCCGGAGAAAGCAAGGGCAATGAGGTTGTTCGTGCTTGGGCCGAAGCTGTAGTGAAAGCAAGGAGGGAAGAGAAACATGATGGATGATACGACGTTCTCTGAGTTCCTTGACGAAAGCATTCCCTTGTGGCGTGATGATCCAGTCATGTTTTTTCGGGAAGTTCTGAATTTCGAACCAGATGAATGGCAGGCACAAGCAGCTAGAGACTTGGCTGCAAACCCAAAGGTAAGCATTAAATCCGGACAGGGTGTCGGAAAGACTGGTCTTGAGGCAGCGGTGTTCCTGTGGTTCGTTACCTGTTTTCCGCACCCAAGAATCGTTGCGACAGCACCAACTAAACAGCAGCTACACGATGTCCTCTGGTCTGAGATTTCCAAGTGGATGAGCAAGTCCGAACTGCTCTCTATACTTCTAAAATGGACAAAGACATATGTTTATATGGTTGGAGAGGAAAAGCGCTGGTTTGGTGTTGCCAGGACTGCTACAAAGCCAGAGAATATGCAAGGTTTCCATGAAGATAACATGCTTTTTATCGTTGATGAAGCTTCCGGTGTTGCGGATCCAATCATGGAGGCTATCCTTGGTACCTTATCTGGAGCAAACAATAAACTTCTTCTGTGCGGAAACCCAACGAAGACATCTGGAACCTTTTATGATTCCCATACAAGAGACAGGGCATTGTACAAATGCCATACGGTTTCTTCTATGGACAGCACCAGAACAAATAAAGAGAACATAGATTCTCTTGTTCGAAAATACGGATGGGATTCTAACGTGGTCCGTGTTCGTGTCAGGGGCGAGTTCCCGAACCAGGAGGACGACGTATTTATTCCGCTGAGCATTATTGAACAATGTAGCAGCAGGCTTTTAGAACTGGATGATACAGATGGAATGCAGTTTGTATCATTGGGGGTGGATGTGGCCCGTTTTGGAGATGATGAAACGATCATATATCGTAATTATCATGGTCATTGCAAAATAGTCCGGAACAGGCGAGGACAGAACCTGATGGCCACTGTAGGGGATATCGTACAGGAATTCAAGAAGATATATAGAGAACATCCAACGTATGAAGGCAAGGTATATGTGCAGATTGATGATACAGGACTTGGAGGAGGCGTCACTGACCGATTAAAGGAAGTCCGGAAAGAACAAAAGCTGTACAAGATGCAAGTTATCCCGATAAATGCCGCTGAAAAGATTGAGACTGATACGGCAGCAGGTAAAGATGCAGCTGAAAGGTACAATAACCTGACTACCGCTATGTGGGCCAGTATGCGAGATCTCCTTGATAACAAACAGATTGTTATTGAAGACGATGAGCAGACGATTGGTCAGCTTTCTTCCAGAAAATACACTATGGCCAGTAATGGAAAGCTTGAGATTGAACCAAAAAAGGAAATGAAGAAAAGAGGACTTGATTCTCCTGACCGGGCAGATGCCCTTGCGTTAGCATTATATCTTCAAAAGATTAAGAAACATACCGGTAGTGCACCAAGCGTTGGAGCAATGAAGAAATTGTCAAAAGATAATTATTGGGGCTGATATAGCCAGAAAGAGAGGTGATGAAGATGAAAGAGTATGGACGGATTGGACAGAAACGCTGGGAAGGCGTGTTCAATGAAGAGTTTCTTCCTGAGCTATCCGGAATAAGAGGCGTGAAAACGTATCGTGAGATGCTCGACAATGACGATACGATTGGAGCGATAATGTTTGCTATCAAGATGCTGATTCGCCAGGTTAAATGGCACGTTGAGCCGGGTGGCGATAGCACAAAGGATCGAGAGGCAGCAGAATTTGTAGAATCGTGTATGGACGATATGCAGAGCACATGGACCGATACCATCTCGGAGGTATTATCATTTCTTGCGTATGGTTGGAGCTTCCATGAAATTGTCTACAAGCGCAGGATGGGAAAAACAAAAAACCGAAAAACATCAAGCAAATACTCAGATGGACTAATTGGATGGCAGAAGATTCCGCCCAGGGCGCAGGACACATTGTACAGATGGGAATATGACGATAAAGACAACTTAATCGGAATGACTCAGCAACCTCCGCCGGATTATGGACTGCTCACTATTCCGATTAACAAAGCAATGTTGTTCAGAACAGAGAGCATAAAAGATAATCCGGAAGGCAGGAGTATCCTGAGAAATGCCTATCGGTCTTGGTACTTCAAAAGAAGAATTCAGGAAATCGAAGCAATTGGAATTGAAAGAGACCTTGCTGGACTTCCGGTATTGCACGCACCAGATGGTGTAGACATATGGGACGATAAAGACCCTGAATTGGTATCTATTAATGCAGCACTTACATCCATGGTCAAGAACATCCGCAGAAACGAATATGAGGGACTTGTTCTTCCGTTTGGATATGAAGCTGAACTTCTGAGCACTGGCGGAACCAGACAGTTTGATACGAATGCCATTATAAATAGATATGATGCCAAGATTGCTCAAACTGTTATGGCGGATTTCATCATGTTGGGGCATGAGCAGACAGGAAGCTTTGCGCTGAGTGAAGATAAAACAGAACTATTCGCAGTTGCTCTTGGGGCGTTCCTGGACGTCATCTGCGAAACATTCAATAATCAGGGCATTCCGTCATTAATAGATATGAATGGCGCCCATTTTGATGCAATAACAGATTATCCACAGCTTGCACATGGCGATGTGGACAAGAGAGATATCACGAAGCTGTCTACATTCCTGAAAGACATGGTTGGAGTTGGAATCCTTATCCCGGATGAAGATCTTGAGGATTATGTAAGAGAAGTCGCCAACCTGCCGGAGAGAACGGAAGTTCCAGATTCCAGAGAGAAAGATGAACGGCGAGAAGCACAGCGCAGAGCACCAGAAAAGACAGCAAACGAACCTGATGGACCAGAGGTGGATCCGGAAGAGAATCAAGATGCTGAGGAAGCCAAGAAAAGGTTAGGCAGGTGATTTGATGATGCGAAAAATACGGCCACGATCAAGGACTGTTAAAAAAAGCGAAGAATCACAGAGAGTACTGGATGCACTTGATGCCTATCTCGAGGGAAATATTGATGAACCAGTAAGATGGCTTGTTCGATTCTGGCAGGATCAGGCAGCAGTCATGCTGTACAGAGAACTGCGAGAAATCGTAATAGGAGAAACAGATCCGGAAAGTCTTTTTGATATATGGTTCCAGGATTATTCGAAGATGCTGTCAGAAAGAATGACACCTGTATGGGAACAGGCGTTTCTTGAAGGGTGGAAAAACAATTCTCTCTTTTGTGGAGCAGAAGATGTAATAAGCTCTGAGAGCTGGGTTCGAAGCTGGATTGTTGATCATACGGGAGATTTGATAACAAATTGTTGCAATGAGCAGGTGAGCGCAATTCGGTATCTGATCGCTGAAGCTGAATCTCTTAATATGAGCAGTGCTGAAACGGCAAGATATATCCGGCCAACAATAGGACTGACAGAGAGACAGGCTGCGGCGAATCTCAAATATTACAACTCCATCAAGGAAAGACTGACAACGGATCATCCGAGAATGAAACCTGAGTCAATTGAGCGGAAAGCGAGGGAGGCTGCTTCAAAATATGCGGAAAGACAGCAGCAGTATAGGGCGGAGACTATAGCCAGATCGGAAATAGCACAAGCCTATAACCATGGCGCAGATGCTTTTGTGAGGGAAGCGGTAACTACAGGGAACCTTCCGGAAATGGAAAAAGAGTGGTCAACAGCTTTGGACGGCCATGTGTGTGCATCATGTGCAGCTCTTGAAGGCACTAAGATAGGAATGGATGATGAATTTAAAACGGTATCCGGAAGGAGAGAGATTGCAACGTCTATTCCACCATTACACCCGCGCTGTAAATGTGCGGTGAAGTATGTGAGGGTGAAAAATGAAAACATTCAATGAAATAATGAAAATAAGGGACGAACCGGACAATAAGCCGGAGGTAACAAAAAGAAAGTTCCAGGTAAAGAAGACAAATAATGAAAAAATGCAGGCATTCGGCTGGGCCAGTGTTGCCATTGCTGAGAATGGAGAAACTCTGGAAGACTGGCAGGGCGACATCATAGAGCCTGATGAACTTGAAAGTGCCGCTTACAAGTTCGTTGATCTCTACCGGGAAGGTGGAGAGATGCACGAAAGAGGCGGGGTTGCTTATCTGATCGAGAGTGTTGTATTTACGGAAGAGAAGATGGCGGCAATGGGAATCCCGGAAGGTACACTCCCTGTTGGCTGGTGGATAGGCTTTCAAGTAACAGATGCGGATGTTTGGGAGAAGGTAAAAGATGGAACTTACAGTATGTTCTCCATTGAAGGGAAAGCAGAAAGGGTAGAAGTAAACAATGAATAAGTATATTGGAACAAAGCTTATTGAGGCAGAAAAAGCAACTCTTGCGGAAGCACAGGCATTAAAAACAGGTGCCTGCGATACCATTGAAGAAGCAAGAGAAAGATTTGGAGGTTCAGATGATGGCAATCCGGGATATGTAGTTAAATATCCGGATGGATACATCAGTTGGTCTCCAAAAGATGTGTTCGAGAAGTCTTATATGCAGGTTCGGGAGAATCCGAAACTGATATCTGGCGTATCAATAGGAGAACACATGGTGAATGATTTTATCAGCTATATTGAAACCAGTACCGTAGGCTATAAGACAACAATGGTTCGTTGCGTGCTTCGAAATGGTTTTGAGATCATTGAAACATCTGCATGTGTAGATGCGCAGAATTATGACCAGAAGCTCGGAGAAGAAATCTGCATGAAGAAGATAAAGGATAAGATCTGGTATCTTTTAGGATTTCTGCTTCAGACAGCGTGGCATGGAATTAAATAAATGTGATCAATAGGCGTCCAAAAGGGCGCTTTTTTGATAAATAAAAGCGAAAGGAGGAAGCATTGTGGCAACAAAACTGAAAGGCCTGGAAGTGGGTAAAGTAGATTTCGTTGATGAAGGCGCAAATCAGAGAGCTGATATCAAACTGCTGAAAGGCAAGAATAAAGTAGAGGAAACATCAGACCCGGAAATCGGACTATTTAAACGATTCCTGAACTGGATCAGCGGAGAAGTGCAGAAATCAGCCACGACATTTGATGAACAGATCAACGCTGTGAGCATGGATGCAATCAGGGATGAAATCTGGTCTGTATGTTACGCCCTGCAGAATTCACTTAATTCAATCCTGTGCGACCCAGAACTGGACAGCAGCGGGAAGCAGAGTGCAATGGATACAAGCATTGAACAGTTCGCTACAGCTATGAAGGAATACATTCCCGGATGGGCTGGGGGAACATCTGCAAAAATCAAAAAGAATCTGGATGCACCTGACGAAACAGATCTTCCTATGGTGATGAAAGCGCATAGCAATCTGGAGGAAATCATTCAGAAATCCGTAGAAACGAAAGGAGAATTGGAAGACATGATTAAAATCGACAAGTCAAAAATGTCTGCTGAGGAAAGAGCGGCATATGATGAACTTATCAAAAAGTTTGCCGTAGAGACAAACGAGGAGCCGTCTATCGAGAAGAAAGCACCGCAGAAAAGCGAAAAAGAGGAAAACCCAGACGTTCTTGATGATGGTGGAGCTGAAAAGAAAACAGATACAAAGAAATCTCTTACACCGCCAGAACAGAATACAGACGATGATATTTACAAAGGACTGCATCCTCTTGTAAGAGAAAAACTGGAAGCTCTCGAGAAAAGAGCGGAGGAAGCGGAAGACAGAGAACTTTATGCAGTTGCTAAGAAGTACGAAGTTCTTGGAGAGAAGCCAGAAGAACTGGCTAAGTCCTTGAAAACACTGAAAAGTGCAGGTGGAACTGCCTACAATGATATGATCGGCATTCTCGACAGAAATGTGGCAATGATCAACAACTCTGGCGTATTTGGAGAAATCGGAAAATCATTCTCTGGCGGAACTGCAGCAGTCAAGAAGTCTGCAGCAGAAGGAAAAATCGATACGATTGCAAAGGGATTGATTGAAAAAGATCCTTCCCTGACATATAACATGGCGCTGGCAAAAGCCTGGGGAGCACATCCGGAGCTTATGGCTGAGTATGAAGACGAAGCCGGATACTAAGAAGGGGGCGAATGATAATGGGTAAAAATTTTAATGGAACACAGATCAACCAGTCACCAACTATTTCCGAAAAGGCAGGAGCAGATGTTGCTGACATCCGTAACCTTATTCTGAAATACGATACTGATGGTAATGTGGTTGTCGCTGCCGATGGCACAGCACCTCTGCTTGGCGTTTCTATTATCGAAGGTGGATATAATGACATTTCCGGTATAGAAGCTGGAAAAGTTAAGAAGGGTGAAGACGTTGATATCCTGATCAAGGACATCGGATTCGTCATTGCTTCCGCTGAGATCAAGAAAGGGCAGGAGGTTACTGCGACCACCGGAGGAAAAGCGGCAGTTGCGGCAGCTGGTGATTACGTAATCGGGGTAGCTCTTAACAATGTATCTGCCGGAGGCTACAGCAGACTGCAGCTTTCTAAATACCAGAAGGCAAAAGCATAATCTTGATAAAGGAGGATAATATTAATGAGAAACACAGCAGCAGGAATCCAGTCTGAAATCGCAAAAGGCGTATTCAGACCCCACACAGCACTTACAAACATGGCTCTGGCATATTACCAGAATGCAGCTAACTACTTTGCAAAGGCTCTTTTCCCAACCTGTCCGGTAACTCTTTCTTCTGACAACTACTATGAGTTCAGCAAGGAAGATCTTCTGAGAGATAACTGGCAGAGAAAACCGGCATATGGCAAGGTTGATCCTACAGTAGTAGGCGAGAGCATGAAACCTTATGTATGCCAGGTAGATCAGATGATCATGGGAATTGATCAGATTCGCCAGACCGATCTCAGCAGAAGACAGGGACCAACCACAATGCAGCCGAAACAGCAGAGAGTAAAAACCATTGCAGAACAGGCAAATATCCATCAGGATCGTCTGTTTGCGGAAAGCTACTTCAAAGCCGGTGCATGGAAGAATGAACTTTCCGGAGTTGACACTACAAGCCCTTCAACCAATGAGTTTATTAAATTCAGCAATGCAAACTCTGATCCGATTGCATTTATTGATAGCGAGAAGACAGGCATGAATCAGCAGACGGGACGTATGCCGAACCGCCTTGGCCTTGGTATCAATGTATTTAATGCCCTGAAGGTGCATCCGGCAATCCTTGAAAGAGTTAAATATGGCGGAAGCACTGCAAACCCAGCGTCTGTAACAGAAAATGTTCTGGCACAGCTCTTTGGAGTAGAAAAAATCGTGGTGCTTAAATCCATCATGAACAATGCCAACATGGGAGAAGACGAAAATATGCAGTATATCGGAGATCCGGACGCATTCCTTCTTGCCTATGCCACAAATGCACCGAGCATTGACGAGCCGTCTGCCGGCTACATCTTTACATGGGATATGCTTGGAAATGGACAGATGCTTCCGATTCTGAACTATCTTGGTGAGAATGGAACACATACAGAATACGTAGAAGGACTTATGGCAACAGATATGCATAAGACATCCGATGATCTGGCGAGATTCTACAAATCTGCAGTCTAAGGAGGTGCCTTATGAAGCTTGTTGCAAATAAACCATGCACTCTGAGCGGAAAACGATACTTCATCGGAGAGGAAATCCCGGCCGAAGCAGTCACTGATTCGGTAGCTCTTGAAAAAATGGGAGTGCTGACTGTGATTCGTGACGGTGTTCCGGTTGAAACACTTGAGGAATGCGTGGCATCAGTCGGAGAAGTATTCTTCAAAATCGAAATCGTAAAAGGAGATAAGGGCTTCGATTTGGACGTTACAGAGCCTCAGCTTCAGGAAGCAGTAAAAACTATGCAGATGAACCAGAAGGATGCTGTAGCTCATATTAGAGGCTCTGTGAAAGATAATACAGTGCTTATCTTTCTGAATGCAGTAGATTCGAGAACTGCTGTAAAGAAAGAAGCTGAAACTAAGGCGAAGAGCCTTGAGGAACTGGAGGAAAGTGCAGGTGATGCCTGATGGCAGGAACTTATACATATGAACCTGCCATGATCACATCGTATGGGAAAGATCGAATGAGGTTTGAACTTGGAGATGTGATGGTAGATGGAAAAGAGAGAACTTGTGCATTGTCAGACGAGGAATACATCGTTTTGTGTGATGATGTTCAGTCTGCGAAAGATTGGAAACGGGCAAAATTAAAGTGCCTTGAAAGCATATTTCGCAGGTTTTCTTTTGAGCCTGATACAACGGTTGGCCCTACATCATTCAAATTTGGTGATAGGGCTAAATTGTGGCAGGAAGAATATGAGAAGCTGAAGAAAGACCTGAAACTTGCTTCTGTATCCCCATCGGCGATTCTGATGAATGCGGGAGATATGAGTAAACAGCCGACGCCATACTTCTACAACGGCATGATGAGCCATGAAGAGAGCGAAGGTGATGACATATGATAAGCCCATTTGGCCTTATGTATCTAAGACCGGGAAATTTATGGACGGATTTCGTTGTAAGACGAAAGAGCATTCGCAACATACTCGGACATCCTGTGTCAGATTTTGAAGCGAAAGGCGAGATATCCGGGATTCTCGCAGAAGCTTCATCAAATGAATCTGACCGAATGAAACACAGGTGGGATCAGGAACAGCATTCCTTAACTCACACTCTTGTTATCCGGGATTTTGCAGATGTAAAGCAGGGAGACTATTTGGCTACCGCAGGAAGAACCTTCCTCGTTCTCTTGTGTGAGGATCCCGGAAACCTTGGAGCAACTGGCTTAATATATCTTGAAGAAAGGAATGATCTGAAATGACACCTGCCGAAGCAGCAGAAGCAGTAAAAGTTCAAGTTCAGACAGATAAGGAACGGATAGAGCAGCAGGTGATCGCAAGATATCCAAGGGCTTCAAATGCCCTTAGAAATGCTGCATTATCTGTACTGGCAAATCCAAGCCCATCTCCACCAGGAAGTCCGCCGGGCGTTCGGAGTGGCAATTTAAGACGAAACTGGAATATGAATGGCGCTGCGGTATGCATTACGTCAGGCATGGGATACGCTGGTTATCTGGAACATGGAACAAGAAAGATGGCAGCCCGTCCTTTTGTTGACAAGATACAGCAGACTGCATTGCCGAATATCATGGCTATATTTGCAGAGATAGGAGGCTGACATGCTGATTAATCATATTGAACGAATAGAATTCGATATGGACGAAGTACGCAGAGGAACACTCATATATGCAAAGCACAGAACATGGAAAGAAGGAATGTCTGGCATTGTTTATCATGTTTCTGAGGAACGGATAACAGTCATGTTCCCGAATGAGAAGACAAACACCCAAAATCATTTCTTCATACCTGTTTCAGAAGTTCATAAAAATGAGTGGGAAATAAGATATTCAAGCGATGGCCTTCGCACAGTTCAGGAATACAGGGAGGCTGTGAATGAATCTTAGTGAACTGATTTTTAAACGTCTTTCTGCAGACGAAAATTTGCAGACAATGCTTGCTACATATGCCGGAGCACCTGCAATTTTTGACTCTGAGTTTCCGGCAGACCAGCAGGAAGGATGGGAAGGAGCCACGCAGTATCCGAGGATATGCTACCGTATCGATATGCAGGTCAATCAGGAACGATCATCGGCGGGAACCTTGTATGTTGCAATGTATACGGATAAAACCAGTACAATAATCGAAGATATTGAAACAGCTGTGAAGCACTGCCTTCAGGACGTACTGATGAAGCCGGCAGGAGAAGCACCGTTTTGCGTGGCATGGGCGCGCACAGAATCGTATGCGATTGAGGGAAAAGAGGTGTGGTGCAAAGAAATGGCATTTGACATCCTCGAATACTCAGAGCAATTCAGCACGGATCCTGATCCGGTTCTTGCGGTAGCTGCGTATATCAAAAAGATATTTCCAGAAACAATTGTGCTTGGCATAGACAATGTTGGAGATTTTGTCGAAACCTCTAAAACGCCAGTGTTCTATTGTAGGTTGGCACATTTAGCGCATACAACAGGGCATTGCATGAATACGATTTCATGGTTTATAGGGAAAATCGCAGTACATCTGATTTATCCGGGAGCTGGCACAAGGTTAAAGACACTTGCATCTATCAATCAGAAGGTAGCCATAGATGAGGAGATAATCATGCTGGATGACTCCCCTATGACTATTCAGGGATTAGAACTGAATAATAAGTCAGATTACCTCAGAGAGGGACAGCTGACTATAACTGGTAAATATGGATGTCTCAGATGCAGTGTGAAAAAACATAATATTGCAAGAATAGGCATGGAATTCACAAATTGAAAGGAGAAGCAATGGCAGAAACAAAGAAAACAAATGCTCCGGAAGAAACAAAAGAAGTTCTTCCGGCAGAGAAAGAAACGGAATATGGGGTAGATGAGCTGATTGCCGCACGCGATCAGCTTTTTTCTTGCCCTGATTGCGCGATGGTGGCACTGAAACTGTCAAAAAAGAAAAGCATGACTGTTTCAGAAGCCGAGAAGCTTGTCGAAGAATTTATGAAGAAGGAGGTCAAATAATGGCGGAATATTTCCAGATTCCTGAAGTAGGTACAAAAGTTCGACCAGGAAGTTATTTCAACGTAGATAAGAATGGTGACGATGATTCTTTCGGGGCAATTGACGGAGTTGTTGTAGCTGTGTTTAAAGCAACGTTTGGACCAGTAGATAAAGTAACAGTCTTAGAGAGAGGAGACGATTACACAACAATCTACGGAGATGGATTAACGACTGACCTGATTCGTGAAGTTCTGTATGGTGGTGCAAAGAAAGTTATTTGCTGTCGCCTTAATGGAACGGGCGGAGCTGTGGCGAGCGTAAGTCTTACAGCTGCAACTGGAAAAGTTAAGATCACAGCAAAACATCCAGGAGAGATGCCATTTTCTGTAACTATTAGAAACCGCTTAACTGACAAAGACAGGAAAGAATGCATTATCTATACAGGAACTACTGAATTTGAAAAAGTATATTTTTCAGCAGGCGATAATGAAGCTGCAAGTCTTGTAAGTGCTTTTGCAAATTCAAAGAATTTCACGGCTAATCTTGAAGAATCTGCAAAAGGAATCATGACTAATGTGAATCAGACAGCGTTTACGGGAGGAAAGAATCCTACAGTAGCAACTGCCAATTATTCAGCTGCTTTTTCACAGGCAGAAAAATATTTCTTCAATACAATTTGTGTTGATACAGAAGATACAGCAGTACATGCGCTGTTACAGGCATTTCTGGACAGAATTTATGAAACCAGTCAATTTGGGATTGGAGTTGTTGCAGAGAAAGATAACAAAGATTTAGACGAAAGAATGAATGCGGCAGCAGGATTTGATGGTGAGAATATAGTTTATGTTCTCAATCCAAAAGTCTTTATCAATGAGGGAACTCTGGATGGATATCAGACTGCCGGCTTGATTGCTGGACTTATTGCAGCAACTCCTGCAAATCAGGCAGTGACTCATATGGTGATTACTCGATATGTAGATCTTGCAGAACCGCTTACAAATACTCAGATTATAAAAGCGGAACTGAAGGGATGCTTGGTTCTTAGTAAGTCTACAGAAGATGAGGTATGGATTGATGCTGGAATCAATACACTGATCAATCTTCCAGATAACAAAGATAAAGGTTGGAAGAAAATCCGCCGTGTAAGAACAAGATATGAGTTATTGTACAGAGCAAATGCCCAGTCCGACGCTTTAGTTGGAAAAGTCGATCCTGATAAAAATGGAAAAGCCACTATTATTGGAAAAATTCAGGGAATTATCAATGCCATGATCAAAGAAAAAAAATTAACAGCAGGAACAGTAACTGAGAGCACGACTTATATTGCAGACGCAGATAACTGTTATTTTGACCTTGATATCATTGATAAGGATTCTGCGGAACATATTTACTCATTCTATAAGTTTAGATTCAGTACCAATGCAGAGTAAAGGAGGAAAGGTGAATGTTAAATACAAGTGCTGCAACAGACGCGAGACATAGTCGTTCAGGTAAAGATGCCATGCTTTACAATGCAGATGGGGTTCTGTTTGCGCAGGTAAGCAGTTTTCAGTCGAAAACATCTTTTAATAATACCAAATATCAGCCATTAGGACAGAACAGAGAACTGGAAACAAACAATACTATTGGAGTCACGATTACAATTTCGGAGATCGTTGTTCTGGATGGCGAATTATTCAACAATGTTGTTAGTGCGGTAAATAAAGGAGAAAGCCCGGTTATGACTTTAGATGGAGTTATTGAAGGGCGTAATGGCTCCCAGGAACGCATTACATATCGTGAATGTATCTTTAGCGGTGACCAGGATCTGCAGAATGTAAGTACAGGAGATACATTATCAAGATCTTATAATCTGCACTGCAACGGGGAAGTAGAACCCCGTTCATCACTGACAATTTGATATCTGGTCAACACAAGGGTGGCTAAAACTGGCCACCCTTATTTTTATAAACGGAGGAAAATAATACATGGCAAGAACTGCAAATATCGAAAATGAAGAACCAAGAACAACTGAAATTGATATGACAGAGGCGGAAGCCGAGGAAGCATTAAAGGAAGATATGAGAGCTAATGAAATGGATTATCTGAATGGTATTTTAGAGGCAGCAGATGATGTGGATGAAGAAACGAAGGAAATTAAAATCATTCGTTCCGGAAAATTGTATTTTGCTTTTTCTGTCCATGCATTATCAGATGATGATATGTATGAGATCAGGAAAAAGTACACCAAATACGCAAAAAACAAGAGAACTGGAATGAAAGTAACGGATGGAATGGATAATGCAAAATTCCGCAGTTCCCTCATCTACAATGCAACTGTAGCAGAAGATCAGGAAAAATTATGGAACAATAAAAATATTCAGGAAGCACTTAGAAAGAAAGGAAAGAAGATTATCAATGCACTTGACGTGATCGAAGCAGCTCTTCTTCCGGGAGAGAAAGAGAAAGTTCTTACTACACTTGATGAACTCTGCGGATATAACACAGAAGAAGATAAAGTTAATACAGCAAAAAACTTATAAGGTCCGGTTATAAATCAGCCCTGTTGCACTGGATATTCCAGAGACAGGGGATTAGACCGGATGAAGTGATGGCTTTGCCCTCTGGGGTCAGAGCCTTTCTTTTTGCCTCTACGGAGGTATGGATTGAAGAGAATATCAAGAAAAATGAAAAGAGGTGAGATGCTTGGCAGAAACGATAAGGATAGAGATTCCTGTTAATGTAGTCGACAATACCGGTTCCGGAACGTCGAGTGTGACCAGGAATCTCACTGCAATGGAAAGAGCGTTTGAGAGGGCAGACAGGGCGGCACAACGATTCCAGCGCAGATCGGGCGTAGCGGCTGAGATAGAGATTGAAGCAGACGACAATGCAACTCCTGTTCTTTCAGCTGTTGAAAATGCAACAGAACAGATTGACGGAGAGACGGCACAAGTTGAAGTTGCAGCAGATGATTCTGCTACGCAGACGGTCAATGCTGCTTCGGATGCTGTAGAAAATTTTGACGGTACTTCCGGAGATGCAAAAATAGGAGCAGACGATAGCGCCACCCCGGTAGTATCCGCCGCTTCTGATGCGGTGGAGAATTTCGATGGAATGAGTGGGGATGCCGAGATTGGAGCATCTGATGAAGCTACGCCGGTTATCCGGGCCGCACAGGATGCAGCAGAATCATGGGGAGGAAGCGTGTTTAATGCTACCATTGGTGTCATAGATGCGGCAACCGCTCCTATTTCTGCGCTTGCAAGTGCAGCAAAAAATCCGGTTGTGCAAGGGGCATCGTTGATCGGTGCCAGTTTCGGTGTGGCAGAATCGGTTAATTCCTTCCAGGACTTCGAGTCTATGATGTCGCAGGTAAAAGCTATATCCGGCGCAACAGGACAGGAGTTTGATGATCTGACCGCAAAAGCACAGGAGATGGGCGCAACGACCAAGTTTACGGCTACAGAATCAGCTGAGGCGTTTAATTACATGGCTATGGCAGGATGGAAGCCACAGCAGATGATTGATGGTATATCCGGTATTATGAGTCTTGCAGCAGCATCTGGCGAAGACCTTGGTACGACTTCCGATATTGTGACAGATGCGCTGACAGCTTTCGGATTACAGGCGGGTGATGCAGGGCATTTTGCTGATGTTCTTGCTCAGGCGAGCGCCAATGCCAACACAAATGTGTCAATGCTTGGAGAATCGTTTAAATATGTCGCTCCTGTTGCTGGCGCTATGAATTACAGCGTTGAAGATACATCTCTTGCGCTTGGTTTAATGGCAAATGCAAGTATTAAAGGTAGCATGGCCGGTACCGCACTTAAAACATCTTTGGCAAATATGGCGGCACCTACAGACAGCATGGCAGCAGCTATGGATAAATACGGAATCAGCCTTACAGATTCTGAAGGAAACATGAAATCCCTTCGAGGAGTAATAGATAATCTTCGAGGAAGCTTGGGTGGACTTTCTGAGACTGAGCAGACAGCAGCAGCTTCAACCATTTTCGGAAAAGAGGCCATGGCCGGCATGTTAGCAATCATCAACGCCAGTGAAGAGGATTACAACAAGCTGAGCACAGCAATTGGCAATTCAAAAGATGCAGCAGAGGGAATGGCTGACACGATGCTGGACAACCTTAAAGGCTCCTTTACATTAATGCAGAGCGCTATCGAAGGCACAGAGAACGCCTTCGGGAAACGTCTATCTCCATACCTGAGAGATATTGCAGGCGGAATAGCTGATGCAATGCCAGGGATAACAGACGGAATCAATGCGGTTATGGATGTGGTAGATGATAAGATTGCAGGCGTAAAACGCAAGATCACTGACATGACCAGTTCTGACGAGTGGAAGAATGCAGATCTGTTTGGAAAGATAGACATAGCATGGGATTCAATAATCGCAAAGCCGTTCGGGAATTGGGTTTCTGGAGATGGCGCGCAATTAATATCCAGTGGGCTGGGCACATTATTTTCGAGTGCAGCGGCTATTCTTCCTGGCGGTGAAAAAGCGGGATTAACATCTTGGTTAAGTGCAGGGATTCTTGCAAAAGGAGCAGCTACGGTTGCTCAAAAAGGGAAAAGCATAGTGGAAACCTTGTCTCCTATCGGAGATGCTATTGGCAACATCACAGAGGCAGCTGGAAATGCAAACGATGTGATGGACTTTGCAGGCAATCTGAGTTCCATGATTCCTGTAGGAGCGAAAGTTGGACTTGCGGCAGCGGGAATTACAGCGGCGATCATCGGTATTAAGCTTGCAATCGACAAGTACAATGAGACACAGCTGGAAAATAGTCTTGAAGATCATTTCGGAAAGATTAAATTATCTGCAGATGAAGTCAAAGATGCAGCGGCAGGAATACTGAATCAGAAGTACCTTACCAATGTTGAACTGGCATTGAATGAAGTACAGAATGCCGACAATCTGAGAGCTGAAGCGCAGAAAGCTTTGGAATCAAATGATGTTCTTGAATTCAAGAGCAGAGTTGGAATCACTTTGACAGCTGATGAACAGCAGGAATATACGGATAATATTAATACTTTTGTTGAAAGTAAGATATCTGAACTGGAGAGTCGTACATTTGCGGCTCACATTCACGTCCAGACATATCTCGGAGGGACAGAAGACGGCCAGACATTAGCCCAGAACATCAAGGAATGGGCTAGAGCGGACAATTTAGAGCTATCCGATTTATCCAGTCAGTTGTCGCAAAAGGTATCAGAAGCCCTAAGAGACGGCATCATTGATGTGAATGAAGAAGAAGCTATTAGTGCATTGCAGGAGAAAATGAACAATATCACTGCTCGATGGAAAGAGTCCGAAGCTCAGGCACAGTGGGACTGGATCAATCAGAAATACGGTAAGCTGAGTGCAGCGGACCTTACAAGCGGCTCATTCACCGATTTGGTTGAGGAAATGAGAAGTCAGAGAGAAACTGCGATGGAAAGTGTCCAGTCGGATGTGACGCAATGGTATGCAGAGTTGAATGCGATGGAAAAGTCTGGCAGAATCACAGCAGCACAGAATCAGCATTATCAAGAAATGACCGGTTGGTATGTCAGAGGACAGGAAGGATCAGAACTTTCCAAATCCTTACAGCTTGGAAGCAATACGCTGAATGATGCTTACGGAGATAAGATTACCGGAAACATTCAGAAGCTTACAGAAAGCGCACAAATAGCACTGAAAAGTGCAGAGACAAGTCTACAGGAAGGCTCTTATGGAATGCTTGGAAATACATTTGACAGCTTGTTCCAGTCGCTTGACAACGGTCATGGATTCCTTGGAATCGGTGCAGATGCAGATCAGAGCGCACTAAATGAACTATATCAGTCAATGAAGCCAGATGTTTCATCAATGCAGAGCCTTATCGATCAGTACAGAGAAAGCGGTCAGGCAATCCCGAAGTCTCTTATGGATGGATTCAATGAAGCTATCGAGGTTGGGGCGGCAGCAGGAGACGAAGATGCGGCATGGCAGAACTACGCAAACCAGATTATGGAGAGCGGAAGTGAAGAAATGAAGAGTGTACTGACAGACCCGAACAATCCTATGTACGAGAGTGTCAGAGCCACCTTGCCGGAACAGTTTAGGGAGGCAATTGACAGAGCTACCGCAGAAACGACTGACGATGAGATTACTCTTGAAGGCCTGAAAGCCTCTGTTGATGGTGATGTAGACATTGATAAGGACGCATGGGTATCGGCCATGAATGAGAAACTGGGTGACCTTGCAACTACTGAAGAAGTTACGGCAGAAGGCGCAAAAATCAAGATTGAAGCTGGCGACTGTCTCTGGGATATCGGAAATGCTCTTGGCGTTGACTGGCATAAGATCGCAGAAGAAAACGGCATTGAAGAACCGTACATTATTCATCCTGGAGATGAGATTACGATTTCAATGGATACCTTGAAGGCAGAAGTGAATGGTGATGCCGCACAAGCTGCAATAAGTGACGCTATGTCTGCGTTAACAACTGAGGGAGCAGAGTTTTCTGTTACTGCCGAAGGAGTTAAGGTGGACTTATCAAACGTTGAGGTTGATTCAGAATCAGCTACAGCGCAGATTGAGGCAGCCCTTGGCATGGAATCCGGTACGCTTGCGGCGAATGACATAACTGTAACGTCTGGGGCAACGGTAACGATTCCGCAGGAATTAGTAAATGTTGATACTTCCGGTATTCAGAGTGCGACAGAATCGCAGACTGAAACAGAACCGGTTGAGGCAGATACAACTGCAAACGTTAATATCACTGATGCGACCACAGATACGTCCGGAGCAAAAGAGCAGGCACAGTCAGAGGTAGAATCTACATTCTCTGAATCTATGCCGACAGACGGACACACTGACGTAACACTCGATCAAACAAATAATGCCGCTGAAGTATATTCTGAAGTTGCAGGAGAAGTACAGTCTACATTTTCAAATCCGATTCCTGCGTCTTGTACAGTTAATGTAACTCTTGACTGGCATATCACGAACCCTAGCGCCGGAATAACAACATCTGGAAGCGGTTCTTCTGTAAAGGCATCTATTGCAGGCAATGCGGAGGGAAGCATCGTTACCAGACCGTTATTATCCTGGGTAGGCGAAGATGGTCCAGAAGCCATTATTCCTCTTGGCTCAAAACGCCGAGACAGAGGCATGGACTTGTGGTTACAGGCTGGACGGGCATTGGGTGTCAAAGAGTATGCAGACGGCGGCATGATTGGAGATGTCCCACTGTCAGGAGGTTCCTCAGACTCATCTTCCGGAAGTTCTGGTAACAATGGCGATAAAGGACAAATCGTTGTCAATATGAATCCTGTCTTCAACATTAACGGAGAGGGCGGCAATGACACAGTAAATTCAATCAAAGAGAAACTGAAAGAGTTAATTAACGAAATGTCCGGAGAACTGGCATCAAGATTACTCGAATCATACGCAAATATGCCGACGTAGAAAGGGGAGAGGGCATGGAGATATATTTAAAAGAGGCGGCAAATAAGCAATCTTGTCTTCGCTTTCCTTCTCTCCCAGACAAGGAGATTACTGTTAAGGGAAATTCAAAATACCAGAAGTACGATCTGATAAAAAAAGGAACCTTTGCATTTCCGGCTGGTCCGGATATCAGATCATATGAATGGGATGGATACCTCTGGGGAAGAGCCAGAAAAAAGATGTCCACCATACATACGAAGTGGCTGGATCCGAAATCTGTTATAAAGAAGCTGGAAAACTGGCGAGATAAGGGAACGGTTCTGAACCTTATCATTTCTGCCGGCGGCGGCATCAATGTTGATGTGACGATTAATAGCTTTGAATATAAGAAATTTGGCGGGAAAGGAGATTACTTTTATAGCATTTCCTTTTATCGTTATCGTCCGCTTAAAATCCAGACCACAAAGGACCTTGGCATTGATAAGAAGAAAAAGAAGACGACAGCCCGAACGAACCTGAAAAAGAGTTCAACAGATAAGAAAAAACAGACATACACCATTAAAACTGGTGACTGCCTGTGGAATATCGCAAAGAAATTTTACGGATCAGGAGCAGATTGGAAAAAGATTTATGATGCAAATAAGACAGCGATAGAAAAGGCTGCGAAAAAATACGGGCATAAGGATAGCAACCAAGGGGACTGGATATTCCCTGGCACTATCCTTACGATACCGTAAAGGAGGCATTATATGATTGATCCGCTGAAATATTCTTATTATTTAGTCCTCGTGACTGAAAAAAAGAAAAAATATGACATCACCAATTTTGTCGAAGATTTGGGATGGGAAGAGCTGGAAAACGAACTTGCAGCCAGATTGTCGTGCACTGTAAAGAATGATAAGACCACAAAAGGCAGGATTTCCAGTTTGTCTAAACCGGGATGTTATTTGTACTTGTATTATCGGTACAAGACTGGAACTGCACAGGAAGCTATGCGTGGCCGGATTGTAGAATGGAATCCATCTGCAAAGTCAAGCAGTCAACCATTAAAGCTGAAGGCCTATGATAACCTGTATGATTTGCAGGAGTCGGAAGACTGTGTATATTATTCTTCCGGAGCAAGAACCAAGCAGGTTATACAGGATTATTTCAAGAAATGGGGCATACCAATTGGTAAATATACCGGACCTGATGTGGTCCACGGAGTTATTAAGGAAGACAAGAAGAAACTCGGCACAATGGTCAAAGATATTCTGGATGAAGCGAAGAAAAAGGGTGGGGGCTATTCTGCAATCCGTTCTGTCAAGGGCAAAGCCCAGATTCTGGCAATTGGCAGCAACAAGAACATTTATCATTTTGCCGAAACAGAAAATCTGATAAGTGTTTCTCATAAGATCAGCACTTCGGGAATGGTTACGCGAGTAAAGATTCTCGGAGAAGCAGACGATGATAAGCGCAGACCTGTAGAAGCAACGGTCGATGGTCAGACAAAGTACGGCATTCGCCAGAAAATACTTACAAGAGGCAAGGATGATAGCTTAGATGAAGCAAAAAAAGAGGCAAAGGAAGTCCTTGATGATGATGGAAAGCCGAAAGAGGAAATCAAGGTAGTTACTATCGACATTCCTATCATCCGAAAAGGAGATATTATCCATCTTAAAATGTCAACTGGATCAGGGTATTACTGGGTAAAGGCAATTACTCATGATTGCGACAAGATGGAAATGACTATGACTTTAAAGAAAACTAAGCTGAAATCTTCGTCTTCGAAAAAGGATAACAAGAAAAAGGATGGAGATTACAGCATCGGAGATACAGTCAACTTCCATGGCGGCTATCATTATGTTTCTTCGGATGCAACGTCAGGATATAAGGTAAGCGCCGGAAAGGCGACAATAACACACAGTAATCCGGGCAGTGCTCATCCATGGTGCTTGGAAAATGTTAACTGGGCTGAGACCCATGTATGCGGCTGGGTAGACGAAGGCTCGTTTGATTAGGAGGGCATATGGCATATGACAGTAATGACGGTGTCGCACGATTAGCTGCGGTATTAGATGCAAGAATGAGAGATCATGCAGATAAGCCGCTCTGCCTTGATTTTGCAGAGATTCAGGCAGACGGCAGCCTGCTCTCGAATACATTTCCGATTCCAATTCCTAAGAGTGATTACAGAGTTTGTAGGCAATTAACTCTTGGAAAGACGGGAGATGCATTTTGCGATGTCCGGGCAGATGAACATTCTGGAAAAGCATATCTTCCGGAATCTATGCGGCAGTTGCAGGCCGGAGACAGAGTGTTGATTGCGTGGGTGCAAGACACTGCTGTTGTGATCGACATTATAACCAGACCGGTATAAGAGGACAGTATAGGAGGACATATGGCAGACAATAACTTATATCCGGTGGTGGATATACCGGAATATGAGGAAGAAAATGAAGAATATGATACAGAGTACAAGCCATCTGTGGCGTGGGACTTAGAGAAAGGAGATTTCGTTTGTAAATCTCCTTTTTGTATGCTCAAAAGCGAAGGACTTGAAGCGTACAAGATATGGTGCGTGAAGGCCGTATCAACAGAAAGATATAGTTGCCTCGGGTACGACGATGACATCGGTGCAGAGATGGAAGATGCCATGAAGGAAGAAGATGACACAGCTGTGGAACTGGCAATTGAACGTACCATAGAAGAGGCTCTGATGGTAAATCCAAGGACTGAATCCGTAGAGGACTTTGAGTTCTCATGGGAACCATCTGTGGTTTATGTGAAATTTACAGTGTACGCAATACACTGGGAGAAATTTGATTTAGAAGTAACATTGAAAAGGAGATGAGAATTTGACAGAAGAATTTGTAACTCCAGAATTTATAGATAATAGTGATCCTGATACGATCCAATCCAGGATGATGAACAATCTGCCTGTTGATATCTCTGATATGCCGGCAGATTTCCCATACGATTTCACAATGCCAACAGCGATTGAAATATCGAGGTTAATACAGTATAACCTTACCCGGACATTGATGTTGATGTTCCCGATGTGGGCTTGGGGTCAATGGCTTGATTTGCATGGTGTATCTGCAAAGGTTACACGAAAGCAGGCGAGCAGAGCATCCGGTCATGTGACCGTCGTAGGCACCGCTGGAACGATTATCGAGGAAGGGACGGTATTTTGTACAGAAGGTACGACAGATGTCGAATCTGTTGAATTTGCGACGACTGAGGAAGCAACTATACCAGAGCAGGGAACGGTTGACATACCTGTTGCGTCTGTTCTCACAGGAGCTTCTTATAATGTGACAAGAAATACTGTGACATTGCAGAAACAGCCAAACAAGAATGTTACTTCTGTGACGAATGAGAATCCTATCAGGGGTGGCACAGACGAAGAGGACGACGACACATACCGAGAAAGAATCCTTGAAAAGCTTCGCTCCGCAGAGGTTTCCTTTGTAGGATGTGACGCAGATTATGTCCGTTGGGCGAAAGAAGTATCTGGTGTTGGTTCTGCCGTGGTCGAAGCTGAATGGAAAGGACCTGGCACCGTTAAGGTTGTTGTTGCTGATCCGGATGGTTCTGCGGTTGGAGAAGATACTCTAAAAGCAGTTGAAGACTATATTGTATCCCCAAAGGACAGAATGAAGCGTCTGGCTCCGATTGGAGCATCCGTAACGATATCTACAGTGAAGGACATGACTATATCCTACAGTGCAGTGCTTGAACTGGAAAGCAATTACAGTATCGACAATGTAAAGGAAGCATTCCTGACAGCATTAAAGACCTATTACAGGGAAGCTAAGGACAGTGAAGAAATCCGGTATACGGTTGCATCTGCATTGTTGTCTAACACAGCCGGAGTAATTGATTTCTCAGATTTTCGTATAAATGAAAATACGAACAATATATCGGTTGCGGCAGACTATTATCCGATCACAACTGCGACGGAGCTTAATTTTACGGAGGGATAGAGATGCATATAGACAATGTTGATCTGGAACATTTTCCTACGAATGAGGTTGCTCAGAGGCTCCTGACGTATGTGACGAGAGGATGGTATGATAAGTCGTACGTCGGAAAATGGATATACGAAGTTATCGGGCTGGAACTGGAGACTGCAAGCAGGAGGATTGGCGAAGCGCAGAAGCAGGCATTTCCGGAAACAGCGGCATGGGGAATTTACTTCCATGAACTGACGTATGGAATACCGATTGACAGGACAAAAGACATTGATGATCGCCGAAAAGCAGTCGTGAATCGACGCGATAGGACGGCCAGATCGTCCATTACGCCTTATAGGCTCGAGAACATTATACAGACCGTATTTGGGCTTTCTGCGAGCGTCTCGGAGCAGGTAGAGAAGTATGTGTTTGGTATCGACCTGTTGATCGGAGCAGATTATCCGATATATTCCGTCGATGTTTTACTGGAATATATCCGAAAAATAAAACCATCTCATCTGTCAATGCAGGCTCGATATGTTATTGAAGCCGCAATATGCAGTGAGAGGGAAAGAGTTCTATTCCCAGCGTTAGACATAGGAATGCAGCATGTCTGGACAGAAAGATTTTCTGTACCATCGGTTGAAGTTAAATGTGAAATAACAGAAAAACTTCCGGTTGGAATGACCGGGAATGTTATGATCTACAAGAATCTCAATCAGTGGAATGGAGAGTACAAATGGGATGGAACGATAAAATTTGATACAGAAGTAACAACGGAGGAATTGTGATGGAAGGAAAGGTAACAGTAGTAGGAAGGACGAAAATCCTGAGAGCCAGAGCCGGAGAGATCACTCTGCCTAAGATTGTAGGATTTGCGTTTGGAAGTGGCGGCTCGAATGGTTCGACAGTTCTTAGTCCGGGAGAAACATTGAAAAATGAATTTCTTCGAAAAGCGGTAGATGGACATACGCTTAAAACCAATGAAAACAAGTGTGAATATTATTGCACATTAAATGGATCTGAAGCCAACGGAAAGAGCATAAGTGAGATCGGATTGTATGACTCTGAGGGAGACATCATCATGATTGCTAATTTTCTTCCAAAAGGTAAAGATTCGAATGTATCAATGAGATTTGAAATTGATGATGTTTTACAGTAAGGAGATGATTATATATGGCGAACGTGGTTATCCCGGAGAATCCGGAGTTCAATGAAGCTTTGAGAATCATCGAGACAAAGGATCTGGTTCATGCGGATGTAGTAAATCCTATGTTTAGGACATTACTGCTTAATACTATATATCTCGAACGACGGGTAGCAAAGATGATCGAACGGATTGACACACTTGCGATTGACAATACCTATGGAGGACCAGAGCTGTCGGCGGATGCAAATATCGTAGATGCAAGCGCGCAGTTCAGCGTTATCAGGAAAACGTCGTCGACAGCATCAGTACAGACACTGTTTCAAAAAGCAATCGATAGTCTCAGAAAAGGACTCTATAGCTTGTTGATTAGAGTGAAAGTGAACTCAAATTCAAATAACGGCGGGCTAATCGAATTAAATGTAACGTCTGGCGGAGCGATATTGGAAACCAGAACTATTACTGCAAATATGTTTGAAAGAGCAGGAGTTTATCAGACGTTTGGACTTAATGTTGAATTGAATGATACGGTTACTATTACTGCGAGATTGCTGAAAAATAGCGCAAATATAACGGTGTCCGTTGATTATGTCATGCTTCAGCCGGCTCAGACAGCAATCACGAGTTTGTAGGCGGTGGCTATATGATATCAGCAGAGAGACTTGTAGAATTGCGGGCAAAAGTAAAAAAAGAAATGGCAAGGAGAAGCTGTGTGGAGCATGGTTCAAGCGCTTCAATGAATAAATTTGCTGCAAATTATGATTATAATGCTGTTCCGGTCACTGGGGGAGACATTACAGATGAACATATACAAAAGGTTATTGATCCGCTGCTTAATGTAGCGGATTTTTTGCAAGATAACAGCCTGCAACAGAGTCATAGTGGAGCAGATGTGATCGTCGATCAGGCGGAGAAATTTGTTGATACCCTTGCAAAAATAGATAAGCAGGCAAGTGATAGTGGGTGCAGAGGACTCTGTACGGGGTTATGTGTAGGTTCTTGCACATCTGGCTGTCAGGGATGCACTGGGTGTACTGGTGGTTGCGATACCACTTGCGCAAAGAGTTGTTCAGATGGCTGTTCTACATCCTGCGGTGGTTGTTCAGATGGCTGTTTTTCTGGATGCACACATACCTGTGGTTCCGGATGTACAACCGGCGCGATGACTACATAATGAGAGGAGGTGATATCTATGGCGTGTTCAAAAGGATGTGGAACGAGTTGTGCAACGAGCTGTAAGTCCACAGCGTCTGGCAACTGCGGCGGATGCGGGACTTCCTGCTCGCGAAATTGCAGTACGATATGTAGCGGCACCTGTTCTGGTACTTGTGATAAAACATGCACAAAGCAGTGCAATCACAATTGTTCGGACGAATGTACTGGATGTCAACGGACATGCGCAGATGATTGCGAGGCAGGATGCAAAACGGATTGCCTTCAGACATGCACAGCAAATTGTTCGGACACCTGCGCAGACTGTACAGGCGGATGCGGAAACAGTTGCTTTTCGACATGCGCAGATGATTGCACAAGCGGATGCAAGGGCAGTTGCAATCAGACATGCACAGCAAATTGCATGAACGACTGCAATACCTGGTGCGAAGGCGGATGTTATTCTTCATGCACATGGACTTGCGAAGGATGCAGTAATACTTGCACCGGTACCTGCACCGGTACCTGTTCTGGCACCTGTTCTGGTACCTGTTCTGGTACTTGTCAGGGTTGTGATAATAAGTGCACAGCTTCCTGCGCTCAGTCTTGTACTGGCTGTAGCGGCTGTTCGGGTTGTGGAAATTCCTGTGGTTCCGGATGCACAGATAGCTGCATGGGAACCTGCAAAAGCAATTGTTCTGGAGGCTGCGGAACCAGCTGTGGAGGATGCTCTACATCCTGTGCATCAAGCTGTCAGAGTGATTGTGGCGGCACCTGCAGGAATCAGTGCTACGGACAGGCGACTACACCGATATATTCATTTAATTAGGAGGAAAAAAATGAGAACAGTAATTATTAAAGTAGACAGCAAAGAGGCAGAGTACATCGAAAGACTGGACTACGAAAGGGGATTTACTAAAGATGTCCTGCAAAGAATCATCGAAGCACACATGGAAGACCCAGATGTAATCAATAGCCCAGCATTTAAGGCTTATCAGAAACAGGGAGCGGAATTGGATGCACAGTTCAGCATGGCAGTAGCAGAGCTTGAGAAAAAATATATTCCGGAGATTCTTAAACATCACAAGATCAAATGGAATCTTGAGTACAAGACAGGAGAACTGAAAGTAGACATTCTGTGCAATTGTGAAATTGAGGGAATCAAATGAAAAGAACAGAACAATATTCCGAAAGGCTGAGCAGATTATATCCTGAGCTGCACGAACCGGTAGGGACAGAAAAGATTCTGACTCAGACCATTACGTTTCAGGTCACTGATGACTGCAATCTGGCATGCAAGTATTGTTATCAGACACATAAGGGCAAAAAGAAAATGTCTTTCGATACGGCAAAGAAGATGATTGATCTTCTGCTAACTGGAGAAAAGGGCATGAGAGATTATATCAATCCAAGGCGTTCCCCTGGCCTTATCATTGACTTTATCGGCGGAGAACCGCTGTTGGAAGTAGGGCTGATTGATCGAATCTGCAGTTACACTATTGGCCAGATGATAGAACTAAATCATCCATGGCTTATGAAAACAATGTTTTCTATCTGCAGTAATGGTGTGTGCTACTTCGAACCAGAAGTACAGAAGGTTTTGCAGAAATGGAACAATCGACTGTCTTTTTCTGTTACCGTTGATGGTAATAAAGAGCTACATGATTCCTGCAGAGTGTTTCCAGACGGTCATCCATCGTATGATCTGGCGATTGCAGCGGCAAAAGACTGGATGAATAAGGGCGGATACATGGGAAGCAAAGTTACTATAGCTCCGGCGAATGTAATGCACACATACGATGCAATCACACATATGATTGAACTTGGATATAACGAGATTAATGCGAATTGTGTGTATGAGGAAGGATGGAAACCGGTTCACGCCACAGTTTTTTACGATCAGCTGAAAAAGCTGGCTGATTATATTTTGGAACACAACCTTGACATGGAAAAGGATTATTATATTTCCTTGTTTGAGGAAAAGTATTTTCGTCCAAAGCAGGAGGATGATCTTGAAAATTGGTGCGGCGGGAATGGTGTTATGCTGGCAGTTGACCCAGATGGCATCATATATCCATGTTTGCGGTATATGGAAAGCTCTCTTGCAGGGCAGCAGGAACCATATAGTATAGGAGATGTGGATACAGGAATCTGCCAGTGTGAATGCCACAAATGCCGTGTGGAGTGCCTTAAGAAGATTGATCGGAGAACACAGAGCACGGATGAATGCTTCAATTGTCCCGTTGCAGAGGGGTGCTCATGGTGTACTGCATACAACTATCAGGTATTTGGCACACCCGATGCAAGGGCTACTTACATCTGTAACATGCACAAGGCACGAGCACTCGGAAACATCTATTTCTGGAACAATTATTACAAGAAACACGGTATTGATAAGCATATGGAGAATTATGTGCCAGAAAAATGGGCGCTTGACATTATCACTCAAGCAGAGTGGAATATGCTGAATAGCTTATAACTATTTTCGATATAATCTAACAAAAAATGATAATATCGAAAAAATATGGTAAAAAAGAGAGGTGTTTTAAAAATGATAAAGCAAGAAGTTATCTTTAATGTTAAAAACCTCATGATCTCTAAAACAAAGAATATCTTTGCAACGGAAGGCATTCGGAATGTATTTGAAGCGGTTTTCCAGTTTCATTCTTCTGATTGGGACAATCTTACGAAAACTGCTGTCTTCGAAAATGTAGAGGGCACGAAAGAGCTGCGACTGCTTGTAGACGATAAGTGTGATATACCTGACAGCTTCTTTAAGACTTCTGGAGTGTGTTATGTGTCAGTGATGGCGGGCGATTTCATGGTCACAAATAAAGCGGCGATCATCGTAGTAAACGCTGGGTATACTTCCGGAGATACCGTACCGGATGCAAAGAATTATTTTGAACAGCTTCTGAGATATTTTGATGCAACGAACACGAATGTTCAGGAATATGGAAAGCTGGCCGAAAGATTTGCGGTTGGTTTGGCAGAGGTTCCTGAAAGCCTGACGGATAACGCAAAATATTACGCGCGTCAGGCAGAGCGTGCCGTAATGGGTATTCCGGGGCAGGTGGAAGATGCAAAGGGAGATATCGACAATTATGTAAAGGGCAAGGAAGCTGATCTGAAAGGCGAGGATGGAAATGTGTGCTTTGTCGAGTTTCGCATTGAGCCACCTTGCTTGTATATGCGGAATAATCCGGATGAAACAGACATAGAGTTCCGACTAAACGGTTCAAAATTGGAATACAAATGGAGGGAAAGAGGTTAAATGGCAAATAGATCAACGGGCAGTGGCCAGTGGACTAACATGGGGAACGTTACACCAAATCCTCGTGGAAGTTATTCTGACGCTGAAACATATAAGTATTTAGATATGGTGTCATATGGTGGCGGTTCATATCTCTGCTTGCAGGATGATACAATTGGTGTGCGCCCATCTCCTGGTGAAAGTACAGACAGATGGTTCTGTTCTTCGGTGCCAGGAGAAGCAACCCCGGATTTCAAAAACTTAGTGACAGAAACTAAAGAAGCGGCCAGGACAGCAAAAGAAAAAGCATCTGAGGCGGAGACAAGTGCAAAGGCTTCAGAAATAAGTGCACAGGCGGCTTCGAACTCAGCCGAAGCAGCAGCAGCTTCGGCCAGAGATGCAGAGAATGCAAAAGATGTTGTTGCCGGATACAAAATTGCGGCTGAAAAGGCTGCATCATCCGCTGCGACATCTGAGAAAAATGTAAATGATAAAATTGCTGGACTGGACAATACGTTTTCTGAAAAGACAACGAGCGCAATAGAAACCATAAACAAATCCGTAGATGCAAAAGCAGATGAGATAAAAAATGAAATCACTGCAACAAAAAAATCTATGGTAGATGCGTCTCAGAAAGCTATAAACGACACAATCGATGCGAGAAAAACTGAGATCAATAATACAGGTGCATCTGAAATTAAAAATGTACAGGCTGAATCAGCAACACAGACACAGGGGATTAAAAGCGTAGCAGCTGAGCAACTGGCAGCTATTAATGCGGCTGGTGGCACTTTAGAGAGTGCAATTGAACGCTACTATGCTATGCGCCGTACGAGAGAAATCTATACGGTAGAAGAACTTGATCCGGATGTTACACAGGCCTGCACGGTAAATCGTTTAGATGCTCTGTCTGGTCTTACCTGCACACCGTCCACAAATACGACAGCTGGAGAAGACCAAATTGGAACCCTCGAAGCATTCCGTCCGATTGAAGTGAACTGGATCCTCGATGATGATGGAAACCAGAAAATTACCGCAATTGAGGGAATGCCGGGATATAAGACGACAGGAAAAGTCAACCGTGGAATCATGAACATGGGACTCTATTACAAAAAAGAGCGAAATGCAGAAGACAATGGTTGGCTGCATCATTGGTCCATGCTTCCTCGAAAAGAAGAAGGATATGTTCCGATGAAAGAATGTGTTCGTCCAGACAATACGGTGCAGGGATGGATGCTCCATCCTAAAGGAGCGGCAGTGGATATTGATGGTGTTCCGTATGTAACCAACGGAAAACCCGTCAGAAACAAACCTTCGTATGCAAATTTTACATATGCACGAAAGCAGGGTCCGGCATACTGCTTTGAAACAGATGTGGATGCTGCATGGGTTCTGGCGTTGACAATGATTAAGTACGGAACAAAAGATCTGCAGGCCTATATGAGAGGATGCACAGCTTACAGTAATCAGTATAATGTTGCAGTTGCTGAAGAGAATACAAAGAGAGTAATTCTCACAAAAGATCAGGCGAATTATTTTGTTGTTGGTTCATTTGTCAGTGTTGGAAATCCAGGTTCAAATACGAACTATGATCGATATTATGCTTATATGCATAATATCGTTGATAGCGTAAAAATCACGGCGATTGAAGCTGTGGATGAAACACATAGTGCATTGGTGCTTGATGTTGCAGCACCTTTTACGACGGAAACAAGTTACAAGGTAAGTGCAATGCATTGGGAGACGGGATCCACTGATTCCGTACAGGGTTACGATGGAAGCCCAGTATCCAATACAGATGGAAAGAATATCTGCAAGATTAATGGCATTGAGATTATGCCGGGAGGTCTTTCGGTATCTGGAAACTCTGTTCATATTATAGAGACAGATTCTGATGGAAATACAAGCTGTACATATTATAGATGTGATGATGCCAGATTGTTAACAACTAATACAGATACAATAATTAGTTCGTATGTAAAAGTTGGAAGTTTTCCTGCAACGGACAATGCGTGGAAATACATCAAAGAGCAGATGGTTGATTTTGGTAAAGGAGTTATGTATCCAGTGACATATGGCGGTGGCGATAAAGCTTATTGGGCAGATGGATGGCATACAGGAAGTACTCCTTCGGCTGGCCAAAAGTCAGCCCGGGAGCTCCTCCGGCGCGGCTATCTGGACTGCGGCGGCGTCGCTGGCCCGTCGTACGTGAATGGCAACAATGGCCTGACGAATGCCTGGTGGAACATCCTCGCGACAATTTCTGTGTATAAAAAATTTGATACTCGACCTCATAAGCCGGCTGAAGAAGCCTATACTTGGGAATACCCGAAATACGTGATAAAAGGCCATTCCTTTCTCATGAAGTAGATTGACATCTGCAGAGTGGGAAGGGGAGACTGGCAGGTGCGCTGCCAGCCGGGACTAGTAGACAACCGAAAGTCCCTGAATCACACAGAAAGGAAAATGCCTTTATGAAGAAATGCTGCAAGAATGTAAATATTTTAGCAGATGATTTTATTGAAGATCCAATTTATGAAGCACTTGACGAAAAATGGAAACGGCCAGATGTGGCAAAGTATCTGCATGGTCGCACAAGTTCAATGAGTTTGCAGGCTATGAAACGATTACTTCGAGACACAGACGAAAGAGATCTCATGGTATCCGGTCTGATCCGTACAGTGGCAGAAAGTCTCAGATATGAAATCCAGAACAGAGAGTTGAAAGTAGAACCTATTCAGTATGGTTGGCGGCGAGATGGAATAAACGGAAAGTTTCGAGAAATCGGAGTGGAGAGTGTAAAACAGCTTATTCTTGACGAAATAGCCAGCGAAGGACTGGATGAACTCTGGAGAAGAAAACTGGGCTATCATCAATATGCAAGTATCAAAGGAAAAGGACAACTCGGAGGCAAAAGAGCAATAGAGCATCAGATCAGAAAGAAATATGCTCAATCTCGGTATGCCTGGAAGGGCGATGTAAGGAAATGCTATCCATCGGTTGATACCCGTAAATTGAAACGTATGTTGGAACACGATGTGAAGAACGAAGTCCTTCTGTATCTTGTGTTCTTTCTGATAGGGACATACAAACAGGGACTTAATATCGGCTCCGGTTTATCACAGTTTCTGTGCAATTATTACCTGTCTAAAGCCTATGTGTATGTACTTAGCCTACATAAGACCAGAAAGCACCGAGATGGTACGACTGAAAGCAAGAGACTTGTATTTTTCTGTATATTCTATATGGACGACATCCTGCTCATAGGAGCCCGGGAAGCTGATGTTAAGAGGGCGGCTCGGGCGTTAGAAAAGTACCTGTTGAAAGAGTACGGACTCACAATAAAACCGGATGCAGACCTATTCCCGATTGATTATCGCATTAAAACCGGAAATAAATATGAGAATTACAGAGAAAAAGATAAGGCAGAAAGGCGCGGAAAACCGATAGATATGATGGGTTATGTGATTTACAGGGACCACACAGAAATCAGAAGCAAGATCTTTCTGCGGGCAAGGAGAGCTTATTCAGTAGCTTGGTACTGCATGAAGAATAGAGTTGAAATCCCTCTGGAGATTGCTTATAAATGTACCAGTTACTATGGATGGTTTAAACATACCGATTCCAAATACGTCAAAGATAAATATAACATTGATGCTGTTTGCGCAGCTGCAAAAAGGAGGATCAGCAAGCATGCAAAAAGCGAAATATATGGAACGTCAGCCAGAAGTGCGCTGGCAGCCTGTTAATAATGGCATGGTGGATGTTACGCTGTGCTTGAATGAGCAGAAAGTGACGATTGAACAGGGACAGATGGAAGGCTCGGCAGAGCAGATGATGTATGAATATGACTATCATCAGTTCAGAGAATCTATTGACAAAATTAATGAAGAAGCAGTGAGAGTATCTCCTACAAAGTATATGTCCTATGTTCCAGAAAGCGAAAAAAGCTTAGAAGAGAAATTAGAGGAACTGCAGGCTTCGAACGAAATGCTTACAAGTTGCGTTCTTGAGATGTCAGAACTGGTATATCAGTAATGATGAAACTATTAAGTAACTTTATTATATTATTACAGAATGATGGAGGAAAAGAAATGATTGCAATGTTATGGGCACAGCAGATTATGCTTGGAAAGAAAACTTATGCAGAGGTACCGAGACTTCTGAAAGCAAAGGTAAAAGAAATCCTGGAAGATTCCGGAATGGGAGAACTGGCAAAGGAAGAATGACGAAACTACAGATAATAAGTAAACAATGGTCATTGATTTATGATCTTCTGCTACTTAATAAGGGGGCGAGTGAAAGAACCCTTGATGAGATTGAACGGGATATGGATACATTGGAATTTCATTGTAGAAAGTATGCCGACGCAGATGATGAAGAATTGATGGCATGAAAAGGGCCTGAGCAGGCTCTTTTTTTAATGGAGGTAAAACTATGTATAGCCAAAGAAGCCCGCCGTAAGAGCAATATAGAAGCTTTGGAAATTAAATACGGAGGTATTGGAATGACGTTAAAAGAGATTTTGGAAGCTGGTGGGGGAATCCTTTTTGTTGTTCTTACATTAGTACAGGTAGCGCCAATTAAGGTAAATCCTTGGACAGTATTGGGACGATCAATTGGTCGCGTACTGAACAAAGAAGTCATGGACAAAATCGAGGAGGGAAACGCTAAGAATGCACGTTACAGAATTATTCGATTTAATGATGAGGTTAAGCATGATGTAAAACATACAGAGGAGCATTTTGACCAGATTATTGAAGATATTGATACTTATGAAAATTATTGTAGCGATCATCCTCACTTTCCAAATGGAAAAGCAGTTCATTCGATTTCGAATATCAGGAAGATTTATGATAAATGTAGTGATGAACATTCTTTTCTGTAAACACTGGAGGCGGCAGGTAAAATGAAAAAAAGATTAAAAAAGATAGTTTCGGCGATAAAGAAAGTCGGAACATTGAACCTAGTGCTGATGTTTGTCGGCGCTTTTTTTATATGGTTCAACTGGCAGATGATTTTGCTGTACAGACAGTGTGATAGCATGCCGGAAACATATGCCTGTGCAGTTGTGGCAGCAACCATTGGAGAGTGTGGCATATGCGGCTGGATCCGGACAAACAAAGACAAACAGCAAGATCGGAAATGGGAAAAAGAGGACAGGAAGAAACAGGAACAAAACGACGCCAATATGGCAGAAAATGAGGAGGATTGAGAAAATGAAATTTAAAGAAGCATTTGAAGAGATGAAATCAGGAATTCCAGTAAAACTCCCGTCATGGGCTGGCTATTGGTGGTGGGATGAAGAATCCCAGACAATCCTTATGTACACAAAAGACGGTGACTGTCTGGATATAAGAGAAACACAGAATGTGGAGTATACGCTTCAGAATATTCTTTCCGATGAGTGGGTTTATGCGGATAGTCGGAACTGCCCGATTCTTGGCGGAGAAGCAACATTCTCTTTTGGAGAAGCAATTAAGTACCTGAAAAGAGGCATGAAAGTAGCAAGAAAAGGATGGAATGGAAAGAAGCAGTACATTCAGCTTGCAAGCGGAATCTCTTATAAATCGCCTACCGGAGATATCGTGAACTGTGAACATGACGCAATCGGCAACATGGCAGTAGCTTTTGTCGGAACTTCTGGTGTACAGATGGGATGGCTAGCGTCACAGGCAGATATGCTTGCTGAAGACTGGGTATTTGCATAAGAAGAGGAGGATAAATTTATGACATTAGAATATTTTTTACTGTTACTTATGATTGTATCAATCTTTACCGGCTTAGTGACTGAAGGTATTAAGAAGTTGCTTGAAGAGTCAAAAAAAACCTACAAGGCAAATTTCCTTGCAGGAGGGGTGGCTGTAGCTTTATCTCTGCTTGTTGGAGTTGGGTACATTATTTTGATGGAGGCGCAGATTAATAGCAAAATGGCAGTATATCTTATTGCGTTAGTACTTTTGTCCTGGCTGTCTGCAATGGTTGGATACGACAAGGTCATTCAGTCACTTGGGCAAATTAAACTCCCGAATAAAAATGAGTAGTTAGGAGCCTGTTTTAAGGCTCCTTTTTTGCGAGGTGGACTTATGGATAAGCAAAATATAACTGTGTTGAGAAAAATACTGTACGCAGTGGAATCCGGAGATCAGGTATATGGTAAGCAGGATTATTCCTGCTTTGCCGGGGTCGGAGCGAACTGTAGCAATGAAAAAGCTATTACGATCGGTGCGGGCCAGTGGTACGCAGGAGAAGCAAAAGAACTGTTATACCGGATTCAGAGAGCAAACCCGAAGCTATTCAAAGACATGGATAATGCAGGCATGGAAAAAGACCTGCTGATGAAGAGCTGGGATACATACGCCGTAACAGCAGAATCTGCGAAAGGAAAATGTATCGTAGACATTATCAGCACTGACTTGGGGAAGGAATGCCAGGATCAGTACATGGAAGACCAGATACAAGCGTATATTCCGATCATTGAAAAAGCATATGGAACCATGCCAGATAGTGCCATGATGGAATGCATCAATATCCTGCATCAGGGTGGCTTTGACGCATTGAAAAGAATCTTGTCTAAAACTCCGGAACCGTACACTGCAGACAAGATTTATGCAACGTTATGTAAGGATCCGGCAGACTCGACGCCGAACCAGGTAGGAGATTACACAGACAGACAGAAAGCGGTAATCAGCATGATTAAGAATTATGCTGTGACTGCGGAAAGAAAGGAAGATGCAGCAATGACAAAAACAGAAAAAGCAATAAGGCAGATGGAGACATGGGCGAAAGATGATTCTCACGGCTACGATCAGGACTACCGCTGGGGAGAAAAAGGAGATTACGACTGTTCCTCCGCTGTAATTCAGGCATGGCAGAACGCCGGAGTTCCAGTTAAGTCTGGTGGCGCTACATACACAGGAGATATGAAGAACGTATTCCTGAAAAATGGATTTGTAGACGTAACGAGCAAAGTTAACGTAGCAACCGGATCTGGTCTGCTCAGAGGAGATGTGCTGCTGAATGAAGCGCATCATGTAGCCATGTACTGTGGAAATGGTAAAGAGGTAGAAGCCAGCATCAACGAGAAAGGTACCGCTCATGGCGGTAAACCGGGAGACCAGACTGGTAAGGAGTTTCTGATCCGGAGCTATCGGAATTATCCTTGGAATTGTGTGCTCAGGTATAGAGGGAATATTTTCTCCGCTTCTGACACAGAAAAGAAGCAGAACGCAGTAGCCTATGTAGCGAGATTCACAAAGGATTGCAAATGCTACAGTGCAGCCGGCAAGACTCAGGCGAAAATGTTCCCGGTGATTAAAAAGAATGCGGTTGTAGATGTGATGAAATACACCGAAACCGTAAATGGTAAAAAGTGGTATTTTATCCGGATTCCACATCCGACAGAAGGATTCGTAAGAGAATTTGTTCCGGCCGGATATTTCAAGAAGTTGATTTAAAAAAGACGGCGCCTTCTAAAATCACATTAAAATATATCACTTCAAAAGGAACTCTATAAAGATGGAGTTCCTTTTGAATAAACCGCTAATTATATTTTATAATATTATTCCTCCCCTATCTTTTCTTCATATTTTTTTATGAGCCATTCCGGGACCGGTTCGTCTCCGTCGTCACCCCTGTATTTGATCGGGTCAATATTGTTTGTGAAACACCATTCCCAGCTGTTATAATCGTCGCCGTCTTTTGATACGATGTAGAATATATCATATTCGCCATCCACAAATGCTATCGTATCTGTTGTATTCATTGTGTACAGCATGATATACATGTTTCTCCTGTATGCGTACGCCATTTCTAGCGGCGAATCTTCACCGCCCAGAAATTCCATGAACATTTCAACGTCGGAAGATTCTTTCGACAATTTGTTATAATAATCGTAGACTTTTTCATCCCATCCGTCCGGGAAAAGCTTACGATCTTTTATTTTCTCGTTATCTTCTTTAGCCATTTTGTAAATGGTTTCAAGCTTCACTCTTTTAATCATTTTCTTACCTCCTCTTGTTCCATTTCGAGCCAAATTTCACACTGCTCGCCGTCTTCCTCGTAGCTGACAACTTCGCCAGCTTCCAGGCGTTCTCGCCAGTTCTCCGGGTAGTTTTCCGGGATGTAAATACAGTTTCCCGGAAAGAGCTGGTTGTTGCGTTTCTCGTTGACTAAATATTCCATTTTTTCCTCCTTGACTTGTAAGTTTTCAGCAGTTTTATTTTGAATCTTCTAAGACAGCTCGCTCTAACAGCTGTCTCACATAATCCGGACATTTGCTTTTTCCGGATTCCCAGTTTTCGAGCGTTCTAATCGGTATGTTGTACCTCCTTGAGAATTCTGCTCGGGATATCTTTAAGTGTTCACGCATTTCCATGGTGGACATATTTTCTTTTTGCTTCAGATCATCTTCCATAGATCCTTTTGTTTTGTAAGACATGAATCCTACCGCGGATGGGAAAATACGGGTGTAAGTGGTTTTGTTTTCGTCAATCCATTTAATACTCACATATACTTTTGCACATAAATATGGCCATTCCGGACTTAATATAGTACCGTCCGCATATACACAAACATCGCATTCTTCAGCGATAGAATTATCATATATGATACGATCGACTTCTTCTTTAAAGAATTTCGCACGGCAATAGGCCACGATGTCGTCTAACTGGTATCCGTCGCATTCAGGTATAAAACTTTTGATCTGTTTTCGCTTGATCTCCCATAGATTCGTGCTATAATCTTTATCCATTTTAACGAGGCTGTCGACAAACCCACCGACAGGAGAGGGATTTAAGATTTTGTAAGCTACATCAAGTTCGGCTTCAGATTTTCCGCAGCCTTTCTTGAAATCATGCATTAATTCATCCATCATGGATTCAAATTCAGATTGATTATATTTATACATACATTTCGCCCCCCTTCTATCAATGTTCTTTGACATATTTATGTATACGCTCATATAAATTCATTTCATTTCGGTTCGCCATTAATTCGCTCAAATCGTTTGAATCATAATTTGTAGAATATACGGCATAACTGTGATTTTCGATAAACCATGAAGCTTCTTTGATGTTGCTAAGAATCTCCATATCTTTAGCTCTTTTTTCTGCGCGAGCAGGTCTGTCTTCGGCTTCGTATTTTCTAACGAGAGCAGATAAATATGAAATCATGTTTTTTCTTATATCTTCAGCCCATGCAATCTGTTTTGGACTTCCGACGAGTTCAACTAATTTTTGTTCCATTGTTTTCGCTTCCTCCCATGCTTTCTTAAGACCGGAGGAAATTGTCATTGCAGATTTCTTGACCAGTTCCCATGCTCTTTTCATAATGTTTGATAAGTTATATTTCTTCATCTTGCTTTCCTCCGTTCCTTTGATGATTACATAATACCACCAATTCGGTGGTATGTCAAGAAGAAACGCAATTAAATTAATGCTAGTGTACGAGTGCTCGACTTTAAATTACTCTTATCTGGGATATAGCCAGTACCGTTTCCTCTACTCATTCGCCTCTCCTTTTCCCAATGTTGCCATTAAGAGGTTCGTAGCAAAACCTTCTATTGCGTCAATATAATCCACATCTTCATCCTCCCATTCACAGTTGGGATATCTTTCCCGGAATCTATCAACTATATTCAACACAGTTTTATATGCTGCTTGATCGGCTCCGTATTGGTCATCTAAATCTTTAAACCATGGATGGATTTTACTTTCTTGCAAAAGTGTGTCATATACGAATGACACTTCTATGATATCTGTTCTCCTGACGGACTCTTCTAATAAATTCAGAACATATTCTGGTGGAGTTCGAACTCCTGCTTCCCATGACTCGAGCGTTCTAATCGGTATGTTGTATCTCCTCGAGAACTCCGCTCTGGAGACTCCTATGTAATTTCTCATTTCTGTAATGTTCATAATTGTTACCTCCTTCATAATGGAATAATACCACACAATGCGTGGCGTAGTCAATGATAATTCCTTCCATATATTACCGCTATATTTTACACAATTGTTATGATAACCTATATAAGCTTCGCATGTTAGATTTCTTACACAAATTCGATAGGATATAGCCAAAAACGATATAATCTAACAAATTCCGTCGTGTATTACCATAAAGTGGTAATTTATAACGGAAGGAGCAATGGCATGATAAAAATTTTGCTATCGAAAAAACTCGGGGAATTAAGACTTACTCAGGCGGATCTGGCAAGGGCAACAGGAATACGTCCTAACACTATCAACGAGTTGTACCACGAGCTCACGGAAAGGGTAAACCTTGAGCACCTTGATCTAATATGCGAAGCGCTAAACTGTGAACTAGACGAATTGATCATTAGGGTGCCGAATAAAGAAACGTCAGTTGCCCATACACGCCAGGGAACCCTGAAACCCAACAAAAAGATGTAGCCGCTGCAACGATTACATCTTATTAAAGAGGGGAATGTTATATCCCCCTCTTTAATCCACTTCTTTTAAATTATATTCTAACGAATCGTACAAATAATCTATATCAAATCCCATATCTTTGTAACCTTGCAATACAGTTTCAATATAATGGTTAGATGGCTTTCCTATCGTGGCTGAATCAGGCAACAGATATATCATAGCCTTCTTTCTTGTGCCGTTTTTTAATTGTACAAATACATTTCTCTTTTTATAAAATCTCGGATATCCCTCGTACAGATCAAGAGCCTTCTCATTTTTGCTATCGATATTCCAAACAGCAACAGGAACCCTACTTCCTTTTTGCCTTTTGACGGTTGCATAAGATCCTGTGTGGCTTCCTCTGTAAAGTAATTTCCAATTTATCAGATATCCGGTAAATGCGACCGTTGCTCCAGGACAGCGGTATGACATTTGCTGCACGTTAAGATTGCTTCCGTATGCTACATATAAACTCATGGCGTTCCCTTTCTCCCCGTAAAGCCGTTAGGTCAGCTGATTTATGATTAAGCTGCATGTTCTGCATTTGCATTCTCACGAAGCTGTTTCATCATGTGAAGTCTACATGTTTTGAACTCATCACCATAAAGTCCAAGTCTGTTTGTGAGGATATTATACATTAAAGTGACTTTTTTCTTTGCTGTGTATCCGTTCATGGTTCTAAATACGACTTTATCATCAGATTCGATGGACCATGCAGAGAGTGCTAAACAAAACTGTACATATGCTTTGATCTTTCCTGCGTGAAGAGTGCTGTTGAAAAGTCTGAATTCGACAGTTCCTTTCTGAAAGAAACTATGAAGATTCAATGCGTGGTATCTTGTAGGGTTATAATGCTGATGATTGATTCCGCCACAGTATCCATCGTTTACTGGGCTGTACCAAATTTTCTCAACGGAATCGGTTGTGATGTTTTTGTCCTTTTTCATGGTATCAAGTAAATCCTTGCAAACTGGCCGGCACCAATGATATTTTCTGTCACCTACTGCAAGCGCATCGTAAATGATTTCCTGTCGGCTATACATGAAATTTACCAGACGGCGAAGAGAAGTTGCGGTATGGTTCGCTCCGTCTACATGAATATGGATTCCGCATGAACTATGAGGGACTCCACCGATTTCTCTGAATTTACGAATGATTGCCTGCAATGTATCAAGATCTTCGTATTTAAGAACCGGTGTTACGAATTCAACTCTGTATTCGTCCATGTTCTCGGTTCCAACTTTACGAATTGGATTGATTGAGCTGTCTCGCATTACCTTCCATTTTCTTCCCTGTGAATCCTGAATTGTTCTTGTCTGGTAGCAAGTGTGATCTGGTCTGGAAGCTGTAGTTCCGATGATTTCTGCAACTGCATCAGCGGCTATCTTTCTTGAAATACCTGTAAATTCAACCTCAACACCGTAGTTCTGTTTCTTTAAAAGTTCTGACATATCATTTTCCTCCTATTATCTCTCAAACCTCGCACCGTCTATGCGAATGTTTGTTCTGCTGTTTATGTTTGTATATTACCATATGTACCGCATATGTCAATAGTTTATTGAAGAAAATCTCTAAAATAATGAAGAAAAATGTTGACAAAATGAAGATATAGTGATAAACTATAATTGTAGCAAGGAGATAGCAGGAAAGGAGTTAGAGAAATGGAAAAAGACATAATGACTACATTAGAATTTAAAACCGTTATGGAAATGGTCGTGTTGATCATCGAGAACAGTAAAAATAAAGAAGAGGCACTTGAAAAAATCAAGAACCTCTCCATTTTAAAAGAAAATAATTAAGAACTAAGCGAATAGACACCGAGCGGACTCCGAAACTTCCTGCTTCCGCTCGGTACCTAAGAAAATAATAGCAGGAAGAAAAAAATAAGTCAACAGAAAGTTGGTGTATTATGATATCGTACAATCCGCTTTGGCACACGCTTCTTGATAGAGGTATGAATAAGGGAGATCTAAAAGACGCAACCGGATTAAGCTATGGGACTATGGCTTCTATGGGAAAGAACGAGCCAGTCAATCTGAAACAGATAGATAGAATATGTAAAGCTCTTAATTGCGGCATCAGTGATGTGATAGAGTATATACCTGATTAACATCACTGCAATAAATAATACGATTTATTCCCGTGATGTTAGAGTGATGTTTGGAACTATTGCAAATAATAATACAACGTGGTATATTTAATAAAAGTCCGCCTCTCTTATTTTATTTAATACATGATAACACGAAAAAGCGGCCTAGTGTTATTGAGTTTGAGTAGCGGACTAAATTGCGAAAAAGCCCATAAATAAAGGTTTTGCGGGATGTCTGGATGTTCCGGTGGAGTGCAAATGGAGTTAAAAAATCTTTTTTTTCTTTGTTTTCTTTCCGGAGTTATCTGAGATTTTCGCAAAAGTAACTATGCTCAGAAAATATAATTAGTGTGAATATGAAGAACAGTTTGTTTTGATGGAAATATTTTCCGTCAGGGCAGACTGTTTTTTTATACCCTTTTTCAATGATATTAACTCCATGGTTCAGCGATAACACATATGGAAACTGTAAAATTAAAATAATTTGCTAAATTTCGGAAAATGATGTCCGATTTTGCATTTGCCAGTACAGAGTATATGAAGAGATAAATATTCAAAACACAGGAGGTACTGATTATGCAGAATAAATTATTTTTAAAGGCAGCCGATATATGTGAACTTCTGGAAGTAAAACAGACATCGGCTTATGAAATCATCGGAAATCTGAACAAGGAACTGGAAGAACAGGGCTACCTGACGCTTAGAGGAAAAGTTCCGACAAAGTATTTTGTGAAGCGTTTCTACGGAGTAGAAGATACTTGTGAGATTCCACAGGAAGAGGGAAAGGAATGGTTTCATGCGTAAGAGAAAAATGTATTTATCAGTGGAAGACATTGCAGAACTCTTTGGATTATCAGTTTCGTTTGCTTACCGGGTAGTGGAAAGAATGAATGCCGATCTGGCAAGCAAGAACTATTATGTGATTCTCGGTCGGGTGCCAACCCGCTATGTAGAGGACAAGATCTATGGTCTGGAACATGTTGAGCAGTATTTGAAGGAGGATAAAGCGGTATGAGTATGATGCAGGAAAAAATGTATATGGATGTGGATGATGTGTGTGCAATTCTTGGAGTTTCAAAAACTTATGCATATAGTCTGATGCGAGAATACAACAAAGAATTGAAGGCAAAAGGCTATATTGTAGTAGCTGGAAAAATCTCTACGAAATTCCTGGCAGAAAAGATTTATGGCATGAAAGTCGAGGATTAGCAATGGGGGTTTACAAAGAAGGAAAAAACTGGAAAGTACAGGTCTATTACAAAGACTGGCAGGGAAATCGGAAAAGAAAACAGAAAAGAGGATTCAGGACCAAGGGTGAAGCTAAAGAATGGGAAAGAGATTTCCTGCAACAGCAGAGCCAGGGTGTGGATATTGAATTTGGAAATTTTCTGGAGATTTATTACAAAGATATGGATGTCCGTCTCAGAGAAAACACTATGTACACGAAGCGATATATTATTGACCTGAAAATCAAGCCTTATTTTGAAAAGAAGATTCTCAGTGAAATTACGGTGGCAGACGTCCGTGCATGGCAGAATGAGTTGCTGACGTATAAGGATAAGAATGGAAAAGGATATTCTCCTACTTATCTGAAAACAGTGAACTGCCAGCTGACTGCAATCTTCAATTATGCAATGCGGTATTATAACCTGCAGGATAATCCCTGCAGGAAGGCAGGAGCGATTGGCAAGAGTAAAGGAGAACCGAAGGACTTCTGGATGCAGGAAGAGTTCAATGCTTTTCTGGAGACAGTAAGTGATAAGCCGGAGACAAGAATGGCGTTTCTTTTGTTGTACTGGACCGGAATGCGTATCGGTGAATTGCTTGCACTTACTTATAATGACATCAATCTTGAAGAGAAAACCATATCAATCAATAAATCTTATCAGAGACTGAAAGGAAAGGATATGATCACGCAGCCGAAAACTCCAAAGAGTATCCGTGTGATTACGATGCCGGATTTTCTTGCAGAGGAATTTCGGGAGTATTGCAGTCATTTGTATGGAATTATGAAAAAGGAAAGACTTTTTCGGTTTACCAAATCGCATATGGAACATTGTATGGCTACCGGAATCGAGCGGTCTGGTGTAAAGCGGATACGACTTCATGATCTCCGCCATTCCCATGCCAGTATGCTGGTTGATATGGGGGTGGCTCCATTGGAGATTGCAGAACGCCTTGGACATGAAAAGGTGGAAACCACGTTGAACACTTATTCACATCTGTATCCGTCTACACAGAGTAAATTAGCAGGTTTGCTAGATAAGAAACATGAGGAAGAGGAGGAATAAGCGATGGCTGGTGACAGACATGGAAAACACAACACAACGACCATTTCTTTTCGGGTGAATTCTTATGAAAAAGCAACAATTGAAGAACGAGTGAAAGTGAGCGGAATGAAAAAACAGGATTATATCGTCCGATCATGCATTTACAATCATGTATGTGTTGTTGGAAAGAAAGAAACAATTGAGATTATCCGGTCAGAAATGAAGGAAATGAGTTTGGTTTTGGAGGATGTGGCAAAAGATTTGAAGTCTGAAAAACCAGTTATTTCAGAACCGGTTCTTGATAGTATGACAGAACGGTATCTTGCATTTTTGGAAGCAGCATTATGGATGCTGAAAGGTTCAAGTTATTTATGGGAGGATAAAAAGGATGGAAGAGAAAGTAATGAAGGATTGTAAAGTGCTGGCATTGTGTTCACAAAAAGGCGGGGTTGGCAAGACAACAAGTTGCGTGAATCTGGCAGTCGGACTTGCAAAAGCAGGGAAGAAAGTGCTTGTGATTGACAATGATCCGCAGGGAAGTATGACAGCAAGTCTTGGGTATCATAACCCAGATGAATTACCAATCACACTGGCTACTATTCTGACAAAGATTGTAGAAGATGAACTATTTGAAAATACACTGGGAATTTTACATCACCAGGAAGGAATTGATTTGATTCCGGCAAACATCGAACTCTCTGGAATGGAAGTTTCACTTGTAAATATTATGAGCAGGGAACTTGTCTTAAAACAATATATAGAAAGAATGAGAGAAGAATACGACTATATATTGATTGACTGTATGCCATCACTTGGAATGCTGACGATCAATGCACTTGCCAGTGTCGATGCAGTTATTATACCTGTCCAGGCGGCTTATCTTCCTGTAAAGGGTCTAGAACAGCTGATACGGACGATAGGAAAGGTGCGAAGACAGCTTAACAAACAACTGAAAATTGGAGGTATATTGATCACAATGGTGGATAACCGAACGAACTATGCAAGAGATATATCTGATCTGATTTTTGATACATATGGAAACCAGATTAAGATTTTTCCACAGAGTATTCCATTTTCAGTACGAGCAGCTGAAATCAGTGCGGAAGGAATCAGCATATTTGAGCATGATCCAAAAGGAAAAGTAGCGGCTGCATATTGGCAGATGACACAGGAGGTGCTTTTGGATGAAAGGTAGAAGTGCATCGAAGATAAAACTGACATCTTATGATGAATTACTTGGAGGAGGAGAAGAAACGAACGATATCCAGCAGGTTTCACTTGAGCATTTACATTCTTTCGAGAACCATCCATTTCAAGTAAATGATGATGAGGCAATGGCGGAACTGGTGGAAAGTGTGAAAGAAGAGGGAATTCTTACAGCATTACTGGTACGACCGCTGGGTGATGGTGAATATGAAATCATCGCCGGTCACAGAAGGAGACATGCGGCACAACTTGCTGGTCTTAAAGAGGTTCCGGTTATTATCAGAAATATGGATCAAGATACAGCTGTCCGTGCGATGGTAGACAGCAATCTGCAGAGACCTAATATACTCCCAAGTGAAAAGGCATTTGCTTACCGTATGAAGATGGAAGCAATGAATCATCAGGGAACATCAGGCGGTATCAGTGCGAAAGACATTGGAAAGAACGCAAATGACAGTGCAAGGCAGGTGTATCGCTATATCCGGCTTACTTATCTGATGAATGACCTATTAAACGCAGTAGATCGTGATGTGATCGGATTGCAGGTAGGTGTAGAGCTTTCCTACCTTACGGTTCCAGAACAGGAGATGGTGGAGGAAGTGCATGAGAGTACCGGAAAATATCCAAGTCTGGAACAGGCAAAAAAAATAAGGCAACATCGAGAAGAAAAAACGCTGACAAAAGAGATTGTGCGGCTCCTGGTTATAGGAGAGCGTAAAAAGAAAACAACGGTAACATTAAAACAGGATGAAATTAAGAAGTATTTTCCTCCAGAGTATGATGAACAGAAGATACGGACTGTTATATGTCAGCTTTTGGAGGAATGGAGCAATCAGAATCATTGATAAGTACGAAGGGAGGGATGTGTCATGAGTATAAGAGCAACATTCCATTATTTTCAAGGAATGGAATGCGATATGTACAGTTTTTATCGTATTCCCAAACTGCTGTTTACAAGTGAATATTTTAAAAATCTCTCCTGCGAAGCAAAGGTGCTGTACGGACTGATGTTAGACCGGATGTCACTGTCCATCAAGAACCGGTGGTTTGATGAAGAGGACAGGGCATATATTTTCTTTTCGGTGGAAGAGATTATGGAAATGCTTAACTGTGGCAGGAATAAGGCTGTGAATTGTCTAAAAGAGCTGGATCAGGAAAAAGGGATTGGATTGATTGAGAAGAGGCGAATCGGACTTGGAAAAACAAATGTTATTTACGTGAAAAATTTCAGCCTGACAGAATATCCAGATGAGCCAGCAATCTTTGATTCGGAAGAAACACCGGAAAATGTAGCAGAGAGAAAAGAAAATACAGAGACAGAAATAGAAGAATATGCGAAAAAAGAGCCGGAAAAGCCCGTAAATACACAGAAGTTTGAAAAACAAACTTCAGGAAGTTTGAAAAATAAACTTCAAGAAGTTTCAAAAACAAACTTCAAGGAGTTTGAAAAACAAACTTCAAGAAGTTTAGAAAACAAACTTCAAGAAGTTTCAAAAACAAACTGTAATAATACTGAATATAATTATACTGAATTTAGTGAGAATGAATCTTATCAATATCTATCTGAACAAGAGAAAGGGAGAGATAGGATACAGGAGAGAAATGAGTATCGACAGTTAATTCATGATAATATCGAATATGAGATCCTTTGTCAGAGCTATGGAACTGGACGAGTAGAAGAGCTGGTAGAGCTGATGCTGGATGCAATATGTTCGACAAAGACATATCAACAGATCAATGGGGAAGCTGTGCCTACACAAGTGGTCAAGAGCCGTTTGATCAAAGTCGGGTATGAACACATCCAGTATGTGTTTTTCAGTCTTGACAGGAGTACAAGCAAAGTGAAGAATATCCGGCAGTATATGCTGACGGTATTGTATAACGCTCCTGCAACAATCAATCAGTTTTATGATGCTGAAGTTCGACATGACATGTACTGGGGGAAGGATATTCCAGACAGGTAAGAACTTTGTGCCCACTGGGCACGAAGTTTAAAAAGAGATAGTCATATCTGGCAGATATGCTAAAATAACCTTGTGTCCACTGGGCACAAAGTAGGAGGAAGAATTATGTTGAGATTTATGATAAAACTGCCATTTCGAATTATTGCAGCTCCTGTTTGGCTGGTACTTGCAGCGGTGAATATTGTGCTGGTGTTCCTAGTTGGGTTATCTGCTGGATTCTGCTATCTGATAGCCGGAATCTCTGTTGTGACAGAAGTTTTGAGTATTGGGTTTGGAATCAGTACGGACTGGACAATGAAATCAGCGATTATTACGACAGTAGTGTTTGTTCTACTCCCACATATCGGTATGGGGATAGTTGCAGTAATTGAAGTTGTGAAATGTGGATTACAGGAATTTATTTTTGGATGATTGTGGAAAATATAGTGGCGCTATATGGAAAGGCAGAAATAAACAATGGAAGAATTATATAAAGTGATGGATGATTTGCTTGAGGTGGAATTTCAGATGAAAGCAGGGATGGATATTCTGAAAGAACTGGAAGAGTTTTATATGCTGGAAAAAGAAACCGAAAAATCGGATGCTAGAAAAGTAGCTGTGCTGATGAAAGGATATCTGCAGTCGATGAAGTCAAATATTCGAGAAATCATTCGTTATATTGATGACACGACACTTGAAAAATCAAATGATAAAAAGAAAGATAAACAGGAATCTGCGAGCACCATATCCGAGGAAGTGCAGGAATTTGTGAATCTGACAATTACAGAGCATATGGGGAAAGCATATTCAGAATGGAAGTTAAAGCAGGATAAAGAGCCAGTAAGTGAGATTGATAAGAAATACCAGAAATTACTGGAAACGTTATCCCAAGAACAGGAAGAAGTGATTACGGAATACTGTAATGCAATTTTTAGCAGTGGAGCAGAAACAGAAGAATTTTTCTATCGACTGGGATTAAAAGATGGACTGAATCTGAAAAATACGGTAAAATCTGTATTAGAAATGATATCATGAAATCGGAAGTTGGAGGATACACGCATGAAAATTGTAATCATTAATGGAAGTGCC